>Ga0105248_10007347_pt1 | contig 12090 bp, 8 predicted proteins | sample KBSS34metaG_FD_81524 | JGI IMG/M metagenome (GOLD analysis project Ga0105248, IMG submission 81524) | Switchgrass rhizosphere microbial communities from Kellogg Biological Station, Michigan, USA - KBS S3-4 metaG | ecosystem: Host-associated > Plants > Roots > Rhizosphere > Soil | place... | reverse complement strand
CCCTCCTTGGTGGTCAGCAGCGCATTCTGCACGTGAATCGTGGCGACTTTCACGGGAGCGGGGGAACCTGCGGGCGCCGGAGTGGCTGCGGGTGCCTGAGCCCAGGCGCTGGTGGCGATCAAGAGGGTGGAAAAAATTACGATGTTCGTTTTCAACTGCGAAACTCCTCAACTAACACAGATTGGCCAGATCGCTGCAATTGCGCCGCGGAGCAGCGCAGGATCTGGCCCGATTCACTATTGCTTCTTGGTTTGCGGCGCGGGCGGTTTGGCTGTACCCGGGGTAGGGGTCGCGGGCTTGGCCGGCGCAGTGGCCGGAGCAGCACCACCGGTGTTCGGGTGTGCCTGATCGTAAAGCTTAATGCACTCGGCGGTAATGTTGACGCCCGGATCGGCCCACAAGACGGTCTGCTGCTGGCTGATATCGAGCACCATCGCGTAGCCGTTCTGCGCAGCGTACTTGCCGACGACGTCGAGCATTTTGGTGCCGAGGTCGTTCATGATTTTGTTCTCTTCCTGCTGCACTTCGGCGTCGAAGTCTTCGCCGCCGCGGGTCAGTTCCTTATTGAGGGAATCGATATCGCGAGCGGCCTTGCTCTTCGCATCGTCGCTCATGGTGGCACTGCCCTTCTTCAACTGGTCTTGAAGCGCTGCCAGGTCCTGCTGCTTCTTTTCCAACGCCGAGCGTTTAGGGCCGAAACGCGTCTGAATGTCCGCCTGCGCCTTCTGGCCGTCTTTGGTAGACACAATGGCCTGCTGGATGTGGATGATCGCGACTTTCGTCGGCGTGGTGGCTTGGGCATTTGCCAGCGCGGCCACTGCCAGAACCATTGCGGGTAAAGCGAAAAAACTCTTCTTCAAGCTAAAACTCCTAAGTGTGAAAATACTACCACAGTGAAAGACTGCCCATCTGTTAAAAGGTCCTGCCGATGGTGAACCGGAACAGCGTCCGCTTCTCGAAAAACGGGTAGGCCTGACCGAACGTTGAGACCGACCTCAAGAAGGTCGCGTTGTTCGGGAAAGACGAGCGATCGGCGACGATCGGCGGCTGCAGATATTCGCGAACCACCGACGGATTGTAGGCAAAGTACAGGCGGAACGGGGCGTTCACCACAGGCAGCATCACCTGCAGTTCCAGCCCGGCTGAAGCGCGAGGTTTTTGTGTCCCGGGAGCGATCTTGACCAGCCCGTCAAAGCCTGCCTGCGGGAACGAATTGTTCAAATCATTCACGTGGCTCGGGACAACGGTCAACTGGCTCTCCCGCAAAATCTTGTCCACGCCGGCATCGAAGAACGGCGCCAGCGTAACGGGTCCGATGATCTTGATGCGGTATTCGAAGTTGAACAATAACTGCGTGTCGCCACCCGGTGTGATGAGCTGATAGGTAGGAACGTTCATCGTGACCGGGCTATCGATGATCGCACCGTTGCTCACGGTCTTCTGCGTTCGGGCGGTACCGTTATCGTTGTAAACCGGTACGGTTGTCGACGACGGAATGAAGGCGATCGGCGTGACGCCCCAGATCTCAAACCCGCGAATATCCTGTTCACCACCCATGAAGCGGCGCGAGAACGGCGGCACGTACTTGCCGTTGTAACCCGTAATCAGCGAGCCCATCGCATGGAAGGCCAGGATGTGCGATTTGTGCCAGGGCGCCGGATGGAAGTACTTCGCATCCACGGTCGGGCTGATGGTATTGACGTTACCGCCAAGAACGCTGCCCGCGATATCGGTGGAGATGAAGAGACTGCGGCCGCCGGTGGGGTCGATCGGGTGATTGACCGTGTTGTATGAATACGACGGCACCACGTGTACGGTGCGAATCCCTTCCAGCGAATTCGGCCCGGCGACGCCGCTGAAGTTAATGTACTGGAAGTAGCTGTTCGCGGCGGTGGTCTCGGTGATGACGTTCGAGATGTCATAACCCAGGGTGACGCCGACGCGGGCGAAACTGCGGCGCAGCGGATAACTGGCTGAGACGTTGACGCCGTGGCTATTCTGCGTGTAGTTGAGCAGGTTCTGCGTGCCTAACTGGTTGTAGAGCGGGATCAGGTTCTGTCCGGCCAGAATCGAAGCTTCGCGACCCTGATCGAAGTTGAAGCGTCGCAGGTAGACGACAAAGCCGAGTTGCAGCGGACGATCCAAGAAGTAGGGCTCGGTGAACCCGAAGCTCACGTCGCGCATACGGGTGCCGAGTTGCGACTCGATCGAGAGCGTTTCGCCCAAACCCAGGAAGTTGTTGGTCGAATAGTTGAAGCCGACAAAGCTGCCGGCGATACCCGAAACGCCGCCGTTCAAGCCGATCGAGTTCTTTCCGCGCTCCTTCACCTTAAGAGTGATATCGACGGTGTTCGATTGCGGATTGCGGTTGATGGTGGCAGCCTCATCCTTCTTCAACATTTCGAAATACCCAAGCTGGTTGAGACGCAGAATGCTGTAGTCCCAAAGCTGGGTATTGAACATGTCGCCTTCGTCGAGCAGGATTTCGCGGCGGATGACTTTGTCGCGCGTCGTCGTGTTGCCCGAGAAGTCGATGCGGCGGATGAAGAACTGCTTGCCTTCATCGGCGGTCAGAGTCAGGTCGATCTGATCGGTGTTCGGGATGACGTCGAAAGACGGTTCCGGCACGAAGTCGATATAACCAAACTGCCCGTACAGCTTGCGCATGTTTTCGATGCCCTTGCGCAGCTTGTCGGTGGAGAACGTGTCGCCCTTGTGCATGCCGAAAAGGTTCAACAGCACGGTGGGGTCGCGGAACAACTTCACGCCCATGAACTTGGCGTCGTTGAGATGATACAGACGGCCTTCCTGCACGGGCAGGGCGATGTCGGCATAGATGCCGGTCTGGTTCATCTTGATCAGCGGCAGGCGCCAACCGCGGCCGCCCTTGGGGACGATCTTGACAGTCTCTTCCAGCGTGGTCGCCTGGAAGTAGCCCTTATCCTGGTAAGCCTGGCGGACGCGCTCTTTGTCCTCTTCCAGCTTGGCTTCATCGAAGGTCTTGGGGAAAACGCTTTCCAGGTATCGGGAGTGCGGCACACCGTAGGGCTTCAGATTTTTCATCTGAGAGATTACCCAGCGGTCGTTGAAGGCAGTATTGCCCTGAATATCGATGGTGCCGACTTTGACCTTCGGACCTTCATTGACGTTGAAGACCACTTTCAGGGATGAGGGCGGAATCTGTTCGATCTGCGGATCGACGGTGGCATATTGCCGGCCGCGCTCCGACAGGAACTCTTTGAGCGCGATCGAAGCGCGCTGAATCTTATCGGGATCGAACTGCGATTCGACAGAGAGGCCGACTTTGCGTTCCTTAAAACGATCGAGAATTTCGGAGACGGTTACGGAATGAATGCCTTGATAATCGATGGAACGGATGACGCGGCGTTCGGTGACGACGAAGCGAATGATAACCCCGGTCTTGCCGGGTTCCGTTTCGAGACGGATATCGTCAAAGCGGGCGGTGTTCCACAGGATCATGAAGTCGCGGCGGAGAAGCTCTTCGCTGAAGATGTCGCCGACTTTCGTCGTAATCTGTGCGCGGAGAGTGTCCTGCGGAACGCGCCGGGCACCGCGGAACTCGATCGCTTCCACCACTTGCCCGACTAGCTGCGGGGTAGTTGTTATCTGTTTGGGCGCTTCCAATTGCGGGCGACCCGGCTGTTGCTGCTGGGTGGGCTGCGCCGCTGGCGGCTTGGCCGGCTCGGGTTGCACCTGGGGCACGGTTTCGAAAGGATTCCGCGGAGGTTGCGCGGGAGGCTGCTGCTGCCCCGCCGGCGGTTTCGCAGGCTGGGCGGGCGTCCCCGCCGGAGGCGTGGACGGTGGCTGCTGTTGAGGCGGCGTTTGGGCGAAAAGTGGGGCTATACCCGAAGCGCATAAACATGCCGAGGCTACTACCAGGCGGGCGCGCCTGAGAAACTTCATGCAAACATACCTTTCCACACTGCGCTCTTACGAATGCTCATGATGCACGGGAAACACCACTCGTTGAAATGGATGTCCTGGATGCTAAGCCATTATTTTAGCTGATCTTTCGAGCCTGCAACAACGAGTGGGGCGAACTACAGGTGTGAAGGGCAGGCACAGGAAGAACCGCCTTTGAACTTCCTAAAAAATCTACATGGACATGTTCGCTAAGGGGGGCAGGCGCTTTCGCCTGCCAACCGGACGGTTCAACGCGGCATGAGGTTTTCATCCGTATCAAACTTGGACAAACAAAGCCAATTTCAGACATATCGGGTTGGCAGGGGGGAGCCACCTGCTGAATCGGCATCCCGGTGGGCAGGCGGAAGGAATCGCCTGCCCCACTAAGCATCGACAAAACGGAACGAACAAAGCCAAATTATCGAGGGCTTCATCCGGCATGCCGTGTCGGCCCCTGGAGAATCGCTTCCCAATCGATTGCCGAGGCTATTTGGCTGCCCATCGCCCAAGTCCCCGTTCCGCGGAGCGGGTTTGCATCGTCATGAGGTTTTATCCCAACCAACTGGAACGAACAAAGCCAATTGCGGGTTATGCGGCGGCAGGAAGGGGAAAGGGTTTCATCAGGAACGGCGAATCGCCGCCATCGAGGATTACTTGCCAGTCGATTTTGGCAGCGAGTTCAGTGCCCATCGCCTCCAAGTCCGCGATCCGCGCTATGTCATCCATATCAATATTCATCGCCAGCGCCGGATCGATACGGTAGAAGGTCGAGTTGGGAAAATGACGCACCACCAGTTCGGTCTGCTGCTCTTCCGGAGCATGCAGGAGTGCATCCAGAACCCAGGAGATCCAGTCGGTGATCTTGTGCGGGTCCGACTTCCGTAGGAAGTTCCCGGTGCCGAACGAGACGACCGTCGTCTCGGCGGGCGCATATCCTTGCGTGTAGTAGAACGCCTCCACACACGCCTGATAGACCGGATTCCCGGCGATCCCCACGCCGCCATCCACCAGCTTGCCGGATACCGGAGCGCCCACCGGCCAGGGATCGAAGTAGGTGGGGGCCGCCGCGCTGGCGGTGGCGCAGTCGATCAGGTGAAGCAACCCGGTCCCGCCGGCGTTTTTGGGGTTGTCTTTCACAAAATACCAGGGCTTGTTGTCCGCGAGCCCCTTCGCCGCGAGCAGAATGTCGATCGGCGAATCGTTCAGCGTCCACTGCGCGGCCGCCCCGAACTCCTCGACCAGCACGCTGTGCAAATTGGCCGAATCATACTTGTGGCCGAGGACGCACTGGCGCATCGTGCTCCAGGGTTTCGACGGCTTGAAGATATCGCGCAAGCGGGTCCGGTAGATATCGACAATCTTCGAGGCCGGAATGCCCGCGGCGACCGCCGAGGCCAACAGCGCTCCGGTGGACGTTCCGGCGACGAACGAGAACGTTTCGCGAGCCGGCTTTTTGGTGATCTGCTCCAACTTCTGGAGCGCCAGGGCGGGGATAATGCCACGAATACCGCCGCCATCGATCGATAGTAAGAATTTGTGAGACATGAGGGGGTGAACGGAAGCGAGCCCCGAGACGCGGGTGAGTAAGAGGCCCGCCCCCTTGGCCTCAATATCTCCTGCAGACAGCCACGATTCGGACACTTTCCAGCCGGCCCGACGGCCTAAGTCGCTGAGAACCGGAGGGGTTAACCGAAGAAAATAAATCCGCTGAGGCTGTGACCGGTTTGATTGGTGGGGCGGGCAACCCCACCAAGCTACCTCATTCAATTCGCCGCGCTACCGCGAATAAACGTGACGATCGAGTCGAGCGACGCTCCGGGCTGGAAAACGGCGGCCACGCCTTGTTTCTTCAGCGACTCGGCATCCTGATCGGGAATCGTGCCGCCGATGACCAACTTCACGTCCATCATGTCCTTTTCGCGCAGCAGATCGAGAATTCGCGGAACAATGGCATTATGAGCACCGGAGAGGATCGACAACCCAATGAACTGAACGTCCTCCTGCAGGGCCGCATTCACGATCATCTCGGGTGTCTGGCGAAGGCCGGTATAGATGACTTCCATACCGGCATCTCGCAAGGCGCGAGCGATGATCTTGGCACCACGATCGTGGCCGTCCAAACCCGGCTTGGCTACCAGAACGCGGATAGGAGGAGCCATAGTTAGAGGTGCGCCGTCTCCTGATACGCTCCGAAAACTTTGCGGAGCGAATCACAGATCTCGCCCAACGTGGCATAGGCACGCACGGCATCCAGCAGGTAAGGCATCGTATTTTCGGTGGGCGACTCGGCCGCCCGTTGGAGCGCGTCGAGCGTCTTCTGCACTTGTGCCTGGTTGCGACGCTGGCGGAGCGCGGCCAGCTTCTGCTCCTGGTGCTGGCCCGCCGACTCGTCGATCTGCAGCAACTCCGGCGGATGATCGCCCGATTGGAAGCGATTCACGCCAACGATGATACGCTCGCCCGCTTCGATCTCCTTCTGATAGCGATAGCTGGCGGACGCAATTTCGGTCTGCGGGAAGCCTGCTTCGATCGCCGGGATCATGCCGCCCATGTCGTCGATCTGGCGAATGTAGCGATTGGCAGCCTCTTCCGTATCGAGCGTGAGTTTCTCCAGGAAGTAGCTCCCGCCCAACGGATCGGCGGTATTCGTGACGCCCGTCTCATAGGCCAGCACTTGCTGGGTGCGGAGCGCCAGCGTGACGGCGTCTTCGCTGGGCAGCGCGTAGGCCTCATCGAGCGAGTTGGTGTGCAGCGACTGCGCCCCTCCAAGGACCGCCGCCATCGCCTGGAACGCCGTACGCATTATATTATTATTGGGCTGCTGCCAGGTCAGCGAACAGCCGGCGGTCTGGGCATGGAATCGCAGCTTGGCGCTACGTTCGCTCTTCGCGCCATAGCGATCTCGCATCAGCAGAGCCCAGATCTTCCGCGCCGCGCGATACTTGGCGATCTCCTCGAAGAAGTCGCTGTGCGCATTAAAGAAAAAGCTCAGGCGAGGCGCAAAATCGTCAATTGCCAAACCGCGCTCGAGCGCCCAATCGACATACTCCACGCCGTCGCGTAGGGTGAAGGCCAGTTCCTGGACAGCCGTGGAACCTGCTTCGCGAATGTGATACCCGCTGATCGAAATCGGATTGAAGCGAGGCGTGTGGCGCGCGCCAAATTCGATCGAGTCGGTGACTAGCCGCATCGAAGGCCGCGGCGGAAAGATGTACTCCTTCTGCGCGATGTATTCCTTCAGTATGTCGTTCTGCAAGGTGCCCGAGAGGCGCGACCAATCCACACCCTGCTGCTCGGCCACGGCCAGATACATCGCCCACAGCACCGAAGCCGGCGAATTGATGGTCATCGAAACCGTCACATCGCCCAGCGGAATGCCGCGGAACAGAATCTCCATGTCTTCCAGCGAGCAGACCGACGCGCCGCACTTGCCCACCTCGCCCTCAGCGAGCGGATGCCCCGCATCGTAGCCCATCAGAGTAGGCAGATCGAAGGCCACCGAAAGACCTGTCTGGCCCTGCGACAGCAGGTAGTGATAGCGCCGGTTGGTCTCCTCGGGAGTTGCAAAGCCCGAGAACTGGCGCATCGTCCAAAGCTTGCCGCGGTACATGTCGCGATGGATTCCGCGGGTATACGGAAACTCGCCGGGAGCAGGAACGTCACGGGTGGGATCGAGTGCGCTGAGATCGTCGGGACCGTAGACGGGGTCGACGGGGACTCCGCTGATGGTGGAAAACGAGCGTTCGGCGGTCTTCACTACCCGCTATTCTAGCGCCGACTCAGTTGCGTGAGCCGACACTCTCGGTGCGTCCCGCCAGTGGCAGTACCACGCCGCCGCCGCATAGGGCGACTCCGGTCTGGCTGAGAGCGGTCAGGAAATTCAGGAGCAGATGGTAAAAAACCTGTTCGGTGAGGGGCTGTTTTCCCGGTAGCCGGAACGACGCGGGCAGTTCCTTCGAGATGCCGAGGCGAACCGAATTGCGATGCGCCTTGCCGCCCCGATCACGCTTGTTGGCCAGCGTCATCGGCGTTTGCATAACCGCGCCTGTGCGGCCATCCACATAAAACTGGCAGCGCGAAAACCAGCCCAGATTGGCCGGGTCGGCAGCGTCGAACAGAAGGAGTGGGCCCTCGCGATTGGGAGTCGTGAGATCGAGTTGCAGGATGCGGTGGGTATCCTTGATCTTGGAATCGAAGCCTGCCTGCTTGGCAATTCCTGTGACGAGTTCCGGCTGTAGTTCCAGGTAAATCAGTTTATGTGTGCCCGCCTGGAGTACCTGCATGTCGAAGGGCCATTGTATCGTACGAGGCGGGAATCCACCTATTAACCAAGGGAGGTGACCCCTTTTAGCCATGTCGAACCCGGGCCTGGACGCGCACCAAATGGAACGTTGACGTGGCCCAGAGGATCGCACCGATTCCGAGCCCGGCGGCCACAGTCAGCGGGCCGCCGTGAAAGAGACCCTACAACAGCAGGCACCAGACCCGCCACCGACCACCAGAAATCAGCGGACGACGTGGAGAGGGATTCTCTTTCGTCAGCGTCCACCCTTTTCCAGATGCAGTAGCCGCAGGCGATGAGCAGGACGGCGAAGACCACCCTGATTGCGACAGCAACGGATGAGTCGGCGGACGTGATTGTAGCACCCCACAATAGTTTTACAAGTTCTCCGCTGGTGCTTCTGTACGGACCTTCATGATCGATTCGTGAGCAGCAAACAAGCTGACTCAACAAGACGAAAGGAAGGACCAGACCCATGTTCACCAACCGTTACGCCATCGCTCTCCTCACCATCCTCACGGCCGCTTTGCCGGCCGTTGCCGCGGACCAGAACCTCATCATCGTCTCCATCGGCGATTCGTTGGCCGCGGGCGAGGGCAATCCGAATTCGTTCAACCCTGTGACCGGGCTGGCCACCTGGCTCGAGCCTCCCTGCCATCGCTCCACCAACAACGGCCGCCGCATTGCATCCAACCGCATCAACAGCATGACTGGCTTCTCGACGTCGTTCTTCGACTTCTCCTGCTCCGGCGCCAAAATTGACGAAGGCATTCTCGGCACGCAGCTCACCTCGCAGCCGAACATCGTCAACAAAACCGAAGATCCGCAGATCGATCAAGTGGAATTCCTGCAGACCCATCAGCTGAACAACCAGCCCATCGATATACTGATGATCTCGATCGGCGTCAACGATGTGAACTTCGCGAGCGTGGTCACCGCCTGCCTCACCCCTGGCGACTGCACTCACAACTCCGCTGTCACCACCGCGACCAACACTATCGCCAGCACCACATTCGCCAATGCTTACGGGCGATTGGTCAGTGCCATTCGCCAACGACTCAATGTGAAGCACGTCTACATCACGGGCTACCCCGACGAGGTAAAGCGCGACCCCAGCACTTTCTGCGGCGATCTCGACACGGGCGACCTTTCGATGAGTGCCATCTCGCAGGCCGAAAGCTCCTTCATGCTGTCGCACGTCATTACGCCCCTGAACAATGTGATTGCGAATGCCGTGACCGCCGCCAACGCACCGTTCTTCAGCCTGATCACCAACCCGCCCAAGAGCCGGCCGGTCTGGCACTTCTTACGCGCAATGGAATCGAATTTCGCGACCCACGGCTTCTGCACCGCGCTCGATCGCCGTTACATGAACACGTTGCAGGATTCGCTGCTGCGCCAAGGCGACCAGAACGGCACCATGCACCCGAACCTGAACGGCCATCGCGCTTATGCCGACGCGCTCGTCGCCCAGGCCACGGTCGATTTCGACCTTCCGCTGCAGACACCGAAGGTCGTAAGGCGCGTGGAAGCGAATGTCGGCATCGACGCCGCATCACCGGTGCTGAATGTTCTCGAGAAGAAGTTGATCACCGTCGAAATTGCCCAGAACCCCGGAGCATTGACAGTGACCCTGCAACATCGCGTCGTGACCCACGGACTGTTTGGCGATAGCAACGGCGACATTCATAGCACGGCCATGGCGGACACGGCAAGCGGCGCCCTGAACCTTTTCGCCGCTCAGATTCCCGGCTCCGACAACATCCTGCCGGGATTGCAGACCTTGCAATACCGAATCGTTGCCACCGCGACCCGTAACGGGCAGACCGCAACGACCACTACCGATTTCTTTTCCATCGACGCCCTCCTGGAGCAGCAATAAGCTGCCGTCCCACAATCCGCGTCGACTTGGGGAGCGCCTCTCGGAGGGCGCTCCCCTTTTTTTCGTTATGCGACGGCGCCCGTCTCCGGCGTCCCGCCGCTCACCACCCAACCGTCAGCCAGTTGGATGATGCGATTCCCCACCGCGGCATTGGCTTCCGAGTGCGTCACCTGAATGATCGTGGTCCCTTCGTCATTCAACTTCTTGAAGAGTTCCATGATCTCTTTGCCCTGGCTCGAGTGCAGGTTGCCGGTCGGTTCGTCGGCCAGAATCAGCTTGGGATTGGCGATGACCGCGCGCGCCACCGCGACCAATTGCTGCTGGCCGCCCGATAGCTGGCTGGGATAGAGATCGCGCTTGCCGACAATGTGGAAGCGATCGAGCGTGTCGCAGACCATCGACGCGCGCTCCGAGCCCTTCACGTTGCGATACGACAGCGGAATATCGAGATTCTCGTACACCGTCAGATTGTCGATCAGGTGGTAGCTCTGGAACACGAAGCCGATGTACTTCTTATTCAGCTCCACGCGTTCCTTGGGCTTCATCCGGTGCACCATGTGGTTGGCAAATTCGAACTCGCCGGTCCAGGCGCCATCCAGCATTCCGAGAATGCTCAGCAGCGTGGACTTCCCCGCCCCCGATGGCCCCATGATGGTGACGAACTCACCTTCTTTTATCTCTACGTTGATGCGGCGCAGCACATAGCTCCGGCCATAGCCGCCTTCATAAAACTTCTCGACATTGCGAAGTGTAATCATGTTCGATTCCTATTCGTGACGCAGCGCGGTCACCGGATCGAGCGCCATCGCCCGTCTCGCCGGCAGATAACAGGCAGCCAGCGCCACTATTCCCAACAATACGGAGATGCCCGCGAACGTTAGCACGTCGGTCGGTTTCACTCCAAACAGCATGGTCGCCATCAAACGCGTCAACGCCAGCGCCGCCGCCAGCCCCGAGGCAATTCCGAACGCAGCCAAACGCGCTCCCTGCTTCAATATCAATTGGAGCACGTCGCTGTGCTGTGCGCCCAGGGCCATGCGCAGCCCGATCTCTTGAGCCCGCTGGTTGGCGTCGTACGAGACCACGCCATAGATGCCGACCGTTGCCAGCGCAAACGCGATAAACGCGAAGATCCCCAGCAGCATCGCATTGAAACGGCTGCCCGCCAACGATTTTTCCACCAGCGCCTCCATTGGCCGTATGTCGGCTATCGCCTGATCGGGGTCGATCTGGTGGACCGCGCGCTCCACCGCCGTAGCCAGCGAGAGTGGCGCGCCCTCCGTCTTCATGACGAATACCGCCGTGAAGGCGGGCATCTGCGTATATGGGCAATAAATCGTGGGCCAGTCCTCGCTCTCGACGCGGTCGGGCTTCACATCGCCCACTACTCCGACGATCTCCACCTGCCGTCCGTTAGGAGCATTCCACAACGTTAGATGTTGTCCGAGCGGTTGCTCCTGTGGAAACTCCCTCCGTACCAGCGTCTGGTTCACGAGCACCGCAAAAGGCGATTGCGCCGTGTCTTCGGCGGTCAGCCACCTCCCGGCAATCAGCGGGATGCCCATGGTGCGAAAGTACGTCGGGGAAACCGCGCGCAGCAAGCCCATCGGCCGGCGATCCGGCGGCGGAACCGGACGGCCCACAGGAGTAAAAGTGGATCCGCCACCCAGCCCCATCAAAGGGAGAGTATTGACTACACCAACATGCCGGACGCCCGGGAGGACTGCCATGCGATCCGAGACCTGCTGCAGGAAGCTGTTGCGGCGGGCTTCGTCGGCATAGCGGATATTCCCCATCTGCAGGCGAAACGTCAGCAGGCTGGAAGGCTGAAATCCGGGGTCGATCGAACGCAGCCGCACGAAGCTGCGAATCAGCAGCCCCGCGCCCACCAGCACGACCAGCGAGAGCGCGATCTCCAACACCACAATCGAACTCCGCATCAGACGTCCGCGACGCCCCGACGTTCCACCGCGTCCGCCCTCCATCAGGGCGACATTCAGAT
>Ga0105248_10007344_pt1 | contig 12094 bp, 10 predicted proteins | sample KBSS34metaG_FD_81524 | JGI IMG/M metagenome (GOLD analysis project Ga0105248, IMG submission 81524) | Switchgrass rhizosphere microbial communities from Kellogg Biological Station, Michigan, USA - KBS S3-4 metaG | ecosystem: Host-associated > Plants > Roots > Rhizosphere > Soil | place... | reverse complement strand
GGCGTTTAGTCGCGCTTCTTCGGCGCGCCAGTCAAACTGTTCCAGCCAATAGGCCGCGATCTGCTGGAGCGTCGCTTTTCCGATCCCGGCGGACCAGCCGCCCGCATCGGGAAAATCGTCCCAATCGAAACGGGCCACGCGGTCGCGAATATGTTGGAGGCGGGCCTCCGGCAGATGGATGGAAAACGGCGCGGGCGGGGACAACTTGCGCTCCTGTCGTGGCTCGCGCCGGCATGGCCGACGACCTGATCTGGCCGGTCCTAGGAGGCGTCGCAGGCGCCCCCACCAGCTGGCAAGGCATACCGGACCTGAGGATCAGCGGGAAGCACCCGGCCGTTCGCTCGACATGCCGAACGGCCGATCCTTCGGGGTTTAGTGAGCCCCAAGGTCCGCCGATCCACGACGACGTGGTCAGGCAGCGTGCTCGGGGTCGGCGCACGCGTCCTCCCATTCAGGGCGGGATTGCAGCAGTCGCCTGAGGTGGGCGGTGAAGGCTTCGGCGGCAGGGGAAACGAAGGCCGCGCGCGGCCGCACCACATAGATGCCCACCTGCAGGGAGCCCTGCGCCGCGGGCAGAACGCGCGCCAGCCGTCCCGTGGCGAGGTCGTCCCCGACTTCCCACAGCGACCGCAGGGCGACGCCGACTCCGGCAAGGGCGAGCTCCCGGACCGCCTCGCTGGAGTTGGTGCGCACGATGCTCTGCCCTTCGAGAAGGATCTCACGTCCATCCACCGAAAGCCGCCAGGGCAACTGGCCGTCGGCGGCGACAAGATCGTGCGCCCGCAAGGCCTCGACGCCGTCCGGCTCGCCCCGGCGCGCAAGATAACTCGGGGCCGCGCAAAGCACGCGCCGGCTCGTGGCCAGCCGCACCGCCTCGAGGCCGGGACCGACCTGCGCCGTGATCCGCACCGCCAGATCGTATCGACCGGAGAGGAGATCGACATAGGCGTCGCTGAGGTCGAGCGTGACCCCGACACGCGGGCACGCGTCCAGAAAGGTATTTAGGTTCGGCGCGATATGAAGTCTGCCGAAGGCGGTCGGCGCGGTAACCCGCAATGGGCCGGCTGGCGCGCCGCGACCGCCGGTGAGCCGGGCTTCCGCGGCTTCCGCGGCGGCGACGAGGGTCAACACATCGCGGTAGAAGCTCTCCCCGCGCGCCGTGAGCTCCAGCCGTCGCGTCGTGCGATGCACCAGAGCCACGCCGTGGCGGGCCTCCAACCGGGCGAGCCGCCGCGACGCCATCGGAGCGGAAATCCCCAGGCGCCGCGCCGCGCCCGCGATGCTGCCGCTCGCGACGACGTCGGCGAACAGGGTGATGTCGGGGTCAATCATTCGTGCATGATATGCATGACTGTCCTAACTTCAATGCGCCTAGCGCGCGGTCCGCCGCAGGTTTAGACACGTCCCTATGACCCTAAGCATGCCGGCGCCAGATGAGGCGGTTCTCGCGCGCCGCGGCGCGATCATCGCGGCGATGCGCGCGATCGTCCCCGGCGAAGGGGTGATCGACCATCCCGACGCGTTGCGGGCTTATGAGTCGGACGGGCTGACCGCCTATCGCCAGCCGCCGATGGTGGTGGTTCTCCCCGAGACCACGGCCGAGGTCGCCGCCATCCTGGCGTGGTGCCATGAGAACCGCGTCAAGGTGGTCCCGCGCGGATCCGGCACCTCGCTCTCGGGGGGCGCGCTGCCGCTGGCCGACGCCGTTCTGCTCGGCATGTCCAAGTTCAACCAGGTGCTCGAAGTCGATTACGCCGACCGGCTTGCGGTGGTTCAGCCTGGGGTGACCAACCTGGCCGTGACGCGGGCGGTGGAAGATCGCGGCTTCTACTACGCGCCGGATCCGTCGAGCCAGATCGCCTGTTCGATCGGCGGCAACGTCGCGGAGAACTCGGGCGGGGTGCATTGTCTGAAGTACGGCCTCACCACTCACAATGTGCTCGGCGCGGAGATTGTGCTGATCAGCGGCGACGTCGTCCGCGTCGGCGGCCGCCATCTCGATCCGGCCGGCCTGGACCTGCTGGGGGTCGTGGTCGGATCTGAAGGTCTGCTCGGCGTGGTCACGGAGGTGACGGTTCGCATTCTCCCACGTCCTGAGGCGGCCCGCGCACTTCTGCTCGGCTTTCCCACTGTCGAGGGCGCTGGCCAGTGCGTCGCCGATGTGATCGCCGCCGGCATCATCCCTGCAGGCATGGAGATGATGGACCGAGCCGCGATCCATGCCGCGGAGGCGTTCGTGCACGCCGGCTATCCACTCGACGTGGAAGCTCTACTGATCATTGAACTGGACGGCGCGGAAGCCGAGTGCACGGAGCTGCTCGGTGAGATCCAACCCATCGCGGCGGCCAACGGTGCGGTGTCCACGCGCATATCTCGCGATGAAACCGAGAGGCTGGCCTTCTGGGCTGGGCGCAAGGCTGCCTTTCCCGCCGTCGGGCGCCTTGCGCCCGACTATTACTGCATGGACGGCACGATCCCGCGCCGCCGGTTGCCGGACGTGCTCGAGCGGATGCGAACGCTGTCCGCCACCTATGGCCTGGCGGTGGCGAATGTATTCCATGCCGGCGACGGAAACCTTCACCCCCTGATCCTCTACGACGCCAACAGGCCCGGCGAGCTCGAGCGAGCCGAAGCGTTTGGCGCGGATATCCTGCGGCTGTGCGTCGAGGTCGGCGGGGTTCTGACAGGCGAGCACGGCGTCGGCGTCGAAAAGCGAGATCTTATGCCGGTTATGTTTTCCGAGATCGATCTCGCGCACCAGCAGCGCGTCAAGTGCGCCTTCGATCCGGACCTCCTGCTCAATCCAGGGAAGGTCTTTCCCACGCTGCATCGCTGCGCAGAGCTTGGTCGCATGCATGTGCACGGCGGCAAGACCGCCTTCCCTGAGCTTCCAAGGTTCTGATGTCGACCGACGCACCGCTGCGACCCGCGACCGAAGCCGAGCTTTCCGAGGCGATCGCCGAGGCGGCTGGCGACGGCGCGCGCCTGGCGATCCGGGGGGGCGCCAGCAAGCGGGATGTGGGCCGCCCTGACGCGGGCGTCCGCAGCTTGGACATGCGCGCGTTCACGGGGGTGGTCGACTACGATCCGCCCGAGCTGGTCCTGACCGTCCGCGCCGCCACGTCGCTAGCTGACGTCCAGGCGCTGGTCGCGGCGGAGGGACAAATGCTGGCGTTCGAGCCTTTCGATCATGGCCCGATCTACGGCCGGCCACCGGGGGCGGCCACGATCGGCGGTGTCGTGGCCGCTGGGGTCGGCGGATCACAGCGCTTGGCCTATGGCGGCGCGCGCGATCACCTGCTCGGTCTACGCGCCGTCTCCGGCCGCGGCGAGCTGTTCGTCAGCGGCGCCAAGGTCGTGAAGAACGTCACCGGGTATGATCTTCCCAAACTGCTCGCGGGCAGCTGGGGACGGCTCGCCGCGATCACCGAGTTGACGTTGAAGGTGTTGCCCGCCCCCCGCGTCAGCGCAACCCGCGTGCTTCAGGGCCTGAGCGCGGAGGCCGCCGTCGAAGCTATGGCCGCCGCGATGGGCTCGTCGGCGGAAGTCGCCGCGGCTGGCCACCTGCCCGGCGAGGTTTCGGTCACCGCGTTTCGGATTCAGGGCTTCGCCGGGTCGGTAAAGGCCCGATGCGAGTTGCTGGCGAGACGTGTTGCGCCCTGGGGACGGCTGCACGACGCCGACGACAGCGCGACGGCGATATGGCATGCGCTGCGCACCTTGACCCCGTTGCCGCAGAACCTGCCGCTGTGGCGTGTCAATGTTCGACCCGGGGCCGGCGCTTCTGTCGTCGGCGCTCTCGAGCGCTATGGGGCCCAGTGGCTGCTCGACTGGGCCGGCGGTCTGGTCTGGGCGGCCGTTGACGCCGACCCCGAGATGGTGAGGTCTGTCGCCCGCAGCGCGGGGGGCCACGCCCAACTGCTCCGCGCGCCCTCAGAGATGCGGGCGCAGGTCCCATACCATCAGCCACCGGAGCTGGTCGTGGCTGAGCTGGAGGCGCGGGTGCGCCGCGCCTTCGACCCGGCCGGCGTTTTTGAAACAGGCCGCTTTTAAGTGCGTACGCAGTTCAAGCCCACTCAGCTCGCCGACCCCGCGATGGCCGCCTCGGAGGCGATCATCCGCAAATGTGTGCACTGCGGGTTCTGCATGGCGACCTGCCCGACCTACGTCCTGCTCGGCGACGAGCTCGATTCCCCGCGTGGACGCATCTATCTCATGAAGGAGATGCTGGAGGGCGAACGGACGCCCACGGCGGAGGTGGTCAAGCATGTCGACAGGTGCCTCTCGTGCCTGTCATGCAAGACAACCTGCCCGTCCGGCGTGGATTACATGCGCCTAGTCGACCATGCGCGGGTCTATATCGCGACGCATTACCGGCGGCCTTGGCTCGACGAGGCCTTCCGAAAGCTGCTGGCGGCCGTTCTGCCGCATCGCGAGCGGTTCCGCATGGCTGCTCGACTAGGTGGCCTGGCGCGGCCTGTGCGAGGTTTGCTCGACCGTGTGCCAGGGCTGCGGCCGCTTGGCGCGATGCTGGCGCTTGCGCCGGCCCGGCTGGCGCCGCGTCCGTGCGCCCAAGCCCATCACATCGCTGGCGGGCGGGGGGAGCGCGTGGCCCTCTTGCGCGGCTGCGTCGAGCCGACGCTGCGCCCACAGTTTCAGGCGGCCGCCAAGCGACTCCTGGGCCGAATGGGCTATGAGGTCGTGCAGGCGCCTGACGAGGGGTGCTGCGGCGCGCTCACGCATCACCTGGGTCGGGAGCACGAGGCCCAGCAATCGGCCCGCCGTAATGTCGACGCCTGGATGCGGCTGATCGATGGGGACGGGCTTTCCGCCATCCTGGTCACCGCCTCGGGTTGCGGCTCTATGATCAAGGACTACGGGTTCATCCTGCGCGGCGATCCGGCCTATGCCGAACGGGCCGCGCGCGTTTCCGCCCTGGCGCGGGATATATGCGAATTCCTCACGGCGTGCGATCTGCCGGCCGTGGAGCCTCGCGGCGTGACCGTCGCCTATCATCCGGCCTGTTCGCTGCAACACGGACAGGGGATCGGCGAGGCGCCCGCCAGACTTCTAGCTGCGGCCGGATATGAGGTCCGCACACCGTCCGAGGCGCACCTGTGCTGTGGATCGGCCGGAGTCTACAATATCCTTCAGCCAGAGATCGCGGGCCGACTTGGCGACCGCAAGGCGGCGCATCTCGAACGGTTGGACGCCGACGTCGTCGCTACGGGCAACATCGGCTGCGCCATGCAGATCGCGACGCGGGTCGGCGTCCCGGTCGTGCACACCGTCGAGCTGCTGGATTGGGCGACGGGGGGACCGGCGCCTGCTGGTTTGACCTCAACACGAGACGCAGGACACCGACCCCACGCATAAACCTCGAACATGACCCTATCGCGCCGCACTCGAGCGGGGCAGGGCTGGGACTTAAGCCCCTGACGCTGGCGGTCCTCGATCCCGGCGGGAACCTCATCGCCTTGGCGCGCGAGGACGTCGCATCGATTCCGGCCTTACATCGCAATTTGGAAAGGCGAGCGGACCGCTCCACGGCCTGGCCACGCGCATGGAGGTCGAGGCCGCGCTGGAGCGGATGGCCGCGAGGGTCGCCCAGCAGAACGATCCGGCCTATCGGCCGATGGCGACACGGCGGAACGAAAGCCTCGCCTACCAGGCCGCCCGGCGCCCTGCTCTTCGAAGGGGTCGAGCAGCCGAACGGCTGCACCGAGCAGCTGCGCCACCCTTACCGAGCCAAGGTGAAGGGCGACGGTCTGATCCGCGGCGGCGTGGTCCTCCGCCAGACGCGCTCCCCCATCACCTGGAAGGGGCGTTGGCCACCCATTCAGTCCGGGCGGCTCAAACAACAGCTGCAGGGAGTCCAGTTGAACGGCCGCAGTTGGAGGCGGCGAGATCGGCTGCGGCGCGCTGTAGCGCGTGGCGGCGACAGCACAGAGAAGCGGCTTCGCCACCGCGGTCTAGCCAGTGCGGCCGCTTGGCCGCCCCAGCAGGCGCCTCCTGGCCGTCTGCAGACGGCCAGTGGTGCGGCCTTGCTGGCGCGCGCCGGCGGCGCTTGCGCAAGCTCGTCTGCGACCCCGCGTGAATCACACATGTGATTCAAAGCCTCGGCGCGATTTGAGGGCTGGCGTGCCGCGCGTGGGATGTCGCAATAGTGGTCCGGCCATGCAGACGTTTGTCTATCACCAGTTCGTTCCGCCCGCGGGGGCAGCCGAGCTTCGCGCCGAAGTGCGGGCTTTCCTGCGCGAGCACATGCCGGAAATCCGGCCGGCGAAGCTGGCCAACAGCTGGAACGTTGTCGACCGAACCTTCTCGCGCGCGCTCGGGGCGGCGGGGTTTATCGGCATGGTCTGGCCGAAGCAGTACGGTGGACATGAGCGGTCAGCGCTGGATCGCTATATCGTTCTGGAAGAGCTGCTGGCGGCAGGCGCGCCCGTCGGCGGCCACTGGGTGGCTGATCGCCAGACAGGACCATTGATCCTCCGCTACGGCTCCTCGGCGATGAAGGAGGCGTTCCTGCCCGCCGCAGCGCGCGGTGAAATTACCGCCTGCATCGGTCTGAGCGAGCCGGGCTCCGGCTCTGATCTGGCCTCGGTGCGGACCGCAGCTCGTCGCGGACATGGGCGCGGTTGGTGGATCTCGGGGCAAAAGGTCTGGACCACCAACGCCCATGTCGCGGCGTACATGCTGGCGCTTGTTCGCACGCAAGAGGGCTCAGAGCGACAGGAAGGACTGAGCCAATTCCTGATCGATATGAGGTCGCCGGGAATCACGGTGCGCCCGATCACCAACATGGCCGGCGAACATGAGTTCAACGAGGTGTTCTTCGATGACGTCGCGGTCCCAGACGAGGCCCTGGTCGGAGTGGAAGGGGAGGGGTGGAAACAGGTGACGGCCGAGCTCGCGCTAGAGCGGTCCGGGCCCGAGCGCTACCTGTCGAGCCACGCCCTCTTCAACCGGCTGGTGGAAGCCGCCGGCGAGGATCCGGCTGAACCGATCCGCAGCGCGCTCGGCCGTCTCGCCGCGGAGCTCTGGACGCTGCGCCAGATGTCCATGTCTACGGCCGCGAAGCTGGCGTCTGGCGAGAATCCGGTCGTCGAGGCGAGCATCGTGAAGGATCTCGGCAACAGCTTCGAACAGGCGCTGCCGTTGGTTGTGCAGTCGCTCTTGGACGACGACACCCTCGCTGCGTCTTCGCCGCTGACCGACACTCTGGAGTACCTCCTGCAGATGGCCCCTTCGTTTTCCTTGCGCGGTGGAACGCGCGAAATCCTGAGAGGCATTATTGCTCGGGCGCTGGGGCTGCGATGAGCGAAATGCGCAATCTCCTCTGCGATACGGCGGAGAATCTGTTCGCGGACCTCGCCGCTGCGCCGGATTTTCAAGCCGGATGGTCGCGGCTCACAGAGGCGGGCTTCCTCGGCCTGCTTGTCCCGGAGGCGGCTGGCGGCTTCGGCGGCGACTGGGGCGACCTGTTCGCGGTGCTGCGGATCGCGGGCCAGCATCACCTCGCCTTGCCGCTTGGCGAGGCCATCGTCGCCAGCGCAGCCTTGGCGGCGTCCAACACTTCTGTGGGGCAGGACATCGTGGGTGTCGCCGACACGGCGCAGGGGGAGCTTGCCGACGGTCGCTTCACGGGCGTGCTGCCCCGGGCGCCCTGGGGTCGCGAACTGGACCGCGTAATCGCCGCCGTTGGCGGTCGAGTCGTGCTGCTGAGTTGCAGGGACGGCGTGGCCGAACTGGCCGCGAACACGGCCGGCGAGCCGCGCGACACCTTGCGGTTTGACCACGCCCCGGCGCAGGAGCTCGCCTGCGACGATCCTCGGGTCGCCGGCGCCTTCGTCCGCGTGGGCCAGGCCGCCGGCGCGCTCGACGCGGCGCTGGCCATCGCCATCGAACACGTCAACGGGCGCCGGCAGTTCGGTCGGGCGCTTTCGCAGTTTCAAGCCGTGCAGCAGAACCTCGCCGTGGCAGCGGTGGAAGCGGCCGCCGTGAACACCGCCGGCCAGGCGGCCGCGGCGGCGCTCGACCTTGGCGACGGCGCGTTCGAGATGGCCGCCGCCAAACTGCGCACCAACATGGCCATCGGCTTGGCGTCAGGCATCTTGCATCAGGTGCATGGGGCCATCGGCTTCACCGAAGAGTATCCGCTCCAGCTGCTCACACGCCGGTTGTACGCTTGGCGGTCGGAATTCGGCGGCGATCGGTATTGGGCGGATGTGCTGGGGCGCACCGTTGCGCGCGCTGGGCCGGTCGGATTCTGGGAAGAGATGACGCGTCGTTCGGACAGGAGCTAGGACTTATGGTTGAGGCGGTGATCGTCGCCACGGCGCGTACGCCGATCGGACGCGCCTTCAAGGGCGCGCTGCGGGATGTCCATACCGCCAGCCTGAGCGCCCATGTGATCAAGGCGGCTGTCACACGGGCGGGTCTGGAGCCGGGTGAGATTTCCGACGTCATAATGGGCGCCGCCGTGCAAGAGGGCGCGACGGCGGGGAACCTCGGCCGCGCCGCTGCACTGGAGGCCGAGTTGCCCCCGACCGTGCCAGGTTTCACTCTGGACCGAAAGTGCGCCTCCGGGCTGCAGGCGATCGCGCTTGCGGCGCAGCGCGTTCTCGGCGGCGACGACGGAGTCTACGTCGCCGGGGGCGCGGATTCGGTGTCCTTGACCATGGTGAACCGGGGGCCGCCTGTCCGTTCGGCGTGGCTCGAAGAGCACCGGCCGGGATTGTACCTCTCGATGATCGAAACCGCCGACATCGTCGCGGCCCGCTATCAGGTCTCACGCGAGGCGCAGGATCGCTTCGCGCTTGCTAGCCAGCAAAGAACGGCCGCCGCGCAGGCTGCGCGCCGGTTTGACGACGAGATCGTCCCGATCACGGCGGTGCGTAAGCTACGCGACGCAGCTGGAGAGATCGTCGGAGACGAGACCGTCACGCTCGCCTGCGACGAGGGGAACCGGGCCGACACAACCCTCGAGAGCTTGGCCGCGCTGAAACCGGTGAGGGGCGAAGGGATGTGGATCACGGCTGGCAACGCCAGCCAGTTGTCGGATGGTGCGAGCGTCTGCGTCGTCATGTCCGACGCCGAGGCGTCGCGGCGCCGGTTGGCGCCGCTCGGAGTGTTTCGCGGCCTCGCGGTCGCCGGCTGCGAACCGGACGAAATGGGAATAGGCCCGGTGTTCGCCATCCCGAAGCTGCTTGCCCGGCACGGTCTGACCGTCGACGACATCGATCTGTGGGAATTGAACGAGGCCTTCGCGTCGCAGGCCGTGTATTGCGCTGAGCGCCTGGGAATTCCCTCGGAGCGGCTGAACGTCAACGGCGGCGCAATCGCGGTCGGCCATCCATTTGGGATGACCGGGTCACGGCTGACTGGCCACGCTCTGATCGAGGGGCGACGCCGGCACGCGAAGCTCGCGGTCGTGAGCATGTGCATTGCGGGGGGCATGGGGGCCGCGGCGCTGTTCGAGATCCCCAACTGACCTGGCGCTGTCCCGCAGCACCGCAATCCGCTCGGGCCTGCCGGGACACGCTTCGCGCGACCGGCGGGCGGTGACCACCCACATCTGGCCAAGTGCTCAATGTATAGCCCAAGGCCGGTTCTGTTATCTGCAGGCGCCCCCGAACGACAGGCGAGCGCTGACTGTCGCATTGGCCGGAGCGGTTCTGCAGCGTCCGCGAGGCGCTCGCAGAGCGTCTGCACGATAGCGCGGGCGAACGCCCGAGGACGGGGATCGCGCGCCCGGGTCGCCACCGACGCGGTGTTCTCTATGGACGGAGACATCGCGCCGCTCGATGCGATCGGCCGCTCCGCCGCCGCCACGACGGCTGGCTGCTGGCCGACGACGCCCATGGGCTGGGGGTGTTCGGCCACGACTCTGGTACGGAGAAGCGCTTCCCGGAGGCTCGGGTCGACCTCCAGATGGGGACCCTTTTCAAGGCGGTGTGCGGCTACGGCGACACGGCTGCGCGACGAAGCCGGTGATCGTGCGGCCGTGGATGAACCGCTCATCAAGGCGCTCTCGTGGTCGCCGCCCCCGCGTTTACGAACGCATGTCCGATTCGACGTCACCGCCGAGATCCACGCTGCGCGGTCAAAAGCTCGAGCGGAGTTGGGTTTCGCTCAGTCTGGCTCGCGAACCTGGGCGCGTTACATATGTGATTGGATTGATTGGCAGGATCTTTCTGTTACGCCTAACACGGGTCCGCCGTGGTATTGACGCGGTAGAGGGCTGTCTCCCAGGCTAGGAGAGGTTCCGTGTTCGGACGCCGCTCAGCTTCAGACCGTTTCAGAACCGCCGCGCCTGCGCAGCCGGACGCGCTGGGGCAGGTCGCCATTGGCGTCGTTGGGGCCCTCGTTGTCGGTGCTCAGCTCCTGTTCGCGGGCCTCAAGCGGACCCGACGTGGGTTCGCCCGCGGCGAACGCGAGGTCTTTTCCGGTCAGGCGATCATCGATCAGCTGAGGCGCGCGCCCGGCTTCGTCACGGTGCTCCGGGGCCCAGACTACATTATCGAATTCGCGAGCGACGCTGTGCGCCGAGCGCTCGGAGGGCGTGAGATCGAAGGTCGTCCTTATGCGGAAGCCGTTCCGGAATTCACCCCGCCGCAATTCCTTGAGATGATGAATAAGGTGATGGCCGGCGAGACGGTCTCCGGACGTGGCGTTGCGGCGCGGATCTGCGCCGGGCCAGGCACTACGCCGGAGCTGCGCTACTTCGACTTCGTCCACCAACCGATCGAGCTGCAACCGGGGGACACCGCAGGGGTCTTCATCCAAGCCATCGACGTGACCGAGCGCGTGACGAGCGAAAAAAAAATAGACGCCGAACGCCGACGACTGAGCCTGATCTTGGATCAGTTGCCGGTCGGTGTGTTGGTGCTCGACGGTAAGAGCGGCTCCGTCGTGTACAACCGGCGCGCGGAGGTCCTTCTCGGGCATGGGCCGACGGCGAGCGGCGCTGAATACCACGCCGCCTACGGCGGTAAAGCGGACCACGCCGGCTACGGGGCCCTGCATCCCGACGGCCGCCGCTACAGGCCCGAAGAATACCCGCTCAACCGTGCGCTGCGGGGCGAGGAGGTGTTGGACGTTCAGATGCGTTATGGTCGTCCCGACGGGGTCCCAATATCTCTTTCCGCAAACGCCTCGCCGTTAAAGATGGACGACGCTCATATCGTAGTCGCGACGATCCAGGACATTTCTAAACTGCAGGATTCGCTCGACCGGCAGACGTTGCTGATCGACGAGCTGAATCACAGGGTGAAGAATACGCTTGCAACGATCCAGGGGATCGCCGCCCAGACCTTCGGCCGAGCTGATCTGGGCCTGGAGAGCGCGGCGACGTTCGAGGGCCGCCTCATCGCGCTTTCGAAAGCTCATGACTTGCTCACGCGGTCTTCCTGGCGCGGCTCGAGCCTTTTCCAGCTGCTCGAGACCGCCACGGCCCCATTTGGCAGCTCTGAGCGCTTCGCGATCGTCGGTCCCTCCTGCATCATCCCGCCAAAACAGGCGGTGGCCCTCTCCTTGGCGCTGCATGAGTTGGGGAGTAATGCGGTCAAGCACGGCGCGCTCTCATGGGCGGAGGGACGGGTGGCGATCACCTGGGCGGTAGAGGGCGTCGGCCTGAAGCTCCGGTGGCAGGAAAGCGGCGGACCCGCGGTTACCGCCGTCGCGGGCCGGGGATTCGGACGTCGGTTGCTGGAACGCGCCCTGCCGCGGGAACTGCATGGGGAAGTGCGCCTGGAATTCGAGCCGGAGGGGGTATGCTGCACGATAGAGGCGCGGCTGGGGGATGCGGACGCCTGCGAGCCGCTGGACCTAGGCGCCACCCGCCAAGCCGCGCCCACTCTGCGTCCGGCGGACTTATCATTTAGCTGATATCCCACGGCGGGGCCCGGCGCCTCGGATCTCGCTGGAGATGAGCGCGGACCCGCTGACTTCTGCCTTAAGTTCCCGGGATATGGATGGCGGTCGTCGGACCCAAGGCCGTCTCCGCCGCATAGTTCGTGATCCGCGCAATCCCGGGTGCTCCGTCGCGAACATTCAAGACGTGGAGGTCAGAACTGCATCACGTCGGCCG
>Ga0105248_10007337_pt1 | contig 12098 bp, 10 predicted proteins | sample KBSS34metaG_FD_81524 | JGI IMG/M metagenome (GOLD analysis project Ga0105248, IMG submission 81524) | Switchgrass rhizosphere microbial communities from Kellogg Biological Station, Michigan, USA - KBS S3-4 metaG | ecosystem: Host-associated > Plants > Roots > Rhizosphere > Soil | place... | reverse complement strand
TGCTGGTCATGGCCGCCCTCGGAAAAGGTCCGAAGGCGAGACCTTTTTTATGCCGGGTGACGGCGACAGTGCGCGTGATGCCGTTCTCGAAGAGAAATACGGCATCCCGGCGAAAATCTCCGACATTCCCGGCCTCACGAAGCAGGCAATCCATGAAGCCCGGCAAATCCGGGACGCGGAAGAGGCTGACCCCGGCGTCTATCGCCGCACCTTGGATAGCCTTGTCGAGAGCGGGCAGGAACCGACGCGCGCCGCAGGATATGCATGCCAATGCCGACATGGCGATGATGTGGGCAAATGGAGGCGCCGTTCGCTATTTACGGAACGCGAGAAAGGCAATCGTCACCCCCGCGACGACCAGCATCAGCGCAAGCACATCAAGAGAAATGGGAACGCTCATGCGCAAGCTAGGCGTTCGCGGTGTTCATTGCGACGCCGGTTTTCGAGTACGTCTTGCTCACTTCGGACGCCATTCCCACGACCGACGCCATGATGACTACCGCCAGAAGTCCTGCGATTAGCCCATACTCGATTGCAGTGGCTCCAGTGGTCTCGCTGGCGATCCGTCGAAAAATGTTGGCCATGGTGCATTCCCGTGCGGTCAAGGGGATCACCTAGCGCTTGTTTGGTAAAGATTTGATGTAGTTACGTTGACGGTCAATCTGATCTGCCAGGATCAGGTGATCCGAACCCGCTGCCGCATCTCCTTGCCGGCACGAAACCTTGGAACGCACTTGGCCGGGATCGCTACGGCCTCTCCCGTGGCGGGGTTGCGGCCAATAAACGCACCCCGATGGCCTGTATCGAACACGCCGAAGCCGCGCAGTGCAACACGTCCGCCACCCGCCATCTGTCGCGCGATCTCGTCAAAGAACAGGTCCACGATCCGCGTGACCTCTTCCAATCGCAGACCGGGGTTCTCCCGATGCAACGCCGCAATCAGTTCTGAACGCCTCACCCGAATGTCCCGCTACCGTCGTCGGGACACGGTTACCGCGCCAGCCTCAGCCCGGCAACGTTCAACTGATCGGCGCGCTACTGGTGGAAGGTGACCCATTGCCGATGCGTCGCAAGCGGACGTTGCGACGCCTCTGGGCTGGGTAATCAGTTTGACCGAGGACGCGGACGCTTAGCACTAGCCAGCCGCTGCAGCCGCCTGGCCATCCGCTCATGCTTCACCGCCGCATCCCGCAGCCTACGGGCGAGATCCGCATCGTCGCTGGCGTCCGCACGCCTGCGTGCCGCCTGCGCGAGCCTCGCGTGATATTCGTAGTCGCCGACGGTCTCCATGGCGCCAAGTTTGCTGGGCCGCGGGGCCGTGGTCAACTCGGCGCAATCTCCGCCTCGTTCACCCAAGCGGTTTTGCCTTGCCCGATCAGGCGCAGAAAGAAACGCCCCGCTCGTGCATAGCAAGAGCGGGGTAACTGGTTGCGTTAAAGTCCGTGTGACCGTTCAGGCGGCGGAAAGTCCGCCGAACGAGACGCTTTGGGAATAATGACGCTTCCTACGCAGCATGAAGCCGATCCCACCCAATCCCAGCAGCAGCATGGCCCACGTGCTTGCTTCTGGAACGCCAGCGACCGAGAACACCCGCGCATTGGACAGGCCAGGCACGTTCAGCGTCACGCTACTGCCGGGGTTGAGCAGCGTATAGAAAGCCGTTCCGTTGTAGCCAATACCGCCCGCGCCTTTGGCCGCCCCGACGTGAACGCCAAGCAGCACGGTGCCGGCAAGCGCCGAGGCGAAGGTGATCGTATTGCCGGAAATGCCGGTAACATCGGTGAAGGGCAGGTTGCTGCCGGTGTAGCTCGTGCCGAGCAGCGAATTGACGATCAGCGCCTCGTTGGCGAGATCGGTCGCGTTGCCGGAGTTGAGATTGCCCTGGTACCAGCCCTGGCATGCCGTTGCACCAGAAATGTCTGCGGTCGAGCAGAGGGTCGAGCCGAGCACGGCTGCTGCCGAGGCAGGCGACGCGAGCGCGCCCAGTGCGCAGCCGGCGGCTATGGCTGCAAGGACCTTTCTATTAGCAAATCGCATGTCGCTTACTCCTGCAGGTGGCCCCTCCCGCATCGAGTCGATAACGAGGTAACAGCTGCTACGGTCCCGAGGAAGCAACAAAATTCAGGCATTTGCCCCGACCATGTATCATTACAGGACGACGGCGTTTACCTCTTCGAAACCACAGCCTCGTATCGTCGGGGGAGAGGCGGCACGTCTCCTTCGGCGTCTCTTCCCTAGCCCCGCCTGCTTCCCCAATTTGCAGGCGGGGCGATCCCTCGTTTCAGTTGTAGCAAAGCGCTGGGCTAGTGCTGTGTTCTCAAATCGCTTTCATGCTTCCAGCGGCAATGAATGCGCATCCGGGATGGCGGCTTCAGGGCCAATTGCACCTTCCGCGGGGAATGCGCCGCGCCCTTGGAACCCGGCCTAGTTAATGCGATCTACATGGGATCTGGTGAATGGTCGAACTTACAATGAGCGAGTCGCCCCACCAGCCGCAGGACGAACCGACCGACGAGCAGGCGGACGAGCTGATGCATGGAACCTTCGCCCCTCCCGAGTGGAACGAGCCGCCCCCGTCCCGCCCGTCGCCGGACCCGATAGCGGACAAGGCGCTGCTCTGGTTCCTAATTGCGGGCGGCGCCATCGGGCCGATCTGGTTCATCGCGAAGCTGGTCGCCTGGATCGGCGATCTACTGACCAACTGACCAACGAAAAATCGCTCGGCGCTAACCCCTCCGGACTCGTGCCGGGACGTGCTCACCCGCTCATGAGAACGGATGTGGAACAATTCGGCAATCCTCAGGCAGCGAAGTCTAGGTCCGTGCCGGTCAGGCTCTTTAGGCGTTCGCGATACATCCCAGCCCAGCGCCAATGCAGGCGCCGCATGCGCTCCGTTTCCTCCGTTTCGGAGCGCTCAAGCTCTTCTCGCATGCGCCGCTCCAGGAATTGCCGGTAGTCTTCCATGGGCATCCCGTGAGCAGATGCGCATGAGGCGAGCAAGTGACGCAGCGGGCTTTTCACCAGCGAACCCGGCGCGCTCGTCACCTGGCTACGATGGCCACGGCCGACGCAAAGCAAGCCAGGACCGACAGGACTGCAAATGGAAGGAGATCGATGCTAAGCGCACGTGACATGGCGGCCCCCGTTTCTGACCGCGCGTGCCCAAGCGCAGCCCTTTGCTTTGCACAGCCTGCATGGATCAGGTTAATTCTAAGTTGATGCCTGGACAAAGAAGAGGCGCCCTTGCCACTTACGCCGGGCGCCTCAAAGTTTAGTGATCGGACGTAGCGCTATACGGGAAGGGGGGTCGGTCAGCGCTCGTGCTAGGGCGTCAATGTCCCGAAACGGGATCGGTTCCGCGAGAACACGCATTCGGTCTGCACTGCTCACTGGCGGCGGCAGAGCGACTTTCCGAATAATTCCGGCTGTCTGATACGGCTGTTACAACCGCCGGAATGCGAGGGATTCCTTGACTTTTCGGCGTGATTGTGCTGCATAGGTGGCACCACAACGTCGGATGACAGTCGTGCTCAAATTGCAGGATTCCCATGTCGCCTTCCGGGCGAATGAAGCCCTTGTCGCAGCCCTTGCTGAGCGTGCTCGCAGGGCAGGTTGCTCTACTTCCGAATACCTCCGCGCCATCGTACGCGAGAAGGTGGGCATGTCGTGAGCGAGCCCGACGATCTAGCCATGTCCCTACTGATGGCCGCGATGCAGGTCGGCGAGAGCGGGGCCAGGATCACCGACTTTCTGCCTCCACCTGATCCTGCCGAAGCGCTCAGGCTTGCGGCGACCGGCGACCTCATGGCGCTGCGGTTCATGGCGGGCAAGGCGTACGATGGCTTCGTTGCCTTCAGTGCCGACGAGGACGTGTCGGCGATGGCGCTGAGTGAGGCGCTGACCTTTGCGCGGATAGCGGCAACCCAGGGTCACGAGCACGACAGCGAGGTTCTGGTCTTCCTCTATTGCAAGGCGGCGGACTGGCACACTGAGCGCGGGCGGCAGGACATCGGCACGCGCTTCGAAGCCGCCGGTCTGAACCTCGCCAGCGCGCTCGCCGATGCCGGGCGCGAGGACTTTGCCGAGATGATCACAATAGCCGGCGAGGTGCTTTCTGCGGAGACCTTCGCCGAAGCCAAGCGCCAACGTCAGGAGAAAGTTGGATGAGCACGATAGTCGGCGACACCGAGCTGAAGCCGTTCAGCCTCGCGGACATCTACGCGAAGGCCGCAAACCTCCAGACGACTCAGCAGCAGCAGCAAATGCGGCAGATGCAGATGGACGCCCTGCGTGACAAGACGGCCCGTGACGCCAACGCGCGGCAGTCGCTGTCCGACCTGATCCTGTCACCGGAAAGCCCCTATGCCAGTCAGGGCGGGGCAAACGGTCCTGCGCAGTCGCCAGCCTGGCAGAACTACGTCCAGGCCGATCCGGACGGTGCGATGGACTATGCCAAGCAGACCGAGGGCTGGACGGCCGACCACTTCAAGCATGCCCGAAACCTCAACAGCGCCGTGCTGGGTATCCTCGGCTCGGTCTACGACCAGGGCAGCTACGACCGCGCCAAACAGCAGGCCCGCGCCCTTTATGGCCGTTACGGCGTCAACCTCGACGACTTCAACCTGCCGGACCAATATTCGCCGGATCTGGTTCACGGCCTCCAGATGCAGGCGTTGGATACCAAGCAGCAGTTGATGCAGGTCGACCGCGAGCAGGACAACCAGCGGCAAGACCGCAACACCGACAGCATGATCACCACCCGGGAGGAGCGGGTTGACGAGGCGCGCCGCTATCATAACCGGGCGGATGCCACGCGCCGGAGGGGGCAGGATGTGGCAGCGTCCACCGCTAGACGCGGGCAGGATGTTCGCGGGGCTGGCCACAGTGGTGGCCGCAGCGGCGGTGCAGCCCGTCCCACCGCGACAGGGCCGAACGGACAGAAGCTGGAGTTTGACGGCAAGGCCTGGGTGCCGGTGCGGTGAGCGACCCGCTGCCGCCGCTCCCGCCCGGGTTCGCCCTTGATGAGCCGAAGCCCAAGCGGTCCCGGCTAAAGGCCGTTCCGCCGCCGCCGGAAGGGTTCACCCTCGACGGCGCGGTGCACGATGGCGACACCGTGGGGACGCAGCAGGGCGTCAATCTCCGCCTCTATGGCGTGGATGCGCCCGAACTGGACCAGCAGGGCCTGGGGCAGCTTGGGCCGGTGGCGATCGGCCAGCAGTCGCGGGGAGCATTGGCCGACCTGCTTCACGACGCCCCGATCGCAGTCGGGCCGATCGTCGGTAACAGCTATGGCCGTCCGGTGGCTTCGTTGACGGCAAATGGCCTCGACGTGGGCCATACCCTTGCGCGTGATGGCGCTGCGCTGGCTGCGCCCGAATACCTCGCGGCTGACCCGGAGCGCCGGTTCGACTACCTCCAGGCCGAGCGGCTGGCGCGGCAGAACGGGCTCGGCATTCACGCCACTCGCTTTCAGCCGCCGGCCGAATATCGCCAGGCCCCGGTGCCGGTGGATCAGCTGACGCCCGAACGCGCGACCGTCGCCCAGTTCTGGGACACGCCGACGCCATTGGCCGGAATGCGCCCCGAGGTCGAGAAGACCTTTATCGGCATGATCAACGACCGGAAGATCACGCCCGAGCAGGTCGCTGCTTACGCCAGGGACAATGGTGGCTTCGTGGTTGATCCGGCGGACGTGGCGAAGTCGCGGGCCCAATCCGACAAGGCCGGCGGAAAGCCCATCGGCATGGGCTATCGTGACGCGCCCAAGGTGATGACCGATCAGGGCGACGGAGCCACCGGGGCTGCGGTGCGCGGCATCGGCAATGGCGTCCTCCCGAACTGGCTGGAGGAAACCGGCGCTCTCGCAGACACGCTCGGCGTCACGCCGGGGCGCGAGAATGTCTGGAACAGCGAGCGGCGGCTGGCCGATATCTGGGCCAACAACGAGGCTCAGAACGAATCCATCACAGCTTACGACCGCTTCGCGCATCCCTATGCCGAGACAGCCGGTGAGCTTGCCGGTGGGTTGGTGCCGTTCGTCCCGGCCATGAAGGCTGAGACCACGACGGCCAATCTGGCGAAGATCGGCGGGGCCTACGGGTTTGTAGCTGGTGCTGGCCGCGAAGGCTCGATCCCGGAGCGGCTCTCGTCGGGTATAGTCGGGGCCGGGGAAGGCATGGCCACGACGGTGCTGGGCGGAAAGGCGCTGGAAGCCGCTGCGCCGTATGCGGCTCGTGCGCTGCGCCGTGTGGCCGGCAAGAGCCCTGTCGGCGCTCCTGAGGCTTCTCTGGGCAATCTGGAGGGGATTGCGGTGAGCGACATCCCGCCGCCGCCGGCAGGGTTCAAGATCGATCAGCCGGGCACCATTGGCATGGACGCCGCGCCGACCCCTTCGGTGTCGCAGGACATTCCGCGGCCACAGCCGATCGATCAGCCGCTGACCGAAGCGCAGCTGCGGGCCCGCGCCGCCGAGGTACAGCCCGGCGACGTGCTGCCGATCCCTGCCAATGAGATAGGTTCTGTCGAGGAGGCAGCAGCGAAGGATGCCGGGCGCTACGCCGAGGCCAAGCCGGTAAATGAACGTGGCGAACTGACCCGCCAGACGGTGCGGGCATGGAACGGGGCCGAAGTCCCCAAGGTTGGCCCGACCGATATGGTGGGCTGGCTGCGGCTTCGGGGTGGGCTTGCCGACCAGGGCGGCGAACTGTCGCACATCGGCATGACTAATGGCCCGCGCCGGGGGATGGACTTCGTTGGGCAGGAGCAGCGCTTCGGGCCGCTGGTGAACCCGAAGGGCATGACGCTGGACGATGCCGCGCGTGCTGCCTGGGAAGCTGGCTACTTTCCTGAGCGCACTGATCGCCCCAGCGTTAACGAGTTTCTCGACGCGCTGCGCGACACCTACGAGGGGCGCAACCGCCGCTTCCTGCCGCAGGACCACGCCGAGATTGACCGGTTCCACGGCGCGCAGGCTGACCGCTACGCGCTCGAGCAGCAGTTACAGGACGGCCCGGTCTACAACGACCGGTCGCAGCCGGCGGGACCGGATCAGCCGTTTGCCCCGCCCGAAGCCTACGAGGAATGGCCGGCCGGTGGTCCGGACTTTGCGGGCAACATCAACCTGAACAAACTCGACACCCCCCAGGACATCCGCCGGGCACTCGCCACGACGGAACAGCGGGTGGGGTTCGATGCCGCTACCCGGGGGCGCGTCACCCAGGCCGAGACCGAAGCGCTCGCGGCTGACCTCGGGATGACCCCGGAAAGGCTGCTGTCCCGGCGCAAAGGGCAGGCGTTCAATGCCGAAGAAGCGCTGGCTGCCCGCCAGATCCTTGCCAAGTCCGGCAATGAACTGGTCAACATGGCGAAGCGCATCAAGGGTATCGAGCAGCCCGGCGATACTGACCTCGCGGCCTTCCGGGAAGCCTGGCTGCGCCACGCGGCAATTCAGGAACAGGTCGCCGGTGCCACCGCCGAGGCTGGTCGGGCGCTCGCCCAGTTCCGGATGGCAGCCAACAGCCGAGCGGTGCACGGCGATGTGCTGGCCAACCTGCTGAACGGCCCCGGCGGGCGTAAGCGGCTGAAGGACGCCGCCGAGACCCTGCTGGAGGCGGCCGAGTCCTCGCCCGGCAAGTTCAACGTGCTCGCCGACAAGCTCAGCAAGCCCCGGTGGATAGATAAGGCCACCGAGCTGCGCTACTTCATGCTGCTGTCGGGGCCGCAGACTCATGCGGCCAACATCATCTCGAACACGTTGACGGCGCTGGGCCAATTTCCCGAGCATGCCGCCGCCGCTGTGATCGGGGCGGGCCGCCGGGCTGTGACCGGCAAGGAAGCCGCAGTCGACCGGGTCTATGGCTCGGAGATCCGGGCCCGGGCGTTCGGTTTGATGCAGGGCGTGCAGGAGGGCCTGCGCGAATTTGTCCGCACGCTGCGAACTGGTGAGACCTCAGACTTTGCTGGCAAGATGGAAGCGCCCACCCGGCCGGCATTCGATGGGGTCGCCGGAAAGGTTGTGCGCGCTCCCATGCGGGCGCTGTCGGCCGAGGACGAAGTGTTCAAGGCCATGGCCCGGCACATGGAACTGAACGGGCTGGCGGCCCGGCAAGCGGGCAAGGAAGGGCTTACCGGTAAGGCGGCGGCGGAGCGGATTGCCCAACTGACGGCAAACCCGTCCGACGACATGCTCGACAAGGCCTTCGACTATGCCCGTTACGTAACGTTCCAGCGCCCGCTGACCGGCATTCCCCAGTCGATCTCACGCGCGACGCAGGAACACCCCGCGCTCAAGTTCCTGATCCCGTTCGTGCGCACCCCGACCAACCTCCTCAAGTTCGCCGCCGAACGCTCGCCTGCCGCCCCGCTGCTGAAGGAATGGCGCGCCGACTTCCTGGCCGGTGGGGCACGGCGCGACCTCGCCGTGGCCAAGTCAATGATCGGCTCGGGCATGGGGCTGTGGATGGCTGATCTGGCCCGGCAGGGGCTGGTGACCGGCTCGCCGCCCGACGATGACAACAAGAACCGGCTGCTGCGGGCCGATGGCTGGCAGCCCTACTCGTTCAAGATCGGGGACCGGTACATCAGTTACAACCGGCTCGATCCGTTCTCGCTGACGATCAGCACGGCAGCGGACCTTGCGACCAAGCGTGAGGGCATGACGCCCAGGCAACTGGATCAGGCCTCGGGACTGTTGGTGGCCTCGATCATGAAGAACATGGGTGACAAGACCTGGCTGTCGGGCCTGTCGGACTTCATCGGGTTCATGCACGATCCGCAGCGCAATCTGGGCGGCTATGTGAAGGGGCAGGCTGCCTCGTCAGTGGTGCCCGCCCTGGTGGCGCAGACTGCCCGCACAATTGATCCAACCCGGCGCACCACGCACGGCGTCGGCGAGGAAATCCAGAGCCGGCTACCGGTTGCGTCCGAAAGGCTCTATCCGCAGCGCGACATTTGGGGGCAGCCGATCACGACCGACCGGCTCGGACCGGATAGCCTCTCACCGATCACCACGACGATCCGGCGCGACGATCCGGTGAACGCTGAAATGCTGGCGGTGGGAGCAGTGGGGACCAAGTTCCCGAAGCAGCACACGGTCGCCGGCAAGCGAGTGGATTACACCCCCGCCGAGTACGACACCTTGCAGGCACAGGCGGGGGCGAAGGCGCACGACGACATTGACGCCTTGGTGGCGCAGCCCGGGTGGGCCGCACTTCCCGCAGAGGCCAAGCAGAAGGCCATCGCCAAGGTGATCCGGGGCGACCGGGCCGAGGCGCGTGGGCAGCCTGCAAAGGGTTCGGTCCCGCCGCCGCCGCCTCCAGGATTCGCGATCGATGGCGAGGCTGGTGGGCGGAATGTCTATGCCGACCTGCTCACGTTCCTGCCGGCCGAGAACATCACCTCGGGGTTTCGGACACCGGAATACCAGGCGGAGATGAAGCGGCGCGGCTATCACCCGGCGGACAATTCGAGGCACCTCGACGGCTCGGCGTTCGACCTGGTGCCGCCTGCCGGCAAGTCGATGGGCTGGCTACAGGCGCGGCTGAAGGCCTACGATCCGCAGGCACGGTTCTATCCCGAGGGCGATCACCTGCATGTGTCGTTCCCGGGGTACTATGGCGCTCCGGCAATTGGTGGTGCCCGCAAGGCAGGCCTGCGCAATCCACTCATGGGCATGCCGCCGCCGCCCGCCGGGTTCATGATTGATGGGTGACTGGCCGCTTTTTGTCCCGAATGCCCGGCTGTTGCCTGAAGGGGATCACCTGCACGTGACGTTCCCGGACTGGTTCGGGGCTCCGGTGATCGGCGGAGCGAGGGCGGCGGGGCTGGTGAATCCAAACGGTCGCTGAGGTCAGCAAGCGAGAACGGGCCGGTGCGGTCGGCGGAAGAAACTGGCTGTGGCTGTGGGAGACGTGCGTTAAGCCGCGATCTTGTAATCGATCTGAACGTTGTCGCGCTTTGCTATTTTCTCGGCAGCCCTGTATGCATTTTTCCGGCGAGCGTCGCCGATATGTTCCTCGCCGCCCTTCAAGCAAACTTGCTCAAGGACCCGGCAAAGTTCCACAAAATGGCCTTCCGTGAGGCCGATATCCTCTTTGACATGTTCGAAGAAATTGCGGAAACCCTTCAGCTTGAAGCCCACAAGGCCGAACCCGGTCTCGTCGTAAACGAGCGTCAGAGCCTCATCGATCCGCTGGTACACGCAAACCGTGTCCTCGGCGACGTATTCGACGCAGTCCGAGTCCTGCATGTATGCAGCAGCGGGCTTGTAGGTGGCGCTAAGCCAAGCTTCAAAGGCCAACTCGTTATTCATCCTTCGCGTTCCCAAACGGTCTCGCTGTACCTGGTGCCGTAAGCGTCTGGAAGGGTCGGTCGTTCCGCATCAGCGTCAACAAACTCCCATTTCGTCGCCGCGCCCCATAGGCCTGCCGCTTCAATTTGTAAAGCGCTGGCGGGGCGTACGTGTACGGTAAAGACGGTATTTGGCGGACTGTCAACTAGGGCCACGTTGCAGGCCATGTCCGATTTCCACTCTACGGTCTGAGGCGTTGAAATAATGTAAACGTAGACGTCACCCCCATCGTCCTCCTTATTTAGAGGGCGCTTAACGCCCTTGTAGCAGGCGTGAGCGTGTTGAATGGAGTTAAGCACCGCGTCTGGATAGTGGATCTGAGGATAATGGTAGGCGTTGTTGATTGGCGGCATCTCCCCGACGATATGGCTCCACATTTGAAACAATGGGACGCGCCTGCCGGCCTTCGCCAACTCCTCAATCACAATAGAGGACACTGCAATCGGTATGTGGCCGGTGCCACTAGGATGAGGAATTTCGATTGCGGGTGGCTTAAAAAATTCGCGTTTCGGCTTCATCGCGGGATGGAGTATGATCTGCGCCATGAGCGGCCTGTAAACGGCTCATCTACATTTGGCTAGGTCGCCTAGCGCCTCGGCAGACCTGCTGTGAACCGCTTCTCCCCAACGAATGGGGATGACAGAACTGGCCAGGCCACTATCAGTAGACCGGGCTATGGCAGACGATCTCGAACAGAATCTTCAGGATTATCTCGCGACAACAGGTCGCGCTGCGGCCGGGCTGATCCCCCTCGTTGGCGGGGTTCTTGCGGAGCTGATCGGTGCCGCAATTCCCCGCCAACGTACGGATCGTGTGGTGGCGTACCTGCGCACCCTCGAAGCCAGGCTGGTTCAGTTGGAAATAGATCCACGAAAGGCGTTCGCCGATGCTGAGCGCGCCGACCTCATTGAAGAGGGGGCGTTCCAGGCTGCACGCGCAACGACACAGGAGCGAGTGCAGCGCATCGCCGAACTGGTGTCCAACGGGCTTTCGTCCCCTGACGCGAACATCGTGCGCCGAAAGCGGCTTGCTGCTCTGCTCGGCGAGATCGATGACGATGAGGTGCTCGTGCTGAACGCCTACGGCCAAGCCTACGGCGGTGATGTCGAAAGCGCTTGGGACAAGGTTGAACGACCGGATCCTCCGCACATGCAATCAACAGTCGATGAGTTTGATGCCGCAAAGCTCTACGATGCGGGGCGAGACCGCCTGTTGCGCCTCGGCCTCCTGGAGAAGCGGTACCGGTCCCCTCGTCGAGGTGAGGAGCGGAAATTTGATGAGCGGTCAGGCGACTTCGATCACAATGTGGAAATTTCATATCTCGGCCGCATGCTTCTGAGAGACATAGGCATGCCCTCACCGTACGACGTTGATGACTAACCGTAAGCGATCGTCGGTCCGTGCTTCGGTTGTTATGTGGGAGTAGATGAGGGAGCGTTTATCTCGGGTTGGCGCAGCAACGGCTGAAATGCTTGTTTCTTGGCTAACTAAATGGATTCTCGCGGGGCATCCAGCTTCCTGAAATTCCTGATTTGCCCGGTCGCCAGCAAGATTCGCGGCCCTGCCGAGCGGGTCGGTCGAAGCCCGCGATCGTGCCGCCAATGCGCGTTTCACGCTATTGCCAAGTGCCGCCGGGTCTGCCTACCAGTCCTGCCATATGACATATATCGTTTGGCAAGATCGCGTTTGACGGCAACATGACCCTCTGGCTTGCATCATATCCCCGTTCAGGGAACACGCTCCTGCGGCA
>Ga0105248_10007335_pt1 | contig 12101 bp, 10 predicted proteins | sample KBSS34metaG_FD_81524 | JGI IMG/M metagenome (GOLD analysis project Ga0105248, IMG submission 81524) | Switchgrass rhizosphere microbial communities from Kellogg Biological Station, Michigan, USA - KBS S3-4 metaG | ecosystem: Host-associated > Plants > Roots > Rhizosphere > Soil | place... | reverse complement strand
GATTCACCCTTGCCGCTACCACCGTTCAGTCGCTGGGCGATGCCGCGATCGCTCACGATGCGCAGGCCGGCACGTGGACGGTCGGTGCCGCTGGTGCCGTCCTGACCGTCTCGCTCGACCCGTCGAGCGACTGGCAGGTGAAGTCGCTCGTCAGTCCGGCCGGCCGCAACTGGATCAGCGGTGCGGTGCCCGACGCCTGGGTCACGGTCAACGGGATGACCTACGCCTTTGGCAATCGATCGACAGGCTTTGTCTACACGAGCACGTCGACCTCGAACGACGGCCGCCATTTGGAGCTCGACGCGGCGTTCACGCTGCAGAAGGCCAACCTGCTGGTCACACGCCACATTGCGGTGGTCTCCGGATCGCCGACATTCGAAGTGTGGACCACGTTCAAGGCGCTGGGAGCCGCTGTCTCGGTCTCCAACATCAGCGCCATCCAGGCCGTCGTCGCCCCCGGCACGATTCATTGGCTGACCGGACACGCGGGCGACGCGGGCGACACGACGCTTGACTCGGCGTTCGCGCAACGGCAGCGGACCCTCGGCGTCGGCGACGTCCTGACGCTCGGGGGGCGCAACCGATCGTCTGAACAGTCGGTCCCCTGGTTCACGGTCGACGGCGCGGGCGACGAGCTCTACGCGGGCCTCATGTGGTCGGGCGGCTGGTCGCTCACGGCCGCGCGCCGGACCAATGGTATCGAGCTGTCATGGGGACTCAGCCCCATGACGACCACCGTGGCTGCCGCGGCCGTCGAGGGCCCGCACGTGTTGATTGGCATGATCCGCGGCGCCAGACCCGAAGCGTCGGCGGCGATCAAATCGTTCATCGTCAACAGCATCCGGCAGGGCCAGCCGTTCGCCCCGCTGGTGACCTACAACACCTGGTTCGCATATGCGACCGATGTCGACGACGCGACCATGCGCGCCGAAATGGATCACGCGGCCGCCCTCGGATCCGAGCTGTTCGTGATCGACGCCGGGTGGTATACGGGTGCGGACATCGAGCACCCATCGAATTTCGACCAGGGACTGGGCACCTGGGAAATCGACCCGGGCCGTTTTCCGAACGGCATGAGCGCGCTCAAGGAGTACGCGCACGCCCTGGGCATGAAGTTCGGCATCTGGGTGGAACCCGAGCGCGTCAATCGCTCGGTCATCGGCACCGATGGCCTCGACGAGTCGTCGATCGCGACGGCTGGAGGTGACTACCAGTCGACCGACTCCGGCCAGATCTGTCTCGCCGGCGCGGCCGGCCGGCAATGGATCATCGATCGTCTGACGGCGCTCCTCGACGCGGCGCAGCCGGACTATCTCAAGTGGGACAACAACCTGTGGGTGAATTGCGATCGGGCGGGCCACGGCCACGGCGCCACCGACGGCAACTTCGCGCACGTCACCGCGCTCTACCAGATTCTCGCCGCGATCCGTCAGCGCTACCCGAACCTCGTCATCGAGAACTGTGCACAGGGCGGCAACCGCCTCGATTTCGGCATGCTGCGCTATACCGACGCGGCGTGGATGGACGATCGAACGGCGCCGTCGGTTCACGTGCGGCACAATATCGAGGGCTTGAGCGAAATATTCCCGCCGGGATACCTGCTGTCGTTCGTCACCGATTACGCGGGCGAGTCGATGGAGAACGCGCCGGATCTCTCGCTCTACTTTCGCAGCCGCATGGCCGGGATTCTCGGACTCTGTTTCCGCGGCGGAGAGCTGTCCGACGACGATGCCGCGGGGATCCGGCGCGAAATCGCGCTCTACAAGTCCGTCCGCGAGATCCAGTCGGACGGGTCGGCCGCGCTGCTGTCCCTGCAGGCCAACTTCATGGAAGGTCCGGCGTGGGACGTCCTCCAAGAGACGTCCGCCACTGGCGCGGTCCTGCTCTATGCCTTCGAGAACGGCGGCCCGGGCAGTAACCGCACGAACGTGGTCCCGAAAGACCTGCAGGCCGACGCGACCTATCTCGTTCGTTCGGCGGATACCGGCGATCTTGGTGAGGCGACGGGAGCCGATCTGATGGCCAACGGCATTGAGCTGCTGTCATCGCCGACGTCGGCGTCGCACCTGCTCGTGCTCGTCCCAGAGTCGTGAGCGTCGCCTTCGTGTCGATTGATAAATGCGACGTTCGCTTCGCGTCGACGGCATAGAAGCGCCGCACCGGTGTATCCGGCCCGAACAGTTCGCGCGCTCTGGGCGCCGGCAGGAAATTGTCGTGGGTCGCCTGGATCACCGCGCACGCCAGCGAACCGAGACCAACGATCCGTGAATAGGTGTCAAACGGCCATCGGCGTGTTTGTGACGACGTCGCGCCGTCACCCGTTTCATCGCCGGCGCCGTTGATCTGCAGATCTTCGCCTGCGGCGAGACCGATCGCCATCACGCCGAGAGGAGGGTCGCGCAACGCCGGCTCTGAGCCCACCAGCACCGAGAATGCCGCGTCCCTCGACCAGCCGGTCAACACCGCGCGATAGCTGGCGTCAAGGCCCAGCGCGGCGCGGCCATGCGTGAGGATCTGCTCGTATTCGACAGCCAACTGCGACGTGCTCAGGATGGCGCCTCGAGGACGCTCGATTTTCAAGAACGCGCGAGAGCTGAATCCCACGGCCGCATATCCGGCGTGACCAATCTGGCGAAACATGTCCGCTGCCGCTCCGAACCAGCCGCCGTCGCCGCTCGCGCAGAACACGACGACGTGGTCTGTCGCCGGCGTTCGCGGCGCAGACAGATGGAACTCGAGCGCCTTGCCATGCAGCACGACCGTGGTGGTGAGCTCGCGCGTAGCGATGGTCCCCGGAGTCGGAGGACGCGGGAGAATCGAACAGCCCGAGAAGACGAAGAGGGAAAGCGATATCGCAATGGTTGCCGTCCAGGCCGGGCGCGTGCCGCTTCCCCATGCAGACACGGATCACGTTCACCGTAGAGGCCGCAGAGATCGCGGCTGGCTAGAAGGCTTCCTGAATCGCGAGGTAGAAGCCGTGCGAGCCGGCCTTCCCCCAGCCCCAGTCGGTGCAGAGGTTGGTGCGCGATCGCTTGTTCAGCAGCACACGAAACCCGAACCCACCGGCAGGCGCCATTGAATCGAAGAGCTTCTCTCCGGTAGCGGCATTGTCCACGGCGGTCGTGTTGAGGAAGGCCACGACGCCGAGCAGTCCGTTGCTGGTGAGCGCGCCCCGGTACTCGACTTCGCCGTAGAGGAGATGCTCACCTCGATAACGGCCTTCGGCGTAGCCGCGCGCCGATCGCCCGTCGAGGCCCGTCTCCGGCAGATCGAAGTACGGCGCGGTACCGCCCGTGACGAGGTTGCCGAGGAACCAGAAGGCCAGCTTGTGGCGGGCATCGCGCGTAATCCTCCGGTAGGTCCGGACGTCGATGTTCAGCAGCTGCCACGTCGAATCGCCGCCGAGAAATCCGTTGAAATAGGTTCGGTAGACGGCGTTTGCCAGCACGCCACGGTCGGCGTTGATCGAGTTGTCGCGCGTGTCGAACAGCACGCCGACGCTGGTGCCCGCCGACGTCTGGCCTTCCAGGGGGAAACCGTGGGCCGCGCTGTAGGTCGCGTAGGCCGACTGATCCGGAATATCGGTGGCGCTCCCGCCGGGGCGCACGTTCACGTGGGTGCTCACGCTGATGCCGCCGCCCACGAAGAATCCGGGCTCGACGCGCCGGTAGGCGCCTTCGTTCAGGCGGAAATAGTCGTACTTCAAATTCACCGCGTCCGTCGTCGCCGCGCTGGCGCCGAGCTCGTAGGTGTTCGCGGACGTCCACTGCAGGCGGTTGTCGCTCTGGATCACCCAGCGATCATCCGGCGTGAAGATGTTGAGGCGGATTCCACTCGTGGTCTGACCGAGCTGCGAGACCTTCAGCCCACCGGACGCCGACGAAATGTGCGTCGTCTGCGGGTTGCCGCTGTAGAACGCCATGTTGCCGGAGAACCCGGCGTTGAAGCCGGTCGACGGCTTCGAGCCAATCGACGGCGTGACCACGATGAATCGCTTGCTGCTGGCGGGTACAACCAGTTCCGCATCCCGATGACGCAGCATGTGCAGCAGATCGATGGCGTCCAGCGTGCGTGTCTGATCGTGAGGCGCTGGCTGGGCTGGCACGGTGTCGGCTGGCGGCTGGGCATTCGCGATGTGGAGCGGGCAGAGCAACGCCACCGCCAGGATCGCCAGTAATCGTGTCATGCCGCCGATACGGCAGAATCGATGCCACCTCCAGGCGACGATTTCGCGGTCATCCTCGGGACGAGTCGGGCCTGCGTCGTGCGTCGATCGTGGCTCCTTGTGGCGCGAAGGCAGGCACCCACGCCATCCCGCCACAGCGGCGCCGAGGGCGCTTGCATTCGGCCTCGAATAACGGCGCAGCGGCTGCGGCACCTGTCTTGCGACCGCGAGCGTGCATCAGCAACGTGTTCCAAGACTGGAGCGAATCATGAGTGTCATCAAGAAGTCGTCGATGTTCGCCGCGGTATTCCTTGGCCTGTTCGTCAGCTCGGCCCGCGCACAAGGAGTCATGACGGTCACGGTGCCGTTTCCATTCGTCGCCGACCACAGAGAATTTCCAGCCGGCCGATACGAAATACGCAACGTCGAGAACGCTGGGACAGTCCTCTCGATTGAGGGCATGAACCACAGGTCGGGAGCGTTCGTGTTCACGATGGCCGCCGGCGGCGGTGACCCGGCAGGTAATGAGCCATCGCTGGTGTTCACCCACGAGGAGAACCAATACCAGTTGTCGGAAATCTGGGAATCCCCGACCGTGGGGCACGAGCTCACGGCGTTCTCGCATTCACACAAGATCGCGCGTTTGGACGCACAGCCTGAAGCATCGCAAGCGCTGGCGTATGTGGTCAGGGCGTCGTGGCAGTAACGGGTTGATCAGGTCCGAGCGTTCGGCGTCTTCATTACCGGTGAAGAGCGTCGAACGCCCGGTCCGTTTACATCGAACAACCGGCAATCGTCGTTCGTCGTTCACGGGTGTCGTATGCACATCATGTTCGTTGCGGCACTTGGCCTCCTGCAGGCGAGCTCTCCGGATGCCTTTGACGTGCAAGCGGATCTACAAGGGCGTTACGCCGAAATCAGTCAGGCGACGCTGCAATTCGCGACCGAACAGGACGTCGATGATTTTCACGAGGTCATGTACACGCCCGACTGGGCGGTGACCGATGTCGCGGGCCAACGGCACGAGTGGGCGCAGCTGCGGGCGGAAGCCCTCCAGGCGTTGACGGCGCCGCGCCTCGATGCCATGGTCCAATCCATCCAGACACTCTCGCTCACGGCGAGCGGAGCGACGACGGTCGTCAACATCACCACCGTCCGCACCGAGATCGACGCCGAAGGCCGATACGGCGCCAAGGGCGCAACCCATCGGCTCAACGAGACGACCTCCTATCGCGACACGTGGGTGAGGGTGGGGGACGGGTGGAAGCTGAAAGCGCGCGAACAGCTCCATCTGCACAAAGTCCAGGTGGACAAGCCGGACTACGAGCCTTGACCCGCGTGAGAGCCACGCCGCCGAATATGAAAGCCGCCGCGCGATGATTGCCGACGGCTTCGTTTCGGTGGCTGGAATTTCCGGTAAGGCGATCCAGAGAACCGGTCGGTTGCGCGGCAGAAACACGCCGAGGGGCTGGCATGTCGATTGGAGAGTTGTTGTAGGCCGGGTCCTTTGGACCCGGCTTTTCTGAGGCGGGTCCAAAGGACCCGCCCTACGTGCTGACGATCTCCAGGGATCTCTTTCCGCGGTCTCGGCGGCCTCGGTGGTTAGCGTGACGAACACACAGCCCTAGGAGGCGCGGGCCTTGATGGCCACCGTGACCTCCTTGAGGCCGAGGAGCCCTCCCTGGCGACCGGTGACGGTATCCAAGGTCCACGTGGTCACTTGATCGGCGCCGGGGGCAGCCTTTTGCGCGGCCTGTATCGCCAGGTCCAGCGCCTTCTGCAGGTTGCCGGTGTTGGAAGTCCCCTTGAACGTCTTCAGTGGCGGCATCGATATCCCTCCGTCTCTACGCATGTGATCGAGCGTGCGCGAATCCTCGCCCTCGAGCATGCCTTTCACACCGGCCCGCTGCGGATCAATGCAGTTTCATGGCGGTCATCTTCGCGCAGAATGAAATGATGGGCCAGTGAATTCTTGTTGCCCGCGCGGCGCCGCGCCCGAACGTAGGTCGCGACGGCAGGCACGATCCGGCGGATCACGTGGACGGAAAACGATAACAGCAGGGAGAGGATCGACGACTCATGAGCGAAGACCGACATGCGCAATCGTCTGCAAGCACGCCGCGTCGGCCTACGACGCGGGTAATGCCTGGTGGTCACGTTTGTCGCTTACTTGCGCTGGAAGGTCGCGTCGATCCTGCCGCAAACCGCGGCGTGACGAGACCTGGGGCGACGGCCAGCCCGCCGCCCCTTCGACGCGCTCCTGGCAGATGTTTCTACTTGGGGGCGCTACCGGTCACCATGACCTTCTCTGAGATCTCAGTCTGGGGCTCCGCGACGATTTTGGTGGCCGAGACCTTCATACCCTTCTTCAGTTCCTTGACCGACGCCGGTTTGCCCTCAACCGTGAACCGGAACGATTCGGGAACGTTGAACTCGCGGTTCTCGCCGTTCTCGACGGTGAGGACCACGTAATTGCCTGAGACATGCCAGACCGTTCCGTTGAGCACGGACGTCGTACGGACCGTGACCGGCTGGGTCTTGGTGATGATAACCGCGGTGAGGACCGTGCCCGGCTTGAGGTCGGCGAGGAGCTTGGTTTGTCCGTCGATGTTGAATTGCCGTCCCGGCTGGACGTTGAACCAGCGGTAACCGCCGTTGGGCAGTATTTTGGTCAGGAGCCAGTTGTGGTCGACCAACACCACCTCACCTGTTATCGATGTCGTGGAGGTGCTCGCGCCGGCTTCCTTCGTCGTCGTGGTCTGCGCCTGAAGCCCTGCTGCCAGGGCCATCACGGCCGCGGCCGTGATAATTGTGCGTCCTAAGATCATCACACTCCTCCTTCTTTGTTTTTCGCCGCCACCCCGGGACGTCCGGTCACCGGAGGTTCCCCGACTGAGTCTTCGAGAGCTTTGTATGCGAAGCCGGCGATCGCAGCGCCGATCACCGGAGCCAACCAGAACAACCAGAGTTGCTGGAGGGCCCAGCCTCCAACGAATATTGCGGTCGCAGTACTGCGCGCCGGATTGACTGAGGTGTTCGTCACCGGGATACTGATCAGATGGATCAATGTGAGGGCAAGGCCGATGGCGAGGCCTGCGAATCCTACTGGCGCGCGTGTGTGTGTCGTGCCGAGAATGACGATCAGGAACATGAAGGTCATCACGACTTCGCACACCAGCCCCGCCGCAAGCGAATACCCACCCGGTGAGTGCGCGTCGTAGCCGTTGGAAGCGAACCCGCCGGCGAGGCTGAAGTCCGCGCGTCCGCTGGCGATGAGGAAGAGCACGCCGGCGCCGGCGATACCACCGAGGATTTGCGCCACGCTGTAAGGCAACAGCAGGGCGGCGGGAAAGCGACCTCCTGCCCACAGACCGACGGAGACCGCCGGGTTGAAGTGACCGCCCGAGATCGGACCGAGCGCGTAGGCCCCGCTTAGCACCGTGAGACCGAAAGCCAGCGATACCCCGAGTAACCCGATCCCGACGGCGGGAAAGGCGGCCGCGAGGACCGCACTGCCGCAACCTCCGAGAACGAGCCAGAACGTGCCGAGAAACTCCGCCGCGAGCTTAGGGAACACGGCGCACTCCTTTGAATCGACGAGATTCCCTGGCGATCACGGCGGACTGCTCCGGCCCGTAGACCAAGCCGTTACTGGCCACGCGCGAGCGCCACAAGGATGGAGGCCGTCGGCGGTGACCAGCAGAAAAAACTCCTTCACGAGCACGTTCAGGATGGCTGCGCACGAAGGGTTTTTGAGCCAGCCTTGTTCCTCGTTCGTCTCTACAGCACGGAGCCGGCCTATGCGATTGCACGGCAGCACGTGGTGCATGACCCGTACCCAATTCTGGCGCGCATTTTCCTGGTTTCGTCCCCGAGGGGCCGGAGAGGCTCCGACAATTTGGAGTCTGACGTCGCCCAGAATGATGTCGTCCCCCAGCGATCGCGCGTGTTCGCCACAATCCTGTGGGCGCTCGATCTTGCAGCAGCCTCCCAGGAGCGGCGCAGGAGGAGTGCATGCAGGCTGTGCGAAATCGGATCGCACTATGCGCGGTGGTCGTCGCGATCGGATGTCCAGCCGCCGGCGGTGAGGCGCTGACAGGTCGGGTAAGACCCAACTTCGGACCCGCCCCGTCCGACGTGGTCGTTCAGGCCTTCATCGAGCCGAACGCGCTCAATCGATTGGTCACATTCGTTGTCGATTCGGGGACCTTCTACACCAGCTCCGTGGCGGAACTGGTTGGGGAGCGCGCGCCGCGAGCGAAGGAAGCCAGATTCCGCATGCTGCTGGCGGGGTCGTACGAAGTGCGCCTGACGCTCACCGGCTCCGACGGAGAGCGAGGCTACTTCGTGCGCACACTCCAGCTGTGGTGAGGACGCCGGGTAGCAACGCGAACACCGCGGCGCTGTGCCGCTGGTCCCGGACCGCATCGCACACTGGCTTGTGCCGGCTCGACCTGCCCGTCCACGGTGTTTTGCAACTGTAGCCATGTGTCAAGCATTTGCATCATGCCACCTCTTGAAGAGGCAGTACCTGCGCGGGAACCGTCTTAACTCGGTACCAACCGCCTTGAGTTATGCCGAGGACCAAGTTGTATTGCCAGTCTTACCGGATACTGACGGCGAGTACATGAACCGGAGGATCAAATGATGACAAAGCGTGCCGTCGCCATCGCAGCACTCCTTGCGAAGCCAGATCCGCCAGGCCTGGCTCTACCCGGGCATCACCTGACCCAAGCCGGCGATCCGATGCGTCAGCACCGGCTGAAATCACGCCTGCCGCTGATCTACATCCAATATGTGCGGCAAGAACGAGAAGACGGGATAGGAGAGTCCCACCTTGCAACTGGCGAAGTATGGCGCGGCGTGTAGGCGCTGGAGTTGGCGAAGACGCCCAACTGAGAGGGCGCGTATGAATCAAATTTCTGTCAGATAAGGCGAGTCCCACTCCTGCGATCGGAGGTTGAACCTCATACGGGGAGTCTGCAAGTCGACTCCTGCTTATCTGGTTGTTTCAGCAAGCCTCCAGGCGTATCTGGACGAGTTCGTCTATGAATCCGTCTGCTGCCGCGTGGTCAGAAAGAAAATCACTGCGATGATGACCACGCCGAGGCCGCCGATGAGCAGCCAGGAGCTCCCCGTGCTCGACGTCTCTTCGCCCGAAGTGGTCGTCTCACTCGCCGGCGCTGTCGCCGCCGCGGGCGCAGCGGCTGGTGGTGCCTCGCTTGCCGGAGCAGGTTCGGCGGCTGGCGGTGCCGCGGCTGCCGGAGCGGGTTCGGCGGCCGCGGGTGCAGGCGCCGCTTCGCGGGCTGGCGCGACGACCGGCACCAGCGTGAACGCCGCCACGGCGAGTTCACGAAGGTTGTCCGGGTTCTTGCTGGTTTCTTTCTCGAGTTTGCCGCTGATCTCCAGCCAGCGGCCGAGCAGCGCATCGTTCACGCCGGCTTTGCTCGTGTTATCGAGGTCCAGGGCATCGGCACCGGGGTCAGCCGAGCACGTCGCCTCCGGCACGCTGGCAACGGGCCCACTTCTCGGGCGCGCCAACACGTACTTGTCCTTGTCCTGCTTTCCGCCGCGCACCGCGCTGCCACGAAGCAAACATCCCACCGCGATAACCTGCCCCTCTTGTTCCTGCGGCAGCAGGCCACCATCCCGTCGCTGCGCGTACGCGGGTCCGACCGGCACCACACCGAAAACGACGACAACGACCGTTACACCGTAGACCTGCTGAAGACTCATCGGAGACCTCCTGTCGCCGTGGTAAGCAACGACCAATCCGCTCGTGACACCGGGCCAACATCCCTTCTGTGGCCACAGATCCGCCGCCCGGCCAGGACGCAGATTGGCCGCCGATCACGACGCGAGGTCATTGTGTCGGCGCAGGCCGTGGGTCGAGCCGCGGGCTGTGAGGTCGAGCCTCGCTAGAATTTGATGACGAGCGCCGTCCGGAAGATGGAATCCAGCTTGTCCTTCCGCGCGTTCGCCGAGCCGAGCACGATTTTGGTGCTGCCGGACGCTTGCGTCTGGTAGCGTTCGTCCCCCGAACTGGGGATACCATCCGGATTGAGGAGGACAACATAAGCGACGACGTCAAGGTCGGTCTCGAGCGCCGGCTCGTTCTCGAACAGCCACTGCAGGCTGACCTTGAGTGAGATCTTGCTGTTCAGCGAGACCGACACGGCGTTGGTCGTGCTGATCGAGTAGTCGCCGACATCGGCGAGATTGATGTTCGTCGCGAACGAACTGTCGAACGTCGTTCCCGCGTTGAAGCGCTCGGTGTAGTCCCAACCCAAGCGGGCGCCGGCAAACCGGCGGTCCTTCTCCGGATCCGGTTCCTTCAATGCCCGGTCGGTGTAGCTGACGCCGTAGCTGGTGGCAAAGCGTCGTCGCTGGCTGTCGGCCCACCTGTTGCCCACGCCGGCATGCGCGATATACCGGTTCTGGATGCCGGCATCGTCGTTGCGGTCCCAGCTGAACCCGGTGTTCCAGAAGAATGCCGGGGTAAAGTTCTTTTCGTAGCCTCCCCGGATCAAATAGTTTTCGGCGTCCAGCGTCGGCGAGGGCTTCACGAGCGACGTCGCCGGGTTTGACGGCGCGCCTCCGACGGGGAACACGATGCCGGAGTCGAGCACGAAGAAGTGGTCGTCCGACGTGTCGGAGCGAAGGCCGCTGACCTCGGACTCGAAGCGGGCGTCCTTCCACACGTGCTTCAGTTTGTTGGCGAATCCGAGCGTCAGCGCCTGCGAGTTGCCGCCTTTCACGACGAGGCTGAGATCAGTGCTGTTAGACCAGCCGAGCGTCGGCTCTTCTTTGGCTGGAGTCTGCGCCTGCGCCCAGGCGTTGTCGACTCCGGCTCCCAGTAACGTCACGAGCCAGATGGCCATGACACGCCGTTTTCTCGCTGCAGTGGATGTGCTCATTTCAGTTGGTCTCTGCACCCCATCGCCGCTCCACCGCCGGCCACGAAATCGTGTGTCCGGCGGGGAATGGGCGATTTGCCTGGGAATCGCCTGGAGTAGTCCAGTCGCGCACGGAAGAGCACACTTCGTGCCGGCCAGCCGCTGCCGATTAGGTCTCCCGACCGGCCCCTTCGTGTTCACCTTATTCGGCACTTCGACGAGCGCGATGCTCTGCGAGCGGGGAAATCGGCGGACTGAACAGCCGCCTTGCAAACGAATGGCAACAGCCGAAAGCGCATCCGGGTGGTCCAGATGATGCGCAGATAGTGCGGCTGCACCGCCATTTGCCAGCGTGTCATTGGCGATAGCCGTACAGCCGAACAATCCCCTCGACGGTCTCGCGAATGGCGCGCTGACCGCGCGGCGGTCCTCGTCCGCGATCGCCGCCACGCGGCCCGCGCCCGTGCCATCGAGCTCCTACGCGTACTCGCGCAGGGCGATGCCGTCGCACACCACCTCGCACGCTGAAGATGAGCTCGCTTGCTGCGACCGGATCGGCCGTCCGGCGATGATTGGCGTCGAAACACTGACGACCGGTCCCGGTTCAGTCCGACTCCGATGACCGGGGGCCGCACCGCACCCCATCACGCTGATCGAACCAGTGCGCCAGGATCGCAAGAAACATTCTGTTACATCCGCGCCGCCGCCGCCTTCAGCAGCTCAATCAGGTGCTCTTTCTCCTCGCGCGCGAAGAGTCCGTCAAGATGCAGCTCCAGGATGCGGCCCTTTACGACTGTGATCGCACTGGCGTAGACGACTGAGTCCGGTTTGAACACGGCGGCTTCGCCGACCTCCGGTATGACCGCATCATGAGTCCCGGCTCTGACCGACTCCAGAATGCGCTGCTTGACCTGGTCCGGGCTCACGCCCGGAAACATCAGGGACGCCTCGGTAACAACGACAGCGAGTCTGACGCGGCCGGTGCCGGTACCCCACACATATTCGCAGCCAGCGACGCGGAAGTCGGGAAGCACGTGCGG
>Ga0105248_10007333_pt1 | contig 12102 bp, 10 predicted proteins | sample KBSS34metaG_FD_81524 | JGI IMG/M metagenome (GOLD analysis project Ga0105248, IMG submission 81524) | Switchgrass rhizosphere microbial communities from Kellogg Biological Station, Michigan, USA - KBS S3-4 metaG | ecosystem: Host-associated > Plants > Roots > Rhizosphere > Soil | place... | reverse complement strand
CGGGCCAGTTGCTTCTGCCGTTGCGCAAGCCAGGGCGATTCGAACACGAGCTCGCCCCAGCGCGACTCGACCGCACTCCACAGCTTGTCCACCACCGGGTCGTCGGTGGTCTCCATCGCCCAGTGCAGGATCGTTCCGACTCCGGCCACGACCCCCGAGTCGCCGCCCGCGATGGTCTCGAGGAACCAGTCCAGCGGCGACTCCTCGAGGCGTTCCATCCGCGACGGCGAGACCGGGATGCTGCGCCCCTCGAACAGCGGACCGGTCGACGAGATCGGCTCGAGCCCGTGCCAGTCGTCAGGACTCGCGCCCGGCAGCCCCAGCTGCGCCAACTCGGCCAGCGAGCCGGCCGCGCCCGCGGCATCCGCCCGATTCGACCTCGGGTCGGCGAGCGTGCGGCGCAACCGGCCGGTGAAGCCGCGCAACGACAGCGGCGGCTTCGTCGCGGAATCGATCAGCGGGGTCTCGGCGGGCAGCAGCGAGAAGAACACGCTGCGCTGCTCGTCGTCGTTGGCGACGGCCGACAGGACGACCCGCTCGCGCGCTCGTGAGACGGCCAGAGCGAACATCCGCAGCTCGTCGTCGAGCACCAGCTTGCGGTCGTCGATGGCCTGCTCGGCGGCGCGATCGGCCGCACGGCCGTCGGAGCCCTCGCCCGAGGAGCGCAGCGCGCGCAGCAGGTTCTGCGGTTCGAGCAACGAACCGCGCGCTCGCAGGTTGGGCCACACACCTTCTTGCAGTGCCGCGACCACCACGGTGCGGAACTCGAGCCCGACCGCGCCGGACGGCGTCGTCACCAGCACGGCGTCGCCGGTGCGCCGCGGCGTCAGCACGTCTTCGGGAACCTCGGCGTCGAGCACCTCGCTCAAGAACTCGAAGGCCGGTGCGTCGGGGCGGCGCTCGGCGAAGCGCTTCGCCGCGGTGAACAAGGCGACCACGGCGTCCAGATTGCGGTCGGCCTCGGCGGCGACCGGTCCCGTGCCGAGCGCTTGGTCGTGCCAGGTCTTGGCCAGCCGGCTGCGATCCCACGCCAGCCACAGCAGGTCTTCGATGGTCCCGTCGCTGGCGCGCAACTCGGCGAGCGTCTCGGCCAGCTGCTCCGCCTGGCGCGCGGGCCTGCTGTCGATGGTGGCGAATCGACCCGGGGCGCTCAACGCCTCGATGAGGAGGGCGTCGCTGGTGCGCGATCCCCCGCCGGCGAGCTCTTCGGCGCGCAGCGAGAGCCGCAAGCGCCGCAGCGCCAAGGCATCGAGCCCGCCGTAGGCCGAGAGCAGCAGTTCGGTCGCGAGTTCGGCCGTGAGTTCGCTGCGGCCCACGCCGAGTTCGACCAGCGCGAGCAGCCCGCGCGCCGCCGTCTCGTCGCGCAGCGCGACACCGCCACTCGCGGTGCGGGTCGGGACCTCGGCGAGCGCCAGGGCGCGCGCGATCCCCGGCGCGTCCGCGCTGCTGCGCACGATCACGGCAAGCTCGCTCCACGGGACATCGCGGTCGAGATGCTCCTCGCGCAGCACACGCGCGATGGCGGCCCACTCGCGCGCCGGGCTGGTTGCCTCGATGCGAGCAAGCGGCACGGCCGGCAGCATGGCCGCAGACGGGTCGGCGTCGGCTGCACGCGCCTGCCGCTGCCTGCCGGCCGCGGCCGTGCCCATCCGCCCTTCCACGATCACCGCCGTGGTGAGCGCGCGGAGCACCGCGGGCTGCCGGTGCACGAGCGGCAGCACGAGTTGCTCGAGCTGCGGGTCGCCGAGCACCGCGCTCAAGCGGCCGACGGCGTCGGGCTCTCCGCCTCGGAAGGCGTTGGTGGCGACATCCGGATCACCGAAGGCGATGACCGCGACACCGCGCTCGCGCAGCGCGCGCAGCAGGGCGAGAGTGGATTCCGTCGCCTCCTGCAGGTCGTCGACGACCACCAGACGAAGGGAGGCGACTCGGTCGTCTGTCCCACCCACGTCTGAACCTCCCAACCGGATCGCCGTCACGGCGAACCGTGCCAGCTCGGCGGGGTCGAGTTGGGCTGCGCGGCTGGATGCGACGATGCCCAGGTATTCCTCGATGAAATCAGCCGCGGCCACCCACGCCGGGCGGCCGGTGCTGCGACCCAATTCGCGCAGCCGGGCCGGATCCACGTCGTACTCGGTCGCGCGGGCCATCAGCTCGCGCAGCTCGGTGCGGAATCCGCGCAACCGCCGCACGGCCGGTTCGAGGGGCTCCGGCCACGCCGGGCCCGAAGCCGCACGCTGATCCGCGCCGGAGACGTGCCCGTCGAGAATCGCGGCGATGTCGGCATCCTGCTCGGCGGCCGTCACCAGTCGCGGTGGCGCGACCCCCGCCGCCCTGGCGGCCGCCCCGACCAGTTCGAACGCGAACGACGAGACCGTGCGGGCCAACGGCCCATTGGTGGGAGCGCCGACCCGCAGGGCGAGGCGGTCGCGCAACCGGGTCGCGGCGGCGCGCGACGAGGCGAGAACCAAGACCGAATCGGGCGCCCATCCCCTGCGGTCGATCCGGTCGGCGACCAGCTCGACGATCGTCGTGGTCTTGCCGGAACCGGGCGCACCCAGGACGGCGGCCGACGACGTATCGGGAAGGTCGACGACAGCCTGCTGACCGGCATCGAGAACAACGGCTCGCGGGGCTTCCGGAGCGGCGCGCTCGAACCGGATCGCACTCATGCGCCCACCGTACCGGGCGGTCCCGACGGGCCGTCGATGGCGCCCGTTCTGCTGTGGGTGAACCGCGCCGTTCGCGCATGAGGGCATCCCGTACTCTCGGTGTGTGGACATTCGCATCGGTATCGCCAACAGCCCCCGCGAGCTCAACATCGAGTCGTCGCAGACTCCGGCAGAGGTCGAGAAGATCGTGTCGGGCGCTCTCGAAGCCGACTCCAAGTTCATCAAGCTCACCGATGAGAAGGGCCGTCTCTACATCGTCCCGGTCGCCTCGTTCTCGTATCTCGAGATGGGCGGCGAGGAGCGCAGCCGCGTCGGGTTCTTCGCCTGATCCCGGTCGCCGAAGCCTCCTAGACTGACGCCGTGCAACAACTCATCTACGCGGCGGTCATCGGCGCCTTCATCGGCCTGATCCTGCACTACCTGCTGCCGGGCCGGCATCTGACCGGACTGTTCCTGCTGCCCGCCATCGGCGCGGCGGCCACCTGCATCGGCTGGACCGCGTCGGTCTGGGCCGGCCTCAAGCTCGATGGCGGATGGATCTGGGTCGTCTCGCTGGGCGCCGCGGCCGTCGCCTCGCTTCTCATCGGGCTGCTGCTGCCTCGCGCTCGCAAGATCGCCGATGAGCAGCGTCTGCACCACCTCTCGGGCGGGCGCGCGTAGCGGGTCTCGATACGCCGGCTCCGCCGGCTACTCGACCACCAAGATCGCTACGCGGTCAGGCCGAGTGCATCCATGCGGCGTGTGTGCGCCGAGATCAGCTCGGTGAAGACCGGCTCGATGCGCTCCTCGCCCGGCAGTTCTCCGCCGATCGAGAGGGATGACCTGGCCACCAGCATGGTGTCGCCCACCAGACGGCGCCCCCACATGGCGAGCCGGGAGGCGAGCCGCGAGCTCGCGTCGATCGCGGTGCGCAGCTCGGCGACCAGCACGTCTTGTCCACGGTCGATGTCGAGCAGGGCCGACACCCTCTCGCCCAGGGCACTCGGCAGGCCGGCCGCGAGCCCGGCGAAGAAGTCGGTGAGGAATCCGCCGGTCAGATAGCAGGTGACCAGGGTCTCGGGCCAGTCGGCGCCCTGGGTGCGGCGGCGGAAGTCGTCGAGTTCGACGCGGAACGGCTCCATCGCCGCTACCGGATCGATGCCCGCGTCCTCGAGCTCGACGATCAGCGCCTCGTGCGCCTCGAGAACCTCGGCGGTCGCCCGGCTCAGGCTGGTCTTGGCCTCGGTGGTCGGGGCCAGGGTGACGGCACGACTGAGGTTCTCGAACAGGACGAGCGTGAGGTAGGCGAGCTGGCCGAGGTAGACCTTGGTCGGCGGTGTGGGCTCTGCCAGTTCGACGCGCGCGACCGCGATGGCCTCCGAGCGCGGATGCACGCGCGGCGCGGTCGGACGCGGGCGACTACCGCGCCCGAAGAGGCGCCGGATCAGGCTGGGCACTGATCCAGACTAACGGCTGCCCGGGCGCAGCCGACGTGCGGCATGCTCCGGCCCGGTAGACTCGTATTTCTCGACTTCAGACAGGCTTTTTGTGACTTTCACCGATCTCAACATCGACCAGGACATGGTCGACGCTCTCGCTGCGAAGGGGATCATCGAACCCTTCCCGATCCAGAGCCAGACCATCCCACTCGCCCTCGACGGGCAAGACATCATCGGCCAGGCGAAGACCGGCACGGGCAAGACCTTCGGCTTCGGCCTCCCCCTCATCCAGGCGCTCGGGCTGAATCCCGAGCCCGGCGTTCAGGCGCTCGTCGTCGTGCCCACGCGCGAGCTGTGCGTGCAGGTCGCCGAAGACCTCGAGATCGCGGCGTCCAACCGTGCCACCCAGATCGTCGCAATCTACGGCGGCAAGGCATACGAGGGTCAGGTGGAGCAGCTCAAGGCCGGCGCCCAGATCGTGGTCGGCACCCCGGGCCGCCTGCTCGACCTCGCCGGTCAGCGGCTGCTCAGCCTCAAGAACGTCAAGGTCATGGTGCTCGACGAGGCCGACAAGATGCTCGACCTGGGCTTCCTGCCCGACGTCGAGAAGCTGTTCGCGCAGACCGAGCCGACCCGCCACACCATGCTCTTCTCGGCGACCATGCCCGGCCCGGTCGTGGCCCTGGCCCGCCGCTTCATGAACAAGCCGATCCACATCCGGGCGACCGATCCGGATGAGGGGCTCACCCAGGCGAACATCAAGCACGTCATCTACCGGGCCCACTCGCTCGACAAAGACGAGGTGATCGCGCGCATCCTGCAGGCCGAGGGCCGCGGCAAGACGGTCGTGTTCACCCGCACCAAGCGCGCCGCCGCGAAGCTCGTCGAAGAGCTCAACGACCGCGGTTTCAACGCCGCCGCCGTGCATGGAGACCTCAACCAGGAGCAGCGCGAGCGCGCGATGGCGGCGTTCAAGGCCGGCAAGAAAGACATCCTGATCGCCACGGATGTCGCGGCTCGCGGCATCGACGTCAACGACGTCACCCACGTGATCAACCACACCGTGCCCGACGATCCGGACACCTACCTGCACCGCGCAGGCCGCACCGGCCGCGCGGGCAAGACCGGCATCGCCGTGACCTTCGTGGACTGGGACGACCTGCACAAGTGGGGGCTCATCCACCGCGGCCTGCAGTTCGGGCCGCAGGAGCCGGTCGAGACCTACTCCTCGTCACCTCACCTGTACAGCGATCTCGACATCCCGCAGGGGGTCAAGGGCCGGCTGAAGCCCTCCTCGATCGTGCACGAACCGCGCGCCCGCACCGCAGGATCGACCGGGGAACGGTCGACCGGCGAGCGCGGTGGCTCCGGCCCGGGCGGTGGCGATTCGCGGCCGCCGCGCCAGCGCACCCGCGGGGGCTCGGGCTCCTCGGGCGGATCCGGCACCTCGCACACCGAGGGCAAGCCGGCGCACCGCGAACCCGGCGGCGGGGCCCACGACGGCACCGCACCGACCCGTCGTCGCCGCACGCGCCGCCGCACCGGCGGATCGAGTGGCGGCGCCGCAACGCCGCCCGCGGCCTGAACCACAGCCGCCGGTAGTGCGGCAGCGGGCACAGAAGAAGAGGGCCCAGGAGAATCGGGCACAGAAGAGGGGGCTCCCGATCCCCCGACCCGGAGCCCCCCGAGATCTCGCGGCACAACCCGATTGCAGCGCGACATCCGCCCAGCGCATGTCTTTCCCACTGGGTACTAGAAGAGACGCCGCTTTCGCCGAACTATGACGCGGCTTCCGGCAAGAAATTCCGCCTCTGTCGTCAGCCGCGAAACGGGACAGCGCCCGTGCCCCGGGCGACGATCTGCTCGTAGACCTCGCGGCTCGTGGTGTTCTCGGCAAGCCGGTTCGGCTTGCCGTCCCCGTGATAATCGCTGGATCCGGTGGTGACGAGTCCGAACCGTTTTGCCGTGGCGGCCAACTTCTCGGGACTGCCCTGCCGGTTGTCGCGATGGTAGGCCTCGAGGCCGAACAGGCCGGCGTCGACCAGCTCTCGTAGTCGTGCGTCGTTCAACAGCTGCTCGGGGCCACGTGCTCCCGGATGCGCGATCACCGGCACACCGCCGGCCTCGGCGATCAAGCGCACACCGACGACCGGCTCCGGCGCCCGGTGCGGCTGGTAGTAGCCGCCCCGCCAGTGCAGGATGCTCTGGAACGCGGCGCTGCGATCCACCACATAGCCGCGGGCGACCAGTGCATCGGCGATGTGCGGCCGGCCGACTGTCGCACCTGGCGTGGTCTGGGCGAGCACGTCATCCCAGCTCAAGTTCGGATAGTCCTTGACGATGCGCGACACCATGGTCTCGGCGCGGTGAAGCCGTTCCTCGCGGATCTCGGCGGTCGCCGCGACCAGGCCCGGGTTGGTCGGGTCGATGAGGTAGCCCAGCACGTGCACGCTCGCATACTGCAACTGGGTGCTCAGTTCGAGGCCGGGCAGCACCGTGATCCCGGTCCCCCGGGCGGCGTCGAACGCCTCGCCCCATCCCGATGTCGAGTCGTGGTCGGTGATCGCGATCACGTCGAGTCCGGCGACGACGGCCGCGCCGATGAGTTGCGCCGGAGTCTCGGTGCCGTCGGAAACGCTGCTGTGCGCGTGCAGATCGATCGGTCCGGGCATCCTCTCATCGTATGGCCGGGCGCACAGAGACACCGGCTAGGCTCTTCGAGCCATGACCCGTCGCTTCGTTGCTGCGGCGATCGTCGTGATCGTCGCCGCCGCTCTCCTGATCGCCGTGTGGCCGCAGCTGTTCGGGCTCGAACGGCAGCCCGGCGTCGCCCAACTCGTTTCGCTGCGCGGGCTCGCGGCTCTCGTCGCGGGGGTAGGCGTCGTCGCGCTGCTGCTCATCGCCCTCGCCTCACGACGAGCGCGGCGTCTCGCCGCCACCGTCGCATTGCTGCTGCTGGCCTTCACGGGGGTGACCGCCGCCGTGCTGGCGACGCGCGGCGCGAACCCCGCCGGATTCCAGACGAAGGCCGGCGCCGACCTGACCGTGCTCAGCTGGAACACCCTCGGCGATTCGCCCGGCGCCGCAGAGATCGCCAAGCTCGCGCTCGCCCAGCACGCCGACATCGTCACCCTGCCTGAGACCAGTGCTGCGACCGCCGACGCCGTCCGGCAGCTCATGACGCAGGCCGGCTCGCCGATGCACGAATGGCACGTCAGCTTCGACGAGATCTCGAAGTCGCGCACCACCTCGTTGCTGATCAGCGCGAAGCTCGGCGACTACCGCCTCGACTCCGGTCACGGCTCGACCACGACCCTGCCGAGCCTCATCGCGGTGCCCGTGGATGGTGACGGGCCGACGATCGTGGCCGCGCATCCGGTCTCCCCCGTGCCGGGCGAGATGGCCAATTGGCGGCAAGGGCTGGACTGGCTGGCGCAGCGCTGCGGCGCTGGCGACGACGTCATCGTGGCGGGCGACTTCAATTCGACACTGGATCACTATGCCGGGCTCGGCACCCAGACCGCCACAGGGAACGCCGACCTCGGCGCCTGCCATGACGGCGCGCGAGCCGCGGGCAGCGCTGCGGTCGGCACCTGGCCCACCTCGTTGCCTGCGCAGCTGGGCGCACCGATCGATCACGTGATGGCCAGCCAGGGCTGGACCTTCGTCGGATTCCGCGTGATCGGCAACGAAGACGGCGCCGGCAGCGACCACCGCCCGATCGTCGCGCAGTTGCGGCCGGGTGGACAATAGGACCATGGCCGACTCCGCCCCTGTGCCCACGACCGAGAGCCCGAACGCGAACCGCTCGACGACGCCGGTGTCGACGACGTTCCGCGACTACATCTCGACGCAGTGGTCCGAGCGCACCGAGACCCTGCCGGCGCCCCGCGAGGTGGCGGCGTTCGCGGCCGCACGGCGCCTGCGCATCTCGGCGCTGCATTCGGGCGAGCGCCTGGTCATCCCGGCCGGCCCCGCCCGCGTGCGCTCCAACGACACCGACTACGCCTACCGGGCGCATTCCGCGTTCTCGCATCTGACCGGATGGGGCGCAGACGCGGTCCCCGACAGCGTGCTCGTCATGGAGCCCACGGCCGAGGGGCACGATGCGACCCTCTATTTCCGCCCGACAGCCGGACGTGACTCCGACGAGTTCTACGCCAATGCAGCGATCGGCGAGTTCTGGCTGGGGCCGCGCCCCTCACTCGCCCACGTGAGCGCCGACCTGGGCATCGCGACCAAAGACCTTGCCGAGCTCGAGACCGTGCTCGAGTCGACCGGTGCGACGACGCGCATCGTCCGCGAAGCCGATCGCGATCTCACCGATCAGGTCGACGGGCGCCGGCTGCTGGATGCCGAACTCGCCGACGACGCGGCCCTCGACGCCAACGGGCCCGACACCGGCGGCGACGCCGCGCTGCTTCGCGATCTCAGCGAGCTGCGACTGGTGAAGGATGCCTGGGAGATCGGCCAGATGCGCGCCGCGATCGCCGCCACGCAGCAGGGGTTCGACGACGTGGTCGCCGATCGCCCGGCGATCACCGCGCATCCGCGCGGCGAGCGCCTGGTGGAGGGCACCTTCAACCGCCGCGCCCGCGCCGAGGGCAACCAGGTCGGGTACGACACCATCGCCGCGAGCGGGCCGCATGCCTGCATCCTGCACTGGACCCGCAACGACGGCCCGGTCGTGCCCGGCGACCTGATCCTGCTCGACGCGGGCATCGAACTCGACAGCCTCTACACGGCCGACATCACCCGCACTCTTCCGATCAACGGCACCTTCAGCGAGGTGCAGCGCCGCGTGTACGAAGCCGTGCGCGAGGCCGCGGACGCAGCGTTCGCGATCGTGCGGCCCGGCATCCGGTTCCGCGAGATCCACGCCGAGGCGATGAAGGTGATCGCCGCGAAGACCGCGGAGTGGGGATTCCTGCCCGTCGGTGCGCAGGAATCGCTCGACCCCGACGCCCAGTACCACCGCCGCTACATGGTGCACGGCACCTCGCACCACCTCGGAATCGACGTGCACGACTGCGCCCAGGCACGCCGCGAGCTGTACCTCGAGGGCATCCTCGAACCCGGCATGGTGTTCACCATCGAGCCGGGCCTGTACTTCCAGCCGGACGATCTGACCGTTCCCGAGGAGTACCGCGGCATCGGTGTGCGCATCGAAGACAACATCCTGGTGACCGAGACCGGCGCCGAGAACCTGTCGATCGGCATCCCGCGCACCGCGGACGATGTCGAGGCGTGGCTCTCCACGACGGGCGCCTAGCCAAAGCTCACCGCGAGCGGTCCAAGGGCGGTACCTTCTCAGCATCCCTGTCATGACCGGAGGCCACCGATGCTCGCTCGATCCGCCGCTTTCGTAGGCCTCGGCGTCGCCGCCGCGCTCGCTCTCACCGGGTGCACGCCGGGCGGCGGCGCACCCTCGTCGAACAGCGGCAGCCCCAGCGCCTCCGGCGCGAGCAGCACCCCCTCGACGAGCGCCACGCCGGCCGCCGCCTTCACCTTGCCCGCGAGCTGCGCCGCCATCGCCTCGACCGCCACACTCACGGCGTTGTTCACCGACATCCCCTCCCGTCCGGCCAACGGGCTCACCCGGCCCGCCCCGGCCGGCGCGTCGAAGACCCTCGAGTGCTCATGGTTCGCCGGAGACACCACCGGCGGCGACGTCATCTACTACTCAACAACGGCCGCCGCCGGTCAGGCCTATCTCACGGTGATGCAGGCCAAAGGATTCAGCTGCGCCGCCGCGCTCGGCGGCACGCGCTGCGACAAGACCACGCCGAGCACCCAGTACCCGGTCGACACCGTCGAGACCACCTTCACGCGCGACAACGTGTGGATCTACATCAGCATGACGAACGTGGATGCCACGGCACTGCTGCCCGACATGGTCGCGACCGCTTGGGTCTAGCCGGCGGGCGCCCTAGCGACTCAGCTTCTCTTTGGCGGCTTTGAGAAGCTCGCGCTCGCGCTTGCGCGCCTCCCGGACCTTCTTCTCGGCCTCCCGCCTCGCCTTGACCGCCTCCTTGTAGCGCGGGTCGCGCTCGGCTTCTTTCTCGAGCGGGTCGGCAGCGGGCGGGGCGGCAGGCGAGCGTCCACCGAGGTAGGCCTCGATCCCGTCGAGCACGCGCTCCAGGCCGAAGACGAAGGGGTCGCCGCCGGCTCCCGGCGTGAACGCGCCCGCTTGCATGGCGGCCGCCACGGCGGGGAACTGCTCGTGACCCCGAGCGCCGCTGTTTCTCGCGAGTGCCCGCGGATCTTCGGCGGCGTTCGCGAGAGGCGGCGGCGTTCGCGCGGTCAGGACTCCAGCGGGGTCGCCATGACCTGCTTGGCTTGAGCGGCCAGGTCGGCAGGCACCAGGACCTGGTAGTTCGATGCCAGCACCTGCTTGGTCGAATCGAAGTCGCGGCTGCGGCGGTTGATCGCGTAGGTCACGATGCGGAAGAACAAGCCGAATGCGGCACCGATCAGGATCGCCGCGACCAACAGCCCGAGGTTGAAGGGGGCGACGAAGGTGAGCAGGAAGCCGAGGAACAACCCGAACCAGGCGCCGCTCAGCGCACCCTCCAGGGCGGCGCGGCTCCACGAGAGCTTGCGGGTCACCCGCTCGACCGACTTGAGGTCGTTGCCGAGGATCGAGACCTGGGCGACCGGGAAGTCGGCCTTGGCCAGGTGGTCGACGATGGCCTGCGCCTCGGGATAGGTGTCATAGGTGCCGAGCACGTCTCCCGTCGGCACGCGGAGGAGGTCTTGCGGGCGGGGGGCCGGGGCGGGGTTGGTCACGCGCGCCATCTTAGCCGTCGGCTCCGCGGCTCCCGAGTAGGGTTTCTCTGTGAGCGCCGCACGAGTCTTCGTCGCCCGACTGGCCGGGTGCTCCGTTTTCGACCCCGCTGGCGACAAGGTCGGCAAGGTGCGCGACGTCCTGGTGGTCTATCGCAGCACGCAATCACCCACCGTCGTCGGCCTGATCGTCGAGATCCCGGGCAAGCGCCGGGTCTTCCTTTCCATCGGGCGGGTGACCAGCATCGGCGCCGGCCAGATCATCACCACCGGGTTGATCAACCTGCGCCGCTTCGAACAACGCGGCGGCGAGGTGCGCGTGATCGCCGAGCTGCTCGGCCGCAAGGTGACGCTGAAAGACAAGTCGGGCGAAGCCACCATCGAGGATGTCGCCATCGAGCAGACGGCGCCGGGTGAATGGGCGGTTTCAGACCTGTTCCTCCGCCGGCCGCGCGTCGGCGCCTCGCCGTTCGGCAAGGGCCCCACCGTGTTCGCGGCGTGGAACCAGATCAGCGAGAAGAAGACCGGCGGCGAGGCCCAATCGGCCGAGCAGCTCATTGCGACCTATTCCGATCTGCTGCCTGCCGACCTGGCAACGACTCTGCTCGACCTCCCCGAGGAGCGCCGGCTCGAGGTCGCCGAAGAGCTGCCGGACGGCCGGCTCGCCGACGCGCTCGAAGAGATGAGCGAAGAGGATCAGGTCGAGCTGATCAACCAGCTCGACGACGACCACGCAGCCGACGTGCTCGACCAGATGCAGCCCGACGACGCCGCCGACCTGATCGCCCAGCTCAGCGAGGAGCGCGGCGAGGCCCTGCTCGGGCTGATGGATCCGGAGGAGGCAGACGACGTGCGGTTCCTGCTCTCCTACGCTCCGGACACGGCCGGCGGCCTCATGACGACCGAACCGATCATCGTGTCGGCCGACGCCACCGTGGCCGAGGGGCTCGCCCTCATCCGGCGCCATGAACTCGCCCCGGCGCTCGGCGCCGCGGTCTGCGTGACGCTGCCGCCCTACGAGCCGCCAACCGGGCGCTTTCTGGGCGTCGTGCACTTCCAGCGGATGCTGCGCTACCCGCCCAATGAACGGCTCGGCACCCTGCTCGACCCCAGTCTCGAGCCCGTGCGAGCGGACACCAGCGCGGCCGAGGTGTCGCGCATCCTGGCCAGCTACAACCTGGTTCAGCTGCCCGTCGTGGATGAGAACCACCGACTCGTCGGGGTGG
>Ga0105248_10007332_pt1 | contig 12103 bp, 12 predicted proteins | sample KBSS34metaG_FD_81524 | JGI IMG/M metagenome (GOLD analysis project Ga0105248, IMG submission 81524) | Switchgrass rhizosphere microbial communities from Kellogg Biological Station, Michigan, USA - KBS S3-4 metaG | ecosystem: Host-associated > Plants > Roots > Rhizosphere > Soil | place... | reverse complement strand
TGTCAATCGGCTCCCAAATTTGACCCCGTATCGGCGTCCAATTTTGCCCCCTTTGAGCGACGGGTTTTGACGGTAGCGCTCGCCTCGTCGGAGCTGGCCGGGGTTGCGGAGACGGGGCGAGCGCGGGTTGCGTGATCGTCGTCGCGGCTTTTGAATCTCCAGCTGTCGTTGCCGGTCTCGACAATGTCGCAGTGGTGGGTCAGACGGTCGAGCAGCGCAGTGGTCATCTTGGCGTCGCCGAACACGCTGGGCCATTCGCCGAAGGCGAGATTGGTGGTGACGACGATGGACGTTCGCTCGTAGAGCCGGCTGACGAGGTGGAACAGCAACTGGCCGCCGGATTGGGCGAACGGCAGGTAGCCGAGTTCGTCGAGGACGATGAAGTCGATCCGGGTCAAATGCTCGGCGATACGACCTTGCCGTCCGTTACGGGTCTCGATCTCCAGGCGGTTGACGAGGTCCACCACGTTGTAGAAGCGACCGCGGGCACCGGATCGGATGCAGCTTCTGGCGATGGCTATGGCCAGGTGGGTCTTGCCGGTGCCGATACCGCCGACCAAAACGGCATTGCGTTGCTGGGCAATGAAGCCGCCGCCGGCGAGATCATTGACCAGGGTCTGGTTGATAGGTGTGCCTTCGAACTGGAAGTCGTCGAGGTCCTTGGCGAGCGGCAATTTGGCGATCGTGAGCTGGTACTTGATCGATCGGGCCTGCTTCTCGTTGATCTCGGCGTTGAGCAAGTCGCCGACAACGCGTTGAGGTTCGTGCTGGCGCTTGATGGCGGTCGCCATGATCTCGTCGAAGGCGGCCTTCATGCCGTAGAGCTTGAGCTCACCCATGAGGTCGAACAGTTGAGTACGCTCCATTAGTTGGTTCTCCTGAGGTTGTCGTAACGGGCACAGTCGGCGATCGGGGCATGGCGCAATGTCAGCGCCGCCGGGGTGAGGATGTTGGCTGGCGGCGCAGGATCACGCTGACGGGCCAGGATGTTGAGCACGACATCGGCGGAATGAACGCCGTGAGCGGTCGCCTCGGCGCAGGCTGCTTCGACGGCCGGCAAGCCGTCGGTCAGAACCGCGTTGAGGATGTCGACCATCTGCCGATTGCCATCGTCGGCACTGGCGAGCTTGCGCCGTACACGTTCAATCGCAGCCGGCAGCACCCAGTCTTTGAAGGGAGCCCCGTTGCGCAAGGCGCCGGGCTTACGAGCCAGCACCGGCACGTAATGCCAGGGATCGTAGGTGGTCTCGCCGCGGCCGAATGACCGCGGATGCTCGGCAACGATCCGTCCGTCCTGGCGGATCACGATGCGGTCGGCGTAGGCATGCACCTCGACCGGGCGCCCGACGGCGCTGGCCGCGACCGAGTATTTGTTGTTGTCGAAGCGCACCAGGCATGTCTTCGAGACCGATGCCGGCACCGCATGGAATCCGTCGAACCGGCCGGCATAAGGGACGAGCTTCGGTCGCTCAGCTTCGAACACCTCCCAGACCGTCTGTTCGGCCAGTTCCGGATGCCGGTGGGTCTTGGCGTAGGCGATGCACTTGTCCAGCAGCCAGGCATTCAACTCGTCGAGGGTTTTGAACCGCAGCCGTGGCGTGAAGAAGCGTTCCCGGACCAGCCCGACCTGGTTCTCAACCTGGCCTTTCTCCCAACCCGACGCCGGCGTGCAGGCAACCGGATCAACCAGATAGTGGCTACACATCTGCAGGAAGCGGCGATTGTAGAGACGTCCTTTGCCGACGAAGATCGTCTCCACGGCAGTCTTCATGTTGTCGTAGATGCCGCGCCCGCAGGTGCCCTTGAACAGGGCGAACGCCCGGTCGTGGGCGTCAAACACCATCTCCTGCGTCTCGCGCGGATAGCACCGCACGAACAGCATCCGGCTGTGGCAGAGCCGGACATGGGCGGCCTTCACGATCACCGTCACGCCATTCAGCAGGACGACCTCATGACTCCAGTCGAACTGATAGGCTTCTCCCGGTGCAAAGCTCAGCGGGACGTAGGCCGCCGCCATCGATTGTCCGCGCTCTTTGCTCCATCGCCTGGCATAACGCCGCACGGCGTCGTAACCGCCATCATAGCCGCGCCCGCGCAGCTCTTCGAAGATCCGGATCAACGTCAGCTGCTCGCGAGCAGCCTTGACCGCATTCCCTGCCAGCAAGCCGTCGAGTTCTGCTGCCCATCGTCCCAGCTTCGGTCGGGGCTGGACAACACGCTCGTACTCGAATGAGGTCTCTCCCGACCTCAGCACTTTCCGGACCGTGTTCCGTGACACCTTCAGGTCACGAGCGATCTCCTTGATCGTCTTGCCCTTGATGAAGTGCTCACGCCGTATCCGCGCAATCGTCTCCACGATCAGCATCCCCAACCACCTGCTTCATTCCAAAGCAGGCAGCGCAACAGACCAACCTGTAGGGGGTCAATTTTGGACGCCGATCCCCCGGCTTAGGGGGTCAATATTGCAAGCCGAATGACATCATGTCGCCTATTAAACACTTTTCGGACGTGCCCCACCGCGCTGACCACGTCCGTTGATAGGGACAAAGTGGACCTCGCGCTCGGGTGCGCCGAGGTCTCAGTTTGACCCAAAGCAGAAATAGTCGCTAAAACGCCGCTGAGAAATAGATGAATACAGCTTCGTCGCGTTCAGCAACGTAGGCTGGACGCTCCATCGCGGGCGCCTTACCTACCAGCTGCTTGACGACCAAGCCATCAACCTCGAAGACGTGACGCACCGGAGGTGGAAAGCCATTTCGGCTACCATATTCAAGCGCCTTACGACCGTCCTGACAGGCAGCGAAGCCATCTAACGCGCCGTCGCGGTATTCTAACTTGAGCACGTAAGTACTCATCCCCGGCGTTGGCGCAGCTTTCGTGATGGGCATGATCGAAGCAAGCGGCGGCCACAGGAACGGGTAAGTTTCGGCGGGCCATCGAACCGCAAGATGACGCCTTCGGCTGCCGTCGGCCTTCAACGAGTTAGCGACAGCCCGCCCGCTTCTCACAGCCAAACCGCTCGAGCGGGTCTCACTGGGGGGTCCGAAGCGCCCGGACCACCGCCCGATGCCGGGCGGCAATGGTTGATTGGGATCGGAGATCACTCGTCCAATCGTCTGCCGCTCCTCTGCGTTGGATAACGTCCAAAACCGCGGTCGATCCTCGGGCCAGAAAACACTTAGTTTCGAGCGCATACTCTCCGGCAATTTGAGCCGCATGTAGCCATCGCATTGCGCCACATAGACGCCAAGAGCCGGATCGGGGGCGTTCGGAAAATCATATCCCCACGGGCCGGGCAGCACGCCACGCTGAACATATTCTTCGGCGGATTTCTTACGCCAAGCTTCCCAGTCCGCACGGCTCGCCCTATCGACACGTGCACCACGAAATTTCAGCTTTCCCAGCGGATTGTCGTACGCGGCTTCGCTAACATAGCCTAGCCCCGCTGATAGATCGGTAAAGTCATCGAACCAGATCGCCAAAGGCAGAACATCCGGCGGCACATCCTCATGCTCCGAGGTAAGGCCGTGGCACGCATCCAGCGTTCGCAACATAACGGCCTGCCCGCCATTGGTCGCCATGACCATTGCTCGCGGGCTATAGGTCGAGTCGTCCGACAACCCTCCATCGCGCCAGCGCGTCAACCGAATGTTGCATGCAACAACGTAATCAAAATCCAGCGGCTCTCCCGTAGCCTTGACTTCGAAGCTCGCGCGAAATCGATAAAAATAACCCTGATCCTTTGTGTACGTATGTACCTGCGCTAAAGCGATTGGGGGCCGATAATAGACGCCGCAAAGCGCGGCGCTGGCAACAATCGATGCGAACGCTATTCCCAGCCACTTCATTCCGCATGCTCCGTCCAAATGCCGCTGAAGCAATGGCAGCAGCTTCGCCGATTTGTGTGCCGGAAGGCTTGTGAAAGGCGGTTTTGGCGAGAACTTGGTTTATGAATCGTTTCCGCTTTTGGCACATTTCGGACGTGCCGCGCGACGCTGACGACGTCCGTGGATGGGGGCAAAGCGCACCTCGCGCTCGGGTGCGCGGAGGTCTCAGTTTGACCCACAGCGGAAGTCGCGTCGTTTTACGGCAGCCAAACGACAACTAATGGCAAGCGAGAGATTTGACCTGCTTTTCCACGAATTGTACTCGCTCGGAAGGCTGTTTTGTCACCACTTCGGTGAAGTGACTTAAGCAACCAAATGCAAAGGAAATCAGGTTGTTCGGATCGAAATCGTCTCCCTCGACAAAATAGGCGACTGCACTAATTACGAGACCGTCAGGGCTGATGTTCTTGATGGAGCTTCTATCTACTGCGAAAGTGGCCCCGCTATCTGCCTTGAACATTAGCCAATCCGGTTCAGATATTTTTCGCCCTTTCCAAGTTATGTAGCCATCGCGCCAATGCATCGGTTCGGCGATACGAGAACTCATTGGTTTGACCGCCTCGACATGATGTGCCTGCCCATTTGCCGACATCGGCATAAGCGTCAGAAACAACGTGAGTGCGACCAGTTTGCTTTTCATGCCGTGATCATGACAGAAGAATTAGGTCCGAATTTGGCACGAAACGGACATGCCGGCTTGGTCGCGGGATGTCCGTTCGTGGGGGTGAAGCGGATATTTGGCAAATCGGTCGCGATGTCCGAGTCTGATCCATAGCGGAAATGCCAAAAGCAACTACATGCGAATCAAGTTCTAGCGCGCAAGTTGAAGCTGCCGCCGCAGGAGGAAGCCTTGTCCAACCTGACTACTCTTCTAGTCCGGCTTCTCATAAGCGGGTCGTTGCTATTCACCTCACTCGGCCTCGCCTTTGGCGAGGAGATGAATCCCGAGCTACGGGAGAGAGCTGAGGCAGGCCTGGAGTGGTCCAATCTCGCCAAGGGACGAGCTGAATTTGAAGTATCAGACCCGTCTTTGTTACCAAGCCGATTGATCCTTGCGGCCAAGCAAACAGGTTGCAGAATTGAGCAAGGTATCGAGACTGACCCAGTCAGGTTCACAAAAATCGGAGGCAAGCGCCTTGCCATCGTTTTTTGTCACGCGATCGTCGGCTCGCACATTGTGTTTGACCTTTCCACCTTGCAAAGACCGAGAGTGGTGAGCTTCCCTTTTATGAAATTGCCCGAAGGGTTCGGCACTACAGACCGACCGGGCTGGATTACCAGAGAAAAGGAGACCTCGACTTTCCTGGCAGTGACTGGATCAGACATGAAGCCATCGTGGGACGTTCGTCACACGTACAACTTCGATGGGACGCTGGGCTTTGTCGTTACTCGCGTTGAGGTCAAGGGTATGCCCGGCCACGAAGAATGGACTGCAGTCTGGGAAACGCCGCGCTGGTCGCTTCCTGAAGTCAGTGACGATTCTTGGCGATTCGACGCTTTTCGATTTGGCCGTTAGGCGTCTTCGATATCCTCTATTGACCCAGACCGGTTATGTCAGAGGCCCGCGTCAGTGTCGGCTTTTGGCACCTTTGAGACATGTCCGTCTTTTCTGTCCGTTCACCGGGGTAGACCGGAAGTCGCCGTGGTCCGGTCAAACCGTCGCTTTTGACCCGGAGCAGACCAAAACCCGGCGGTAAAACGACCGAGATCTCCGCAGTGCGGCGGGCTAGTTGCCGTCCCATCGCGCTGCTATGCTTTCGGGTGAGCGTTGGAGGGGACTGACGGGCATCCCCTCGACCGGAAAACGATTCAGGTCTGCCGCTCGTAGGGAGCCCCCATGCTTGGCATCAGGCGGCGGTGGTTCATCGGAGCGCGGCGACCACAAAAGCCCCGCTCGACGACTCGCCGTCAAGGTCTTCGCAAGCTCTCCCCTGATCTCATTGGCAAGGCAAGGGATGAGACCGCCACGCAGGTCACTCGCATTGGGCTGACATTCCTGGGCACGGCCGCATTTTGTCTTCTGTCCTTGTTCAGTCCGGACAGCGCCCTCTTGGGCAGCGAAAAGATAAGCGTGCCGTTGGCTGGGCCAGTGTCGTTCTCCGGGTTTATGTTGCTGGGACCCGCCATTCTGATCACGCTCAGGGCCTACCTGCAAATTTATGTCGAGCACAGCGACCGGTTGGATCGACTTGCACGGTCAGTGTCGGTAGTGCGGGCGCCAACCTTGGTGCCGCTCAGGAATCCACTCATATGGGTCTTGAGTGGCTTGACCTTTTACCTGTTGCTGCCAGTGGCAGTGATGCTCTTTGCATGGAGGGCCGCCGTGCTCCCCACATTGGGGTCCGGTCTGCTCTGCGTTGCGACGGGGGTCGTCGTTAGCCATGTCCTGCTGCCGTTCAGTAGGTTCTCTTGGTGGCGATCAAAGTTGCCGCTGAGCATAAGCGCGGCGATAATTAGCGCGGCGATAATTGCCGGAGCGGTAAGGCTTGGTTTCGAGCCTCCGCGTCGTCCGTTCGATTTGTATCATGCAAACCTGTCAGGTCAGTGGCTCGTTCGAAACGATCTCCGCAATGCCAACCTGAGCCTCGCCAACCTGAGCGGCGCCGACCTATTCAATGCCAGTCTGCGCGGCGCCGACCTGAACAACGCCAACCTGATCGGCGCTGACCTGTCAGAGGCCAACCTGAGGGACGCCAACCTGAGCGAAGCCAAACTGAAGGACGCCACCCTGAGGAAGGCCGACCTGTCAAAAGCCAACCTGATCGGCGCCGACCTGAACGGCGCCAACCTATCAGTTGCCAAGCTGAGCGACGCCTACCTGACCTACGCTGACCTGAGCGGCGCCGACCTGAGCCTCGCCAACTTGCGCGGCGCCGACCTGTCAGAGCATGCCCCTCTGAGCGGCGCCAACCTGAGCGGCGCCGACCTGTCAGAGGCCGACCTGAGGGATGCCAACCTGAGCGGCGCCGACCTGAGCGACGTCAAAAATTTAACCCAAACGCAATTGGATAAAGCGTGCGGCAACGCAAATACAAAGTTGCCCAAGGAACTCACACTAAAGCCCTGTGTTTGAGCGCAAGTCCGGTTGTGGCACTTAGCTGACATGAGAGCTTCGGCGAATGTCCGCTTTGCGCCAGAAGCGGTCGTTTGTCATATTCGGCTTTGGAAAATACGGCGACGCGCGAATTTTCTCAGCTGGCATGGGGTTCCCCGATACAAAGTGGATTGAGCAGATCTTTGAGGTTGGCGGCGATTGAGGCGAGCATCGGTATTGGAAAGCTGTTTGGGACGGCGGTCTGACATTCGGGCTAAGGGCGTGTGTGATCTCGGCCGACGTTGTCGGCGGCAAGCGCGGCAAGCAAGATCATCTAGTCTAGGGCTTGCCCGGCACCGCTTCGGCCTCGATAGCCGCAACAAGCTCGGGCGCAAGGTGAGCGGATAAACGCTGAATGATGTTGAGCAACTGCAGGATTTCCTGCTCGCGCAGGGCGTCAATCTTGTTGTGCAATAATTCGATTTCGAGCTCGGCCTTCACATTTATTCGGTAGTCGTGCTCTGCATGTCTGCGGTCAATTTCGGATTGACGATTCTGGCTCATCATGATGATGGGCGCTGCGTATGCTGCTTGGAAAGAAAGGACCAGGTTCAGCAAGATGAAGGGATAAGGATCCCAATGGTTGATGAACGCTATCATGTTCAGAACGATCCAGATGCCAAGTAGCACGCTCTGGATGATGATGAAGCGCCAGGAGCCAACCGTTTCGGCAACCCGGTCGGCCAGCATGGCGCCCGGCGTCAGTGCGAGCTTGGGTGCGTTGCGCGCCGGCTTTTGCGCCCGAAGTTCTCGCAACCGCTCCTGATCTTCAAAACTTAGGTGTACTCTGTGGCTTTGCTCGCTGTTCATTTGTTGCATCCACGGTTAAGAGAGGTCTCGGCACGTAAGCGCCCCGCTCATTGCTCGCCGCTCCAGTTGACATTCATATCAAGCCTGGCCCGTGATGTCGCTTATTGGCACAATGCGGAAGTGTGCATTCCACGAGCGTCCGCTTTGCACGGCCACGAGCAGTCATTCCAGCCTCTGGACTTTTCACTCAAGTGACGGATTGGCTCTTAGCCGGCCCCGAGTCCATTGGTTGCGCCACTCGTAAGCGGTGACACCCGCTCCACCTTTTTGACGCGAAGCACCTTGGCAGCCACCGGATATTTACCCGAGTGAACCGCGGGGTGCGCTTAGCTGAGGGGTGGCATCGGAAGCGCAGCTAATCTGGTTTACGCGACATTGGCCGCCGCAGCGTGAATGCGTGGGATAGTCGGTGTAAGCATGCGCGTCGCCACCATTGGAGGTCGACTGGTCGAACGTGAGAGGTGCGCCGGTCCAGATACGCGCAGGTAAATCCGGATTGGCGATGAACATCCTACCAAAAGCGACGGCGTCGGCCAGGCGGCGCTCGATCGTCGTGGCGCCCGTCTTGGTGTGCACACCTCCACTTTGCCGCCAGAACGGGCATGGGCGCCCGCCAGGTGAAATTTCCACCGGTGGATTACGGTCCGTGTTTCGGGCACTCGTTTGCTGCACGAACGTCAGGGATCCTTTTCGCTCAAGTGCGTTCTATCGTGCGATGGATATCCCTTAGAATAGATATCCAAACTATCACTTATTGACAGTCTAACATCATTAGTTAGGATACAGGGATATGTTTGATATTATCTGGGGTCCCGACGGGGAGGCTGACCGATGATCACGGCGGCTCAATTGCGCGCTGCCCGGTTGCTCCTCGGCATCGATCAGCGCCGGCTCGCAGAACTTTCCAGACTCTCCATGCCTACAATCCAGCGTATGGAGGCGAGCGAAACGATGGTCCGAGGCAATGTCGATTCGCTGGTCAAGTTGATTGCCGCATTCGACGCCGCCGGGATCGAGATGATCGACGAAGGAGCCGTCAGCAATTCGCAGGGACGCGGGGTACGGCTGAAGATGAATTCGGGGTCGGCCAAAACCTATTTGGACCATCAGGCCGAGCACAAGGCATCGGGCGGAACGAGGGGCGGCGCTTGATGTCTCCCGTTGCCTTGCAAATGTCAGGTGTCGCAGGATTGCTGGGCATCGCCGTGCTTGCGATCGTTCTCAGCCGCGCAAGGAGCGCCACGGCGATTATTTACGGCCTCACTCTGGCTGTTTCCCTGCTCGCATTGTTCGGGTCCTTTCAATCGCTGCTCGGCGGCGTCCCTGATACCTCCGACCTGACCTTGCCGATCGGACTGCCCTGGCTTGGCGCCCATTTCCATCTGGACGCGCTGGCGTCGTTTTTTCTGGTTGTGGTCAATCTGGGGGGCGCGTCGGCAAGTCTCTATGGTCTCGGCTACGGCCACCACGAACCGGCGCCGCACCGCGTGCTGCCGTTCGTTCCCGCCTTTCTGGCCGGCATGAATCTCGTGGTGCTGGCGGGTGACGCGTTTTCCTATCTGCTCTGCTGGGAGTTCATGTCGCTGGCTTCCTGGGCGCTGGTCATGGCCCATCATCGCGAGGCGGGCAACGCCAAGGCAGGTTACATTTATCTCGTGATGGCGAGCTTCGGCACGCTGGCGTTGCTGCTGGCCTTCGGTCTGCTGGCGGGACCGGCGGGAGATTACGGATTTGCGGCCATCCGCGCCGCCCAACACACGCCCTACGTAGCGACATTGGTGTTGATCCTGATGCTGCTCGGCGCGGGTTCCAAGGCCGGCCTGGTGCCGTTGCATGTCTGGCTGCCACTCGCACATCCCGCGGCGCCAAGCCACGTCTCGGCGCTGATGAGCGGTGTCATGACCAAGGTCGCGATCTACGGCTTCATTCGCGTCATCTTCGATTTGCTGGGACAGCCTACCTGGTGGGCGAGCGTGGTGGTGCTGATCCTCGGCGGCATCACCGCCGTCATGGGGATCCTCTACGCCATGATGGAAAAGGATCTGAAGCGCCTGCTGGCCTACAGCACGATTGAAAATATCGGCGTCATCTTCGCCAGCCTCGGCCTCGCACTGGCCTTCCAGGCCAACGGGCTGAAGCTCGCGGCGGCGCTGGCCTTCACCGCGGCGCTGTTTCACGTGCTCAATCACTCTTTTTTCAAGAGCCTGCTGTTTTTCGGGGCCGGCGCCGTCCTGACCGCGACGGGCGAGCGGGACATGGACCGATTGGGTGGTCTCATTCATCGCATGCCGCTCACCAGCTTCGTCGTTCTCGTTGGCTGCGTCGCGATCTCCGCACTTCCTCCCTTCAACGGCTTCGTTTCGGAATGGCTGATGTTCCAAGCCGTGCTGCAGAGTCCGGAGTTGCCGCAATGGGCGCTGAAGATCGCGGTGCCCGGGGTTGGCGCGCTATTGGCCCTGGCGGCTGCGCTGGCCGCGGCGTGCTTCGTCAAGGCCTACGGCGTGACCTTTCTCGGGCGGCCGCGCTCAACGGCGGCGGAAACCGCCAACGAAATCGACCGTTACTCGCTCGCCGCCATGTTCATCCTCGCTGCGCTGTGCCTGCTGGCCGGCATCCTCCCGGGACTGGTGATCGACGCGCTTTCGCCGATCACCATCGAGATCCTTGGTGGCGGCATGCCGATCCAGGCCAATGAACCCTGGCTTTCGATTGCGCCGATTGCGGAGAGCCGCAGTTCCTACAACGGGTTGCTGGTGATGGTCTTCATCACGATATCCGCCTCATCAGCCGTCTTCGTCATCCATCGCTTCGCCTCGCATGCGCTACGGCGGGGACCGGCCTGGGGCTGCGGCTTTTCCGATCCGACGCCTGCGGCCCAGTATTCGGCCGGCAGCTTCGCCCAGCCGATCCGCCGTGTATTCGGCACGCTGGTGTTTCACGCCCGCGACCATGTTGAGATGCCGGCACCCGGAGAAACCAGGCCGGCGCGGCTGCGGATCGAATTGCACGATCTGGTCTGGGAGGGGATGTATGCGCCAATCGCGGGCGCGGTCGGATATTCCGCCGATTGGCTTAATCGCCTGCAATTCCTGACCATCCGGCAATATCTCAGTCTCGTCTTTGCCACGCTCGTCACGCTGCTGCTGGTGCTCGCGATATGGTCGTGATCTCGGACATCATCGTGCAGGGCGTGCAGATGCTGCTGGTGCTGCTGCTCGCGCCGCTGCTGACCGGCTTCGTGCGCAAGATCAAGGCGCGGCTGGTGCGCCGCCAGGGCGCGTCAATGTTTCAACCGTATCGCGACCTCCTGCGCCTGCTCCGCAAGGAGGTCGTGCTGGCCGACAACGCCTCGTGGCTGTTCCGCGTGATCCCCTATGTGACCTTTGCCGCGATCTGGGTTGCCGCTGCCTTGGTGCCGACCTTTGCGACAGGCCTGCTGTTCAACTGGACCGCCGACCTGATTGCCATCGTAGCCCTGCTCGGAAGCGCGCGCTTCTTTCTGGCGCTCGCGGGAATGGACGTCGGCACCAGTTTTGGCGGCATCGGCTCCAGCCGCGAAGTCATGATCGCGGCACTTGCGGAACCGGCGATGCTCCTGATCGTGTTTTGCATGGCGCTGGTTGCCGGCTCGACCCAACTTTCGACGATCGCAGAATTCCTGGCCTCGTCCTACGTCGGATTGCGGGTATCGCTGGGCATGGCGCTGATTGCGCTCATCATGGTGGCGCTCGCCGAGAACGCGCGCATCCCGGTCGACAACCCGGCCACGCACCTCGAACTCACCATGGTGCATGAAGCGATGGTTCTCGAATATTCGGGACGTCATCTGGCGATGATCGAATTCGGCGCGTTTCTCAAGCTCCTGCTCTACATCTCGCTGATCGCCTGCGTGTTCGCGCCCTGGCAGGTCGCCCTGTTAGGTACCGGGCCGTTGGCATACGCCATCGGCGCCGGCGCCTATGTCGTCAAACTAGCGCTCGCCGGCTTCTTGCTCGCGTTGTTCGAGACCGCCACCGCGAAGATGAGGGTTTTCCGCATTCCGCAATTTCTCGGCGCCGCACTCATGCTGGGCTTGCTCGGTACGCTCCTGCTGTTCGTGTCGAGGAGTTTCTGATGCAGATGCACAGCCTCGCCTTCGACATCTCGCATACGCTGGCCGGCGGGCTCGTCCTGATCAGCTTCATGATGCTGTACCAGGACCGGCTATATTCCCTGCTCAACGTCTTTGCGCTGCACGCCGTCGTGCTTGCGCTTTCGGTGGCCTGGCAGGCTTTCATCCAGGACGCGCCGCATCTCTACATCACAGCGGTGA
>Ga0105248_10007328_pt1 | contig 12106 bp, 9 predicted proteins | sample KBSS34metaG_FD_81524 | JGI IMG/M metagenome (GOLD analysis project Ga0105248, IMG submission 81524) | Switchgrass rhizosphere microbial communities from Kellogg Biological Station, Michigan, USA - KBS S3-4 metaG | ecosystem: Host-associated > Plants > Roots > Rhizosphere > Soil | place... | reverse complement strand
ATGAAGCCAAGTCTCAGACACCTAGCTTTCGGCATGATCGTATCCCCCTTAGCCCATGGTCAGTCAATTACGGTGACCGCTGACTCATATCCAGATGAGAGCGTTTCTCAGTCGTATATGGCTCTGGATAGAGAGTGCCGGAACCTAGTTAACCAACGCACTGACCCCACGTCGACTGTTACGGCTTGCAAGAAGGTAGCGGACGAAGCAGATCAATATAAGCCTCAGTCTCATTTCATTACACGTCGAGCGGCATACGTCTTCTACACAACTGCTCTGATTCAAGCAAAGCAGCCAAAGCTTGCAGTCGAAACAGGAGATAAGGCTGTTTCAGTCGTGTTGCTTGGACACGATGATGCGTCTGGCTCAAGCGCAGCGTACAACGTGCGTGGCCAAGCTAAGGCGATTGCGGGAGATCTTGCTGGGGCTGATCAAGATTTAGAAAGAGCGGAAGTCTTCCAGCGGAACGCACTGAATAGTCCTGTCGGACAAGACCTTAAAGTTCCCTACTCCAGGGCAATGAAGGGGCTGCTGCTCTTCCATGCTCAAGTCCTTACTGCGATGGGAAAGCAAAGCGCGGCAGATATAAAACTGGAACTGGCAAACAAGCTTTAGTTACCCACCCAAAAAACTTTTCCCTTGCCATCCATCCCTCTCACCCCTTACAGTTCCGCAGTCGGTAAGTTAACCGCTTAACATAAGCTGAAAGGCTCGACTGCACAATTATGACACTCCTTCGCCGTTCCGTCTCGCGCCGCAACGTCCTCGCCTCCATCCTTGGCACCTCCGGCTACGCCGCCGCGCAGAGCTTTCTCCCCGGCATCCCCAACATCGGCATCAAGTCCGACACCGACCCGCACCGCACCGAGTGCGGCATCGGTGCGCTGATGCCCTGGGCCGATGGGCTTTACGCCATCACCTATAACTCGTCCGGTCAGAAGAACTCCGGCACTGGCCTTGGCTTCTATCGCATCGACGAGAACCTGAAGATCGAGCAGCTCGACGTGCCCAATGGCGTCTACGCCAACCGCTTCATCCATCACGCGTCCAACCAGTGCATCATCGGGCCATACATCATCGACGCCAACGGCAAGTGGCGGCGCATCGAGGAGCTGGTGCCCTACCGCCTCACTTCCACCATGCCGCACCTCACCGACCCTGAGAACCGCGTCTACTTCCAGTCCATGGAAGGCCACTTCATCGAGATGGACATCGCCACGCTGAAGACCCGCGTGCTCAACAACCTCACCCGCGACATGAACATCAACCTGCAGCCGCACTTCAAGGGCGGATACACCGCGCAGGGCCGCGTCGTCGTCACCAACAACGGCTTCTTCCAGTACGGCGAAGACCAGGGCGGTCTCTTCGAGTACGACGGCAAGACCTGGCGGCGCATCTCCAGCAAGCCGCACATGGACGTCGCCGCACGCCAGAACATGGGCAACGTGATGTTCGCCACCGGCTGGGACGAGCGCTCCGTGCTCTTCCACGCGCTGGTCAAAGGCGAGTGGCAGCACTACCGCCTGCCCAAGGCCTCGCACGCCTTCGAGCAGGCCTGGCAGACCGAGTGGATGCGCATCCGCGAGGTCGAGACCGAGCACTACATGATGGACATCCACGCCATGTTTTACGAGCTGCAGCCGCTCGCCTTCGAGGACCACATCTGGGGCATCAAGCCGGTCTGCCAGCACCTGCGCATGATCCCCGACTACTGCAGCTTCCGTGGCCTGCTGGCCGTGGGCGGCAACGAGACCTCGCCCAACGTCGACAACAACGCCGTGCTAGGACAGCCGCAGAGCGGCATCTGGTTCGGCAAGACCGACGACCTGTGGAGCTGGGGCAAGCCGCAGGGCTGGGGCGGCCCGTGGCGCAACGACCCGGTCACGGCAGGCAAGCCCTCCGACCCGTTCCTCTTCACCGGCTTCGACAAGAAGGTGCTGCATCTCGTAGCCGAAAAGGCCGCCTCCGTCACCATCGAGGTCGACTTCCTCGGCAACGGCACCTGGGCGAAGTACGAGACAGTCAAGCTGATCGGCGGCGAGTACAAACCCATCGTCTTCCCCGAAGGCTTCAGCGCACACTGGTGCCGCGTCACCTCTTCAACCTCGTGCAAGATGACCGCCGAGTTCATGTTTACGTAGGGCATATCGACATACAGGTGTAGCGTAAGTTCCCGATCTCATGAGAACGTGTCATCCTGAGCGAAGCCTCTCGCAGCCTTATCGCGAGAGGCGCAGTCGAAGGACCTGTGGTTGCTCATCGGCCACCTCGCCGGGTGCCCCATGTCTCGCCTCTGAGACATGGGGTTTTCCTTTCACAGCCCACAACTTTGTCATTCCGAGCGAAGGCGCATAGCGCCGCAGCCGAGGAACCCCCGCATTTCGACCGGTGCGCCACAAACGCTTCACGAACATGCAATACGATGAATGCTCAATGTACACACAACTGGAAAGACTCCTGCAGAGCTTAGTTGCCTTCCGCGAGGCAGTCGACCGATGCCTTTCCCAATCGCTCGTCATACCGAGTGACGGGCAAGCCCTGATGCTCGAGACACTGATAGCTACTACAACGCTTTATCTCGACTATCTTCTGTCAGTAAAAGTCATGCCCCAGCTTGAGTCCATCGCAACGAAGCGAGCACGCTTCGATATGGTCCCCACCGATCTCGAACGAGAGAGAAAGCTCCGCAATGAACTTGGAGCGAAATTCGCCTCGGCTGAAGGCTGGCCCGGGTTTCAGCCTCAAAATGCGTTCTCGGACCTCACTGGCCTCCATACACTGCAGGATTACAGCAACACATTAGGCCTACATCTTTCAGAGGCTTACGAAGAGTCGTTCCGCATAGAGATATGCGCAAAAGAATTCCTAAGATCGCGGAGCAGTTCGGCGCTGGCTCAGTTGAGTGTTGGGCTAAACCACATGGTGCAGCATCACATAATCTTTGTCTTGCAGGCGTTGGAGTTCGCAGCCAGTTCAGGCGACTGGGAATAATCAGACCGGTGGCTGAAGCAAACCCTGCCCAAACGATAGGTAGAACCTTTCCCCCAAATTTGTTTATAGTGGCTGAGAATCCTCGGGAGAACGTTTTCTCATGCCAGAACAGAACTCATCGCGCCGCTCCTTTTTGAAGTCCTCCTCGCTCGCCGCTGCCGCCGTCGCCCTCAACGGCTCCGTCTCGCTGGCGCAGTCCACGCAGGCCGACGCCTACATCGACATCCTCCCGGCTGAGCCCATCGGCACCATCTCCGACGAGATCTACGGCCACTTCATCGAGCATCTGGGCGGCGTGATCTACGACGGCGTCTGGGTGGGCGAAGGCTCGAAGATCGCCAACGTCAACGGCGTGCGCAAGTCCTTCATCGACATGATGCGCGACGTGCAGGCGCCTGTGCTGCGCTGGCCCGGCGGCTGCTTCGCCGACTCCTACGACTGGCACGACGGCATCGGCCCGCGCAACAAGCGGCCCGCGCGTACAGCCTTCTGGAAGCAGCAGGACAACAATCAGTACGGCCTGCATGAGTTCATGCACACCTGCAAGGCCATCGGCGCCAAGCCCTACCTCGCCGCCAACCTGCGCACCGAGCCGGCCCGCGACTTCTACCAGGAGATCGAGTACTGCAACGCGCCCGCCGGCGATGTGCCCTCGAACTCCGCCGCGCCTGCAGCGCCCAATGCACTCGCAGCACAGCGCGCCGCCAACGGCGACACCGCGCCCTTCGACGTCGATCTTTGGGGAGTCGGCAACGAGAGCTGGGGCTGCGGCGGCAACATGACGCCCGAGGAGTACGCCGCCGAGTTCCGCCGCTACACCGCCTGGACGCCCGACTACGGCAAGCCGCTGCGCTTCGTCGCCGTCGGCCCCAACGGCGATGACATCGACTGGACCACGCGCCTCTTCAAGGCCCTCTACGGCAACCCCGAGCGTCGCCACCTGTGGGGACTTTCCATCCACTACTACACCTCCGGCAGCCCCACCAAGTTCGCCGACGGCGATGCGCTGAAGTTCAACGACGACGAGTACTACGACCTGCTCACGCGCGGCGGCCTGATGGACAAGGTCATCACTGACACCTGGACCGCCGTCACCAACGCCTCGCCCAACTCGCTGGCCAACGGGCGCAGCGCAGGCTTCGGCGTCAAGCTCGTCGTCGACGAGTGGGGCGCATGGTATGGCAAGGGCACGGAGCTTGCGCCCGAGTACAACCTCTCGCAGCAGTCCACCATGCGCGACGCGCTGCTCACCGGCATCACGCTCGACATCTTCCACCACCACGCCGACAAAGTCGGTGCAGCCGCTGTGGCGCAGTCCATCAACTGCATCCACTCGCTGATGCTGGCGCAGGGCGACAAGACCTGCCTCACCCCCACCTTCCACGTCTTCAAGATGTACGCTCCGCATCGCGGCGGACAGGCCGTTCGCACCGCCTTCACCGCACCGACGATCCCCAACCCGATGGGCACCGTGCCCGCGCAGGTGGGCGGCAACAGCTACATCGGCCAGGTGCCACCGGTGAAGACGCTCGCCGGCCTCTCCGGCTCCGCCTCCATCAAGGGCAAGACGCTGACGCTCACCGTCGTGAACCCGCACCTCACCAGGCCCGCCACCACCGAGGTCGCCGTTCGCGGAGCCAGCGTCACCGCAGCCAAGGGCACGGTGCTCGCAGAAAAAGATGTCCACGCGCACAACGACTTCGCCAACCCCAACGCGGTAAAGCCAAGCGCAGTCAGCGGCCTAACACCCTCAGGCGGCAAGCTGGTCCACACCTTCCCGCCAGCAAGCGTCACCACGCTCGAGATCACGCTGGCATAAGACCCACACGAAACACGTATCATTCTTCTTATCCTGCAGAGCGCCATCGGCACACCACCATGGCGCTCTCATCACGTCAGAGGGAATTCACCGCGCATGGCGAACAACGAAGCAAGCAACAGCAGACGCGCCTTTCTCCGCAACGCCGCGCTCACAGGCGGAGCCATGATGGCAAGCGCTGAAACTCACGCGCAGGGCACGAAGAAGCCAGCGAAGAAGCAGCCCAACGTGCTGATGATATGCTCCGACCAGTTCCGCACCGACTTCGTCGCCTCCAACGGGCGCAACCCCTCCGTCAAAACGCCCAACATCGATGCCCTCGCCGCGCGCGGAGCCAGCTTCCAGACCTGCGTCTGCAATCAGCCGCTCTGCTCGCCCTCGCGCTCGTCCTTCATGTCCAGCAACCACGGCACGCGCACCGGTGTGTGGAAGCTGAACCTCGAGCCTGACCACTCACTGCCCAGCGTGGCCACCGTGCTGAAGCAGCAGGGCTACACCACCGCCTTCATCGGCAAATGGCACCAGTCCGGCGTGCAACAGCCCGATGGATCGAAGCGCCTCGGCTGGATCGAACCCGGCCCCTCGCGCTGGGGCTTCGACGACCACTGGGAGGGCGCCAACAACGTTGACTCCGTCACGCATCCCTACCAGGGCAACTACTACGACAACGACGGCAGGAACATCGGCTTCCGCGATATCTATCGTGTGGACTTCATCACGCAGCGCGCCGAACAGTTTCTCGAAAACACAGCAAAGAACAATCCCGACAAGCCCTGGCTACTCTACGTCTCGCAGCTTGAGCCGCACCAGCAGAACGACGTCGACGACATGGTGCCGCCCAAGCGCTATGAGGGCAAGTACGACAACGCCTACGTGCCCACCGACCTGCGCGATCTGCCCGGCAACTGGAACTCACGCCTCAAGGGCTACTACGGCTGCGTCGAGGCCATCGACGACTGCGTCGGCAGCCTGATGAAGACGCTCGAGAAGACCGGCCAGCTCGACAACACCATCGTCGTCTTCTTCTCCGACCACGGCTGCACCTTCCGCACCCGCATGGGCGAGTACAAACGCTCGCCGCACGACGCCGCCATCCGTGTGCCGCTCATCTTCGCCGGGCCGGGCTTCGACAAGGGCACGCGCCCCACCGAACTCGTCTCGCTGCTCGATCTCGCACCCACGCTCATCGATGCCTCAGGCCACACCGTACCTGCAGCGATGAAGGGCCGCTCGCTCGCGCCGCACAACGATGGCGCAGCATCGCACGATAAGCCAGCGCAGCAGCCGGAAGAACTCGTCTACATCCAGATCAGCGACTCCATGGTCGCGCGCGCCATCCGCACACGCGACTGGCTCTTCTGCGCCTACGATCCCGACCTCATCGGCGACAAGGACGAGTACGGCAAGCGCTACCTGGACTTCTGCATGTACCAGGTCAACGCCGATCCCGACCAGCGCACCAACCTCGTAGGCCGCGCCGAGTACAAAGACAAGGCCGACGAACTCCGTGAACTGCTGCACAAGCAGATCATCGCCAACGGCGAACCGGAGCCTGTGATGGTGCGGCAGAAGTATTACGTCTGAAGATCAATCGACGTTGAATGAAGTGCGACGGAAGTTTATTTGCTACGCTTCGACTTCTTCTTCGTGACCTCGCCCGACTGGATCATGTAAGCGTTCACAATCGAGCCGATCAGTCCGGGGAAGCGAGACTCCACCTCTGCGCAGCGCGAGATGTTGCGCACCTCCACGCCATGCCGCTCGCTGCGAACGAGTCCATTCTCCCGCAACACCTTGAAGTGCTGCGACAGCGTCGACTTCGGAATCGCCTTGTCCCGTACCGTGAGGAAGGTCGAACAGGTCTGCGCACAGTCCTGCGCCACGATGTCGGCATAGATCGCCACACGCACCGGGTCGGAGAGCGCATACAGCACTCCTTCAACCGTAATGTCTTCGATGGCGGGATGGACCAGGGGTCTCACATCCATAAGACTACGGGTGCATCGCAAAAGGTTCAATAGTTCATAATTCCCGAACTTTTGAATCTTGCTAAAATTCTGGCGCCATCTACTCGGCAGGAGATTCAATCACCATGCCAAAGCTTGAAGGAAAAGTCGCCGTCATCACCGCAGCCACCTCTGGGATGGCGCTCGCCACCGCAAAGCTCTTCGTCGAAGAAGGCGCCTACGTCTTCATCACGGGACGCGATAAAGACAAGCTCGACAAGGCCGCAAAGCTCATCGGAAAGAACGTGACCGCCGTGCAGGGCGATGCCGCCAACCTCGCCGACCTCGACCGCCTCTATGAGACAGTGAAGCGCGAAAAGGGCAAGATCGATATCCTCTTCGCCAGCGCAGGCTTCGGCGAATTCGTCACGCTCGACAAGGTAACCGAAGAGCACTTCGACAAGACCTTCGACCTCAACGTGCGCGGCACCCTCTTCACCGTGCAGAAGGCCCTGCCGCTCTTCAACGACAACGGTTCCATCATCCTCAACGGCTCCATCGCCAGCATCAAGGGCTTCCCGTCATTCGGCGTCTACAACGCCAGCAAGGCCGCGCTGCGTTCCTTCGCACGCACCTGGCTGCTTGAACTGAAGGATCGCCGCATCCGCGTCAACGTTCTCAGCCCCGGCACCATCGACACCCCCGCGCTCGATCCGCTCGGCGAAGAAGCCAAGAAGCAGTTCCTCACAATGATCCCGCGTGGCGAGATGGGCCGCCCCGAAGAGATCGCCACCGTCGCGCTCTTCCTCGGCTCCAGCGACTCCAGCTTCGTCAATGGCGTCGAGCTCTTCGTCGACGGCGGCACCGCACAGGTATAAGCACCGCGAAATACAAAGGCCCACTCATCGCTTCTCGCATGGGTGGGCCTTTGCTTTAGGAACTATTGCCTGCTCTCCGCCGCGCGCAGCGCCAGTCCATACGCCACTGACGTGAACTCGTTGCCCGTGCGGATCTTCTCTTCGCCAAACCTGCTGGCGAAGATCCTCCGCACCGCAGGCACCAGCGACGTTCCGCCGGTAAGAAAGACGCGGTTCACCCTCTCCGCCTTTACGCCTGTATCCGCCAGCAGCGCGTCCACGCACTCCTCGATCAACGCAAGCTCGTCCGCGATCCACTCCTCAAACTCCGCACGCGTCACCGGTATCCGCAGATCGAGCCCGCCCTCGCGGAAGCGGAACTCCGCTGTCTCCTCACGCGAAAGCTGATACTTCGCCCGCTGCACCGACTGGTGCAGCTGATATCCCAGATCCTCTTCGATCAGCGTCGTCAGCGCCTCGATCTTCTCCGGCTCCAACGCCCTCAGCCTCGCGCTCTTCAATATCTCGCTCACGTTGCGCGTGCGCAGAAACGAGAGATAGTGCCAGCGCTCGAGGTTCGTGTAGATCCACGCCGGCACCGCAGGCAGCGTCTTGCCCAGTGACCGCGCCAGCGACTCCGAGCCCAGCGCCGGCGACACCAGCTTGCGCACAATCCGCGCATCGAACGCATCGCCCGCCAGCCCAACACCGCCATTGCCCAGTAGCCCCTGCTGTCGCTGGCTGCCGCGCCGCACACCCGGCCCCACGTTCAGCAGCGAGAAGTCGCTCGTACCGCCACCGAAGTCCCCAATCAAGATCAGCTCGTCGTGGTTCAGCGTCGACTCATACGCATACGCCGCGCCCACCGGCTCCATCTCAAAGTCGACGCTCTCAAAGCCAGCCTGCACGAACGCATCGCGCAGACGCGACTCCGCATACGCATCGTCCTCTTCGCCTTCAGAGCCTACAAACCGCACCGGCCTGCCCGCAGTCGCATGACGAATCTCCACGCCAAACTGCTTCTCGGCGGCCACGCGCAGATCGGCCAGCATGCGCGACACCAGCTCCTCCAGCGTGTAGCGCCGCCCGAAGACCTCTGTGCCCGTAAGATTTCTGTTCGGCAGATACGACTTCAGCGACTGCACCAGCCGCCCTTTATCCTCTGCGTCGAGATACGCCTCAATCGCCGCGGGCCCGGTCTTTGATGTGATGTGCTTCGCGGATGTGATCTGCTTTGCGCCGCCACGGCGCACCTGCTCCAGGTACAGCACCGAACGAAACGACTGCGTCGCCGCTCCAAGGAACGAGAACGAAGCCAGCTCCACTCCGCCATCTTCCTTCACCAGCGCAAGCGAGCTGTTCGTTGTACCGAAGTCGATGCCGATTGCAGGGCCCTTGTGTTCACCGAAACGCATCTCTTCATTATTTCTCAGATTAAGATTTGAGTTTTCCGCGACACAAACTCGCTGCAATCCGCAACCAGCGGCGTCGATCGTCATCTGAATATGCAGGTGCGCCTGCGTGCCTCGATATGTCGCTCGCGCCGCGCCTGCCGACCCATCCATTCCATAGATGACGCGAAGTCCAAATCGCTTCTCACATCCAGAGGATTTTCATGAAGAACAACATCGCTCTCATCGTCGGAGTTACCGGAATCGTCGGTCGCAATCTCGCTGACCTGCTCACCGCAAACGGATGGACCGTCTATGGTGTCGCGCGCAACCCTGGTCATCTCCGTGGCGTCACGCCCATCGCAGTCGATCTGCAGAACGCCGCTGCTACGGCACTGGCACTCGCCGATCTCCGCCCCACGCACGTCTTTCTCACCACCTGGCTACGCCAGCCCACCGAACAGGAGAACATCCGCGTCAACGCCGGCATGGTGCGCAACGTACTCGACGCCCTCTCTGCCGCAAAGAGCGTCGAACACGTAGCACTCGTCACCGGCCTCAAACACTACCTCGGGCCTTTCGAGGCCTACGGCAAGGGCTCGCTTCCCGCAACCCCCTTTCGCGAGACACAGCCCCGGCTCGATCTCGAAAACTTCTACTACGCGCAGGAGGACGAGGTCTTCGCCGCCGCCTCGCGCGATAGCTACTCCTGGACCGTGCATCGCCCGCACACCATCATCGGCTACGCGCCCGGCAACGCTATGAACATGGGCACCACGCTCGCCGTATACGCCAGCATCTGCAAAGAGCAAGGCACACCCATGCGCTTCCCCGGCTCCTCTGCGCAGTGGAACGGCCTCACCGACATGACCGATGCGCGCCTGCTCGCCAGGCACCTGCTCTGGGCATCGACTACAAACGAGGCGCGCAACCAGGCCTTCAACATCGTCAACGGCGACGTCTTTCGCTGGAGCTGGATGTGGAAGGAGATCGCTGCATGGTTCGGCGTCGAAGCGGAAGAGCTTACCGGCGAAGGCACACCGCTCGAGCAACAACTCGCCGACGCCGCACCGCTGTGGAAGCAGATCGCCGCAAAGTACGACCTCGCCGAAGACAACATCGACCGCCTGGTCTCTGCCTGGCACACCGACGCCGACCTCGGCCGCCCCATCGAAGTCGTCACCGACATGACGCGCAGTCGCAAGCTCGGCTTCACCAACTACCAGCCCACCGACGACAGCTTCTTCGACCTCTTCACCCGCCTGCGCAACGAACGGCTCATCCCATAACGCTTTTGAGCGCATCATCACTCGGGTGCCCCACGTCTCGCCTCTAAGACGTGGGCTTCCTTTCGTCGCCCATACTTTGCCATTCCGAGCGAAGGCGCATGGCGCCGCAGCCGAGGAACCCCCGCATTCTGCTGCGGGCGCCTCGCCTGCATCCTTCACGACGAGTGACCCCATTCATGCGGCCTCATCGCATGAGTGGGCCCGATGGCTCAGCCAGGAGACATCCCGCTACGCCTTCTTCGTCGCCATCTCCGTCAACGCCGCCACAAAGCGATCAAGATCGTTGATCGTCGTGTACACATGCGGCGTCACGCGGATCGCCTTCACGCCCTCGTAGTCGATCGCCACCGTGTGGATGCGGTACTTGTCGAACAGCGTGTTCATCAGCTGCGCCGGCGTGTAGCCCTCGATGCTGATATCGCAGATCGCGCACGAGAACCGCGGATCGAGCGACGTATAGAGCTTCACGCCCGGCAGGCCCTTCACCCGCTCCGCCCAGTACGTCTTCAGATAATGAATGCGCTCCTGCTTGCGCTTCGACCCGATGGCCTCGTGGAAGTTGACCGCCTCACCGATGCCCTGCTCAATCGGAAAGCTCCTCGTGCCCAGCGCCTCGAACTTGCGTATGTCCTTCGAGTGCGGATCGCCGTAACAGGTCAGCGGCCACAGCTTCTCGATCTTGTCGCGCTTCACCCACATCATGCCCGACCCGATCGGCGCCGAGAGAAACTTGTGCAGGCTCGTGCCGAAGTAGTCGCACTGCAGATCGGGAATCCTGAAGTCCATCAGACCGAACGAGTGCGCGCCATCCACGATCACCTCCGCGCCCTTCGCATGCGCCATCTCCGCGATCTCGCGCACCGGCATAATCTGCCCCGTCCAGTTGATGACGTGCGTGATGTGTACGATCTTCGTCTTCGGCGTCATCGCCTGCTCATACGCCTTCACCACGGCGCCTATGTCTTCAATGGGAAACGGCGGCAGCGCAATCTGCTTGTACACGATGCCATCGCGCGCCTGCCGCTGCCGCCACGCATTCATCATGTTCGGGTAGTCGAACTTCGTACCCACCACCTCGTCGCCCGCCTTCAACGGCAGGCCATAGATGATCGTGTTCAATGCCTCCGTCGCATTGCGGTCGATCGCAATCTCCTCCGGCGAACATCCCGCCAGGTGTGCCAGCTTGCCCCGCAGCGGCTCACGGCCCTGGTCGATGATCTGCCACATGTAATACGACGGCCCCGCGTTGGTCATCTTGTTGTAGCGCTCCACCGCCTCCTGCGCCACGATCGGCGAAGGCGACACGCCACCGTTGTTCAGATTCAGGATCTGCGTGTCCACCGAGTAGCCCTTCTGGATCACGCTCCAGAAGTCCTCGTTCTGCGCCGCGTCCGCGGCATCCATCCCCGCCATCGCTGCCGTTGCTGCCTCAAACTCCGCTGCATGCGCCTGGCGAAACAGGCTGCTGGTCGAAAATGCGCCTGCAAGCGCACTCATCTTAAGGAAGGAGCGACGATCATTTATCGGCATACAAGCAATCTAGGGCATCGCCCCGCCCATCGCAAAAAAGAATTGCCTGTCCCGTGAAAACGCAGACAGGCCACCTCCTCCCCAGGGAGGACGGCAGCCTGTCTGCTGCACTGCAAAATTCTCTTCCAGTAAATCTCGTCCGCTACGCTACGCGCGCGCGTCCCGACGACTGCATGCTGATCATCTGCACCGTCCGTCGGCACTGCATACATGTGGCCTGATGGTCGCGCATCTGGCGGCGCACATCGAACAGCGGCGTCGCCTTCTCATCTTTTGCTTGTGT
>Ga0105248_10007327_pt1 | contig 12106 bp, 10 predicted proteins | sample KBSS34metaG_FD_81524 | JGI IMG/M metagenome (GOLD analysis project Ga0105248, IMG submission 81524) | Switchgrass rhizosphere microbial communities from Kellogg Biological Station, Michigan, USA - KBS S3-4 metaG | ecosystem: Host-associated > Plants > Roots > Rhizosphere > Soil | place... | reverse complement strand
GCGCCGAAGGACGGCACGGTGTTCGCGATCATCGCGCGGGACGCGGCGCTCGGGCCCTTGAGCAACGCGCCCGGCGCGCGGTTCGACGCCACAAAGATGTCGTGGCTTGGTAGCCCAACCCGGGAGCACAACGCCTGCATCGCTAATGCCACCGCCAAGGTGAGGACCGCAAATGAACTGCGCACCACGGAACTAATCCTTGGTGATACCGGGCCCGGCACCGGCACGCGGTCCTATCCGAAGGTGCTGAACGACTTGCTTGGCTACAAGTTCAAGCTTGTTTCCGGCTTTCGCTCGTCAGCGGATGTGTTTCTGGCGATGGAGCGCGGCGAAGTCGACGGCATTTGCGAGAGCCTCGACAGCATCATTCAGCGTAAACCCGACTGGATTGCCAACAAAACCGTCAACGTGCTGCTGCAAGCCGGCGCCGAGTCGCGCCCCGAGCTGGCCGGCGTCCCGAACGTGCTTACGCTTGCCCGCAACGACGAGGAGCGCAAGGTGCTGGAGTTTCTCTATGCCGGCCAGGACATCGGCCGGCCGTTCGTGGCGCCGCCAGACCTTCCTCCCGAACGCTTGAAGATGCTCCGCGACGCTTTCAACGCGACGATGAAGGATCCCGAGTTCGTCGCCGACGTCAAACGCAACAAATTCGATCTCGAGCCGGAGGACGGCGAGCATCTGGCGGCACTGATCAGCAAGATCTATGCGACGCCGAAAGCCATCATTGATCGGGTCAGCAACCTGATCAAGTGACCGGGTTTCAGCGCGGCGCGCGCTTGGCGAGGATGCGCTGTAAGGTGCGGCGGTGCATGTTGAGCCGGCGCGCCGTCTCCGACACGTTGCGTCCGCACAATTCGTAGATGCGCTGAATGTGCTCCCAGCGCACACGGTCGGCCGACATCGGATGCTCCGGCGGCTCGGCCTTGCGGCCCTCCAGCGCCAACAGCGCCGCGACGACGTCGTCGGCGTCGGCCGGCTTGGAGAGGTAGTCGACCGCGCCGATCTTTACGGCGTTGACTGCGGTCGCGATGTTGCCATAGCCGGTCAGGATGACGGCGCGGGCGTCCGGGCGGCGCTGCTTGAGTGCCACGATGACGTCGAGGCCGTTGCCGTCGCCAAGCCGCATGTCACACACCGCAAAGGCCGGCGCCGACGCCTCTACCGCTTGCAAACCTTCGCTGACAGATTCGGCGGTCCTCACCTCGAAGCCGCGCGCTTCCATAGCACGCGCCAGCCGCTGCAGGAACGACTTGTCGTCCTCCACGATCAGCAGCGTGCGCTCGGTCTTGGCGACCTCGTGCGGAATATCGATCATTGCCAGGTTCATCCGTTGTACAATCTAAGGAACCTCGTCCTCCACCTCAAGAGCCCGCAAACGTCAGAGGACGCTCAAAATCGCTTCGATTCCAGCGCAGGCGAATGACTGCGCCGCGGTCGGGAAAGCGGCGGTTCTCGAATTCGACCGTGGCCCCCGAGCGTTCCAGCAACGTCTTGGCGATGAAAAACCCGAGGCCCAAGCCGGTGGTCTCGCTGCCGGCGTTCATGCGGCGCCGTTTGCTCGACCGCACATAGGGCTCGCCGATCCGGTCCATAACCTCGGGCGCGAAGCCCGGTCCATCGTCACTGATGGTGACGGCGACGTCCTCGTCGCTCCAGTCCGCGGTGACCTCGACCCGGCTCTGCGCGAAATCGACCGCATTCTCCAAAATGTTGCCGAGGCCATAAAGAATGGCCGGGTTGCGCCCGCCCAACGGGGCGCCCGACTGATGTTGCAATGCAACGTCAATGGCGATGCCGAAGTTCCGGTGCGGCGCCACCACCTCTTCGATCAGCGCCGGCAATGGAATGCGGTCGAACGGCTCGCCGGCGGAAAGCTCCGTCAACTTCGACAGGATATCGCGGCAGCGCTGGGACTGCTCGCGCAGCAGCCGCACGTCGTCGATGTGCGGCGAGGTCGCCTCGAGGGCGAGCTCAAGCTCCTTGACGATCACCGAGATGGTTGACAGCGGCGTGCCAAGTTCGTGGGCAGCCGCCGCCGCCAAGCCGTCGAGCTGCGACAGATGTTGCTCGCGCGCGAGCACCAGCTCGGTTGCGGCCAGGGCTTCGGCGATCTGCCGGCTCTCCTCGGTGATCTGCCAAGCATAGACCCCGATGAAGCCGATCGCGAGGAGGATCGAAAGCCAGACACCGAGCAGGTAGATCCAGGGCAGTTCGAGCGGGTCGTCGGCGTCCCACGGCAGCGGATAATGCACGAACACCAGCACGGTGGCGCACAGCACGGCGAACGCGGCGAGCATGACGGTGATGCGCGGCGGCAGTGCGGTCGCCGACAGCAACACCGGAGCGAGAAACAGAAACGCAAATGGATTTTCCAGGCCGCCAGTCAGGAACAACAGGACCGCGAGTTCGGCGATGTCGAAGGCGAGCAGCCACGCCGCGCGTTCGGGTTCGAGCCGCTGGGTCAGGCTGAAGCGCACCCGCAGCGCGACATTGAGCCAGGCCGACAGCGCGATCACCGCGAGGCATGCCCAGATCGGCAGCGGGAATTCGACCGCGTAGTACACCACCAGAACAGCCGTGGTCTGGCCGATGATCGCCAGCCAGCGCAGCCGCAGCAGCGTGTCGAGTCGGACGTTTCGCCGTTGCGGCAGATGCAAGACGTCGGCGGTGTCTTCGAGCATGGACTTATCTTAGTGTGCCGGGCGCTGTTCTCAACGTTGCCAACCGACGTAGCGGCGACGGCGGGCACGTTCGGCCCTTTGGGGCTTGCGCCGGGCCGTGCCCCGCGTCACATCTGCGGGGTCATGCTCGCCCCCGCCACGACCCCCATCGCCGTGGACCGCCTGGTCAAGCTGTACAAGGCCGTGACCGCGGTAGACGGTATCTCGTTTGCCATTGCGGCCGGCTCCTGCACGGCTTTGCTCGGTGCCAATGGCGCCGGCAAGACCACCACCATCTCGACCATCATGGGGTTGGTCGAACCGACTGCCGGCATCGTCACGGTGCTCGGCGCCGCGATGCCGCGCCAGCGCCACCGGGTGCTGCACCGGATGAACTTCGAGAGCCCCTACGTGAATATGCCGATGCGGCTCACGGTGCGGCAAAACCTCAACGTGTTCGGCATGCTGTACGGCTGCGAGGATGTTGCCGGTCGCATCCGGGCGCTGGCTGATGAATTCGATATGCACAGCTTTCTTGACCGCGAGACCGGCAAGCTGTCGTCCGGCCAGAAGACCCGCGTCGCGCTCGCCAAATCACTGATCAATCAACCGGAGATTCTGCTGCTCGACGAGCCGACGGCTTCGCTCGATCCCGACACCGCCGATTGGGTGCGCGGGCGGCTCGAACGCTATCGGCGCGAGCGCGGCGCCACCGTGCTGCTCGCTTCGCACAACATGAGCGAGGTCGAGCGGTTGTGCGACCGCGTCATCATGCTCAAGACCGGCCACATCGAGGATGACGACACGCCGGGGCGGCTGATCGCCCGTTATGGCCGCAGCAATCTGGAGGAGGTGTTCCTCGACATCGCTCGCGGCACCGGCGAAGCGCGGGAGACCGCGCGATGACGGTGCAATCACCGGCGCGCGTTGCGTTCTCGCCGCGCCGAGTCGGCGCAATGGTGCTCCGCCATTGGTATCTGCTCAGCTCATCCTGGCCGCGGGTGCTCGACCTGATCTACTGGCCGGCGGTGCAGATGCTGATGTGGGGCTTTCTGCAGCAATACGTCTCGCAGAACTCCGGCTTCTTCATGAAGGCAGCCGGCACATTCATCGGCGCGGTGATGCTGTGGGACATCCTGTTTCGCGGTCAGCTCGGCTTCTCGATCTCTTTCCTCGAGGAGATGTACGCGCGCAACCTCGGCAACCTGATGATGAGCCCGTTGCGTCCGGCCGAGTTCGTGGCGGCGCTGATGATCCAGAGTGTCATCCGGCTTTCGGTTGGCATGGTGCCGGTGTCGCTGCTGGCGATCGCATTCTTCGGCTTCAACCTCTGGGCGCTTGGGCTCGCGCTCGCGGTATTCTTCTTGAATCTGTTGCTGACCAGCTGGGCAATCGGGATTCTGGTCGCGGGCATTCTGCTGCGTTATGGCCTCGGCGCTGAGAACATGGCGTGGAGTTTCATGTTTCTGTTCCTGCCGCTGACCTGCGTCTATTACCCGGTCGAGGTGCTGCCTTCCTGGCTGCAAGTGGTGGCCTGGATGTTGCCGCCGACCTACGTGTTCGAGGGCATGCGCGCGCTCATTATCGAGCACGTGTTCCGCGCCGACCTGATGATGCAGGCGTTCGCCGTCAACATCGTGCTTTTCGCCGGCGGGGTGGTCGGCTTCCTGCTGTTTCTCAAAAGCGCTCGTCGCGAAGGCACCCTGCTGCAAGGCGGCGACTGAGGCCGGCTTCCCTCGCCGGAGGCATGAAAACCCTGCATTTTTGCGGTGGTAACGCTTCCCCAACATGGATCATATATGTTGACGATGTCATTGTTTCGTCACTATGCTGCAACGCAGCAATAGGGCCGGGAGCCCAAAAAGAGCATGGCAATCGGCGAATTTGGCGGGGCGCCGGCCTCTATCGGAGAGTTCGGCAGCGCGCCCGCGACGGGCGGCCCGGCCCTCTCAAACGGTCTTTATTGGATGTACGAGGCGGGCCATGCGGCTCTGCAGCCGGCGCGCGCGGTCGCCGACTTTACGCGGCTCGCCTTCAAGAATCCGTTCAACCCATTGGCGCACACCACCTACGGCAAATCGATGGCTGCGGCCGCCGAGTTGTTTGAGCGCTCGACCCGCCGCTACGGCAAGCCCGTCTGGGGCATCGACTCGGTTCTGATCGGCGGCGAGCGTGCACCCATTCACATCGCCACCGCGTGGGAGCGCCCGTTCTGCCGGCTGCTGCATTTCGAACGCATGTTCTGCCACATGCCGCGGCGGCCACAGCCGAAACTTCTGATTGTCGCGCCGATGTCGGGCCATTACGCAACGCTGTTGCGCGGCACGGTCGAAGCCTTCCTGCCCAACCACGACGTCTACATCACCGACTGGGTTGACGCTCGCATGGTGCCGGTAACGGACGGGCGCTTCGATCTCGACACTTACATCGACTACATCATCAGCATGCTGCACTTCCTCGGTGGCGACACCCATGTCGTTGCGGTGTGCCAGCCGTCGGTACCGGTGCTGGCGGCAACCGCGCTGATGGAGACCGACGGCGATCGCCACGCGCCGCGTTCGATCACGCTGATGGGCGGCCCGATCGACACCCGCAGCAATCCGACTGCAGTCAATAAGCTGGCGCAAGAGCGCGGCGTCGATTGGTTCCGCCGCAATGTCATCACCAAGGTGCCATTCCCGCATCCGGGCGTGACGCGCGACGTCTATCCGGGCTTCCTGCAACTCCAGGGCTTCGTCAGCATGAATCTTGACCGCCACATGGATGCGCATAGCAATCTGTTCGTCCATCTGGTCAAGGGCGACGGCGATTCGGCACAGAAGCACCGCGAGTTCTACGACGAATATCTCGCCGTCATGGATCTGACCGCCGAGTATTATTTGCAGACCGTCGATACCGTCTTCGTCCGCCACGCTCTGCCCAAGGGCGAGATGACGCATCGTGGCCGCCGGGTCGATCCGAGCCAGATCCGCAACTGTGCGCTGCTCACCATCGAAGGTGAGCACGACGACATTTCCGGCGTTGGCCAGACCGAGGCCGCGCACAAGCTCTGCGTCAATATTCCGCCTGAGAAAAAGATGCATTATCTGCAACTGGGCGTCGGCCACTACGGCGTGTTCAACGGTTCGCGCTTCCGCTCGGAAGTGGCGCCGCGCATTTCCGACTTCATCCTGAGCATCCAGACACCGGCGAAAGTAGCGGTGCGCCGGACGCCGTTGCAGGTTGTGAACTAGCCTTCGCTCGGTTCGGATCGGACAAACGTTTCGCACAAGATTTCGGTCAATCTGCTAGTCTGCGACCCGGGATTCGGGTCCTCAAAAATGCCGCTGCGCGCCTTGCTCTATCGCCGTCCGAGCGAACCGCAGACGATCCAGATCGTCTTCGATCAGGCCATTTATCCGGTGCGCATCCGCCGCCACCGCCAGGCGCGCCGCTATACCCTGCGCATTCACGCCGCGACCCGCGAGATCATTCTCACCATGCCGCCGCGCGGCAGCGTTCGCGAGGCCAAGGAGTTCGCACAGAAGAATGGCGGCTGGATTGCGGCGCGGCTGCGCCGCCTGCCAGAGGCGGCTCCTTTTGCTGACGGTACGCTGCTGCCGTTGCGTGGCGTGCAGCACCGCATCGTGCACCGGCCAGGCCGGCGTGGCACGGTGTGGCCGGAAACAGGCGCCGACGGCGAGGCGCTGTTGTGCGTTGCTGGTGACGCTCCGCATATCAATCGTCGCGTCGGCGATTTCCTCCGCCGCGAAGCGCTGCGGGATCTCGAAATTTCGAGTCGCCGTGCCGCCGAACGATACGGCGTCGCGATCAAGCGTATCTCGGTCCGCGACCAGTCGAGCCGCTGGGGCTCGTGCTCGACCACCGGCGTGCTGTCGTATTCCTGGCGGCTGATTCTGGCGCCGCCTTTCGTGCTGGACTATCTCGCCGTCCATGAAGTGGCGCATCTGATCGAGATGAACCACTCGCCGCGATTCTGGAAGCTGGTCAACGGCGTCTGCTCGGACGCCAACCGCGCCAAGGCATGGCTCGACATCCATGGCAGCGACCTGCACCGCTTCGGCATGTCGGGCGAAGACGCAAAGCCGCAAGCACCGACCGCCTGAAATTCATTCCATCCATGCAGCGACGCCCGGCTCGCGCTGGCATTCTCGTGCTAAAGCCCTCCGATGCTGGCCCCAGGCTCCTTCGCGCTCACTCTGCTGCTTGCGATGCTGACGGGCCTTGGCCCGCTGTCGGTCGACATGTATCTGGCGTCGCTGCCCTCGATCAGCCGCTTGCTCAACGCGCCGACGTCCCAGGTGCAGCTGACGATCTCAGCCTACCTGGTCGGATTTGCCATCGCTCAGGTGTTCCACGGGCCGCTGTCGGATCGCCACGGCCGCCGTCCAGTGCTGATCGTGGCGCTTGGCATTTATCTCCTGGCGACGCTGGCCTGCGCGCTGGCGTTTTCCATCGAGACGCTGATTGCCGCGCGCTTTCTCCAGGCGGTGGGCGGCTCGGGGGCGAGCGTGCTGGCGCGCGCGGTGGTGCGCGACATGTACGAAGGCACCCGCATCGGCCGCGAACTCGCCCGCATGGCAGCGATCATGGCGTTGGCGCCTTTGGTCGCACCGCTGATCGGCGGCGTGCTGGAGACCGGTTTCGGCTGGCGATCGAACTTCGTAGTGCTGTTTATTTTCTGCGCGGTCGCCTGGGTCATGGTGTGGTTTCTGCTGCCGGAGACGGTCCGCCAACGCACGGCTGAGCCGGTGTCGATCGCCTCGACGTTGCGGTCCTATCGCCGCTTCCTTGACGACCGCGGCTTCGTCATCCATCTCGGCATCGCGACCTGCTGCCTGTGCGGACTGTTCGCCTGGATTTCCAGCGCGGCCTTCGTCATTCAGGACATCTATGGCCTGTCCGCTCTGGCATTCGGCCTGGCGTTCGCGGTCGGATCGTCGGGCTACATGGTGGGCACCACCATCGCGGCGCGCTTTGTCATGCGCTGGGGCGGCGGCCGGACCATGGGCTTCGGCACCGCCGCCATGGCGCTTGGCGGGTTGCTGATGGTTCTGCTGCTGGCCTTCACGTCCTACGGTGCGGTTGGCCTGATCGCCGCCATCGGCCTCTACATGATTGGGATGGGCATGACCTTGGCGCAGGCGCAGGCCGGCGCGCTGCTGCCCTTTCCCGACCGCGCTGGCGCCGCATCGTCGCTGCTCGGCTTCACCACGCAGACCTTGTCCGCGATGGTCGGCGCGATCCTCGGCCACACGCTCGGCTCGACCGCATGGCCGCTCGCCATCGCAATAGTTTTGGCGGGAGGTCTATCGCTACTTTTGTGGACGCTCAGTCGAGGCCTGCGCGCGGGTCTACGTTCGCCCTAGGCTAACGCCGTCCGAACAACCGGTTGATCAGCCAGTTGTCGATGCCGCCGTCGGCGGATGCGGCTTGGACCGGGCCTTCCGAGTTCGGCACCGGCGCCGGCGGCGCCATCCGCGAACCGCCGAACGGCGGGAACAGACTTGCGGTCAACGGAGTGTTGGATACGCCCGGCAAGCCGACCACCGGCACGCCCTGATGCGCGGTTTTCATGAATTTGCTCCAGATCTCGACCGGGATGCCGCCGCCGGTGGTCTTTTTCGTCGGCGACGAATCGTCATTGCCAAGCCAGACGCCGGTGACGAGGTGGCCGGTGTAGCCGATGAACCAGGCGTCGCGGAAATCCTGCGAGGTGCCGGTCTTGCCGGCGGCCGGCCAGCCGGGCAGCTCGGCCTTGCGCGCGGTGCCGGCGAGCAAGGTTTCCTGCATCATCGCGTTCATCATGCCGGCGTAGCGCTCCTCGACGATGCGGCCGAGACTGTCCTCCTTGCGCTGATACAAAAGCTTGCCGTTTGCGGATTTCACGCTCTCGACCACGTGCGGCGTCACGGCCATGCCACCGTTAGCAAACGTGGCATAGGCGCCGACCAGCTCGAGGACGGAAACTTCGGAGGTGCCGAGCGCGAGTGACGCGTTCGGCTCGAGCTTCGACGCGATGCCGAGACGGTGTGCGGTCCGCATCACCGCGGTTGGGCCGAACTCCAAGGTCAGCCGCACCGACACAGTATTGAGCGACAGCGCCAGGGCCTTGGTCAGCGAAACCGGGCCGAAATACTCGCGGCTGTAGTTCTCCGGATGCCAGCCCTTGACCGCGATCGGTTTGTCCGGGCGCACGGTATCCGGCGTCAACCCGCGTTCGATCGCGGTGAGATAGACGAACGGCTTGAATGCTGAGCCGGGCTGGCGCTTCGCCGCCACTGCGCGGTTGAACTGGCTTTCGGCATAATTCTTGCCGCCGACCAGCGCGCGCACCGCTCCATCCGGCGACAGCGCCACCACCGCACCTTGTCCGACGCCGGCCCTCGCGCCGTTCTTGGCAAGCTCATCGACCAAGGCCGCCTCGGCCGCAGCTTGCAACATCGAATCGACAGACGTCTCGACCACGATGTCCTGTTCGACTCGGCCGATCAGGTCGTCGAGCACGTCCATGACCCAGTCGGCGACGTAGCCGACCGAGCCGGCGCCCGGCGCCTTGATGGCGTGCGCCGGCTGCATCAGCGCGACCTTGGCCATGTCGTCGCTGATGAACTTCATGTCTGTCATTGCGGCGAGCACGACCTGGGCGCGTTTTTCGGCGCCATTCGGGTTGCGAGTTGGCGCAAGCCGCGACGGCGAGCGGACCAGGCCGGCAAGCGTGGCCGCTTCGGCCACGGTGAGCTTCGTTGCGGGCTTCGAGAAATAGCGGTGCGCCGCCGCCTCAATGCCGTAGGCGCCGGCGCCGAAGTAGACCCGATTGAGATAAAGATCGAGGATCTGCGTCTTGCTGAACTTGTGCTCCAGCCAGGCCGCCAGTGCCACCTCCTGCACCTTGCGGGAGAGCGTGCGCTCCTGCGTCAGGAACAGGTTCTTGGCGAGTTGCTGGGTCAGTGTCGAGCCGCCCTGCGAGACGCTGCGATGCAGGATGTTGGCGACGATTGCGCGGGCGATGCCGATCGGATCGATACCGTAATGCGAGTAGAAGCGCCGGTCCTCGATCGCCACGAATGCTTGCGGCACGTAACGCGGCAGGTCCTTCAGCGGCACCGCGTCGCCGCCCATGTCGCCGCGGGTGGCGAGCAGACGCCCCTGCAGATCGACGATCTTGATCGAGGGCGGGCGCTTGGGGATTTCGAGCGATTGGATCGGCGGCAGATGGGCGCCCACCCACACTGCGCCGCCAATTGTAGCGATGACCAGCCAGAGGCCGACGACCGCGCTCCAATACGCCACCCGTCCGACGGTCCACCGCCTGCCGCCACCGCCGCCACTGCGTTTGCGGCTACGCCGCTTGCGCTTGGGGCGATTGCCGCCATCGGAAGGTTTGGGGCCGCGCGGAGTGGATGCTGCCACCGCTGAATCGGACGCGGACGCCCCGTCAAACACAGGTTCGCGGCGTTCATTGGCCTTCGGCGCTGCCATATCCGTCCCACAAACCCGTCTGGCGGTCCCCCACCGGCAATGCTCTGGCCGGGTTGGCGTCAGGCTACGGGGCGCGCTTTAAGGGGCAGTTAAGCCGCCGGCGATGAGGGATCGAAACCCCACAGCCGCCTTGCATTCGCAGGCCTCGATGCGGCCGAGATTGGCGGCCGGAGCTATTTCCAAACAAGGCTTTTTTGTGCATGATTTCGGGATACCGGGGAATCCGGTGGACTTAAGACTGGGGGTTATCAAAATGCGCAAAGTCGCACTTCTGGCTGCAGTCATCGTGGCTGCAGCATTTTCAAGCACGTCCAACGTGGCTGTGGCTCAGGGTCAGGATTTGAACCCGAACACCACCAAGTTCGTTAGAGATGCCGTCAATCCATACGCGGCGACAGCTAAGCCCGCCGCGCCGGCGAAGACGGCGATGCACAAGAAGCACAAGAAGCACAAGACGGCTAAGAAGTAGCCGCTCTTCTCTGCTTATAGGTTTAGCGCGCGTGTTTCGCGTGTGACCTTGAACGGATGGAATCGGCGTCTGATGCTTCGCACCGGGCGTCGGCTCCATTCGTTGAGCGCCGATATATTTCCGTATAGCGGCCTGACTGACGCTCGCCTCACCGGCATGGGCATTGATGAAGCGCATCATCAGAAAACACACAGGCAAGCATGCACGTCTTCCGGATTCGGGGTTCGTCTCGTTGACCAGCCATGCTATCGTGCTCAGGCGCATCGCCACCGGCATGCGGGGCGTAACAGGGGGAGTTGGACTATGAAGAAGTTTGTATTTGCGGTTGTCATCGCTGCGATCGCGGCCTCTCCGGCTGCAGCTGCGACCAAGAAGAAGAAAAAGGTGGCAGAGCAGGCGCCAGTTGCATCAACGAATAGCAACGAGAACAGTTTGAGGTTTGCCAAGGACTCGCTACCGGTCTTTTTGCCGAGCTGGAGCATGCCGGCCTATATGGCGGTTACGAAGCCGCCGCAGACGCAGCCGCAGCGATAGCGACCACGCGCTATCTCGATCCGGCAGCCTTGACCGCGACAGGCTGTTCGGCCGGCGCGAACAACTGCAACAGCGCGCGCTTGATCGCCACCTCGCGCGTCGGCGACGCAATTTTCGCGCCAAGGAGGTCAGTCACGTAGAACACGTCGACCACGCGTTCGCCGAAGGTCGCCACGTGCGCCGAGGTGATGTTGAGGCTGAGCTTCGATAGCGTTGCCGTCAATTCGTAGAGCAAGCCGGGACGATCGAGGCCGGTGACCTCGATCACCGTATAACGGTTGGACCACTGATTGTTGATGGTCACCTCTGGCTCGATGGCGAAGGCCTTGATCCGGCCTTTGGCGACAGAGCGGCGTGCCACCACATCCGGCAGCTTGAGCGTTCCGCTCAAGGCCTTTTCGATCGTCTCGGCGATTCGGCCGGCGCGGCGGATTTCGTCATCGTCCTGCTCGAACTCGCGCGAAACAGCGATGGTGTCGAGCACGCGGCCATCGGTGGTGGTAAAGATCTGCGCATCGACAATGTTGGCGCCAGTGGCAGCGCACGCGCCGGCCAGCGTGGACAAGAGCCAGGGATGGTCGGGAGCCAGGATGGTCAGTTCGGTGACGCCACGCGCGGCATCGAGCGCGAAGGTTGTCGCGATTGATTCTCCCGCGTCTTCGGCCGCTTGCACGAAGCGGGCATGGACGACCCGATGCGGTACGTCGACTTTGAGCCAGTACGCCGGGTAATGCCGCGCGATATAAGCGTCGATCCGTTCGGTCGGCCAATCCTTCAACTCGGCCCTCAGCTCGGCTTGCGCCATGGCCACGCGCTGGACGCGGTTGACCTCGGAGAAGCCGCCGGTGAGCACCGGCTCGGTTTCATAATAGAGCGTGCGCAGCAGCTGGGCTTTCCAGCCGTTCCAGACGCCGGGCCCGACCGCGCGGATGTCGGCGGTGGTGAGGATGGTGAGCAGCTT
>Ga0105248_10007324_pt1 | contig 12111 bp, 10 predicted proteins | sample KBSS34metaG_FD_81524 | JGI IMG/M metagenome (GOLD analysis project Ga0105248, IMG submission 81524) | Switchgrass rhizosphere microbial communities from Kellogg Biological Station, Michigan, USA - KBS S3-4 metaG | ecosystem: Host-associated > Plants > Roots > Rhizosphere > Soil | place... | reverse complement strand
GGCGCCCTCGCCCGCATTGAGCGCGCAGCGCGAAAAATAATCCGGACCCCATTTTTCTCAGCACTTGCGCGCGCTGCGCACGCGTTTGCGGACGAGGGCGTCCGCGCTCCCACTGTTGAGCCGCCCTTTTTAACTTTGGATTGAGTTTTCGGACCGGGGGGATTGCTTTGTTTCATGCGATTTTTAGACGCGAATTACCGCGCTTCCTTTGCCTGCCGCAGCAAACTTTGTCTGGATAAAATAAACGGACCCTAACTGATCGGTAACTAGCTCGAGAGAACTTGAGTGCTGTCTATGATCAAAGTTTTTCGATTTCAGCGGAAATCAGTCACCAGGACCATGTCACTGGTGGTGGCGCCGCGCCCGTACGCGAGCCGTTTACCGTCGCGCGACCAATCGAAGGCGAAAAAACTTTCAGAAGCGAAGTGGGTAACTTGTTTCGGCGGGCCACCGCCGAGCGGCTGCATCCAGAGGTTCGTCACTCCGGAAAGGGCGCCACCGTTGAGCGGCTGGATTAAGAGGTTCGTCTGCCCGGAAAGGACGCCTCCGGGCGTGAGATTATAGAAAATCGCACGACCATCCGGCGCCCAGCGCAGGCTGGGCCGGGACTCCGAGGTCACCTCAAAACTCTTCAACGGTGGGCCGCCGGCGAACGGCACGATTCTAATATTCCAGCGCAGCGCGCGGGCGGCAACATATTGCACACAGGCAACTAGTTTACCGTCCGGAGAGATGGCTGATGCCCAGCTATCATTTGTCAGTTGGATCCGCTCTCCACCATCGACAGGCACTTTCCATGAACTAAAGTTGCCAAACTTCGCGCCGCCGACGCTATAGATCACCCACTGTCGGTCCGGTGAAAAGAGTGGGGCGGCTCCACCTTCACCGCCGCTGGTGAGTTGCTTCACGTTAGTCCCATCGATGTCCATCCGATAAACGTGAAAGATGCCGGTCCGATCAGAAATGAATGCGATGGAGCGACCATCCTGGGAAACATGCGCCCCCTGGTCGTCGTAAGCACCATCCGTCAATTGTCTCTGCTCGCCGCCGTCAGCGTTCATGATCCAGATATGGCGGCCACCATTCGCTGTCGAGTCATAAATTATCTTGCCGTCAGGCGTCCAATTAACAGCGGGGAACCCGTCCTGTCGGCCGGTGCCGGTCGTGAGTTGTTTGGCGCGGCTCGCATCGCCGTCCGGGGCCACCCAGATGTGCGAAGTTGTTTCCTGTTTGGTAACAATCAGCGTCCGCGCGTCGCCGGTGAGACTCAAATTCCCATAGTTGTTGAAATCGCTGGTGAGCCGGTGCGCCTCACCGCTGGGATAAGAGAGATACCAGATCTGCGAAGGTGCCGAGCGCGTTTGCTCCTTGGCGATGACGATCAAGCCCCTTGCGTCCGGTAGCCACTCAATATCAGCGAGCCCAATCCACTTCGGAGTCTGCAGCAGTTTGTCAGGGCCACCATCGAGCGGCACTTCAATCAGCTTTCGAAAGCTATTTCCAGCGACACAGGTGATCGATTTTCCGTCGGGCGTCCATGCGATTCCACCAAAGTAAAAATTCTCGGGAGTCATGCGGGTGGCGATCACTTGCTCACCACTTCCGTCGCTGTTGGCCACTATCAATGAGTTCTCTTTAGCAAAGAACCCGCCGCGAATGAAAGCGATGCGCTTATCATCCGCAGACAGGGCCGCGCGCGAGGCGACATTGTCGACAATCTTTCGCGCGCTCCCCCCTAATGCGGGCATTTGATAAAGCGAACCAGGGCCATCCTTTTCTCCCTTGATAAAATAGAGATAGTGGCCATCGTGAGTGAAGCTGAACGATGCGTAACTAGCCTCAGCCGGAGGAACAATCTGTACGTTGGTTGAGGTGGCAACTTCTCTCATCCAAATGCTTTCCTCTCCGGCCTCCTCCACCACGTAAGCGACATGCTTACCGTCGGGCGAAATCGATCCTGCCCACGCCTTACCAGTAGCTGTGAGCCTCGTTAGCCTGGTAGCCGGCGGCGCGACAGCGAACGGCTTTTTGTTGGTGAATTTGTACAGTCCGAAGCCAGCCGCAATGACCAGGGCGGCAACCGCAATGGCTGTCCCTTTCTTGTGGCGTTTGATTTGAGTGGCGATATATTCGGCACTCGAGATCGAGGTGGCCGTTGGGCCAATCGTTTGCCGGCCCAACGTCCCTGAACGGTTTAGTTGAACAGAGTTGTCGACTTTCCCGGCCCCGATCATTGCCAGTCTTACTTCATGTAACTCGATGGCAACGTCTTTAATAGTTTGATACCGCTCGTCGCGGTCCTTTGCCAAACAACGGCCGACAATTCTCTGTAAGTCAGAGGGCGCCGCAGGATCGAAGTCTTTGATTGGGGGTGCCTGCTCGTAGACAACCTTGTGTAGTGATTTGATAATCGACTCGTCTGCGAAGGGTTTGTGCCTGGTGATAGCTTCGAAAAGGATGCAGCCGAACGAGAAGATGTCTGAGCGGTGATCAACCTGGTCAATCTTTCCCTCAGCCTGCTCCGGCGACATATAGCCCGCGGTGCCCATCACCATCCCGGCGATTGAATGCTGGGCGATGCCGGACGGGTCAACTTTAATCGCAGCACTAACGCCTGGCCCCGGCGTCGTTTGCGGTTCGATCAGTTTCGCTAATCCAAAATCGAGAATCTTTGCATAGTCGTCACGCGTCACCATGATGTTGTCGGGCTTTAGATCACGGTGCACGATGCCGGCGGCGTGGGTCCTGGTCAGACCCTCCGCAACCTGTATGAGATATTTCAGGAGTTTATGTAGCGGAGCTTTGTCGCGATGGATCTTATCGCGCAAAGTATCGCCGTCAATGTGCTCTATCGCGATGAAATGCGCACTTTCGCACTCGCCGATTTCATAGATATGCGCAATGTGCGGATGATTGAGCGCGGCGGCAGCTGTGGCCTCTTGTTCAAAGCGACGCATTCGATTCTGATCTTGCGCAACTGCGGCGGGCAGAATCTTCAGCGCGACTTTGCGATGCAGCCGCAGGTCTTCTGCCAGATAGACTTCACCCATACCACCTTTGCCGAGGAGCGAGAGGATTTCATAACGGTCGATTCGAGTATTCGGATCAAGTAATGGTGGCCCGGTAGGACTGCCCGGTTGTGCCAGATAGGCGGCAGCTATGTCCTCGGGAGGTTTGATATGAGGCGCCTGCTGTTCGTGGGCCGCCAGCAGTGATTTCAACTCCTGTCCCAGGGTCGCGTCATCATTTGAAACCTGATCCAGAAAGGCAGTCCGGTTATCACAAGCGACCTCGAGGGCGGCATGAAACAGTTCCGTCAACCGTTCGTATTGTTGCGGTGTCATACATCACTGGACGGACTGAGAGCGCGATGTAACCAGGTCTTGGCCATGCTCCAATCGCGCATCACCGTGTCAGCAGAAACTCCCAGGACCGTGGCCGTTTCCTCAACGCTTAAGCCACCGAAATAGCGCAATTCGACTACGCGACTCTGTCGCTTTGAAAGTGTCTCTAACTCTTTCAGCGCATCATCAAAGGCCACCAGTTCAGCGGCGCGTTCCTGGGTCACCAAAGCAGCCTCTTCAAGAGAGATGGGACGCGATCCGGCACCCCGCTTCGCTGTCTGTCTGGTGCGCGCGTAATCGACCAGGATGTGGCGCATCGCTTGCGCCGCCACCCCAAAGAAGTGGGAGCGATTCTCAAAGTGCTTCTCTTTTTGTTTGACCATGCGCAGGTACGCTTCATGGATGAGCGCGGTCGTTTGCAACGTGTGACCGGGATTCTGGTGGCTCATATAACGCTTGGCCATCTTGCGCAATTCGTCGTAGATGAGCGGCATCAATTCGTCGAGCGCCTCAAGCTCACCGTTGTTCCACCGCGCCAATAACTGCGTGACTGAATGGGCCGCTGACATCCGAGATACACCTTCGGGGCTGGAAACCTGAGGGAAACTATATCACCTGAAAGGAAAACGCTTTCAATCGACATTCACACCGGGCTTCAGCCCGGTGACGAGCGCCAGTGGCTAAACCGGAACCGTTTCAACGGTTTCTCAGTTTCAGCGGATGACGTAAATGCCTTGATGATCAAAGCCTGGTGGTCCGAGAAGCAGCGGAAACCCTTAAAACGGTTCCGAAATTTTTCCTGCCCGTTGATCACCGGGCTCAAGCCTGGTGTGAATGAGATTTTGACTGTCGAACTTTTGAGGCAAAGCCCGGCCTTGCCAGTTTTCCCGCGCGAATCTCGTTTGTATAGGTAGAGATTGAAATCTCTATTCGGATGTGCGGTCGAGGAATAGCGTCTTCCATGGCACAAGCAGGACGAAAACCCAGGGAAAATTCATTAGCAGAAGATCAAACTAATCTGGGCAACTGGTAGCAAGAAGGAGAAAGCGATGAAGACAGAATTAATGAGAACAAGCCTGTTGCGGCTGACTTTGTTGGCGCTGGTGTGCGTAGCGGCTGGTAATGCGTTCGGCCAGCTTCCCGATCCCGGCGTGCAGTACCACATTGTCGCCCGGCACAGCGGCAAGTGCCTTGATGTTGCGAGCGCGGCCGCTGTGAACGGAGCCCGGGTCGTCCAGTGGGACTGTAACGAGGGTGACAACCAGAAATGGCAGTTCACCGCGGTAGGTAATGGTGATTACAAAATCATCGCCAGGCACAGTGGCAAAAGTCTGGACGTCTTTGGCGGCATAGTTTCGCAGGGCAATGGTGTCATCGTCGAACAATGGGACTTTAATGGCGCCGGCAATCAATTATGGCGGCTCATACCTGTCGAGGATGGCTACTACAGGCTCGTGGCCAAACACAGTGGAAAGACGCTGGATATCAACGGTGGTCCCGGGGCGACCGCGAACGGCGCGCAAGCCCAGCAGTGGGAATATGTGCGAGGCAATAATCAGAACTTCAGGTTGATTGCGGTGGCAAGGCCGACGTGCGCCAGTGATCAAATAGGCTCTACCCTTAATCAGGGCAGCGCGGAATTGACCGCGAATAGAGTATCAGGTCGACCGTTCGTTCAAACCGTCAACCTTACGGTTGACTTCACTCAGTGTCGTGCTCATGTTCACTTTGCTAATTTGCAGCCAATCACAACCGCTGCGTACGACACCCCGGTTGGCCGTAACACGACGACGGTTACTCTGAGCGCAGGCGGCGACGGCGAACTGAGCGCGACGCGAAGCTTGAGTGTTCAGGTCACCCTTCATTTAACGCACAGCCTGGAAAGTGATCCGAGAACAGCCCAACAGGGAGCGCCGAATGATCTCACGCTCACCCTGACGGGACCAGTCGCAGCCAATGGCGACGTCACACTGACTGGCTCAGGAAGATTCGCAGGTGGATATCTGGATGGCAGCACGGGTGTGTTGCGAGTCACGGGTAGATTATCGCCTGGCCCGTGACATTGACGGAGCCTGGTCAAATATTTCAAGCCGGAGCGAATGCGTAATTGAACGAGCGTGTCAATACCCGTCTTGCTTATCAAGCTTGCGATGATCGGCACCTTAACAGGGGAAGGTTAACCATTCCGATTTGAACCATAAGGGAGGGCATGATGAAAATCTTCAAAATAGATCGAGAGGCAACTGGCATTCGAAGCTCATTCAGCTACTACTTCGCCCTGGTGCTGGTCAGCGCGCTCTTATGTTCGGCGCAAATATTATCCACCGAAGCGACGAACCCACGAGGACCTAAGCAACCTGCCGATATTAATCCTATCGGCAATAACAGGCCCGGCCAGCAGGTCAATCCGCTTCAAGGCCACTTCCGCGTCACCTTGAACGGCTTCAAGGTCAATCATCAGACCAACCAGGGTCTGTGGGCTTCATGGGATACGGTGACCATTACCCGACACGTGGCACTGGTTGATGCGTCGGGGCAACCGCACCTCGTTAATTGGGGAACTTCCGATGACCGAATCGGAGCGACTCCCCAAAGCAGACTGCATGGAGGTTCAGCAACCACCAGTGGCGGCCTGCAAACCCGCGATAATTTCCCAACCGCCAGTCCATGGCGGCTAAACAGTCCGCCGGTTGAGTTGAATGGCCTTCCGCCGTCCAGGTACTTTGAAGACGAAATCACCCAGAACAGCAACGCGGTTGTGATACTGCCGGACATCTGGGTGGTGGATCCTAATAACCGCCTCATCAGTCGCAATTTGGACCTGCAGGGCGCTTACCACAGACAAATCGACCACGACCTTCCCGTACTCGGACGAGCAGTGGCCAGAATCATTCGGGGCCCGCAACCTCTGGCGCTGGATTCCTACTTGCGTCCGGGCGCGTCGATGGGACTGAACAATGCCGTAAGGTTGCCGATCGGTGTGCCACAAGATCGGCCTATCGGCATGCAGCCCGAACGTGAACAGTTCGGATTCGTCCCTCAGGTCCTGGTGCTGACTTTCGATTCCGCCAGGTTCATAGCCCACAAAGATTTTGGTTTTGGAATGGGCGTCGTTCCCATTCGTTATGTTGATCACCCAAGTTTCGCGGGCGACTACACGCTCTACGTCCAGGTTGACGAGTGCCGTCCAGACAGATTCACTAATCGGTGTTAGAGACAAAGCTACAGCAGGATGGGCAGCAGTGCCTTCATGAGCGCACGCATAGTTCTTTCGAAAGACGAAGTAGGCAAGCTAACTGAACGGACTTAGGAAGAAACCATGAACTACAGACTTAGTTTATTCTTTGGAGCTACCCTGGTTCTTCTGATCATTCTTTCGGCCCTCACGCCACGTTCCGCAGTTGCGCAAGCCGGACCGATTAGTGAATTAATCACGTCAGCTGACCATCCGGATTACGCTGGCACATGCCCCGCGGAAATCAGGTTGAAAGGGCAACTGAGATCTAACGTGGAGACATTGGGAGTGGTGCGTTATCAATTCGTCCACAGTGACGGCACACAGGGCCCAATCTCGCAGATCACAATTGATCACAAAGGCGTCTACACGCTGGAAGAGACGCTCCGGCAGAATCAAAGTTGGACCGACACGGTATTCCTGAGGGTCTTTTTGCCGGTTCCCCTGCAGGCTCCAGTCCCGTTGGACTCGGATCGAATCACGATCAAGGGAGTGTGCCGGGAAGTCCAAGCCGTTCCCCGCCAGGCGACTATTTCTCTCGGCCCGGCCAGTGGCCACTTTCGCGTTACCCTGAACGGGTTCACTTGCAACCATCAAACGGCAGAGCTGAACAACCCCGTGCTGCGTGATGGAGCCGACGATGAGGTTTTTCTCTTTACCAAAGGTTTTTTGGTTGAAAGAGCGTCCAGTAGATCTGAAGGCGTCTCATTGCCTTTTCGCAAGCGGACCCCGGTAATCGGAGACACTTCGACTTTCACAGATCGGACGCAAGGGGGATCCGGCCGATTCCTGGGAGGAAACGGCGGCTTTCGCGCCGGAGATTCTTTTCCCAGCTCACCCGACAAACTCAGCACTAATCCGCAAGCATATTCGTTACCGCAATTGATCTGGGAAGGTGAACTGACCCGCCGCCAGAACGCGATGGTGATCATTCCCATGATTTGGGAATGGGATGGCCTTTACGGATTGTTCCAGGCTTGGGAGACAGCTACGCTGAGTCAATTTTCAGGGGTCGGAGAATTAATCGCGGATCCCAACCTTACCGATCAAGAGTCAGCCAAAGTTGCGCTGCGCGGCGAAGTCGTCGGCCAGGTCTGGATGAACGGACGAGGAGGAGGCGTCGAGCCCCAGGACCGTCCAATTGGGATGCGTTCATACGGTGACGACTACCGTTTTCGTCCCGAAGTGCTGATCCTTACCTACGACGAAGCCTTGCGGATGGCAAACAAAAGTCGAACCAGCGGGAAGGCACATCCCATCGTCTGTGCCGATGCTCCTGAGCTGGGCGGCAACTATACTCTCTACCTACAGGTTGAGCAGCTTTGAAGCAGCAGGGAAACTAAGTCGTTCTGAGAGGGAGTTAGCCGTTCTAGTTGACCCACATGAGGGAGGAACGATGCGAAACCTCAAAGTAAATTCAGCAGTCGCAATCGACGACATGCTCCTCAACGAAGACGGTTCAGGCTGAATCAGTTTTAATTAAATCAGGGCCGCGCTGGCCAAATTCTCCTCTTCGATCGAAAATCAGCAGCGCTTCGGGCCCTGAACGATCGGGGCCGGCGCTAGCTTAATCACCGGCGGCGCAAAACTAACAGTTTGCGTTACACCGAATGTGCCCTGAATCACATTCCGCAATTTTACGCACATGCTATACTCCGCCTTCGAAATTCCTACTTTCGACCGGATCGGTGACCCTGACTAAATGAACATTGCGGTGCTGAACGAGACGGGAGCCAGCGAGGCGCGCGTCGCGCTGATGCCTGATTCAGTTAAGAAACTGGTCGCCGCCAAAACGTCCGTCTTCGTCGAGACCGGCGCCGGTTTGGGCGCCGCCCGCACCGACGATGATTACCGCGAGGCCGGAGCTACGGTTGTCGCCGATCGAAATGAATTGCTCGGATCGGCCGATGTTCTGGTCGGAATAAGCAGACCTTCCGCGGACGATTTCAAACGACTCAAAAAAGGCGCGGTGGTGCTGAGTTTTCTGCGCCCGCTCGACGAACCCGGAGAATTGGTTCCGGCGCTGGAACAGGGGCTGACGACCTTCTCGATGGAGTTGGTGCCGCGCATCACGCGCGCGCAGGCCATGGACGCGCTGTCATCGATGGCCACGGTCGCCGGCTACAAAGCGGTGCTGCTGGGAGCGGATCGGATTCCTCGCATGTTTCCTTTGTTGATGACCGCCGCGGGCACCGTCCCGCCGGCACGCGTTTTGGTTTTGGGCGCCGGCGTCGCGGGCTTGCAGGCGATCGCTACCGCTCGACGTTTGGGCGCAGTCGTCGAAGCTTACGATGTGCGCGCCGCGGCGGGCGAGCAGGTGCGTTCGCTGGGCGCAACTTTTCTCGAAGTCGATCTGGGCGGCATTCAAACCGAAGACAAGGGCGGTTACGCCGTCGAACTATCAGAGGAAGCGTTGAAACGCGGCCGCGACCTGGTCGCGGAGCACGCCAAGGCTGCCGACGTGATCATCACGACCGCGCAGGTGCCGGGACGGCGCGCGCCCTTGTTGATGGACGAAGCGGCTGTTAATGGCATGAAGCGCGGATCGATCGTGATCGATCTCGCTGGAGCAACGGGCGGTAACGTCACCGGCAGTAAGCCGGACGAAACGGTTGAGCGCGATGGCATTACGATCATGGCGCCGACTAATTTGCCGGCGACAGTGCCGGTGCACGCCAGCCAGCTGTATTCGCGCAACGTCAGTTCATTTCTGAATCTGCTGATCAAAGACGGCGAGCTTCATCTCGATATGAACGACGATGTAGTTGGCCCGTCATGCGTGACGCATGAAGGCAAGTGGATGAATCAAAGAGTTGCCGCTGCGATGGGCGCGGCTGCGTGATGATTGAAGGAGCGCTTACATGATTCTTTTCAGCATCATCACTCCAATCTTTCTACTGGAAACCAGCGGCGCAATGACCGGCGCCGCGGTGATCGCGGCGCTCTACGTCTTCGCTCTGGCGGCTTTCCTTGGTTATCAGGTGATCTCGCGCGTGCCGCCGCTTTTGCACACGCCCCTGATGTCGGCAACGAACGCCATCTCGGGCATTTCGCTGGTGGGATCGATTGTGATTGCCGGCGGCACCGGGCCGCACCACAGCAAGGTCGCGATGATTCTCGGTTTCATCGCCGTAGTCTGTTCGACGACCAACGTGGTCGGCGGCTTCGTGATTACGGACCGAATGCTGCGAATGTTCAAACGGAAGAAATGATCTTTGGTCTTTGAGCTTTGGTCTTTGTCGTCGCAGCTAACGCTCGTCCGACGGCGACAAGATCAAAGTACAAAGACCAAAGCACTAAGACCTATTTTATGGTTTGGCAAACTTACTTCATCGAATTTAGCTACCTGCTCGCTTCAATCCTTTTCATTCTCGGGTTGAAGGGCTTGAGCCATCCCGAAACCGCCAAACGCGGGATGCACATGGCCGAGTTCGGCATGCTGTTGGCCATCATCGGCACGCTGATGCACTTCGAGATCGTCAGTTACACCTGGATCATCGTAGGACTTCTGTTTGGTTCAACCCTGGGGATCGCCATGGGCCTCTGGGTGCCGATGACCGCGATGCCGCAACGAACCGCGCTCTCGCACGCGTTCGGCGCGTTCGCCGCGGCCCTGGTCGGTATCGCCGAGTACTACAGCTACACGCACGGTTTCAAACCACTGGCTGATCTCGATCACGTGAAGATGGGCGCTATGGGATTCGAGATCCTGCTCGGATCTTTAACGACCACCGGAAGCCTGATCGCCTTTGGAAAGTTGCAAGGGATTTTGCCGGGACAACCACTCGTCTATCGCGGCCAGAACATCTTCAACATGTCCTTGCTGGCGGTCACGATAGGGCTCTTTATTTATCTGATTTTTGTGCCGACGGCGGTCATTCCGTTTTATATCATGCTCGGGCTCGCCTTTGTCTTTGGCGTGCTGCTGGTGCTGCCGATTGGGTCAGCGGACATGCCGGTGGTCATGTCGCTCCTGAATTCATACGCAGGTCTCGCTTCGGCCGCCACGGGATTTGTGCTGGGCAACAACGTTTTGATTATTGCCGGCACGCTCGACGGTTTCTCCGGGTTCATTCTTTCCATCCTCATGTGCCGCGCGATGAATCGCTCGATCACCAACGTCTTGTTCGGCGCGTTTGGCAGCGCCGCAACTGCGCCGATTGGCGAGGGCCAACAGGGCGTTATGCGCGAAGTCGGCCTCGAAGACATCGCCGTGCAGATGGCTTACGCGAGCAAAGTAATCTTCGTTCCCGGTTACGGTTTGGCGACCGCCCAGGCGCAACACGCCGTCCGTGAACTGGCAAATGTCCTGGAAAGCCGCGGGGTCACCGTGAAATACGGGATTCATCCCGTTGCCGGCCGCATGCCCGGCCACATGAACGTGCTGCTGGCGGAAGCGAACGTTCCCTATTCGCAGCTCTACGAACTGGAGCAGATCAACCCTGAATTCCCCACCACTGATGTGGCCGTCGTCATCGGCGCCAACGACGTTGTCAATCCCGACGCGCGCGATAATCCCTCCAGTCCGATTGCCGGCATGCCCATCCTCGAAGTTGACCATGCCAAGTCGGTGGTCGTCCTCAAGCGAGGTCAGGGCAAGGGTTTCTCCGGTCTCGAAAATCCTTTATTCTTCAAGCCGGTGACCGGGATGCTTTACGGTGATGCCAAGGACACGCTGACGAAATTGGTCAGCGCAGTCCAGCACGCGTAACCAAATCCCCGCGCCCATCGTATTACTTATTCAATTCGCATCCATTAATCATGATGAAAAACCTAAAACTCTATTCACTCGTGCTACTGCTCGTCGCTTCGTTGTCGCAGCCGCTGGTGTTCGCGCAGCAACGCGCTGTCAAAGTAAAGGCCACCACCGGAGCGGCGCTGCTTGCCGCTCGAGGCGGCGACACAATAACCGCAGCCCAGTTGCGCACCTATCTCACGTTTATTGCCTCCGACGAAATGGAGGGCCGCGACACGCCTTCGCGGGGCCTGGACACCGTGGCGAAATTTCTCGCGGTCAATCTCGCGCGCTGGGGCTTCAAACCTTACGGCGACGACGGCACGTTTTTTCAGAAGATCGCCTTGCGGCGTGACGCCCTCGATCCCTCAAAATCAATTGCTGAAATCAACGGTCAAAAATTTGCAATTGGCGAAGACTTTATCCCCAACGCCGTCGCCGCGTCTCTCACCGGGCCAATGGTTTTCGCCGGTAATGGCTGGGTGATCAAGTCAAAGAACCTCGACCCGTATCAGGGCGTCGACGTAAAAGACAAGATCATCGTGGTAGTCGGCGGCCTGGGGTTTCCGAAAGGCGTCACGCGCGCGGATCTCGCCGGTCGACAAGGCGAGGATTGGAGCAGCCCATCCGTGTATGCCCAGGCGCACGGAGCGAAGGGTGTGCTGGTCATTGCCGATGCCCAAAGCATGCAGAATTGGGAACAGTTACGCCAGCGCAGCCTGCAACCCGCACGCGCTGTGGTTGAGAAGTTCACCACGCAAACTCCGGCCACTGCCAGACCATCAATTTTAGTGTCT
>Ga0105248_10007322_pt1 | contig 12111 bp, 14 predicted proteins | sample KBSS34metaG_FD_81524 | JGI IMG/M metagenome (GOLD analysis project Ga0105248, IMG submission 81524) | Switchgrass rhizosphere microbial communities from Kellogg Biological Station, Michigan, USA - KBS S3-4 metaG | ecosystem: Host-associated > Plants > Roots > Rhizosphere > Soil | place... | reverse complement strand
GGACAAGTGTTGTCTCAGTATGTCCGTGCAGCACCTGCAAGTGCGTTGAAGGCTACGCTCACCATGATGAGTAAGGCGTTCGATGACTTTATGATCAGTAAGGAGGATTGGGACGCTATCGAGCAAGAGGTAGCAATGATGGCACAGTCCCAACAAGGCGGTGCTCCTGGAGCGCCACAAGGCTCCTCGGCACCCGGTGGTGCTCCTGCCTCCATGGGAGGTGCACCGCAGGCAGGTGGTGGTATGCAGGTTGCAGCGGCTGTCGTTCAAGCGTTGCAGCAGCTACCGCCACCTGTTCTGCAAGCAATTGGTCAAGCGTTAGCACAGGGTATACCACCAGCACAGATATTCCAACAGATGCTCAGTAGCCAGGGTGGGGGTGGAGGAGCACCACAAGGACAAGCAGCATGAGTGGCACAACTGAAGACAGCATACTTAACACTATACCCGACTTCCGCGATGACACAGGAGATAGTGGTGCCGACACTAGTGGTGGCGACACGACGCAAGGCACGCCGCAGACGCAAGATGGCGGTGGAGGTGGACGCACGTCAGCACAGCCTACTCAGACAGGTGGTGAAGGCAGCGGAACTCAGCAGCCTGCGCAACAGCAGATTAGACGTAGACACGACGGACTACTCGAACAACCGAACCCTGATAATCCCAACACACGTGACCTAGTTGATCCTGTAACGGGACGCACTGTTGCGCGTGGTGGTATCGAACGCAGAGTGTTCGAAGAGGGCCAGCGTCACCAGCGTGAGAATGCACAACTCAAGACGCAGTTGGGACAAGCTTCACAGGCATTGCAGAGTATTAGCGAAGTAACCCGTGAAGCGGTAAGGCTCAATATCGCACCACCAGATCAGGTCATCGCCATCCGTGTGATGAGTGACTTCATGCGTGATCCGGTGAAGACACTTGAGTATCTCGTAGCAGAGGTGAAGTCGAAGGGATACCAGATACCGTTTCTCACTCAGGGGGTGACCCCTGGGATGGACATGACTGCCATCGCTCGAATGATCGATGGGAAGCTCCAACCGATCACCCAACAGCACCAACAAACCCTGCAACAACAACAGATTGTGGAGAAATCCACCCAAGAACTGAACACCTTCCTGAATGAGAACGAGGAGGCCCATGCAAACCTTGACGTGCTCTCAGAAATGTTGCAGGCTCAACCGACACTGACCCTTCATGGGGCCTATACGCGGATGATCCGTTGGGCACATGAGCACGGTCTCGACTGGACCCAGCCGTTGAAGCCCCAGCTTGCAACGCAGGGTCAGCAGCCTACCCATCAGCAGCCTACTCAGCAGCCGACACGTCCACTGCCAGCACGCGGTGCTAGGGGCAATGGTGCTCAACCAGTTGAGCAACCTAACAGTGGGCAATCGTTCAATGAGAACGCATCGTGGGCCGACATCATACGGTCTGCGATGCGTGAGACAGGGGTGCAACTTAACTGATGGAGTAGGCTATGCCTGTTGGCACTATTGTCCCTGCTGTTGCAGACGTTCTGCACAGCACACTGACGAAGAGTAGGCGTAAGCTGGTGATGGCCAGCATCAAGTCGAATGCGTTGATGGCATGGGTGTTTGCGAATGATCGTGTAGAGTATGAGGATGGTGGTTACAACATCACCAATCCACTGACGATCGGACGCAATCCCAACGTCACCTCGTACCGCTACTATGCGCCATTGCCTGTTAACCAGACGGATGAGTTCGAGACAGTCGAGTATGGGTATTCGCGAGTAGCTGGTAGCGTGATCATCAGTGATCAGGAGCAGGACGAGAACAACGGTTCTGCTGCGATCTTCAAGCTGATGAAGGAGAAGATGAACGTCCTTGAGGAGAGCATCAAGGATAAGTTCTCGCAGTATCTGTATGCAGCAGGTGGTGGCACTGATCCACAGGGTCTGCTTACGCTCATTCCGACCAATCCCACTACTGGCACACTCGGTGGGATCAATCGTGGCACCATCACTCAGTGGCGAACCAGTGCATATATCTTCGCTGGTGGTGTGGACTCGACGAACATTGAAGAAGTGTTCGATGACATCCTCATGGACCTGACACTGAAGGGTGATCGTCCCACCGTCATCCTTACAGGGCGTAACATTTACCGCATCTACCGTCAGGCAGTGCGGGACAAGTTCACTATCCCACTTAGTGAAGGTAAGGCGGGGAAGCGCATGTTCGACCTCGGGTTCGAGGGATGCATGCATAATGGCATACCAATGATGTATGACGAAGACTGCCCAGTTAACTTCGCATACTTCATCAACGACACCTATCTGCGCCTCCACATGCTACGTGGCGTCAACATGAAGGTGAAGGAGTTGGTGGCCCCGTGGAACGTGGATGCAGTAGGCTCTAGAGTTGTGTGGCAGGGCCAGTGGTGCCTGTGGCGTGCGTATCGAACCCACGCAGTGATGACTAACTAGGAGGACACAATGAGCGGTTCCGTATCCCCGATCCCGTCTTGGAACAGCAGTAGCACTCACTATGCGTGGCAGGAAGGGCAGACTGGCTTCGAAGCAGCAGGTTGCACAGCAACGCTGAATGCACTGTCGGCAGTGTCATATGACAACACGATCCCCATGTCTCGTGAAGACAAGGCATACAGCGAGGGTCTGTGCAACGACGTGATGTATGCCATCGCTGCGGCAGGAGGCTAACATGCCTTGGACTAGTCGAGCAGAACAGTTGAAGTTGATGCAGACTGAGTATGTCGCTGTGCCAGAAGACAACATGATCTTCCATGAGCGGGATGAGGAAGGTAATCCGATCCCGCCCGATGGTGGTGGTGGTGGTGAAGATAGCATCGAAGGTGGTGGTGGTAACGACACTACAGGCGGTGCACTGTCCAGAGAAGATGAGCAGCCTGTAGAAGAGACAGAGGACGAACGATTTCAACGTGAGCAGGAAGAGGAAAATAACCGCACTCCTCCTGAGAGGTTCTGATGGCATTAAACGTTAAGCCGCAGTTCCAGGCTGAACGTGTGACTGGTAAGTTCTCACGAACGGTGATGCACATTGGTGAAGACGTGCGTATGATCGGTCCACTAAAGGACAAGTCGATCATCACGCGCACGATGACACCAGTGAAAGAGGAGTTCACCGAAGCCTACATGATCTACTTCCCACAGGGCCACAGCATGCTAGTCGCTGCCGATGACGTAGAGCAGTTGATGCGTATCGGTGTGCTGGATAACCCTAAGATGGTGGACATGGAGACTGGTGAGATTGTGCCAGATGACTTCAACCTGACACCGAAAGAGATCGTGCAACGTAAGGAGCGCAATCGGCCCCGAACTGTTGGTGGGTTGACTGAGCTTGATCAGGGAGACATCGAGTAATGGCTGTCGTAATGACCCCTCCGACGAACTTCCCTCGTCGGATCAACATGTATGTTCCGGCCATGCAATATGCATCGGACGTGAACATGTATAACGCTACACGTGTGTCGTTCCTGGCACCTGCTGCACCTGTCACGAACAACATCGTCAATGCACAAAGTGTTGCTGCTGCGGTAACGTTGGACCTGACTGCGAACGTGAATGCGCAGAACATCCTCGATCCGTTCGGTCGCACCATTCAGCTTATCGCCAATGCAGCGAATGCAACGGTGGTGACGCTGCGTGGTTCTGACTACTTGGGTCAACCAATCACAGCCAACGTGACCATGACCGGTGCAGTTGCAGTTGAGACCAAGAAGGCGTTCAAGTATCTTGACAGTGTAACGCTTCCATTGGTTGCTGGTGGCACAGTGAGTGTGGGATGGGGCACTACGCTTGGTCTGCCGTATAAGGCACTGCGGGCAGTAGCAGAAGTTGCCAACGGTGCTAACGTTACCGTAGGCACGTTCACTGCACCTGCACTGTTCGATCCTGCGACTGCAACTACTACTGATCCGCGTGGGCTGTATAAGCCTACTACGGCACTCAATGGTGCAAACATCATATCGGCTATCTTCGATATGGCGAACGACATCAACTCGAACAACAACGGTGGTCTGCACGGGATCAGAGCGGCGTAATAACTCTTGGGGCGCCACGAGTTGCCACTCTGAGGGCGGTGCACATTCCCTCCCGGTTTGGTGCACCGCCCATTTCATTAGGAGCACAGTATGACCACTGTCGGTGATATAGTCAACGACGTGATCACTGAGTTGTCTCAGGTCCCAGGCATTGCAACACAGTTGTATGCATCAGGACGCATTAGGCAACATGTGCAGGATGCAATCACACTAGAGCAGGATGAGGCATGGTGGCCTCAGACCATGTATTTCCAGCTTGTGCCACTGGATGGCATAACTGGTTCACTTACGCAGGACCTCAAGGGACCGATCGGGTTCGTTGATGACTACACAGACATCATGGCTGTGTATCCTGAAGGCAGTAATCGCAAGATTAGTGAGTTGCCAGGATCAGTCAATCCATTCAACTTGACGGGCAGTGGCATCGGTCCAGTGTTCATCAGTCCTGATGCAACAGTCATCCATCGACCGTTCAGGGTATGGCCTTCCACTGCATCAGGCAATGTAGTGGTGCATGCACGACAGTCACAAACGATACCAGTAAGCGACAGTGATCTAGTGAGACTGGACAGGCTCCTGATCACGTATGACGCATGCTGGATGTATTGCGTAGATGATGGCACGGTGCCTGCACAGGTGAACAAGTTCCAGATGCTTGCAGTGAAGCGTAGGAAGCAGGCAATCACTAACACAGTGCAGCAGTCTGCGATGCTTGATCCACGCTTCCCAGCCGATCCGACACTGATTGACCAAGGGTTTAACAACACATTCACAGTGGGACCGCTCGTATGAACCCAGAAGATCAGATCAGCGTAACGCTTACTGCACAGCAGTGGAACACTGTCATGCAGATGCTTGGTGAGCAGCCATACAGGCTATCGGCTCAACTGATCCAAGCGATACAGATGCAGTGCATGAACCACGAGATGCGAAACGTGCAGGAGAAGCACAGTCGTGTATCAGACGAAGGTTAACAGTCTTAACCCTCGTGGGCAGCAGGCACAGAGCCTGTTGCAGATTAGCACTGTGCGCTCATTCGAGGGCGGACTGAACGTTACCGATACCGACCTGAACATGTCACCGAAGTATGCCAAGGTGCTCGACAATCTTGAGCGTTCCACGGATGGATCACTGACGCTACGTCCTGGCACTAAGCTACTGACTAATCATATCACCGATACGAGCGATATCGTCAATCATGTCTACTTCAATGGTGTGATATGGTCGGTGCAAGTATCAGGCAACATCACGACAACTGACGGTGCAGGGACCGTTACAGTCAAGACCATACCAGCACCTGGATGGACTGGTGGTATCACGTTCGTTGACTTTACCGTCTTCAACAGTGACCTGCTGATCGTTAACGGTAAGGATAAACCACTGATCGTCAGTGGACATCCGACACGTCCAGACGGTAGCGCAAATCCCAACTTCAACCAGATACAGTTCCTAGCTGATTTGGCAACAACGAGTAACGTGAATGTCCCAGTTGGAAAGTATATCATCGCTCATGGACAGTTCACGGTTATCGCAGGTGTTACTGCGGCTCCTAGCACGATCTTCATCAGCCATGAGGACTCTTCGGGAACGTGGTTCGGAGATGGCCCCCCTAATAATGCCGTTAACCTTGATCTTGGGCCTCGTGTGTCTCTGGGTGGTGCTACAATCACTGGTATGGTCGCATACCGAGACAAACTCCTCGTCACCTTCGAACGGGGCGTCTTGCCAGTCAATCTCGGCGTTTTCATTGGCACTCCCTCGGTGCACTCGCCCACAGACGATGGCTTCATCGAGGAGTTTGGTTGTCTTGCACATCGGTCACTAATAAGCGTTGGTGACGACACCTTCTTCAATGACAACGTAGGCGTGAACAGCATCACACGCATCAACGTGTTCAACACACTGCGTCCAGTGCGTGCATCGCACCTAGTCGATCCCCTGATCACGGCACTCATTCAGCCGTTGAGCACCGCACAGATTGAGAAGTCTGTGTTTGCAGTGTATGACTTGCGTAACTTCCGTTACATGCTGTTCATACCAGTGCTAGCTGCGGATGGTGTGACTGTAACAGAGACGATATGCTTCTCGTATACGAACATCCCGACGCTGAAGATCACAGCATGGGCTAGGCTCAGGGGATGGAAGTGGCAGAGTGCATGCCGCACTGCATTGCAGAACATCGTGTTCAGCCGTGGCAACAAGCTATACACGTATGACTTCGATGGGACACAGAATGCAGATCGCTTCGGTGATCCAGCAGTGCAGGGTGGAACAGGTGAGCCTGTAGCGTTCACTTGGGAACTCCCGTGGGCTGATTTCAAGCATCGCATGGACATCAAGGTGACACGCTACGTGAGCCTAGATACGACAGGCAAAGCGCAGTTCACCATGGAGACGTATGTTGACAACATCCTGGATCAGCCAGCGTATAGTGCCGTCCCATACATTGCAGGATCAGGACCAGGATATGGTGTAGATGGGTATGGTAAAGCATACGGTGGTGGTGGGCGTAGAGCAGGAGATGAACGACTGTTGGCTGTGACAGCTAAGTTCAAGCTCATGAAGTTGCGCTTCTTCGGTTCGACCAAAGAGAAGCTGCGGTTCATTAGCGTCTCACTTGCATACTTGCATGGTTCGATCAGGAGATAGTCATGGCGACGCTGACCTCATTCCTGAAGTTGTATAAGCCAGTCACGAATGAGATCGGCTGGGACGATAACATGAACTCGAACCTGGACATTCTGGACGGGTTCATCAATCAGTTCATGAACGTGCCTGGGTTCACTGGTGCATGGACCAATGCAACTGCATACACGGTAGGACAGTCTGCACTCGATGTCGTGTCGGGTCAGTTCTATCACTGCAACGTAGCGCATACGAGTGCCACTACAGGCTTGTTCTCTGCGGATCGCACACTGCATCCTACGTTCTGGACGCTGACGACCAGTCCTGCACAGGATGCTGCGAACGCTGCTGCTGCTAGTGCTGCGGCCTCGGCTGCTAGTGCACAGCAGGCTCTTGCAAGTTCAGCAAGTGCAGCGAACAGTGCAACTGCGGCTGCGAACAGTGCAGCCACGGCAGCAGGTGCATTGCTGCGCACGGGTGGCACCATGACTGGGCCACTGTTCTTGTCGCGTGATCCGTTGACTGGGACTGAAGCTGCAACTAAGACATACGTAGATGGGAAGGTAGGCGGAGCAGGGTTCCTGCCACTGACTGGTGGCACACTGACTGGTCTACTGACGCTTAGTGGACCACCGACTGTGGCCAATCATGCGACCACCAAGACGTATGTGGACACGCAAGTTGCAACGCGGTTCCCAACCAGTGGTGGAACGATCAACGGCGCTATTACTGTTGCAGGGAACATCTCGACCTTCAATGGCAACATCCTAGCACGGAAGGATGCAGGACAGTCATCCGTTGCAGTGTGGGATGCTGCGGTTGGTGTGAATGCCGCAATGGGCTTCTGGCTCCGCACCAGCAATCAGATTTCGTTCGGCAATGTGGATGGCAATGGTATTCCTAACCTCGAATGGTGGGTGATGGATGCTGCCAACTTTGTCTTATCATTCAACAATGCCGTTCCGTCCAACAACTTTGGTTTGACGACAAGTGGTGGTGTAAACGGTCACAGGTCAATAGCTCTGGGGACAGGCTATGACATGAACTTCGACAACACCGCTACGACGGGTAAGGGCAACATAGTATTCAATACGCCCAAGGGTGGCATCTGGAACCTGCGACAATTAGATGCATTCGCATTCAATGGTGCAGGAGCAGTCGGTGGTGTTGGTGCGTTCGTGAACCTCAGCGACAGTCGGTTCAAGGAGAACATCGTTACTGCAACGGACAATCTCGCATACATCATGGAGATGCGTCCTGTCGAGTTCGACTGGATTGCGACAGGCAAGCATGACTATGGCTTCATCTCACAAGAGATGGCAACGGTCATGCCGACGTGTGTTTCACCAATGGGCATTGAACTGCCAGATGGATCAGGTGGGATTGATGATGCTGATCCAACACTTGGTATTGGATACACAGGTATCATACCGATCCTGGTTGGTGCAATGCAGGAGATAGCCACTGGATCATACGCTTCACCGTCTACTATCGTTGGGGATGGTGGGCACTATGTGACGATTGATGTTGTGAACTATGGCCCACCAGACGACATATGGGCATCGTTCTACACACCTGATGCTACAGGTATAGCCAATTCATCGTCTATGTATTTCGGATCGGGGGCATCAGTAGATGGTAACTCGGGCGAAGCTGATCTCGCGACAGGTAACACAACAGGCAGCGGATCAAGTGGACCACTGTATCTCTATACAGGTGCTGCAACAGGAACAGGCGACACTGGCAACCTTTCGATTACTACGGGTGCTGCATGGACACCTGGCACTACCACAGGCAACTCAGGGGCACTCGTTGCTCGCACTGGTGACTGCGATGTGGGTCTAACTGGTGCAGTGTCGTTCGGTTCAGGCCAGACATTGACAGGAGCAATGACGGGTGGCGTTGTGCTTAGTTCTGGTCCAGCAGTTACATCCGGTAACTCTGGACCAGTTCACATTGTGACCGGTGATACACCAAGCGGGTCGTCAGGAGACATCCTCCTGAAAGTTGGTGCAGCCGCAGGTGCAGGGAAGCAAAGCGGCTACATCTACTTGGATGTAACAGGTGCAACAAGTGGTGCAGGAGCAGGCAGGATTGTCATTAGCGGACTGCCAACAGTTGATCCGCATGTAATCAATGCACTGTGGTGTGATACAGCAGCAGCACGTGTGCTCAAGTTGTCTGCCGGGTGAAGATCACCCCATTCACTGAGGAGAATGTAGCTCATGCGGTTCAATTGGGAAGAGAACTTGTTGCCGCGGGAACGTTCGGTGTTACAGGACCAGCATTCGATTGGGACTTCACACTCGCAACAACTAAACACCTTATGGGACTGGACAGCTACTATCTGCGCTTGGCATACGACGATGCTAATGTTCCCTGCGGCTTTGTTGCTGGACATGTTAACTCATTCTACTTCAGTCCGAAGCTCCTCGCCGCAGAGGATGCATGGTTCGTCAGACCAGACACTCGCGGACGAACCAAGATTGCCGTCGCACTCATGCGAGGCTTCGTATCTTGGTCACTCGACGTGCGAGGAGCACTACTGGTCCAGACAGGGGACATTGCTTCGATAGATACGGTAGCGGTTGATAGCCTCTACAAACACATGGGTTTCAAGCGGTTTGGGACCGTATACAAGTATTCACGGGATGTAGGGGAAGCGTAATGTTCACTCCCGGTGGTCAACTCGATCTGCTTAGTTTCCATGGTGTGCGTGGAGGTGGTGGTAAGGGAGGTAGCCAACAAGCGAATCCTTCACCTACGATATACACCGATCCAGTAGATGGCACCACGTATACTGATTACCACTCGCCATTCTATCATGGTGCATCTGCATCGGATCAGTTGAATGCACACATCGCAGATCGCAAAGCGAAAGAGCAAGCAGCGAGTGATGCAGCTACAGCCAAGTCCCAACAGGATGCAGCTACGGCTGAGACTACATTCCAAGGGAGTAGACAGAAGGCATATGACGATGCACTAGCTGCGGTGCAGAGGAAATTCCAGTTGCAGGGTGTCGATCCGTCATCGTATATGACGAGTGACATCGTGCCTACGCTACAGCGTCAGTTTAATTCCATTCAGGACTTGAGTCCGAACCCTGCTGCTGCATTCCCTGATACGCTAGCAGACAGCATCATTGGGAACATCACCAGTGGTAAGCGGACACAAGCCAACACGGCACTGAACCAGGTGTTCACGCCACAGTATGCAGAGAACCTGATCCCAGACAGCACGACGAACAACTTCCTGGATCAGATACTGGGTGAGCAGTTCGATCCATTGAGCAGTCAGCTTGTCAATGCACAGAAGCGTGGGACACTGAGTGATACGGGATATAAGGCAGCACTCGATACACTGAACCAGAAGAAGAGTGCAGCACGCTCCACGGTGCAGAACCTAGGCAATACCATCCTGTCCACGGATCGTGGAGACATCAATAGCATCGTAGGCAATGCACGCTCTGCGGCTAGTGGCCTAGGTCTATCGGACACGTTTGATCCCAATACGTTCACCACACAGGCTCAGCAGAAGGCAGCTAGTGACATAGGCAACTTCGGTGGTGCGCTGAGAAGTGCAGTGGGTGATACGAAGTTCGCATCGCTACAGGACCTGTTGAATGCAGGTGGTTCAGTGCAGGGTGCAGGTAATCCAACTGCAACCAATCCCAATGCAGCACCGGGCACACTCGGTGGCACTATACTAGAAGACCCACTAGCACAGCAGAAGCGTGGCCTTGGTAACCAAGGAGCGTTCTGATGCAGATCAAACGAGAGCACCTAGAGCGTTGTCTCAATGAAGTAGATGCCCTACTCAATGACTACTTTGAGCGGACGGAGAACGCACAGAAGGGACAGCCCAAGCTAGAGATGAACTGGGCTGAGATCATGCGGATAGAGAACAATGGCAAGTTGGCACTGTTCACTGCACGTGAGGGGAACCAGTTGCAGGGCTTTGCCATGTATGTGCTCATCAAGCATCTGCATCATGCATCGACGCATTGGGCCATGTGTGACATACTGGCAGTGAACCCTGACGTGCGTGGACAGGGTATCGCTACAGCGATGGTTGAACATGCACTGAGCAAGTTCAAGCACATGGGCATCGACTACGTGGTGCATGGTTATCGCACCGTGTATGGCGTCACTCCGTTGTTCCCGAAGCTAGGCTTCACATGCATAGAGCATGCATACATGAAGGCGCTATGACATGGTAGCAACAGTAGCTGCAATCGGCACACTGCTTGGTGGACTAGGCGCAGTCGCTGGTCCGCTGATGCGGAACAATAGTGGGCAACAAGGGCAGAGCTTTGCCCTAGAACAACAAGCACAGCGTGATGCTGAGAGCAACGATGCATTCCAGCGTGCATTGGCTGTGCTTATCAATCAGCGCAGTGTGGCTGGATCACAAGACTCGTTCGGGTCTACGCTACGGTATGATCCTGCGACTAATCAGTGGGTAAGTAACCTAGGCCCACTACCGAAGGCAGAACAGACTGCTGCATCACAGGCTGACGTAACACGCAACACGACTGACCTCGGCCAGACTGAGCTTGCGAATACCAATGCAATGCGTCGTGCTGCATTGGCTTCACCTGTATACGATACGTCGATACGCAATCTACAGAACTTCAAGCCACAGAGTGCAGACGAACTCACAGGACTTTTGACACAGCAAGGCGTAACGGCGAACAACACCGTGATGCGTCCTCTCATTGCGGATACGCTTAGACAGTTCGGTAGAGCAGGCACCTCTGCTGCACCTGTGCTCGATAAGTTGGGGCAGACCAGCTACAACAATTTGAAGGATGCACTAGTCAGTGGACGCATCCAGGCACTGAGCAGCACTGCGGACCTGAACAACAAACGTCAGCAGGGATTGGAGAGTGCAGCGACTACCACTGCGGGACTATCTAATCCGAACTTGCAGTTCAGTGGTATACAGGCTAGTGGACAGAATGCACTCATGGCTAACCTGTTAGCTGATCGAGCCAAGTCTGCGTCTACCGCACCAGCGTATGGTGCATCAGGTGTGAATACTGGACAAGGACTGAACCAGGCTGCATTGAAGAACCTTGCCGGATCAGTGCCCAATCCTAATGCTGATTTGAATGCAGGACTGAATAGCCTTGGTAGCCTCGGTTCTCTGTTGCAGAATAAAGAAGCGATAGGGAACATAGCCAGCTTGTTCGGCGGTCCTACACCTGACAAGACGCTATTCCAAGGCTTTGCTCCTTCACTGTCGCCAGGACAACAAGGAGTTGGTGGTTTCATCGCTCCGACCAAAGGCTCCTTCGGATAAGGTGACACATGCCCGCAGCATCATACGGTAGTTACAGTCCACAAGAAGACAATCCTTTCCCAATTGAGACCGATCTCGCTAGGATCGCATCGGGTGCTGATCCCACTGCTGCACTTAACATGCTTGACCGCTACAGGG
>Ga0105248_10007321_pt1 | contig 12112 bp, 12 predicted proteins | sample KBSS34metaG_FD_81524 | JGI IMG/M metagenome (GOLD analysis project Ga0105248, IMG submission 81524) | Switchgrass rhizosphere microbial communities from Kellogg Biological Station, Michigan, USA - KBS S3-4 metaG | ecosystem: Host-associated > Plants > Roots > Rhizosphere > Soil | place... | reverse complement strand
TTTCGACTTCGAGCTCGATCCCGCGACGGGAGAACTGTGGCGCCGCGGCCACACCGTGCCGCTCGAGCGCCAGCCGGCGATCGCCCTGGCGTGTCTGGCCTCGCATGCCGGCCGCCTCGTGACCCGGGACGAATTACGCCGCGCCATCTGGCCTGACGATGTGCACGTCGATTTCGATCGCGGGATGAACTACTGCATACGGCAGTTGCGCGCCGCGCTCGGCGACGAAGCGCGCCAGCCGGTGTTCATCGAAACCGTTCCACGCCAGGGGTATCGCTTCATCGCTCCGATCCAGCCGCAGGCGCCGGTGGCGCAGCACGCCTTATTCGGACGCCGTGCGATCGCGGGATTGATGGTCGCGACTGTCATGGCGTTGACGTCGGCGACGCTGTGGGATGCGAAGATGGTGGATCCCGCATCCAAGACACACCATCACGCGGTCGCCATCGCCGCCGCCCGCGCGATCCACGACTTCCTGTTCTGATCTGGCGGGCGCCTCACCCGTCCTCACCCGCGCCTCACGTCGTTTTCCCGCCTGTTCGCGTCCCGTCTGCCAGGAGGTGTTGCATGACGGTCTGGCGAGCGGCAGGCATGTTTGCGGGTGTCTCGGTGGTCGGCGCGGGGGCCTTCCTTTATTACGCGTTCGGCGCGTTCCTGCCGTGGCGCGAGGAACATGAGGCGGCGGCGCTCGCCGATCTCGCCGGCATCCGCGCCCGTGACGTCGTCGGCGAGATAGGCGCCGGAGGCGGCCGCTTCAGCGTGGCGCTGGCCAAGCGCGTCGGTTCGGGCGGCCGCGTCCTGGCGACGGAACTGTCGGAAGAAGCGGTCGCCGCGATCGCGGCGCGCGCCGCGGACGAAGGGTTGTCGAATCTGACCGAGATCCGCGGCACGCGGACGGACACGCACCTGCCGGACCGCTGCTGCGATGTGCTCCTGCTCCGCAACGTCTACCACCACGTGCAGGATCCGCTGGCGTTCGCCGCCGCGCTGCGCCGTGCGGTGCGCGACGACGGCCGGCTGGTCCTCGTCGACTTCAACACCGGAGCGCTGTGGTTTCATGGAGGCCGTCCCGGCGTCACGTCGGTCCGCCGTCCGGGCCACGGCGTCGAGCGCGGCGCCGCGATCGCCGAACTGACCGCGGCGGGGTTTCAACTTGAACGAGAGATCCCCGACTGGAGCGGTCCGATGTGGCTGGCGATCTTCAGGGCGCCCGGTGCCTCGCCACCGCGCCAGCCGTGACCCGGCGTGCGGCCGTCACTTTCGACCGGTCAGGACTCGCACGCCGCCGTGCAGAAGACGGTGCACATACAGCGCCGGCAGGATCACGTAGCCGAGCGGCCCCAACGCGTAACTGTCGAGGATGTACCGCGGCGACGGCAGCAGGACCTCGCGCAACAGGCGCAATCGATCCGCCGTGCGCGAGTAGCCGCGAACGTTCGCCAGCAGCTCGTGATGCCAGCGACGGTCCGGCAGGAGGTAGGCCGCGGACGGCTCGGATGATCGCCGCGACTGCAGCGCGGCGAGGATCCGGTCAGGGACGGCGGTGCCAAAGCGCGCCGCCGCCCGCGCGATCTGGCTCGCGCAGATGGCTGCCACCCGCCGCTCGACGGCCAGGCTGGCGAACCGGTCGAGATCGGCGTGGGTCAAGCGGGATGCGAGCAAGTGGATGTCGTTGAGCCAGATCGTCCGGATGGCGTTGCGGTGGTGCATCGCCGGATGAATGCACGCGAGCAGGAGCGCGTGGCTGAAACCGGCGCGGCGTGCGGCGCGTCCGAGCGCCGGGAGCGGTTCCGCGGCGGCGGCGACCTCGTCGTATCCGAGCACGTCGGCAAACAGCGCCTGTGTGCTGATCCGCCAATGGAAGTCGAACGTGTGGTCGATGCCGAACCGGTCGCGCTTCATCATTTGAAACTGGCAGAACAGCAGCTCGCCGCCGCTCAGTCGTGCTTCGACGTAGCCGAGCGGCGCCATCGCCCGCTTGATCGCGTCGACCTCCGTGCGGCGAACGAGGGCATCGACGTCCTCGTACGGCCTCAGGCTCGGAGCGTCGTAGAGGGTGTAGGCAAGCGGCACGCCTTTGAGCAGGATCGGACGGATGCCCGCCCTGGCCAGCGCGTCGAGCACGGATGCAATCTCGCGCCCCCGCACGAGCTCGAGTGCAATTGCAGTGTGCGCGGCAGCCTCAATCTCTCGGATCGGCCGCGTCTTCCTCAGACGCGCGAGATCCTCCAGCACGGCATCGCGCAGGTCGCCCATCTCTTCGGGATTGCGCCGGTAGTGCAGCGTGCTGACCGGCACGCGCTGGACCAGCCCGGTGATGAAGTCGAACTGGCGTCGGAGACGGTCGCGGTCTGACGGATAGTGCGCTGCGGTGGACGCGAGCAGCTTCGGCAGGGCCTCCGCCGGCGCCAAACGGCGAATCACGGCTCCGCCGCCGCGAGGATCGTCTTCGACCTGCTCCAGGATGTAGAGCGCGTCGAGCGGACGGGCGTCCCGCGCTGTTTGCCGATCGTCGAGCGGGATGATGAGTTTCTCCGTCACGGCGTTCATCGGCACGCCGCGGGACGAGTCGCCGAGGATCCGCTCGGCCATCTCTCGGTACAGCTTGATCCGCGGCGGCCCGGGCTCCGCGACGTAGCGGTTCCCCCGGGGCCTCAGCACCAGCATGTCGTCGGTCACCAGTACGCCGCCCTGTTGGAGGAAGAGCGCGGCCAGCGTGGACTTGCCGTCGCCGCTCTGCCCGAGGAACGCGACGGTGCCGCGCGCGCTGCTGATCGCGGTCGCGTGCAGCGGTTCCCGTCCCAGGCGGACCATGGAGAATGACAATGCGTCTACGAGCAGGTACGCGAGCAGCGCTTCGCGCGGGGTGTCGTCGAAGACTCGGGCGTAAACGCGGCGCGCGTCCGCCGTGACGAGAAACTCGAAGAGTCCCGTCCAGCGGCGATAGCTGGATCCATCGGGCAGTTCCGCGTACTGCGCCCACCGGCCAGCCTGCTCCGCCGGCACGAGCGCCGACGCCGCGGAGAACGTCGCGGGATCCCCCTCCACGATCTCGACGTCCCAGCGATCGCGATCGGTGGGCGCCACTCCCTCGATCGGCCACGGCGCGCGAATGTCGATCCCGTAAAGACGGAACACTCCCGTCGCGGCGGTGCCGGCGTGCAGGATCTTGTTCACCGTCTCATCTGCCCGGCCCCGGCGACGCGCAGGAACAGCTCGAATCCGCAGAGGTCGACGATCCGGTTGGCCAGTACCGCGTTGCGAGCCGAGGCGAGCCCCGAACGCCACCGATCGAGGTGACTCGCCAGGATGGGGCCATCGAGATATCCGAGCTGCACTGAAAGGGCGTGCTCGCCGAGGAGATCCCGGATGACGGGGAAGTCGCGGGCGACGCCCTCGTTCGCCAGATGGGTGAACTCCCCCTTGTCGCGTCGAGACACGATCGCCTCCGGGACGATGGCCCGCATCGCTTCCCGCATCAACGCCCGCGGCACCCCGTCATGCGACTGCATCTCACCCGGGATGCTCATGAGGAACTGGATGAGGTCACAGTCCAGGAACGGGAACGAGATCTCGAGGCCGTGCGCGCCGGCGACGCGGGCGTTCCACTCCAGGCATTGCACGTGATACGGCAGACGGCTCTCCCGATAGATCGCTGCCGCATGGTGTCGGCCGTCAATCGGCGGTAGCGGTTGATGGCCCGCGCGCTCGCGCAACAGCCGGCGGAATCGCGCGGTGAACCATGGCATCCGCCACGGCGCCTCGGCCCTGCCCCGCGCGCGGCGCGCGGCGGCGGTCAGCGGCGCCGGCAGGTGGCGCGCCGCAAGGCCGCGGACGACACGTCCCGCGAGCCGCCACGCATCGACGTCCCAGCCGCCGGCGTGTTGCCGCAAGAGACGCCACTGCCGGGAGCGGACGAGATCGAGCAGATAGTGAGAGTCCGACAGCAGTTGATCGCCCCAGTGTCCGGTCAGCAGCCGGCCCACCTCCGCGCGCCGCATGGCCTCCATGCCTGCGCGCGACTGCCGCGCCAGTCCGTCCACCATCGGCGATTCCACGGCGCGCACGTCGTCCTCGGCGCAGTCCATGAATCCGGACCGCTGGCCGATGCGCTCGATCCGGGCGCCCGATTCGTCCTCGAGTGCCTGCACGAACGCGCGCTCGTCGGACGATCCTCCGGCGTCGCCGGAGAAGTTGTAGCCGAGGACGCCCGGACAGAGCCCCGGATCTTCCTTCAGCAGACGACCGGCGACGCAGAAGATGTACGAGGAGTCCAGGCCGCCGCTGACGGCGACGGCGACCGGTCGCGGCGATCGCACGCGCCTGCGAACCGACTCGACGAAGACGTCGTGGAAGGCGGCCGCATAGTCCCGGAACGCGGGCAGTCGAATCGATCGGCCGGTGTCGAAATCGAAATAGCGCCGGATCGTCACGCCCGCGGGCGTCGCCATCAAGATGTGCGCCGGCGGAAGGGAGTGAACATCCCGGAAGAACGTCCGAGACAGTGTGTCGCTCGATCTGAAATACAGGATGAAGTCGGCGAGCGTCACGTCATCCGGAACGGCCTGCAGGCCGGGATACGCGAGGAGCGCCCTCGCGCTGGAGGCGAAGATCACCGTCTCGCGCACCCGCGCGTAGCACAGCGGACGGACGCCAAGGCGGTCGCGCGCGAGCACGAGCCGGTTCAACCGGTGATCGCAGATGCCGGCGGCGAACTCGCCGCTGAGGCGTTCGGGAAACGCCTCGCCGAATCTGCAGTAGGCCGCCAGCACGAGAGCCTGATCCGGACACTCGGGACTGACACCCGGATGATCGGCGAGTGCACGAAGCAGCTCCCGGCGGTTGTCCAGGCGGCCCTCGAAGACGCACTGGGCCGCTGCGGCGCCGTGCACGCGCGCGCCGTCGAGCTGCCAGCAGCCGAAGACGCCGGTCATTTGATCAGAGAATCAGGAAAATCAGGGCTGCGTATTGGAGAAGGTCTTCGGCTTCCCCGCCGCGTCACTGCGATTGCCGCCCTTCGCGGCCGTAATCGTCCGCAGGTCGCCATGAATCGTCAGCGTTGGCGCGGAATACGGCAGCTTCTGCCCGCTGCCCGTCGACGTCGCGGTCTCGGTGCTCTTCATAAGCAGGGCCGGGAAGGCAAGGTGAGCTTACCAGAAAGCGCCGGTTCAACGAAGAAGCCGCGACGCCAGCTCTCCAGTCCGACTTGCGCCCCCTCGCGGGCCGATGCGCGGGCTTCGTCGTCGCACCATCGCCGCGCGAGAACCGGATCGGGCACGATGCCGCGCAGCGCCTCGCGAAGGATGAGGCGCGGCACCCCGCCATGATTCTGGACCTCGCCGGGGATGCTCATCAGAAAGGCGATCACGGTTCGATCCAGGAACGGCGTGGCGGTTTCCATTCCGTAGCCGGCGATGAGCTTTTCATCGACCTCGAGCTGCAGGCGGCGCCACCGGGCGCGCACGGCTTCGTACAGGCACCGCGCGTGGGCGGATCCGAAGCGCGGATGCGCGACGCGACCGCGCCGCCGCTTGATGCGCTCTGCCCAGTCGCGCTCGGCGAGCGCCGGATCCCGGGGCACGGCACGCCGCGATCGGATCGCGCGCATCACGTCGCGCAGCGCGTCCGGTGCGAGGTAGGAAAGCAGCTCTCGGCGGAGTCGCGATCGGAAGTACCCGCGTTCCGCGTCGCCGAACCACCTCGGGTACTCGGCGAGATGCCGCGCCACCGTCCGCCACGCGAGTCCCAGGACCAGGTCAGCGAGGTAGCCGGTCGCGAACAGGAGCTGATCGCTCCAGAGACCCGTGAGGAGGACTCGCGCGCCGCGCGCCTGCGCGTGGGCCACCATGGGCCGCTGCGCGCACCACCCTTCGTCGTACACCGGCGATTCCGAATGCCAGGCGGCGTGCCTCGCCTGCTCGATGTCGCCCGGCACACCCATCGGCATGCGGTCGATCGACAGCCGACGCGTCGACTCCAGGAGAGCGAGGAACCGGTTCTCCTCTGAGGACGCGTCGGCGGCAGGCGTGTAGGTGAGCGGCATCAGCGGCACGTCCGCGACACCGGCGCGGCGCAGATCGTCGGCAAGACAGAGGACGCTGGACGAGTCGAGTCCTCCGCTTACGGCGATGGCGATCGGGCCGACACTTCGCAACCGCCGCTTGACTGACGTCACCATCAGCTGTCGCAGATGGTCCGAGTAGTCGGCAAACACGGTGTAGCGGGTCTCCGCCGACGGATCGAAGTCCCAGAACTGTCCCGACTGGATCTCTCCTGCTGCGGCACGCAGCCAGTGTCCGGGCCGCACGGCGTGAATCGACTCGAAGAAGGTCTCCCCTTCGTCATCGTAGGGAAGCCGGTCGAGGAGCAGCGCGTCCGCGAGCAGATCCTCGTTCGGCCTGGCGGATACGTCGGGATGCGCGAGGATGGCCTTGATTTCGGACGCGACGACCAGTGTGCGGCGGTCGCTCCAGTAGTACAGCGGCCGGCAGCCGACCGCGTCGCGCGCGAGGCACAGGCTCCGATCCCGCGGATCGAAGAGCACCAGCGCGAAGTCGCCCTCGAGCCGCTGCAGGAAGCCTGGTCCCCACTGGCGGTGCGCCGCCAGCACAATGGTCGAATCAGGGGACTCGCGCGGAACGTCGAGGGCAGCCGTCGCGCCGAGCAGCTCGTCACGGTTGTCCAGCCGACCATCGAACAGCACGGCGCAGCCGGTCGCATCGAACACGGGCTGTGATTCGGCGGCGGACTCCGGCGTGACACGCCGCATCCGGCAGGCCAGGCCGATCCCGTGCGCTGTCCAGATGCCAACGTGATCGGCGCCACGGTGCGCGATGGTGGAGGCCAGCGCCGCGACCAGCCCGCGATCGATCGGCCGATCGTCGGAGTGCCAGACGCCGACGAGCCCGCTCATCGACCGGGATCGGGGTGCGATGGAGGCCAGCTCAGGAGCGGCGTGTATCGCTGCAGGTCTGCGGTGGTGTCGAGGAGCGCCAGGCCCTCGCACTCGACCCAGGCATGCGCGGCAAACCGACCGCACTCGTTGGTAACGCCGATCCGGATGATGGAGGCGTAGCCGTGGGACGACAGCAGCCGGGAGAGGGCAAGCGCCTGGGTCAGGCACGTCGCTCCCGGCACGAGACGGCGGCCCCGCCTGACGGCCCGTTCCAGTTCGGTCGCGGTCACACGTGCCGGGCGCGCGATCGCGGTTGTGCCGCTCGACGTCATCGCGCGGCGCCAGGGGAGCAGCCGGAGCGCGAGCCGGCTCCGCACCAACAGTGCGACGGCATGCGCCAGGAGCGCGAGGTCCCTCAGTCCCGGCCGGCGCGACCGGCGCTGGATGATCATCGCGTGATCTCGATGAGACCCTGTTCGGCCAGCCGCGTCAGGAATGCGCGGAGGTCGGCGTCCACCGTGGGAGCATCAACGTCATACTCGCGAACGATCGCATCGCGGATCTCGGCGACGGTGACTGGCTCGTGGATCAGGGTCCAGATCCGCGTGCCGACCTCGTCGAGTCCGTAGTAGACGCCGCTCGTGAGGTTGACGATCGCCGCTCCGCCGGTCAGGTCACGCGAGATCTGATCCGCCGCCACGACCACACGAGCGTCGTCCGGAAACGTGGAAGGAGGTTTCGCCATCCGCGGCCAGAATAGCACCGTCCCGCGTCGCTAGAGACTCCAGCGGAGCAGCACCGCCCCGACCGTGAACCCGGCGCCGACTGACGCCAGCAGCACGAGATCCCCCTTCTTCACGCGTCCCTGGCGGCGCGCGTCGGCGAGCGCGAGCGGGATCGTGCCGGCGGTGGTGTTGCCGTACATCTCGAGGTTGATGATCACCTTGTCGGGGCCGAGGCCGAGGCGCTCGGCGGCGGCCTCGATGATGCGGCGGTTGGCCTGGTGCGAGACGAACAGGTCGACGTCGGACGGCTTCAGGTGGTTGCGCTCGAGCACGCGGCGGGCGATCTCCTCGGTGTTCTTCACCGCGAACTTGAACACCGTCGCCCCTTCCTGCTTGACGTAATGCAGGCGCTTCTCGACCGTCTCCTGCGAGGCGGGCATCTTGCTGCCGCCGGCCGGCATGCACAGCGCCGGTCCGCCGCTGCCGTCGATGGCGTGCGCGAAGTCGATGATGCTCCCTTCGCCGTCGCCGGCCGGGGCGACCACCACCGCGCCGGCGCCGTCGCCGAACAGCACGCAGGTGGTGCGATCGGTGTAGTCGATGATGCTCGACATCACGTCGGCGCCGACGGCCAGCGCGTAGTCGTGCGCGCCGGTCGCCACCATCTGCGCGGCGGTGGTGAGCGCGTAGGTGAAGCCGGAGCAGGCGGCCCCGAGATCGAATCCCCACGCGTGCGGCGCGCCGATCTTGGTCTGCAGCATGCACGCGGTGCTCGGGAAGATCGTGTCGGGCGTGGTGGTGCCGACGACGATGAAGCCGACGTCGGCGGCGGTGATGCCGGCCTCCTTCATCGCCCCTTCGGCGGCGACCTTGGCCAGGTCCGAGGTGGCGACGCCGGGCTCGGCGATGTGGCGCTCGCGGATGCCGGTCCGCTGCAGGATCCACTCGTCCGAAGTGTTCACCAGTTTTTCGAGATCCGCGTTGGTCAGCACCCGCGGCGGAACGTAGGTCGAGAGGCCCGCGATCTTCACGGGCCGGAGCTGCCTCACCACAATCTGTCCTTTTGAGGGGCCGTCAGGCCGAAATACTCGTACGCCAGCGCGGTGGCGACGCGGCCCCGCGGCGTGCGATCCAGGAACCCCGCCTGGATGAGAAAGGGCTCGTGAATGTCTTCGAGCGCGTCGCGCTCCTCGCTCAGGGCGGCGGCGAGCGTGGCCACGCCGACCGGGCCGCCCTGGAACTTCTCGATGATCGTGCGCAGCAGCCGGCGATCGATCTCGTCGAGGCCGTGCGCGTCCACCTGCAGCATCTCGAGCGCGCGGTCGGCGACGTCGGTGGTGATGGTGCCGTCGGCGCGCACCTGCGCGTAGTCGCGCACCCGCCGCAGCAGCCGGTTGGCGACGCGCGGCGTGCCGCGCGAGCGCCGCGCGATCTCGGTGGCCGCCGCCGCCGCCATCGGCACGCCGAGGATGCGCGCCGAGCGCATGACGATCTCGAGGATGTCCGCTTCGTTGTAGAAGTCGAGGCGGTGCACGATGCCGAACCGCGACCGCAGCGGCGAGGTCAGCAGCCCCGTGCGGGTGGTCGCGCCGATCAGCGTGAAGCGCTGCAGCGGCACCTTTACCGATCGCGCGCTCGGCCCCTGGCCGATCATGATGTCGAGCTCGTAGTCCTCCATCGCCGGATAGAGGATCTCCTCGATCGCCGGGCTCATGCGATGGACTTCGTCGATGAAGAGCACTTCGCGCGCCTGCAGGTTGGTCAGCAGCGCCGCCAGGTCCCCCGTCTTCTCGATCACCGGCCCCGCCGTCGAGTGGATGGCGACGCCGAGCTCGTGGGCGATGACGCCGGCCAGCGTCGTCTTGCCGAGACCCGGAGGCCCGTAGAGAAGCACGTGATCGAGCGCCTCGCCGCGCTGCTTCGCCGCGGCGATGGCCACGTGCAGCTGCTCGCGCACGCGATCCTGCCCGATGTACTCGTCGAGCGTCCGCGGCCGCAGCCCGGCCTCGTACTGGATGTCGTCGGCCTGCGACGCCGCGGCGACCAGCCGATCCTCAGACATCCACGCCCCTCACACCACGCACCGCCACCACCTCGCTCACCCTAGCACCCTAGGCACCTTTAGCACCCGTGGCACCTTTAGCACCCTTAGCACCGACACCCTTCACTTCAACATCCCACGCAGCACGTCGCGCAGTGCCTGTTCGAACGAGGCGCCGGGGGACTTCTTCAGGACGGCGTCGATCGCCTTGTCGGCGGCGGCGCGCTGGTAGCCGAGGTTGATCAACGCCGAGAAGAGATCGTCGCGCAGCGTGTCGCCGGTCGGCGCCGCGTCAGGGGCCGCGCCGTGCGGGACGGCGGCGTGCGGCAGCCGATCCTTGAGCTCGAGACCGATGCGCTCGGCGGTCTTCTTGCCGACGCCGGGGATCCGGGTCAGCCGCGCGACGTCCTGCGCCTTGATCGCGCGGATCAGCTCCGCGGGATCGATGCCCGACAGCACCGCCAGCGCCAGCTTCGGGCCGATGCCGCTGATCGAGATGAGCCGCTCGAAGAGATCCTGCTCGAGCGGCGAGGCGAAACCGTAGAGCGCGATCGCGTCCTCGCGCACGTGGGTGTGCACGCGCAGGGCGACGGGGGTGCCGGGATCGCCGAGGCCGTAGAAGGTGGAGAGCGGCACGAGCACGTCGTAGCCGACACCGCCGACGTCGACGACGAGGCGGCTGGGGGATTTCTCGACGAGCGTGCCCTTCAAGCGCGCAATCACGGACGGAAGTCGCGCCAGCTCGTCAGCGGCCGCGCGCCGCGCGCGACGCGGCGCGGCCGCGCCGCGGCCGTGGCCTCGGCGATCGACGCGGTGCAGCTGTGGATGTGGCAGATCGCCACGGCGATCGCGTCCGCCGCGTCGTGCGGCGCCGGCACGACGTCGAGGCCGAGCAGCAGCCGCACCATCTGCCCGACCTGCTGCTTCTCCGCGCGCCCGAAGCCGACCACCGATCGCTTGATCTCCGCCGGCGTGTATTCGACGATCGGCAGGCCGGCCGCCGAGGCCGCGAGCAGCGCGACGCCGCGCGCGTGCCCCAGCCGCAGCGCGCTGCGGACGTTCTTGGCGTGGAAGATGTTTTCGATGGCGACGCAGTCGGGACGGTGCGCCGCGAGCAGGTCCACCAGCCCGCCGTGAATCGCGAGCAGCCGATCGGGAAAGGCGCTGTGCGCGGGCGCCGACAGTGCGCCGCAGACGATCAGTCGATGGCGGCGGCCGTCGGTGTCGATGCAGCCGTACCCGGTACGCTCCGAGCCGGGATCGATCCCGAATATTTTCATTTCCATCCGGGGGGCTTCGCCCCGTCCGCCTGCGCCCCGCGTGCCTCGCCGGGCTTCGGCGAGACCTCGCCGAAGCCGCTTCGCGGCGGAGGCGGGCCGGACCCCCCTGCACACTCGCTCGCGGGGACCCCGGCCTCACTCCGCTCGTCTGGCTCGCACGCGATGCGTGCTCGCGGATGCCTTTTCACGCCAGCGAGGCCTCGATCTCCTTTTCCTCGATGTCGGCGTTCGTCCACACCTTCTTGGTGTCGTCGTGCTCCTCGAGCGCCTCCATCAGCCTGACCATCTGCTGCGCGGTCTTGCCTTCCAGCTTGATGTAGTTCTTCGGCAGTAGCGCGATTTCCGCCGCCGCCGGCTCGATGCCGAGCCCCTTCACCGCGTCGAGCACGGGCGGATAGGTCTCGGGCGCCGAAACCACTTCCCAGTTCTCGTCGTCGTCCTGCATGTCGTCGGCGCCGGCGTCGATCGCCGCGGCGAGCAGCTTCTCCTCGTCGGCCTTGCTCTTCTCGACGACGATGTAGCCCTTCTTCTCGAACATCCAGGCGACGCTGTTGGCCTCGCCGAGGTTCCCGCCGTACTTGGTCAGCAGGTGGCGCATCTCGCCGACGGTGCGGTTCTTGTTGTCGGTGAGCGTCTCGATCATGATCGCGACTCCGCCGGGGCCGTAGGCCTCGTAGGTGATCTCGTCGTAGGAGACGCCGGGCAGCTCGCCGGTGCCGCGCTGGACCGCCCGCTTGATGTTGTCGGCCGGCATGTTGACCGACTTGGCCTCGGCGATGATCGTGCGCAGCCGCGGATTCGTGTCGGGGTCGCCGCCGCCGTTTCTCGCGGCGACCGTCAGTTCCTTGATGATGCGCGTGAACACCTTGCCGCGCTTGGCGTCGGCCGCGCCCTTCTTGTGCTTGATGGTGTGCCACTTGGAATGGCCGGACATGGCAAAAACCCCCGGAAAGTCTAGAAAACTCGCCTGAAAATGACCCGAAATCTTACCACGCGCCCCCCGCCGGGCCAAGCACGGGATTGCCGCCCGTTACCGGCGCCGCGCCAACAGCACCCAGACGTCGGCGCGCAGGTCCCACGGGCCGCCGAGGTAGTCGCCGAGCACCGCGTCGACGATGAAGCCGGCGCGCTCGAGGCGCGCCGCCATCTGCGGCACGGTGAGCGTGCGGAA
>Ga0105248_10007318_pt1 | contig 12114 bp, 11 predicted proteins | sample KBSS34metaG_FD_81524 | JGI IMG/M metagenome (GOLD analysis project Ga0105248, IMG submission 81524) | Switchgrass rhizosphere microbial communities from Kellogg Biological Station, Michigan, USA - KBS S3-4 metaG | ecosystem: Host-associated > Plants > Roots > Rhizosphere > Soil | place... | reverse complement strand
GGTAGAACATCGACAACTGCTCGCGTCCGTCCAGCAAGCCGCGCGCTTCCGAATAGCCGCTGCCGAAGGTCGTGCCGCCGGAGATCAGACCGACGACGGCGATCACGAGCCCGCACAGCGCGGCGAAGATGACCGGGTGCTCTGCATGCAGCTTGCGCACCGGCGCCGGCATCCAGCGCGCGGTGTTGAGCAGCAGCCAGCCGAAGATGCCGCCCGCGATACCGGTGACGATGCCGGTCAGCAGCACGGCGAGCGCGAGCAGATTCGGAAAATGCGCGCCGGCGTCGATCGTGCCGAAATACGTGTAGTTGCCGTTCAGGCCGAGCGCGATCACGCCCGCAATGATGATCGCGGTGATCAGCACGCCGCTCGCGCGCGCTTCGAAGCTGCGCGTGAGCTCTTCGATCGCGAACACGATGCCGGCGAGCGGCGTGTTGAAGGCGGCCGACAGGCCCGCTGCCGCACCGGCCAGCACCAGCTGGCGTTCGATCAGCATATTCGAGCGCGGATACAGGCGCCGCAGGTTGAACATCAGCGCGGCGCCGACCTGCACGGTCGGCCCTTCGCGGCCGATCGTGAAGCCGCCGAGAATGCCGAGAAACGACACCAGAATCTTGCCGAACAGGATGCGCAAACTCAGCAGCCGGCTGCCGGTATCCGCGGTGCGCGTGTGCAGCGTGGCGATGACTTGCGGGATGCCGCTGCCTTCGGAGCCGCGAAAAAAGCGCCGCGTGAGCCACGCGGCGAGTGCGCCGACCGCGGGTGTCAGCAGCAGCGGCAGCCACGGATGTTGCCGCTGCAGCCCGAGGAACGTGTTGTAGCCCCAGTCGATCAGGCGCGCGTAATAAACCGCGACGAGGCCGACCGCGAGCGCGCCGAGCCAGAAGATACCGAACTGGCGCCACAGGCGCCGGGCCTGCCGGACCACGTTCGACGAGAACGGAGTGGGTGTCCGAAACATAACGAAGCGTCATCACTCGTACGTGGACGAAGCGGGAATTATAACGGCGCATAGGCGCCGGTGTGGTCGCGAAAGCGTTTGCAATAGAATCACGCGGATTGTCGGCCGCGCCAAACCATGCGCTGTGCCGGCCGCCTCGCGTGCGCCCGCAGCAGCGGCGCATGGCGCGGGTCGGCTAAAATCGATGGTTAGGCTGAGCGAGCGGGTCGATCTCGCCGGTCATGTGCTGCAAACCACGCAGCGAACTACGGGTTATCAATGAAGCGAATCCTTGTCATCAAAGTCACCTCGCTGGGCGACGTGATCCAGGCGCAACCGGTCGTTGCGGACCTGAAACGCGCGTTCCCGGGTGTCGAGGTCGATTGGGCGTGCGACGAGGCCTTCGCGGAAGTGGCGCGCTGGAACCAGAGCGTCGGGCGGGTGCTGTGCGCGCCGCTGCGGCGCTTCAAGAAAGCGCGGCGCTGGTCGGACTTCAAGGCGATCGGCGCGTCGATTGCCGAATTGCGCGCGTACCGCTATGACGTGGTGCTCGATATCCACGGTGTCTACAAGAGCGCGATCATTGCGTTCCTGACGCGCTCGAAACAGCGGCTGGGTTATCGCGCGCGGGATCTCGGTGAGCGCGGTGCCGCGTTCGCTTATACCGGGCGCTTTGCGCCGCGCGCGGATGCGAATGCATGGCAAGGGATGCGCGATACCGTCGCGCTGGCGCTCGGTTACCAGGCCGAAGGGCCGGGGGTCTATGACATGCATATTCCGTCCCCCGCGCAGCCGCTCGTCGAGACCGGCGGCAAGCCGCTTGCGGTGCTGTTTCACGCCACCTCGAAAGACGACAAGAAGTGGCCGGTCGCGTATTGGGCCGAGATCGGCAACGAACTGGTCCGGCGCGGGTTTCATCTGGTGCTGCCGTGGGGCTCGGCCAGCGAGCGCGCCGAGGCGCAGCAGATCGTCGATCGGGTGCCGCAGTCTAGTGTGCTGCCGCAATTAGGCGTGACCGCGATTGCGCAACTGATCGATGCAGCGTCGTTCGTGATCGGCGTCGATACTGGCTTCGTGCATCTCGCGCATGCGCTCGGCAAGCGCACGGTGATGATCTTCATCGCCACTTCGCCGATCATCTTCGGGAACGAAGCGCCGTTCCGTTCGACGTCGATTGGCGATGGGCATTCGGTGCCGCCGGTAGCAGAAGCGCTGCGCGCGATCGATTACGTGCATGGCGCAGCACCGGATGGCGGCAATGGGCAAGACGGACAGAACCGCCCGGTTGTCGCCTGATTCGATTCATCTCATGCGCACGCCGCAGCGTGCGCATGGCGCGCCACACCATCGAAACAGAAAAGAAAAAAGAGGCGTAGCGCGCGTTCGCCCATCTTCACGGGCCTCGTTCCGCTACGCCTCTGAACGCCCACGCAACGCGCGGACGGAGAGGAAACCTGCTGCGGCAATGAGCGGCCTCGACCGCTCGCAACGTCTATAGAGACCGGCGCGCACGCGTCGAGTTCAATCAATGCCAGCGATGAACATCCGCGATGCGTGCATGCCGCATCCGCTTGCGCGCATTACAGGCTTGTTAAAACTGTCGCTATTGATTGGTCTTCGAAGGGTGCCATGCGCGTGCCGCAAACACCTGCGCCAATGCGCAGAGGCACGAGCCTGTGCGCATTGGCGCGCGAATGCAGCGCTGCGCGCGGCGCGCCGCGTGCTTCGCCTGTAACAGATGTCCCACGCCTGCTTACAAATTGCAACGGTCCACGTGAGCGCGTTCGTGTTCAATCGGAATCATTCGAGATGCACTCGAATGACAACAGGATTTCGACGGGAGAACGATGTGAAACGCTTGATACTGACGTTGATTACCGGTGCGTTGCTGGCGAGTACGCTGGGTGGCTGCATCATCGTGCCGGAGGGTGGTGGCGGCTATCACCATCACGACTACTACTACCGGTGATGCAGCGCATCCGCACGGTGGGTGTGAGGATCGACAGGGAGGCGGCCTCACCTTCGCCGTAGCGGCGATGCGTGGCCCCGGGCGCTGCGTGCAGCTGTAACGCGCCCGGGTTTTTTCTTCACGATGCGATGTGCGATTTGCGATGCGCGCTCAATGCATCAGATCGCATCACAGCGCGTTGCATCGCATGCATCAGCTCACATCAGATGCGAGTCGCGTGTCTCGCGCATGCACAGCACGCCGACGAGGCTCACCAGCGCGGCTACCGATACATACCCGCCGACCCATGCAAGCCCGCCTTTCGCGGCTAGCACCTGCGCGATATACGGCGCGACCGACGCACCGAGAATACCGCCCAGGTTGTACGAGACGCCCGCGCCGGTATAGCGCACGTTGGTCGGAAACAGCTCCGGCAGCAGCGCGCCCATCGGTGCGAATGTGATGCCCATCAGGAACAGCTCGATGATCAGGAACAACTGCACGAACGGCATGAAGCCGCTGCCGAGCAGCGGTTCCATCGTGAAGCCCGACAGCACCGCCAGCAGAATGCCGACGATCAGCACGGGCTTGCGGCCGAAGCGGTCGGCGGCCCACGCGGACAACGGTGTGGCAAGCGCCATGAACACCACCGCGACGCACAGCATGCCGAGAAAGCCGGGGCGCGTGAAGTGCAGCGTCGACACGCCGTACGACAGCGAGAACACGCTCGAGATATAGAACAGCGTGTAGCACACCACCATCGACAGCGAGCCGAGCAGCGTCGGCCACCAGTGACGCGCGAGCAGTGTCGCAACCGGCACGCGCACGCGTTCCTTGCGTTCGATGGCGGCACGGAACGCCGGCGTCTCGGTGATTTTCAACCGCACGTACAGGCCGAGCGCGACCAGCACTGCGCTGACGATGAACGGCACACGCCAGCCCCAGCTGCGAAACTGCTCATCCGACAGCGACAGCGCGAGGCCGAAGAACAGGCCATTGGATGCGAGAAAGCCGACCGACGGTCCCAGTTGCGGGAACATGCCGAACCAGCCGCGTTTGCCTTGCGGCGCGTTTTCGGTGGCGAGCAGCGCGGCGCCGCCCCATTCGCCGCCGAGGCCGATGCCCTGGCCGAAGCGCAGCACGCACAACAGGATCGGCGCGAGGCTGCCGATCGAGTCGTAGCCGGGCACGAAGCCGATCAGCGTGGTGGACACGCCCATCACCAGCAGCGACGCAACCAGCGTCGATTTACGGCCGATCCGGTCGCCGAAATGGCCGAACAGAAACGAGCCGATCGGCCGCGCGATAAACGCGATGCCGAACGTGACGAAGGCGGACAGCGCCTGCGCGGTCGTCGAGCTGTGCGGAAAGAAGACCGGCCCGATCACCAGTGCCGCGGCGGTCGCGTACACGTAGAAATCATAGAACTCGATCGCGGTGCCGATGAAGCTCGCGAAGATGATGCGCGCTTTGCTTTGTTGTCGGCCGAGGGTTGGGTCGGCGGCAGAGACCGGCGGTGAAGACATGCGTAACTCCTGGTGTCGCGATGCGACCGTGCGTGGCGTGGCCTCGAGGCAGGCCGTAGGGGCCGCAGCAGGCCGGTGCATCTCTGTTTATTGGACGTGCGGGCCGCGCGCGGCGCGCTGAAAAACCCGTTGTGTTGACAACGCGGGTTGACAACGCAAGTTGACAACGCGAGTTGACAACGAATCGGCAGCGGGTGCGAGCGCATGCCGCTGCTGCGCGGCCTGTCGCAAGCGCTGCTGCCGGTGCGCGCAAGGCGCGGCCCGATGCAGGCGGGACGGAGCGAACGCGCGGATCACGCGGCACGCGGTGCCCAGGGCGATGCGGCGCGAGCGGATGGGCCGGCGCCGATAGCCGTGCCGGAGCGATCCGGCAGAGAGTGCCAAATTATATCGGGACCGGCAGGTGCCAACATTAAAGGCAAATATCTGCATGCGCATCAGACGTTTGCAGCACGCGTTGCGCGTGTTTATCGCGCACCTGCAACACATCTGCGGCACGCCGCGCTAGTCGATCGTCTGTGCTTGCGGTTGCGCGAAGGTGCGCAGCTGGAACTTGCCGTTGTCGTTGAACAGCCAGTCTTCGAACAGTTCGAGATGGCCCGCGCGGTCGAGCAGTTTGGTGGGCGGCTGCGGCAGCGGTGCGGCGCGTCGCAGCGTGGCCAGCGCGGTGCTTTCCGCTTCGTCGTCGCCGTTGGTGCGATACACCGACGACGCGACGATCTGCCCGCGGCTATCGACGACGAAGGACACCACCACCAGCGAACGCAGCATCGCTTGCAGCGAGCCCTGCAGCACGTACGAAGGATTGCGTTCGACGATGCGTTGCGCGACTGCGCTGCGGTATTGATCGAGCGTTGCGCTGTTGATCGCGGCGAGCGGCACGGTGGCGAGCGGGCGCTGCGGTGGCGTGACGGTGCAGGCGCCAGTGATCAGCGCGGCGGCGAGCGCCGCACTCGCACGGTATGACGGAAGCAGACGCCGCTGCATGGGGCGGCTATCTGCTGCGCGTGAACGGCCGTGAAGATTGCGAACCGGCATCGCTTTTACCCTGGACGCGGCGTGAGGCCGCTATCAGCAGCGTAGCGCAAGCGCGCGTCGATTCAATGCAGGTTCGCACCGATGCGAGGGATGGCGAACCATAGGTCGAACGGTTGCGTGCCGGCATGTTGCGCTAATGGCGTGAACCGCCGCCGCCGCCATGCCAACCGCTGCCGCCCCCGCCACCGCCGTGCCAGCCGCCACCACCACCACCGCCATGCCAGCCACCACCGCCATGCCAATAGCCGCCACGGCCGTAGTAACCGCGGCCGTAGTAACCGCGGCCGTAGTAACCGCGGCCGTAGTAACCGCGGCCGTAATAACCACCGCGGCCATAGTAGCCACGCCCCCAGTAGCAGCACCCGCCGCCGCCCCAGAAACCGATGCTGAGGGTGCTGTACGCGGGGTAGTACGGCGCGTAATAGCCCGGGCCGTATCCATAGCCGTAAGCGCCGTATGCGCCATACGGATAGCCATACGGGTAGGCATATCCGTATGCATACGGGTTGCCGTACGCGTCATAGCCGTAATAACCGGGCACCGCGACGCAACCGGCGAGCAGCGCCGCCGCGCCAGCGACAAGAGCAAGTTTGAACATTCGAGCCTCCTTCCTTTGAAGTGAGAAGGGACGTGCGAGGAAGGGTCTCGTTGAATTGTATCGATGGTTGGCCGAAGCTGCTGGCGCGCGGGCGCGCCGTAGCGGCCTGCGCCGCGTGCTATGCGTCGTTGCGCACTGCCGCAACCAGACCGGTATGCTCGCCGAGCGTCGGCACCCGCAGCACCGGCCTGCCCGGCTCGCGAGCGAAACGGATGGGTGTGTTCAGATGACGATGTCCTTCAGCATCGGTGAGAAGCATGCCGCGTGCCTCGACATGCGGATGCCGCATCGCATCGCGATAGCTGCTGCCACGTGATGCTGCGCTCGCCTTCGATGAGCGCGGTCTTGTCAGGGATTAACTCTGCATTACGAATAACCAGATCGCCCACTCGCGGATGGGTCATGTGCTATCTCCTTCATTGAACTCTGCCGTTAACCAGGGCTTTATGTTATATCCGGAGGTATATAGCGGGAATAAAATTATTCGTGGGGGTTGATCGGGTTCGGCGAACAATCGTCGAGCAGCGCGCGGAGCCCAGGTAAGCAGTCGACGATGACAGGGTGGACCAGCGGCCGGCTGGGATCCCACATCTAACCTTAACTTAAGGTTTTATTTCCGGAACATCTCACTCCGATAACTGAATCAATCTTTTTATATTCCAGAAAGCCTTGGGCCGATTCCGGGAAACATAACTGTCATGCATAAGGAATATAAGGCTGGCATTCTCGCCGCTGCTTGCTTCCAGTATGCCGCTGTTTTAAAGACCGCCATTCGAAATAAAAGGATTGCTTTAAATGAAATACAACCTGTTGGCCGGCGCGCTAGTCGGCGCGACGCTGCTGCTGTGCGGATGCAGCGGGTCTGACTCCTCCTCTGGTCCTACTGCATCCGGATCGGGCACGCCTGCTGCGCCGCCCTCGACCAACCCGATGACGAGTGTCCAGGACGCCATTGCGACCGCCACGCCGATCAAACATATCGTGATCATTTATCAGGAAAATGTCTCCTTCGATCACTACTTCGGTACGTATCCGGTGGCGGGTAATCCTGCCAGCCCAGCCGAACTGCCGTTCATTGCCGCGAAGAATACGCCGGCTGTCAATAACCTGATCGAACCGAATTTCACGATCAAAACCAGCCCGCTATTGACGACCAATCCGAATTTCGTCAATCAGCAAAATGGCGCGGGCGCGGTCAATCCGTTTCGTCTCGATCGCACGCAGGTGCTGACGGCCGATCAGAGCCATGGCTACAAGAACGAGCAGGGGGCGTTCGATGCAGTCGCCTCGCCGCTCAGCCCCATGATGGATCTGTTCCCCAAATTTACGGGCAGAGCCGTGACGCTCGCGACCGGCACGGGACCGTTCTTCACCACCGGCCTCGTAGAGGGATACTTCGACGGCAACACGGTCACCGCGCTGTGGAACTATGCGCAAAGCTTTGCGATGAGCGACAACTTCTACGCCACGACCTTCGGTTCGTCGACGCAGGGTGCGATCAACCTCGTGTCCGGACAGACCAACGGCGTGGTCACGACCGCGCCGACCGGCGCCGCAATGGATGACGGCACGAACACCAATACGTTCACGTTGATGAGCGACGTTGCGCCGACCGCCGACGTTTGTTCGGGCACCGGCACGACAGGCTCGATGACGAGCAAGAACATCGGCGACCTGCTGAACGCGTCCGGCATCACGTGGGGCTGGTTCCAGGGTGGCTTCGATCTGACCCAGACCAACGCGAACGGCACCACGGGTTGTGCGCGTTCGAGCTTCTCGCAGGTGGTGGGCGGCTATATCCCCGACTACGATCCGGAACACGCGCCGTTCCAGTACTACGCATCGACGCGCAATCCGCAGCACACGCGGCCTTCGTCGCTAATGGCGATCGGCACGAACAACGACGGTGGCGCCAACCATAGCTACGACACCGACGACTTTTTCGCGGCCGTGCAGGCGGGCAATTTTCCGTCCGTCAGTTTTCTGAAGGCGCCGTCGTGGCAAAGCGGCCACTCGGCGACGTCGGATCCGCTGAGCGAGCAGACCTTTCTCGTCAATACGGTGAACTTCCTCGAGCAGCAGCCGGACTGGAAGAACACCGTCGTGCTCATCACTTACGACGACTCCGACGGCTGGTACGACCATGTGCCGCATGTGATCAACCCGTCGAGCTCGGCCAACGATGCGTTGAGCGGTTCGGGTAGTTGCACGAGCACCGTCGCAGGCGGCGCGACCACGCCGCTGCCCGGCGTCAACGGTGTGCCCGCGCAGGGACGCTGCGGCTACGGTCCGCGTTTGCCGCTGATTGCCATTTCGCCGTTCGCGAAGCCGAACTTCATCGATCACACGGTGGCTGACCAGACCTCGCTGATTCACTTTGTCGAAGACAACTGGCTCAACGGGCAACGGCTCGGCCAGGGTTCGTACGATGCGCTGTCGGGACCGCTGACGAACCTGCTCGACTTCACGCTGAACACGCCGACGCTGATTCTCGATCCGAACTCCGGCGCGTTGCCGGGCGCGCAAGCGGCGCTGACGGGCGGCTAGGCGCCAACGCGCGCGGCGCGCGGGCAGCAGTGAAGCGCCCGCGCGCCGCGCTAGTGCGCTAGTGCGCTAGTTCGCTCGTTCGAGATGCAACTGGCGCGGTAAGCGCAACAAGGGCAACCTGTCTGGCGGGAAATATGAAGGTATTGAGTTCGCGGTCCGACTTGGGACTGTGCGCGACGCTTGCGGCGGTGACGCTCGTCGCGTTTGCAGCGGTCGTGTGGAGCGGCGATGGCAAGCCGCGTTTTGCGGGCTTGCATGCGCTCGCCGCGGGTGTTGTGCCCGGCGTCGCAGTTGGAGCGGCAGCGGCTCCAGCTCCAGCACCGGCGTCTACGTCGGCGCAAGCTGGCGCGAACGCATTGGGTTCGCTCAGCGGTCTACCCGACGCGCGCGGCGCGATGCAATTGCTACTGGCGCATCCATTCGCCGTGGCAGTGCCGTCCGGCGTCCGCACCGCATCCACCGATTCCGCCGCGCGCCGCCAGCCGCCGCTGTCGGCCATGGCGCAGCTCGGCAAGGAAATCTTCTTCGACCAGAACCTGTCGGGTTCGGGCCGGATCTCGTGCGCGTCCTGCCATAGTCCCGACCATGCGTATGGTCCGCCCGATGGGCGTCCCGCGCGTTTCGGCGGCATCGGTATGAACCTCGAAGGCGCGCGTGCGGCGCCTTCGCTGCGCTATCTCGACCACAACCCGACGTTCACGATCGGCGTGCCGAACATCGTGCCCGACACCGATGCCCCCGATGTGCCGCCCGCTGCGGTCAGCGGCACAGTGGCGTCGGTGGCGAAAAGCGCGGCGCAACAGAGCGCGGCGGCGGCGCCGGTGCCGCAGGGCGGTTTCGATTGGGACGGCCGCGCGAACACGCTGCAGGAGCAGGCGGTCGGTCCGTTGCTCGATCCGCGCGAAATGGCGAACCGCAATCTCGACCAGGTGATCGGCAAGTTGCGTCATGCACGCTACGCGAAACGCTTCACCGATCTGTTCGGGCCCAATGTGTTCAGCAATCCCGGGCTGCTGATCGGCGAGGCGCTGTTCGCGCTTGGACGCTATCAGGCCGAAGACGTGTCGTTTCATCCGTACGACAGCAAGTACGATGCGTACCTGGCGGGCAAGGTGCAGTTGAGCGCGCAGGAAGCGCACGGGCTCAAGCTGTTCGAAGACCCGGCGAAAGGCAACTGCGCGGCGTGCCATATCGACAAGCCATCACGCGACGGCGTGTTTCCGGCTGCCTTCACCGACTTTCAGTTCGAAGCGCTCGGCGTGCCACGCAACCGCACGCTGGCGCTCAATCGCGACCCGCACCATTTCGACCTCGGGCTGTGCGGTCCGACGCGCGTCGACTACCGGAACCAGAAGAACTACTGCGGCCTCTTCAAGACGCCGACGCTGCGCAACGTCGCGACGCGTCGGGTGTTTTTTCACAACGGCGTCTTTCATTCGCTGAACGACGTGCTGCATTGGTACGTGGAACGCGACACCAATCCAGGCAAGTGGTACCCGGCAAACCGTCGCGGCGTGGTGAACAAATACGACGATCTGCCGCCGCAGTATCGCGCGAATATCGATGTCGTCGATGCACCGTTCGATCGCAAGGCGGGGCAGGCGCCCGCGTTGAACGACGCGGAAATTGCCGATGTGATCGCGTTTCTGGGCACGCTGACTGACGGTTATCGGCAGAGGCCATGAGCAACCCGATGCTCTGCGGCCGCGTGTCGAACCACGGCGCGTGCTGCATCAAAAAGGAAATTCTGATTGTCGACGCGGATCTGCGCGTCTGCGAGATGTTGTGGGCGCAACTGGAAGAGGCCGGCTACTGGCCCTGCGTTTCGCCTACCGCGCAGCACGCGGCCGAGACGATCGCGGTGCGCTTGCCGCACGCGATCTTGCTCGACTGGTCGTTGCCCGACTGTTCGGGGCTGTCGTTGCTGATCGATTTGCGTGCGGAGTCCCGCACCGAGCGTTTGCCGGTGATCATGCTGAGTGCGCGCGACGACGAAGACGATTGCGTGCGTGCACTCGATGCTGGTGCCGACGATTTCGTCTGCAAGCCGTTTTCATCGCGCGAGCTGATCGCGCGTTTGCGCGTGCTGCTGCGGCCGATGCTGCAGCGTCAGGCGTCAACGCGGATCTCGGTGATGGGATTGACGCTGGATTTTGCCGCGATGCGCGTCGGGCGCAGCGCGGACGGCGGCGAATCGGGATTGCCGTTGAGTGCGTTCGAATGCCAGTTGCTGCGCTTCTTTCTGACGCACGGTCAGCGTGTCTACAGCCGCAGGGAAATCATCCACGCATTGTGCGGAACGCAGGACGGCCACGACGACCGCAGCGTCGATCTTCACGTGTGCTATCTGAGGAAGGCGCTGCGGGCGCTCGGACGCGGCACGGTGATTGAAACGGTGCGTGGGCGCGGGTATCGGTTGAACGACAGGGTCGAGCCGCTGGCGGCTCATTGAACGGGCGCGTTGCCGAGGTAACCTGAGGCCCGGCCAGGCCCGTGCTTCGGGCCGATGATAGGGCTCTGCCCGTCCCTCAATTGACGAAATTCCGGTTGTGCGCCGCCTCGCGTTAATCTATACTTTTTATAGATTCAGCGGAGGGATGGTGGATAATTGGCAACGACAAACAAGCAATGGGAGGCGCTCATTCATGAGCTCGCCCAGAACACGGTCAAAATATATTTCTCCACACACGTACTAGCACAGATGGCCAGGCGCGCAATCTCAATGCAGATGGCGCTTGAGACACTAAGGAAGGGACTCATTGTTCGGCCTCCGCAAGTTGACAAAAAGACTGGCGATATCAAATGTCGGTTAGAGCATTTTTGCGCCGGCATGAACGTGAAGATTGTGGTTGCGGTACGCAACATCCACGCCGCTAGCGGTGTAGTTGTCACAGCCTTCAAGTGACTGGCAAATAGACGGAGAGAAAGAGATGCATCAATTTACTGATGGCGGCCTAACCAATGTATGGCTGATTAACGGCTATGAGGAGGTCGAGACGCCTTATGGTAAGGCGGTGTCCTATCACAACCTCGACGGCCTTATTAAAGCCATCTGCGAGGCTTTAACCGACAAGAAAACTCCGCTAACCGGGCCGGAGTTCAGATATCTCCGTCAGGCATTGTGCCTGTCACAAGCATCCCTCGGGCAGCTGCTGGAGAAGACGAATCAAGCTATTGCAAAATGGGAAAAGTCGGCTGACCCTGTTCCCAGAACGGCAGACATTACGCTTAGAGTGCTTTATAAGCAGCACGTCGATGGTAATGAAAAGATCAAAAACCTTGTGACAGCCCTTAATGTCACAGAGCAGACCCTAAGCATTGTGATGAAAGACACCGGTAAGGGGTGGAAGCAGGAAGAGAAGGAAGGGTTGCTGCAAGCCTGAGTTGGCGGGTAGAAATGAAAACGGGCCGAGAGGCCCGTATTCATTTATGTTCTGGCGGAGGGCGTGGGATTCGAACCCACGAAGGCCGTAAAGCCTTGCCGGTTTTCAAGACCGGTGCATTCAACCGCTCTGCC
>Ga0105248_10007314_pt1 | contig 12115 bp, 14 predicted proteins | sample KBSS34metaG_FD_81524 | JGI IMG/M metagenome (GOLD analysis project Ga0105248, IMG submission 81524) | Switchgrass rhizosphere microbial communities from Kellogg Biological Station, Michigan, USA - KBS S3-4 metaG | ecosystem: Host-associated > Plants > Roots > Rhizosphere > Soil | place... | reverse complement strand
TGTTGTTGACCGTGATACTCAGCGCGGCGTACTCGCGCTCCAGCGATTTCGTCAGCGAGATCAACGCGCCCTTGGATGCGGCGTAGTGAGCCATCTTCGGAGACCCACGCTGGGCGCTGGACGACGAGATCATCACGATGCGGCCCCATTCGGCCGCGATCATGTCGGGCAGCGCGAGCTGGCAGGCATGAAAGGTACCGGTCAGGTTGACGTCGATGAGCCGTGCCCAGGACTCTGGCGTGATGTCGAGGAACGGCGAAAAGCCAACCAGCCCTGCGCTGGTCACCAGGATGCCGACCGGCCCCAGTTCGGAGCGGACCTTGGCGAACGCCTCCTCCACGGCGGGTCGGTCGGTGACGTCCGCCGCCAAGCCGAGCGCCTTGACGCCATCGGCACGCAAGTCCTCTGCGACGCGTTGTGCGGCGTCGCCGTTGATGTCCAGGACGGCGACCTGGTGGCCGTGGCGGCCGAGTTCGTGACAGGTGGCTTCGCCCATGCCGGACGCGCCTCCGGTGACCACTGCTACCCGACTCATCGGGGACCCCTCATGGCAGCCATATCGGCCTCTCTACTCATAGTCGACTCGGACGGTACGGCTGGTCGGCAACGACTGACAGGTCAGCACCCATCCGTCGGCGATCTCATCGGGTTCCAGTGCGTCGTTGTTGATCATTCGGGCGCTACCTTCGACGATTCGGGCCATACACGTTCCACAGGAACCGATTTCGCACGAAGCGGGTGCCTTTAGGCCAGCCGTTCGGGCCGTCTGCAACAGCGTGTTGCCTTCGCGATACGGCGTGACCGTGGTGCGGCGATCGAGCACGATGGTGACTTCCTCGGTCACGCATGGGCCCTCGTCGGCCGCGACCGCATTGAGCTGAAAGCGTTCCAGCTGCATCAGGTCGGCCCGCACGCCCGCGGACAGCACGGTCGCCTCCACCGCGTCCATGAAGGGCGCCGGCCCGCAGATGTAGATCTCGGCGTCTCCCGCCGCGCCGACGAACGACGTAATCTGGTCGGGGCGCACCACTCCGGCGTCGTCGTCGAAGTGATGCTGCACAACGAGTCGGTCCGGGTGTGCCGCCACGAGCCGTTCCAGGGCGTCGGCGAAGATCACCGAATCACGACTTCGGTTGGCGTAGAACAACCGAACCAGACGTGAGGTGCCGGCGAGCGCCGAGCAAACCAGCGAGAACACCGGCGTGATGCCGCTTCCGCCCGCGAACGCGACGAGTTCCCGATCGGAGTCCTTGAGTACGAACCTGCCCTCTGGGGGCGCGGCATGAATCTCGTCGCCGGGGGCGGCGTTGTCGTTGAGCCAGTTGGACACCACGCCATTGCGGTCCCGTTTGACGGTGATGCGCAGATCCTCGCCGACGACGGGGGAGGACGACATCGAGTAGCAGCGTCGATGTTCGGAGCCAGCCACCGTCACGCGCAGTGTCAGGAATTGGCCAGCCTGGTACTCGAAGAGTGGCATCCAGGCGGTCGGCACGTCGAACACCAACGACACGGCCTCGGCGGTTTCCCGCTGGACGTGTTTGATCCGAAGGGGCGCGAAGCCGTCGGGCTTGACTCCGGCAGGCGTCGGTCCGTCGATCACTTCCGTTGCCCCTGATCCGCTCATCCCGGGTAAATGTATCAAGTACTTGGCATTAATATCAAGCAGTTGATATTGGCGTTTGGTCTTGGCAAGTTCGTCCGTTGCGGGCATGACGCTCAGCTCTCGGCGTGGTCCTCGAGCAGGGGATGGCCGGTGCCTTGCTCCACCACCCGAGCGAGCAGGTCGTGCAATGCTTTCTGTTCGTCGTCGTCGAGCACGCCGAAGACCTCGTTGTGTGCGGCGACCGCATCGGCATAGACGGCCACAGTGACCTCGCGTCCCTGATTGGTGAGATACGCCCGCAGAATTCGGCCGTGCGCGGGGTCCGGCTTGCGTTCCACCAGCCCGCTGCGCTCGAGGGAGGTCAGCGCGAGTTGAGCCCCCTGCGGGGTGATCAACAGGCGCCGGGCGAGCTGCGCTCCAGATAGTCCGGGTTCGTCGGCCAGCTGACGCATCATGCCGAGTTGGCCCATGGTGACGCCGTGCTCGCTGATCGCGTCGTTGACGAAGCGATACGAGAAGTAGAAGGTCTGTTTGAGTAGCCAGAGGATGTTGTGTGTGAGTTCCATGCTCGTCTCCCGCTCGGGACCGGCCTACGGGCCCTTGTAGACGTGGCCGTCCTTCATGACGAAGCGCACGTCGAGGGTGGTGGTGATGTCGCGGGACGGATCACCTGGCACCGCGATGATGTCGGCGAGATAGCCGGGGGCGAGCCGCCCGAGTTCGTCGTCGGCCTCGATGAGTTCGGCGCTCGTGACCGTGGCCGCCCGCAGCGCTTCCATCGGCGTCATGCCGCGGTCGACCAATGCGCATATCTCCTTGGCGTTCTGGCCGTGCGGAATGGCGGGGGCATCCGAGCCACAGGCGATCTTGACTCCGGCCTTGATGGCCTTTGGCAGCATCGCCTGAGCCTGCGGGAACACCTCGGCAGCCTTCTTGCGCAGTTCGGGTGCGATCCTGTCGACGGCCATCGACTCCGTGAGGTACGTCGTCGAGACGAGGAACGTGCCGTGGTCGACCATCATCTGAATCGTGTCGTCGGTGGCCAGGAAGCCGTGCTCGATGCAGTCGATGCCGGCCCTGATGCATGCCCGGATGGCGCTGTCGCCGACGGCGTGCGCGGCAACGCGGACACCGGCGCGGTGCGCCTCGTCGGCGATCGCCTCGAACTCGGCGTCCGAATATTGTTGCGAGCCAGGCGCGGTGCTGTGCGACATCACGCCCCCAGACGCCGACACCTTGATCAGCTTGGCGCCGTGGCGGATCTGGTACCGCACGCAGGCCTGGACGTCGGGTACGCCGTTCGCGATGCCCTCGGCGACGCTGAGCGGCATGATGCCCGGCGCAAGGCGCTGGAAGACCGTGGGATCCAGGTGTCCGCCGTACGGGGTGACCGCGTGTCCGGCGGGATAGATCCGTGGGCCCTCGTGCCAACCGTTCTCGATCGCGCGCTGCAGAGCCACGTCGAGCAGATAGCCGCCCGTCTTGACCATCAGACCGAGGTTGCGCACGGTGGTGAAGCCGGCCAACAGCGTCGTGCGCGCGTTCACCGCGGCGCGGAGCGTGCGGTAGGCGGGGTCGTCCTGAACGCCGTGCATCGGGGAGGGCAGGCCCTCGGGTCCGCCGGGGCCGCCGATCAGCAGGTTGAGTTCCATGTCCATCAGGCCCGGGAGCAGCGTCACGTCGCCGAGATCGATTTCGGTGGCCGAATCCGGCAGTGGATCAGTCGGATTCACCGCAACGATGCGATTGCCCTCGACCACGATCGTGGCCGGCGAGCGCACCTGCCCGGCGTCGATGTCGCACCATCGCGCGGCCCGCAGGACGATCGGGACGGTCATGGAACGGGTTCTGACAGGCAGTCCATGGAGGCGGCGCCCGAATCGGGAACGCGCGGTTGCTTCCAACACTCGATGGGGAAGGACACCATGATCATCGAATACAACAGGTGCATGAGGTTCAGCACGTCTTCGGGCATGTCGTCGAGCGGAAACTTGTCGCAGTACGAGATGGCTTCTTCGGCCCGCTCGGTGACGGCGTCGTAGAAGGCCTGCATATCGGTCATCGTGCTGGCCAGACGCTTGTCGTACCGCTCCCGTTCCGTCGGCAAGCACCAATCGGAGAATGGCTCGAGATCGGCGAATTCGGTTGGCAGCATGGCGGTCACGTCGTCACACCCCCGCCGTCTTGTGTTGGTAGTCGTTGATCCACGCCCTGGTCTCGGTGTGAAGGTGGCGCAGTAGCACTTCCTGATCGCACAACAGGAACTGCTCGACCACTCGCGACTCGACCATCGTCTGAGTGGCCTCCAGCGTGTTGGCGTCCTGCAGCCCGTACTCCTTGAAGGACACCGCCGCGAGCTCCTGAGCGATGCGTTCCCGAGGCGTGCGGGGCGCAGGAAAGTACAGGGTGCCCTCGAACACGTGGGTGTTGTACGAGGTGGGCCAGTAGTGATACGTGAGATACCAGCCCTGGCCCCAGAACAGGATGACGAAGTTGGGGAACAGCTGGAACGAATCCAGCCCCCACGGGCTGCACTTGGCGGGGTTGATGCCCACCGGCATTTCGCCGATGTCGCGGCTGTCCCACGGACCGAACAGTCCGCTCTGGCAGATGTCCTCCATGGGCTTGCGCATGTCGGAATCCATTTCCCAGGCCCGGATTCCGGAGGTGCTCACCAAGCGGTGGGGACCGTCGATACGGTAGTGCGGCGCCTCGAAGCCCGCCTCCGCCGCGGCCTTCGAGAACTTCGTCGGCGACTGGTTCGCGTGCAGAATCGGTGCGTGATAGAACTCCTGGAACGCGTCCATGTAGAGCTTCCAGTTCGCGTTGACCTCCGACCGGTAGTGGAAGCGTGAGGTCATTTCGCCGAACGGGTAGCCCGCGAGATCGGTGATCATCGGTCCCAGGAACTCCGTCAGCGACTGCTCGGGCTCCTTGGCGAAGTTGACGAAGATGAAGCCTTCCCACACCTCGCAATGGATGGGTACGAGGCCGTACTCGTTCTTGTCGAGGTCGAAGAACTCGCCTTCCTGCTGGACGAAGGTCAAGTTTCCGTCCAGGTCGTATCGCCAGGCGTGGTACTTGCAGGTGAACTGCCTACACGTACCGCTGGTTTCCTCCAGCGGCATGTCGTTCCACACCAGCTTGTTGCCCCGGTGTCGGCAGATGTTGTGGAACGCGTTGACCTTGCCCTGCTTGTTGCGCACCACGATGATGGAGGTGTTCGCGACCTTGAGCTCCTTGGTGAAGTAGCTACCGGTGCGCGGAAGTTGCTCGATGCGGCCGACATTCAGCCACGCGCGCTTGAAGATCGCCTTGCGCTCGAGCTCGTAGACCTCGGGCGAGATGGAGTCCTCGTAGGACACCGGTCCGGTCCCGAGTTCGGGGTAGTGCTGCGTCCAACTACCTTCGGCCGGTTTGGGGAATCGGGCCATGGCTGCTCCTGTCGAGTTCGGGTCTTCGGGCGACCAGTGAGCTCCCGGACGCCTGGATCCGGGCCGGTTGGCGTCGTCCATGCCACTTGCTCGTATCGCAGTTCGGGACCTTGGCCGACGGTATATGCTCGACGTCGCAATGACAAGTAGTTGATACTACGATCGCGCGCTACGCCGAGGAGGCTTTCGATGCACCGCGAAGACGCGTTGTTCATCGGTGGGAGGTGGGTGGCACCGAGTACCGACGAGGTCATCGAGGTGATCTCACCACACACCGAAGAGCCGGTGGCTCGAGTTGCCGCAGCGGGTCCAGCAGACGTCGACGCGGCCGTGACCGCAGCGCGGGCCGCTTTCGACGAGGGGCCGTGGCCGCGCTCGACGGTCACCGAGCGGATCGACGTCGTTCGGCGGCTGGCGAAGCTCTTCGGCGAACGGAAATCGGAGCTGGCCCAAGCGATCAGCACCGAGATCGGTGCGCCGATCACCTTCGCCCAGCGTGCCCAGGTGGGCCTTCCGCTGATGATGATGACCGCGTTCTGCGACCTGGCGGCCGACTACCCGTGGGAGGAAAGACGCTCCGGCTTCTTCGGCTCCGACCTTCACATCCGGCGCGAGCCGGTCGGTGTGGTGGCCGCGATCGTGCCGTGGAACATGCCGCAATTCCTCATCGCCACCAAACTGATACCCGCGCTGCTCGCGGGATGCTGCGTCGTCCTCAAGCCGGCGCCCGAGTCGCCGCTCGACGCGCTGCTGCTGGCCGACATGCTGGAGCAGCTCGGCCTCCCGCCGGGAGTCGTCAGCGTGCTGCCCGGCGACGGGAGGGTCGGTGAACAGCTCGTCACCCACCGAGGGGTCGACAAGGTGTCGTTCACGGGCTCCACCGAGGCTGGTCGTCGCGTGGCCGCCGCGTGCGGTGCCGAGCTCAAGCGAGTCAGCCTCGAACTGGGAGGCAAGTCCGCCGCGATCCTCCTCGACGACGCCGATGCGGCGAAGGCCGCGGCTGGGATCCGGTCGGCGAGCCTGTCCAACAGCGGTCAGATATGCAATGCCCTCACCCGAATCCTGGTCCCCGCCAACCGGTCCGCCGACTTCGTCGACGCCCTGGCCGCAGAGCTCACCGCCATGGTCATCGGTGACCCCGCCGACGCCGAAACCCAGGTCGGGCCCCTGGTGGCGCAGCGCCAACAACTCCGCGTACGCGACTACATTCGCGCGGGTGAGCGAGAGGGCGCGCGACTCGTCGTCGGTGGCCCCGATTCGCCGGAAGGCCTTGACCGCGGATGGTACGTCCGGCCCACGCTGTTCAGCGACGCCGACAACTCGATGACCATCGCGCGGGAGGAGATCTTCGGGCCCGTGCTCACCGTCATTCCCTACGACGACGAAGACGACGCGGTACGCATCGCCAACGACTCCGACTACGGGCTCGCAGGCTCGGTGTGGACCAACGACGGTGCCCGCGGACTTTCCGTTGCCGCGCGCATCCGCACCGGCACCTTCGGCGTGAACCAGGGTTACACCATGGACCCGTTCGCACCCTTCGGCGGTGTGAAGTGCAGCGGCTACGGCCGCGAGCTTGGTCGCGAGGGCTTCGACGGCTACACCGACCTCAAGTCGATCGCCGTGGCTGGCTGACGGGAGCGGGATTGGGAATGTCAAGTCAACTGCTTCACGTCGTCATGAGGAGCCACGCTGCGCCGACGTTCGTCAAGTTCCTCACCGACGTCGTCGGCATGACGGTCCAGGCCGAGTTCCACGTTCCCGGTGAGGTGTTGGAGGCGACGCTGAAGTGGCCACCCGGCGACGGCGCCGACGTGACGATCCTCGGTGACGGCATGGTTGGTCTCGTTGAGGTGCTCGACGTTCCGGAGCGGCTTCGGGGCGTCGCTCCCGAGGGCCTCGCCGCATTGTCGTTCATGACCGACGACTTCGCGGGCACTCAGGACAAGGCCCGCGAGTTCGCGAGCGACGTCACGGTCTTCGATATCGGGATGTCCGGTGTGGACCTGTTCTTCTGCACCATGGAGGGCGTGCCGATCGAGTTCATGGGTGGTTACGCGGTCGGTGCTGACGGAGGCGAGAATGACTGATGCCGAACGGCTTTCGCCGTTGCCGTTCGAGCAGTGGGACGACGGAGCCAGAGCGGTGCTGCCCGCCTACCTCGGTAGGCCCGAGCTGTACACCGGTCCCGACGCTCGGCCGATGCCCAAGGTGATGGGACTGCTGGCCCACAACGCCGCACTCGGGCAGGGCTGGTTGGAGTTCAACGCACTGCTGGCGAAGTCGGCGACCGTCGAGGCGCGCTTGCGCGAATTGATCATTCTTCGCGTCGCGTGGGTGACCCGTTCGGCCTACGAATGGAGCCAACACACGCGGATCGGCCACCATGCGGGGTTGACGACCGATCAGTTGCACGCAATCCCGCAGGGTCCGGCGGCCGAGTTGTGGTCACCCGTAGAGCGAGCCGTGCTCGCAGCCGTCGACCAACTGATCGACCGTCAGGTGGTCGACGACGAAACCTGGGCCCAGCTGGCGGAGCACTTCGATCGCGCCCAGCTGCTCGAGGTGCTGTTCACCGCGGGCACCTACATCTGTTTTGCCGCGGTGTGCAATTCTGCGGCCCTGTCGCCCGATCCGCCGACCGAGGTGATCGACGCTCCCGAATTGCCCGGCGCCGCAACCCCCTGATTTCGCCGAAACCGTCGTCCCGGTCGTTAACTCAGCCGCTCAACGACAGGGAATTCGGTTTCGGCGCGGATGGGGCTTAGAGTTCCGGGCCCATCGAGGCGAGAAACTCTTGAGTGCGTCGGTGCGACGCGCGGCGGGTCACTACATCGGAGCCGAGCGGAACGATTCGAGCGGCGAGGTCGGTGACGCCGGCGTCGCGATACCGGCGCAACCGGCCGACGATGGCCGCCTCGTCACCTGCGGCCATCGTGTCGCCGACGTCCTCGGCGTCCCCGTGTTCGAGCAGCCGCACGTAGTTGGGTGAGAAGTCGGCGTGCCCCAGCACCTCGCTCGCGTAGCTGCGGGCATCGTCGATCTCGTCCGTCGCGCACAGGGCGACGGGAACTCCCGCCACCACACGAGGCACCGGGCGGCCCGCGGAGGTCGCCGCGTCCGTGATGCGCGGCACGACATGATCTTCCACGGCGCGTTCGTCGGCCATCCAGAGGATGGTGCCCGACGCGTGCTCGCCAGCGATGCGCAGCATCGCCGGTCCCAGTGCGGCAAGCAGAATGGGCGGCGCGCCTGGGTCGGACACGTCCATCGGGCTGTGTACGCGAAAGCTGTCGTTCTCGACGTCGACTGATCCTGGTGTGAACGCCGCGTTGAGCACCTCGAGGTAGTCCCGAACCAGATGAGCGGGACGGTCATAGGGCAAGCCGAGCTGATCGCTGATGATCCAGTGGTGCGACGGTCCGACCCCGACCGCGAAGCGCCCGGAGCATGCCACGTGCGTCGTCAGGGCATGTTGCGCGAACGCGATGGGATGACGTGTCTGCAGCGGAACGATCGCCGTTCCGAGCTCGATCCGTTGAGTTGCCGCTCCGGCGAGCGCCACCGCGGTCATGGCGTCGAGGTACCCGGGTACCTGTGGAATCCAGAACGACGAGAAGCCTGCCGCATCTGCGCTCTTCGCATCTTCGATCACACCGGCCAGTCGGTCACCGCGGGCCCGCTCCTTGTCGGAGCCGATCATCAAACCCAGGCGCATCGCGTCCCCTCCTCAAGGCACATAGCGGTCCCACTCGTAGGGGATGACCGGATGGAACGGCGCGGCGAACAGCGGTTCGATGCCCATGGTCTCCCAACGCCTTTCGAGGACGGGTCGCAACCGCGCGGCAGTGTCGACCGGGTCTTGGTCGAGGAAGCAGTAGGTGAGCTGTTGGCCTGCCTGGGCAGAGGCCAGCCGCGGGTCGACGTCGAGTGCCGTCGTCGACCACACCCCGGCGACGCCATCGAGCTCGACCAGGTCCGCCGCTGACTCTTCCCGCTGTTCCAACAGCAGATAGCATCCGCGCACCGGCCACCAAGGCAGGACGTCGGCGCCCACCTTGGCGCGCGGCGCCGCCACCTTGTTCCGTACCCCGTAGACGCCGCGTTCGACGTGGGGCAGCAGCGGCAGCTTCCGGCCCGCTGCGCCGAGCGCCTTGGACAGCGCCAGGAATCCGTCCATGCCTCCCACGTCGGTGAAGAAGTACGTCATCACGTGGTCGACGGCGTCGAAGCGCTCGTCGCTCACCGCGCGGGCAGCGCGGCACTGCGGTGTCGAGACGAGCCGCAGCGACGCCCGCACCGCACTGAGCCGGTGCTGCTCGGGCCTGTGGTCGAGGGTGTGCCACTGCAGATACTCGGCGTCAGTTCCCTCCGGATGGCGGGTCCCCATCGATACGAATACGGTTGTGATGTCGCCATTTCCGTTGTCCACGATGTTCGCGACCTCGTCTGACGGCGTGCCGGGCAGCAGCATCAGCGCTGAGCCTCCTGGGTAGTCGTATCACGGGCAGCCAACGCGAGTTCGGGATGGCGCGCCTCGATCATTCGCCGAAAGCCCTCGCGCCACGGCACTTTGGTCCGGCCGAGCACCTCGTGCATGTGCGTCACGTCAGGCCAGAGCGGCGTGTGCGCCTCTGGCGTGTAGTCGAAGATCGGCTCGACGCCGACGAGCTCGCCCATGTACGTGCAGTAGTCCTCGACGCTTACCGTCTCGCTGCCTGCCCAGTTCACCACTATCGGAGGGGTGGCTGCGACCTCCATGGCGCGGATGCCCAGCTCGACGTAGTCGTCCTCGTAGATCGGGTTGTAGTTGTTCGGCTTGTCGGGATGAAGCCGAATTGCCTTCTGCGCCAGCATCATGTCCAAGCGGTCGGCAGGCGCTCCGCCCTCAGGGCCGTAGGTGGAACAGATCCTGATGATGGTCAGCGGAATGCGGTGTCGCCGCGCCACCCACGTGCACACGGCCTCCGCGGCGACCTTGGAGAAGCTGTAGTTGGGGCGCAGCGGCACCCCCGGCGGATCCGCTTCGGTCAGCGGCCGTCGGCCTTGGTAACCATAGATCGAGCCCGTCGAGCAGAACACGAAACCCTTGGCCGCGCGGCAGTGGAACAGGAGCTCGCCCGAACTCTGTGCGTTCGTCTCGACGCAACGCGCCCAGTCGTCGGCACCGGGGTCGACCGCAGCGTGGAACACGTAGCTGAAATCGTCGGGAAGCCCGGAGAAGTCGCCTGAGCTCACGTCGAGCGCGACGGGTTCGATCCCTGCGGTGATCAGCTTCTCCCTGTCGCCGGGGCGACCAAGCCGGGCGGCGCCCCAGACCTCGTTGCCCTGCGCCAGCCGCCGTGCGATGGGAAAGGCGATCTTCCCCGTGGCGCCCGTGATCAGGACCTTCTCGCCGTCGAGCACCGATGCTCCTCCGCTAGTGGACCGCCGTCACGATATCGCGCACTCAGTGAATATCAATACCTTGATATCTTCAAGTGGCGGCCGCACCGGCGCGGCCCCTGCCGAGCGAGGAGTGCCCGTGCAACTCACCTTCGACGCCGACGTCGAGGACTTCCGTGCGGAGTTCATTGCGTTCCTCGACGAACACCTCCCGGCCGAGGCGGAAGCCGCCGAGCGGTCGCGGTCGACGTCGCACATCCCCGAGTGGGCGCGACGATGGCAGCGGCTGCAGTTCGATCATGGTTGGTTGCTGCCCGGTAACCCACCTGAGTTCGGTGGCCGCAACGCCGGGATCCTTCAGCAATACGTGCACCGGGAGGAACTATCCCGGCGGAGGCTCTACCACTCGTTCAACCCGCAGGGCGTCGGAATCATCGCGGCGTCCCTGCTGACATTCGGGACGGCGGAACAGAAACAGAAGTGGGCGGTGCCAATCCTGCGCGCCGAGCTGACGGCGTCGCTAGGCATGAGCGAACCGGGCGCGGGCTCCGACCTGGCAGGGCTGCGCACGCAGGCGGTCCTCGACGGCGAATACTTCGTGGTGAACGGGCAGAAGGTGTGGACGTCGGGCGCGCATGACGCCGACGTGGTGCTCGCGTTCGTCCGCACCGATCCCGACGCCAAGCACTCCGGAATCAGCGCCCTGCTCATTCCCACCGCGACGCCGGGGGTGCAGTGCCGGCCGTTCGCCGTTGTCTATGACCGGCACCATCACGACTTCAACGAAGTGTTCCTCACCGACGTTCGCGTCCCCGTGGCGAACCTGGTCGGCCCGCTCCACGGCGGGTGGAAGGTGGCCAACGGGTCGCTGGGGCACGAGCGCACGATGATGTGGACGAGCTTCGCCAAGCGGTTGGAGGACCTGCTCACCGACTTCCGGCCCGTCGGGTCGCTAGAGCGCGATCAGTACGCCACGATCGCCATGGACTACCAGGCACTGCGCCTCCAGGGTTCGGCTGCGCTCGCCCGTGCCGCCCGTGGCGAGACGGACGTCGCCGCCCTCTCGGTACTCAAGGTGCTGGGTTCCGAGGCCGAGCAGAACGCGGCCAGGCACGCCCTCGACGCCGCAGGCATCGAGGGTCTAATCGAACCTGGATTCACCGCGCCCTACAACGCATATAGCCCAGATCTGTTTGCCGCCAGCTGGTTTGCGCGTTATATCGGAACCTACGCGGGCACGATAGCAGGCGGCACCTCGGAGATCCAGCGCAACATCATCGCTCAGCGGATTCTGGGTCTACCGCGCTGAGTCGCGGCTCCGAAGAGCCGCGCGGCGGGCGCCCCGGCTCGCCGCTACCTGCGCGCCAGATACCTGGTGGCCACTTCGTAGCCCAGCACGCCAGCGCCTGCGATGACCATCTCGGCGACGGTGGCGTCGATCAGCACGCGCTCGTGATTGCTCTGCAACGCCGTCCTTTTCACTCAGCGGAAGTCCAGCCTTCACCCGTCCTCGAGGAGTCACTAACGTGCACACCGTGACAGCAATGGTCGACGCCAATCCCGACAGCGCCGCTGCGAGCAAGCAGGCGCTCTGCGCGGAGATCGCGGCGATCGAGTCCGGATATCAGCGTGCGGGCGTCGTCCCGACTACACGGGGGCAGGAGATCCGTTGATCGAATCCACGCTGAGC
>Ga0105248_10007311_pt1 | contig 12117 bp, 6 predicted proteins | sample KBSS34metaG_FD_81524 | JGI IMG/M metagenome (GOLD analysis project Ga0105248, IMG submission 81524) | Switchgrass rhizosphere microbial communities from Kellogg Biological Station, Michigan, USA - KBS S3-4 metaG | ecosystem: Host-associated > Plants > Roots > Rhizosphere > Soil | place... | reverse complement strand
CGGGCGGCAGGTCGAGCACGCGCTTGCTCTCGGTGACCGCGAACTGTCCGAGCAGGAAGAAAGCCTCGCGCGGCTCGGTCGCAACCCAGTTCGGGTTGCCGCGACCTGCGTTGAGGTACGTGATCGACGCTTCCTGGGCGGACTTCGATGCCACCTTGGCAAGGAAGTCCTTGATCTCGAAGGGACCCAGCTTTTCGTATTTCTTGAGTGTCATGTCGTCCATCGAACTACTCCTGGAAAAGGTTCAGACAACCGCAGCTTCGCGGCTCACGACATCAGCATGATGATGACCATGCCCCAGATCGTGAGCAGGGTGTTGCCGACGGCATAGGTAACTGTGTAGCCGAGCGCCGGCACCTGGCTTTTGGCTTGATCACAAACGAGGCCGAGCGATGCCGTCGTCGTGCGCGAACCGGAAATGATCCCGAGCGTCAGCGCGTCGTGGAAGCGGAATACATACTTCGCCACGAACATGCCGAGGATCAACGGCACCGTCGTCGCCAGAGCGCCCCACAGGAACAGGCCGATGCCCTGCGTCTTCAAGCCGTTGATGAAACCCGGACCTGCCGAGATACCGACGATCGCAATGAAGATGTTCAAGCCGACCGAGTTCATGAACCACACGGTCGGTGACGGGATGCGTCCGAACGACGGGCGCACGGAGCGCAGCCAGCCGCCGACGATTCCGGCGATCAGAGCGCCACCGGCCGTGGACAGCGTTATCGGCGCACCGCCGACTTTGACTACCAGAGACCCGATCAACGCACCCATGACGATCCACATGCCGATGAACGCGACGTCGGCGACGTCGGTCGGCCGGTCGGCAACGCCGAGCACCTTGGTTACGGCGCTGGTGTCCTGCGTACGGCCGACGATCGTGACGAGGTCGCCGCGCTGAAGCGTGGTGTTCGGCAGGATCGGGATATCCGTGGCCGTCGCGCCGCGCGTGATCTTGCGCAGGAAGACGCCGCGCGCGGCCGGGCCCTTGGCCAGTTCCGCAAGCGTCTTGCCATCGACTTCCTTGTTGCTGACCAGGACGTCCACGCCTTCAATCGGGACCGCCAGCAGTTCCTTGTCTTCGACCTCGGTCGCGCTCGCTCCGAGGATGTTGACGAGCACATCGCGGGCGCCGGCCACCGCGACGACATCGCCCTCACGCAGGACGGTGTCGGCACCTGCCTCCTCGATCTTTCCGCCGCGGCGGATGCGCAGAATGAAGACGCGCGCGTCGGGCACGAGCGCCTCGGCCTCGATCGCACGCAGGCCGACGGCTCTCCCACCGGCTGCTACACGGTAGGCGCGAATTGCCCAGCGGTGCCAAGCCGAGCCGGCTCCGCCGATTTCCTTGGTGCCGCCGCCCTGCTTCTCCTCGTAGTCCTTGCAGGCCGCTTCGAGGTTGATGCCGAGCAGCTTCGGGCCGACGACCGCGATCACGATCGCCGAGCCGACGGTGCCGAACATGTAGCTCACGGCGTAGGCAATCGGCATCGAGTCGAGCAGCGCCTTTGCTTTGTCCGGTTCCAGTCCGAGGCGGTTGATCGCGTCAGTCGACAGGCCCATCGCCGCGGAAATCGTCTGCGACCCGGAGTACAGTCCCGCCGCGTAGCCGAGATCGTAGCCGGCGATCTTTGCGATCACGACGGCGGCCAACAGGCTGAATACGCACTGGACCGCGGAGAATGCCGCCTGCGGCAAACCATCCTTCGCGACACCGCGGACGAACTGCGGCCCGACCGCATAGCCGACGGCGAACAGGAACATCAGGAAGACGGTCGCCTTCAGAGGCTGCGCGATCGTGATTCCGATCTGCCCGATCAGGACACCGGCGAGCAGCGTGGCCGTCACCGCTCCAAGGCCGATGCCCTTGAACGTGAACTTGCCGAAGTAATAGCCCAGACCAAGCGTCAGGAATATCGCGATCTCGGGGTACTGTTTCAGCGTAGCGAAGAACCAGTCTATAACTATCATGCTGCTCTCCAATTCAATGGCTCAGTCGAGCCGGCAGTTTGGGTTCGCATCGGTATTCGCGGCCGGCTCGTTGGCAGCCGGCGCGAATAATTTTCGGCATCGGCTACTTGGCTTTCCTTGCCGGCGTCGTGGCCTTGGCAGCGGCGAGCGGCGGCGCCTTGTTCTGCTTGGCGCTGCCGGCTGCTCCCTTCTGCGCCTTGCCGATCGCCGCCAGCTTGATCAGCTTCAGGCCACGTGCGTTGTTGTACCCATGGATCTCCTTGACATCGAGCTTGCGCATGAAACCGATCGTATCGGCCTCGATCACCTGGCCAGGGACCATGATCGGGAAACCCGGCGGGTATGGGATCACGAAGTTCGCAGACACCATGTGCGGGCCCTTCGCCAGCCGCTCGTCGATCTTCGGACTCATCAACGGCAGGTACTCGCAATCGTCCTCTTCATAGGCCGCAAAGAACGCGCCGCGCATGTCGCCCTCGAGCGTGGTGCCGTTCGGGTCTTCGCGGTAGCCGTCGTGGAAGCGGCTGAAGTTCGGCAGGTCCGGCACGTCGGTCATCAGGTTCTTGACCTTCGCCGCGAACGCGGCCCGCGCGGACTCGCCGCCTTCGGCAAGCTGGGCCTCGATGCCCTGCGAAATCTCGAGCAGCACCTTGACCAGCAGCGCGACATCGCTACGAGTGTTGTTGATGTTGCTCTGGAGCAGCACGCTGTTGCGCGAGGTCTTGTTCAGCTGGATGTTGTACTTCGCGGCGAGCAGACCCTTGAGCGACGAACCGTCGAACCCGGCCGTGCCGCACACCAGCGTCATGCGTGTCGGGTCGAGGAAGAACTCGTCGTCCTTCACCGCCTTCAACGCGGTCAGCCAGTTTGCGTCCGGGGAGAGAAAGTCCTTGAAGCCCGAGTTGCGGAACTCGGCCGGAATCATGCTGTCGGCGCCGAGCATCTTGAAGTACTTCGAGATGATCGGGTGTTCGTTGATCGACTTGCGGATTGCCAGCGAGATCTCGATCGCCTTGCGAACGAGTTCGTAGCCTTCGAGCTCCATCTGGCGTCGTGCGACATCCAGCGACGCGATGATCTGTGCGTTCGGCGAGGTCGAGGCATGGATGAACACCGCCTCGCGGAATGCCGAGACGTGATGGTTGTAGTCCTCGTCCTTGACCGCGACGATCGAGCCCTGGCGCAGGCACGACATCGACTTGTGGACCGAGTCGGTTTCGTAGACGCGGATGCGGATCTTGCGCGGATCGGGCACGAGGCGCCGGTCGAGCACGCGCTTATCCTTCGGGTCGAGGTCTTCGCCGAGTTCGGCGACCTGCGCCTGATACGCTTTCAGAGCTTCAGGGGTGTCGCGCCATTCGTGCAGCCATTCGGCCGCGCCGATGCCGGTGCGCGGACGCAGGAACGGTGACCAGCGCGCGAAGCCGAACCAGGCTTCGTCCCACAGAAACAGCAGGTCGGGTTTGATCGCCAGGCACTCTTCCATGACCCGGCGCGTGTTGTAGACGTGGCCGTCGAACGTGCAGTTCGTCAGCGTGATCATCTTCACCCGGTCGAGCCGGCCCTCGGCCTTGAGATTCAGGAGCGCCTGTTTGACCGTGCGCAGCGGGACCGCGCCGTACATCGAGTACTCGGTCATCGGGAACGCCTCGACGTAATAAGGCTGCGAACCCGAAAGCACCATGCCGTAATGATGCGATTTGTGACAGTTGCGGTCGGCGATCACGATGTCGCCGGGCGCCGTAACGGCCTGGTAGACCATCTTGTTCGAGGTCGACGTGCCGTTGGTGACGAAAAACACGTGGTCGGCGCCGACCGCGCGCGCGAATTTTTCCTGCGCGATTTTGATGTTGCCGGTTGGCTCGAGCATGCTGTCCAGGCCACCGGTGGTGGCGGAGCTCTCGGCCAGGAACAGGTTCAGGCCGTAGAACTCGCCCATGTCGCTGATCCAGTTCGACTTCATGATCGACTTGCCGCGCGCGATCGGCAGCGCGTGGAACGTGGCGATCGGACGGGCGGCATACTTCTTGAGGTTGTCGAAATGCGGCGTCGAATAGCGGTCGGCGACGCCTTCGAGAATGTTCAGATGCACTTCCATCAACTCTTCGACTTCGTAGAACACGCGCCGGATCATCGAAGCCGCCGGATCGCCCGCGAGCTTTTCGACATTCCGGTCGGTCATCAGGTAGATGTCGAGTTCCGGGCGAATGCGCTTGATCATCTTGGCCAGCGTGATGCCGATCTCGAGCGGGGCGTCGGTCGACGCATCCAGGTGCTGGTAGGTCGTGAGAAGGTCGCGCAGCAGCGGCACGTCATTCTTCGATGGCACCGGTATACCGTCGAAGATCACGACCGACTGGATCTTGCCGTTGAGGATCGTGGCGAGGATGGCATCCTCGACGCTGCCGACGAAAACCGGCTCGTAGATCATCGCGTCTTCGGTGCGGCGCAGGCGCCGGGTTTCGTGCGCCAACTTGGCCAGGCTGCCAGCCGGCGCGGGTGAGACAAACAGTGCCTCGAAGTACGGCCGGTGAGTCTGGCCGCCTTCGAATGTCTGCGACAACCGCTCCGGCTCGACCTCGCCGTCGTCGTCCGACGATTCCCACTGGCCGCTGTCATGGCGGTAGCTGCCCGACAGCAACGAAGCGCTGACGCGGCGCACCAGGCGCGCGACGCCAATCGCATCGTCCACGGCAATGCGCTCGGCCAGCGTCTTCAACAGCCGCCCGCCGGGGTAGGCGAAATAGTCTTCCAGTGGGCGCACGTCCCCGAACGCCGCCTCGACCGCGGCACGGCCGGCGCGAGCGTTGCCGCCGCGCGCTCCGGCTGCCCAGGTTTGTGCCTTGGCATTCAACTCGCGCCACCGATCGAACCGCGCTGCCGAACTCGCAAAAAAATTGTCCACGTTCGCGGTGGTTTTGGTTGAAGTCGCCATGGTTCACTCCTGAATGCAGCACATACGTTGATCATTTGCCGGTGCGTGGCGGGACCATTGATCCAGGTCAACGCGCAAGGCACGGACGTCCTAGCTGCCGTAGGGCAGCATCTCGATCCATCGTGATCTGCGGGCACGTGTGCCCGCAATGGGACCTTGGACCTATCGAACCTGAAGCGATTTGGAGAGCACTGCCGCCTGTACCAATGCATCGCGGCATGATTCCAGACTCTCCTGGTGGCAAGCCTTCCAACCGCGTGCATACTTTCTTGCCAACGACATTTTTCGAACCTGACGCACGAGAGGCACCGCGCCGCCTTGAGCAAGATAAAGAATGAACGAGTCGGGCGGAATTGGACCTTGGCCCTACGGGCGGCCATGGATGGTTCAATGGTGATAGGCTCCGGTCAATTTCCGGGGACTTGGTGTATGGCCAATCACGGCGTTCGTGTGATCCTGCTACTGGCGGCTGTGCTGCTTGCCGCATGCTCGACGGCGCCGTTCCCACGCGGCGCACCGTCGACTTTTCTTCCGCCCGGCGACAGCACCGAACTCGATCACGCTGTTGCGGGACTCGCCCTGGCGCCCGACGAAACCGCCTATGGTTTGTTCAGGAGCGGTGAAGACGAATTCGCGGCGCGCCTCACCAGCATTGCGCTGGCCGGGCGCAGTCTCGATGCGCAGTATTACCTGTGGCATGACGATCTCACGGGCCGGGCGATCGGCCGCGAACTGCTGCGCGCCGCCGATCGCGGCGTTCGCGTCCGCGTGCTGCTCGACGACGTGACCGCGCGCACGCACGACGAGGATTTGGCGATCCTCGACTCGCACGAACGGATCGAGATCCGCGTGTTCAACCCGTTCCGGACGCGCGGGTCGACGGTCGGCAACGGCCTGGAATTCATCTTCGGCGGCGGCCGCGTCAACCATCGCATGCACAACAAATTGTGGATCGCCGACTCGCGGCTCGCGATCGTCGGCGGCCGCAACATCGGCGATGAATACTTCGGCGCACACGAAGAGGTCAATTTCGGCGATCTCGGCGTGCTCATGGCGGGGCACGTGGTCGCCGACGCCGACGCAGACTTCGATCTGTTCTGGAACAGCGACAGCGTCGTTCCAATCTCGGCGTTCGCGCAACCGAAGGACGCCGACGCAGCGCTGGCAAACAAGCGCGCGGCGATGGATGCGCAGAGGCAGGAGGCACTCGCGACGCCCTATGCCCAGCACCTGATCAACCTGCGCGACGAGGGCCTCACCGGCCTGCACCTCGACAGCATGCTGCGCGGCAAGAACGTCAAGCTGGTTACGGACGATCCGTCCAAGTCGAAAGGCGAAGACACCACCCCGCAGGTCATGCTCGACACGATCACCGGCCTGCTGCAGGGCGCGCAGAAGGAAGCCGTGATCATCTCGCCGTACTTCGTGCCGAAGCGACCCGGCACCGACCTGCTGGTGTCGATGGAAAAGCGCGGCGTCGCCGTGCACCTGCTGACCAATTCGCTCGCGGCGAACGACGTCGCCTCGGTGCATGGCGGATACAGCAAATCGCGGCTGGAACTGATGCGCGCCGGGGTCGACATCCACGAACTCAAGCCCGTGTCGCTTGGAACGCACAGCAAGTCCGCAGGTTCGAGCAAGTCAACCGCAAGCCTGCACGCCAAATCGCTGGTGACCGACGATCACATCGCGTTCGTCGGATCGTTCAACATGGATCCGCGTTCGGCGCGCATCAACACCGAATGCGGCGTCATCATCGACGATCCCGCGTTCGCCGCCCAGGTGCACGCGCGCTACGAACTCGCGACCCAACTGAAGAACAGCTGGAAGCTCGAACTGCAGGACGGCAAGATCGTCTGGTTCGACGAGGTCGACGGCAGGCAGGTGATCCTGCACGACGAGCCACCGGCGAGCGGCACCAAGCGCTTCATCGCCTGGATGTTCAGCTGGCTGCCGCTGGATTCGCAATTGTGACAGGCGCGCGCCTGAACTCACTCTCGCGCCGCGGGCGGTGAGAGGATCAGGTTGAGGCGTGCCCGGTCGACGCGACGTAGCGCGCGTTCGCTGCACGCCTTCTGCAAACCTGCCGCGCCTGCAAGCGGACAGGCTGGCCCCTCACCCTACCCTCTCCCCATCATTCGATGGGGAGAGGGGAAGAAACAGCAGCGTCAGTGAGGAATCCGCTCATAGAGGAATCCGCTCATAATTCGATGGCGAGAGAGGAAGAAATAGCAGTATCAGTGAGGAATCGGCGGAACGCAGGTTTACTCCCTAGCCCGCTTGCGGGGAGAGGGTCGGGGTGAGTGGTGCGTGACCGGGCACGAAGGTTGGCCAGCGCGGTTCGCAGCGAACGCTAGTTTCCGCGATCGGCTTCGACCAGTGCCGCCACATCCGCATCGATCAAAGACCAGAACGGATTGCTGCGCGGGCGCGTAAGCGATCCGAGCGAGATGGTGACCGCACCGCTCTCGCCGCGAAACAGCCACGAGCCGATGCTCGGGATGCCGGCGCGGCCGCTGCCGGGATTCAATCCGTAGACCGGATCGTCGGGCGGAAACGGCAGGGCGACATGGCTGAGCGAGACGAGTGTTTCCGGCCACTCCAGTTGCGTGTCGCTAACGCTGACGCCGCCGTCCGGCGCGAGGTGACGCACGCTGACCTTGCGTTCCTGCTCGCTGGTGTTGACGATGAGATCGAGCGTGTAGCCGCGCGTTTCCTTCGACAAACGCTCGATCAGCGCGCCGGCCCCAGGACGTTGCACGGCGACGAGCGCGCCGTATCGATTCACGTCGAACAAGGTCAGCCGATGCGCCGCTCCATGCAGGTGCGCGTAGAGCACATCCACGACGCCGTTCGCGCCGACGGTCGCATCGACGACCGATTGCCAGGTGATGACCGGCGGCATCTCGTCGATGCGTCCGGATTCCACGGCGCGCGCGAGCGACTCCTGCAAGGTCCGTGTCGCGCGGCTGACCTGGCGGGTCGCGTTTATCGCGAACGAATTGAACTTGTACGGATCGTATTCGACGCCGATCTCCTGCCAGCGCACCTTCTGCAGCGCCGGCAACGGCACGACGCTGAGCATGTCGAGCACGTTCGCGACGACTGCGACTTCAGGCACTTCGATCGCCGGCGACACGAGCAGTATGCGATCGGGCCTGCGCAGCGAAGTGTCCACGAGCGCGTCGAGCGTGTATTGCAAAGCCATCGTGCCGCCGGTCGAATAGCCGCCGAGGTAGAACGGCTGGCCGGGCGGCGTGCGCGATGCGACGTCGCGGGCGGCGATGCGCACCGCCGCGGTCCAGTCCGCTGCGCTCATCTGCGTCATCACCGACGGCAGCGTGCCATGCCCGGGCAGGCGCAACACAGTAACCTCGAACCCGCGCGCATGCAGCGCCTCGGCCAGCGCTTTCATCGAATACGGTGAGTCGCTCAAGCCATGCAGCAGCAGCGCGTGACCGGTCGGTTCCGGCGTCGTGAGACGAAACGACCGGTTGAACGGCGCGCCTTCGACGAGTTTGCTGACGTTGCTGTCCGGATTGAAGCGGCTGTAGATGTACGCCTCGTCGGAATGATCCCAACTCGTGATCTTCACGCGCATTGCGTCGAACAGCCGATCTTCGAGCTTCAGGTAACCGTCGAAGTCGAGATTGGCGTCGCGCAGCGCCGAGAACTCCTCGTCGAGTCGTTCTATATGCCAAGGCTTCAGATCTGGCAACGCAAGGACAGCGTACAACGTGAAGCCGACCACGAGGGAGACAAAAGCGGTGATCGCCAAGGTCACGAGGCGTCGCGTCAGACCCCACAGCCAAAGCGCGACATCGAAAAACAGCTCACCTGACCGGCTCATCGGTGATCTTTCCATGCGGTACAAGCGCGCGAGTAGAGGTGATGGCCTTCCCTAAGCATCTGCGTCGCCATTGTCCTCTCGCAGCCGATCGACACGCGCTCCTTGGCCGGTCAATCGACAGGAGCGGGCCGCAGGCTCTGTGGCCAGGAATTGCCGTAGAAATTCAGGTACGAGCGATCAAGGTTGCCGGGCGTGTACTTGTCGAACACGATCGCGTCGCCGGCGTCGTTGTGCCAGGTTGCGCGCTTGTTTACCATTTCCGACGACTTGATGCCGATGTTTATGTCCTTGCTTGCAACGTCGGCCTTGCCGTAGGTCTTCTCCATCCGTTTCACGACGTCGTCGAACGCCATCGACGGAAGTCCGAGAAAACTGATCCATGCCACGTGCCCGTCGAGAACGTGGTACCAGATCACTGTCTTCAATCCGACGAACGTATCGGACAGCACCTTCTTTTGCGCAAACGCCGTGCTGACGCAGGTCACCTGGGAAGGATCGGTGTCGCTTGGCGATCGCGCAGTACATGCGATCTTGTCGCCGAAAACCGCCTGCACTTCGGCTTGGGTCATGCCCAGATGCACGCCGTTTACATCGTAGCTGGCGGCGCTGGCGCTGCCCACAACGCCGAATCCCGCCAGCAAGACCCATCGCCATCGTTGCGCCGTGCTCATGTTTGAGTCCTGCCTTTCCTTCAACTCTAGTAAACCAATGTACGCTTTTCCTGAAACCAGGGGGAGCGTGCATCCTGCAAGGCGAGTCAAATGACGACTTGCAGGAAGCGATCGAGCAATTCGCCCAATGGAATCATCGTCAAGACCAACGGCGCCACGGGGAGAAGCGAAATCACGGCCAGCTGCACAACCATTTCCTTTCCGAACGGCACCAGCCTCATCCCTTTCACGACTTCGAAGCTGTTGCCCATGTCCGCGAGCGACTGGATGTCCGCGCTCCCCACCAGCGGTTCTTCCGGCCGCGCGCCGCCGCGCAACCATTTCCGGTCGAACTCACGCACGTAGCGCTGGGCGAGGCCACCGTACTCACTCAGGCCCGCGCGCTTGGTGCGCGCCAGCAGGGGGACGAAGACCAGCAGTGGCGCCACGACGAAAAACAGCATGACCGTGACCAGGGAGACGATTTCCATCTTGAAGTCGACGAGCTTCGCGCCGGCGTAGAAGATCTTGTTCGCCATCACGCCGGCAAGCATGACGCCCTGTCCGGCCAGCAGCGGAGCGAACGCCTGCGTGATGATTGAAAGAAAGCCGAGGCTCCCGGCGCGATCGGGGTGCGTAGGCATGAGCTGTAGATCGATCCGCGATATCTGCCAAAGGAAGCGCGCCCAGATCACCAGGCGGAAATACCAGCGAAGCAGGATGAACTGGAAAATCGGCAGGCTGACGCAGCCGAACCACCAGCCGGCCAAGGTCGGTTGAAGCTTCCCTCCCCCCGATTCTGCGTACCAAGTCGCCACGTCGATGGCCGAGTGACTCCGCCAGATGACAAGCACGCCGACGCCATAGACGAATGCGATCAGCAGCAGTTCCGCCGGGATGGAGTTGCGCAGACGCAATGCGGAAGAAATGGCGGCGTCGAATTGCGCACGCGCCGCATCAGGAATCAGGCCACGCTTTTCGAATGCGGCGACCACCGGGCGCATGCGTTGGTGCACAACGAGTTCCGCCGCGATGAACAAGGGCAGAGCCAGCAGTAACCGCGCATGCACATCGACGTCGAACAAGAACGGCACCTTGACGCTGTCGCCCCACGCATGACCCTCTGCGACCGACAGCAGCAGCAGCGGTACCCACGTCAGCAGCACCGCGACGATCAAGCGGCGCGTCATCAGTTCCAGCGCATCGCCGGAAAGATGTGCGCGCCGCAGCAGTTGATAGAGCGGGCCGCCGAGGACCAGCGAAAAATCGGGTGGCTGTCCCGGGAGCGATCCTGCGACTTCAGTTTTCATCGTGTTGTCTGTCCGTTGGCGCAATTCGATCATGCAACTCGTCAACGCCATCCGCTAACGGGGCCTGTAGTGCGCTGCCGGCGTCGCCCGCGACCACTATCGCCTCCTTCCGATATGGAAATCAAGCCACCGAACCCAACGATTCCAGCGGGTCGATGGTCTTGTTGCGACATATCGGTGTGGACTTCGCGCAGCGAACCCGATCGGCGTAGTGCACCAAATGCCGACCGGACAATCGCGTCCACGGCGCAGGATGCCGCGACCAGCTGTCTGGTCGCGGCATCGAGTACTCAATCGGGGTTCGGACTCGAGCTGTCGGCATGCGTGGGCAAGCGGAAATGCAGGGTCGCGCCGCCGTCGCTGTTGTTCGTCGCCCAGAGCGTGCCTGCGTGTGCCTGGACGAGCATGGCGCAGACCGAGAGTCCGAGCCCCATACCGCCTTTCTTGCCCGAGACGAATGGCGCGAAGATGCGTGCGAGATCCTGTTCGGGGATGCCGGGTCCGTTGTCGGCTACCTGCACTTCGACCTCGCCGTCATCGGCAAGCAGCGCGCGCACCGTGAGCACGCGGGGATGCGCGACGCTGCCCATCGCGTCTGTCGAATTCATCATCAGGTTCAACAGTACCTGCTGCAACTGGACCCGGTCGCCTCTTACCGGCGGCAAGTCTGCAGCCAGCTCGAGGGCGACCTCGACGCGGCGGTCGATCAGATCGCTGCGCAGGATCTGCAGGACTTCGCGCACGACGTCGTCGATTTCGAGGCGAACGAACTCGGTGCGGTCGTTGCGCAGCATGCTGCGCAACTTGCGAATGACGTCGCCAGCGCGCTTGGCGTTGTCGACGATATTCGTGAAGCTGATGGCCACCTCGTCGGCATCTGGCGGCTGGCGCGCAAGGAAACGCGCGCCAGCCTGGGCGTTGCTCAGGATTGCGGTCAATGGCTGGTTGAGCTCGTGCGCGAGCGAGCTCGACAACGCGGACAACGAAGCCACGCGCGACAGGTGCGCCAGTTCGTCGCGCTGCAGCGCCGCTTCGCGCTCCATGCGCTTGCGATCGCCGATATCGGCAATCGAGGCAATGGTGAAATGTTCCTGACCGATCTGAATCGGAGTCAAACCGATCTCGACCATGATTGCGCCGCCGCCGCGCCGCTCGGCCACGAGTTCAGTACTCGCACCCGCGTTGCGCGCGGCCGGGTCGCCGGCAAACAGGCGTCGCATGTCGGCGCGGCCGTGGCGGTAGCGCTCCGGCAGCAATGCCTCGACATCCATCCCGATCAGCTGCTCCTGCGTGTACCCGAACATCGATTCGGACTGCTTGTTTCCGAACGTGATCGCGCCACGGTCGTTGACCAGCAGGACTGCCGATGGCATCGACTCGACCAGCAGGCGAAAGCGTTCCTCG
>Ga0105248_10007309_pt1 | contig 12119 bp, 7 predicted proteins | sample KBSS34metaG_FD_81524 | JGI IMG/M metagenome (GOLD analysis project Ga0105248, IMG submission 81524) | Switchgrass rhizosphere microbial communities from Kellogg Biological Station, Michigan, USA - KBS S3-4 metaG | ecosystem: Host-associated > Plants > Roots > Rhizosphere > Soil | place... | reverse complement strand
TCGGTGGACAGCAAGAGCGTTCAGGGCGCTGCCCTGATGAAACTGACCTTCCGTGAAGGCACCGACATGCAGCAGGCGATGGCCGAGACAGTTGGCTACGTTAATCGCGCACGAGCTTTCATGCCACCCGGCACCGTTCCGCCCTTCATCACACGCTTCGACCCCGGAAGCGTCGCCGTTGGCCTGCTCTTGTTCACGAGCAACACCCATACCCAGGGTGAACTGCAAAATATCGCTCTCAACCAGGTACGCCCTCTTTTTGCGACGCTCTCCGGAGTCTCGGCGCCTCCTCCCTTTGGCGGCAACCAGCGCACCATTGTCGTCACTCTCGATCCTGACAAGCTGAAGCAGTACGGAGTGTCGCCTGAGCAAGCGATCGCGGCCGTTACCAGCGGAACCGTCGTGTCGCCTTCAGGGAATCTCTATGACGGAACCCTGAACCGCATCGTTCGTACGAACTCCACGCTCGGGCCGGACCTGAATGATCTGATGGCGGCTCCTATTCATCCCCGCTCCGGAGCAAACATCTATCTACGCGACATTGGAACCATCGAGAATGGCACGGACATCGTCACGGCCTACGCTCATGTGGACGGCCGCAGAACTGTCTATATCCCGGTTACGAAGCGCTCCGATGCATCTACCCTTGCAGTCATCAAGGCTGTCAAAGCAGCCATCCCAAGCTTCAAGAAAGTCATGCCGGATGATGTTGATGTGCAACTCGCCTTTGATCAATCCGGCTACGTATCGAACGCGATCAATGGCCTTGTTAGAGAAGCCGCACTTGGCGCGATCCTCACAGGACTGGTCGTCCTGCTTTTTCTGCGAGACTGGCGTGGGGCACTCATCGTCGTAGCGAACATCCCCTTTGCTCTGTTTACTGCGGTGCTCCTCCTGTGGGCGACAGGCCAGACCATCAACATCATGACGCTCGGCGGACTCGCGCTCGCAGTCGGTGTGCTCGTTGACGAGGCGACGGTTGAGGTCGAAAACATTCATACGCAGCTTCTTCCCGGTGTATCCCGGGCACGAGCCGTTCTTGAAGCCTGCCGCCGGACCGTGCTGGCACGTCTCCTCTCAATGCTCTGCGTTCTGGCGGTGTTTGTCCCCTCCTTCTTCATGAAAGGAGTGGGAAGGCAGCTATTCGTTCCGTTGTCTCTTGCCGTCGGCTTCGCTATGATCGCCTCGTATTTCCTCTCCAGCAGCCTGGTCCCGGTCTTTGCCACATGGATCATGAAGGAGTCGCATAAAGGCGAGGAAACGGAAGGCCGCTTCGGAAAGTTGAGAGCACGCTATGAGCGATTTCTGTCTTTTGTACTAGATCGACGCTGGCCAGTCATACTCGGTTACTTTGCTGTAACTGCCATCATCCTCGCCTTGATCGCTCCTCGGATCGGTAGCGAGATATTTCCTGACTCCAACGGCCCTGTGCTACGAATACGGCTCAAAGCACCTATTGGCACAAGAATCGAACAGACTGAGCCAATGGTGACGCAGGCTCTCGATCTGATCCGAAAAACAGTCGGCAAAGATAGTGTTGAGATCACCTCTGACTACATCGGCGTTCAACCATCAAGCTACCCAGTAAATCTGATCCACCTCTTCACCAGCGGCCCTGAAGAGGCTCTCGTCCAAATTCAGCTTCGCCCTGGCCATCCCGACGACGAGCGCCTGCGCGAAGATCTTCGTGCGGCCTTTCACAAGCAGATGCCGCAATTGTCGGTTGCATTCGAGGCGGGTGACATTATCTCGCAGGTCATGAGCTTCGGTTCACCAACCCCAATACAAATTGACGTTCAAGGTGTAGACATCGAACAGGACTATGCCTATCTCGCAAAGGTCGAAGCAGAACTTCGCAAACTGGATTTCCTGAGGGATATCTCCATCGTCCAACCTCATCTTTACCCCACAGTCGAGATCGCCGTTAACCGCGACTATGCAGGTCAATTTGGTCTTACGATGGCCGATGTAACCAATTCTCTGACGCCGGCAACTGGGTCCTCTCGTTTCACCGCCCCCAACTACTGGCGAGATCCAAGAACAGGCAACGCCTTCCAGATTCAGGTGCAGTTGCCGTCGAACCGTATGCAAGGCCTCGGTGCGCTCTCAACTCTCCCACTCATGCGTGATGGGCAAACACAACCGCAGCTCGATCAGGTCGCCAAACTGGAATACGGAACAATGCCTGAGATGATTGAACGACTGAGCGGCCAACGGATAGTAAGTGTCACCGCTAATCTGCACGGCGTTCCTCTCGGTGAAGCTCAGAAACGCATCGCCGCGGCCTTAAAAAATCTCCCCGCGCCCCCCAAAGGCTCCGCCGTTGCGGTGCGCGGTCAAATACCCGCCCTTGAAGAGACCACCTTGGGACTGCGCACCGGACTTCTTCTGGCCACGGCAACCATCTTCCTGCTTCTGGTTGCTAACTTCCAATCTCTCCGTCTGCCTCTTGCCATCCTCTCAACTGTGCCCGGTGTACTTTGCGGTGTGGTTATCATGCTCCTTCTCACAGGAACAACACTCAACATTCAGTCATTTATGGGAGCAATCATGGCGATTGGCATCTCTGTCGCAAACTCTATACTCCTCGTCAGTTTCGCTGAGCAAGCTCGACACCAGAATGAGGATATCGAGTCGGCCACCAGGACAGGTGCTACAGGTCGCATGCGCGCGATTCTGATGACCGCAACGGCCATGATCTGCGGCATGATCCCGATGGCCATCGGCTTCGGAGAAGGCGGTGCACAGTCTGCTCCGCTCGCCAGGGCTGTGATTGGAGGGCTCATCTTCTCAACCTTGACTACCCTCACGGTACTACCCGCCATCTACGCATCGCTGCAGGCCAGAGCCTCTAGCACGTCAAATTCTCTAAATCCCGAAGATCCATCGAGTCGATATTATGTCCATTCGTAAACACATCTATTTCTTCTTTCCGCTGGTGTGCTGCTTTAATGGCTTCTCCCAGCCCCCTGCCCATGTGGAACTGGCGAAGGTAGAGAGCCATTCTTCTGCTCGAACCGTACCGCTCACGGCGGAACTTGCACCATTTCTGCAGACCGATGTCGAGGCTCGTTCTCCCGGATACGTAGAGAAGGTGCTAGTGGACCGAGGGAGTCTGGTTCGCCGCGGACAGTTGTTGGTTCAGCTTTCTGCACCAGAGATCAACTCCCAAACCTCGGCTTCAGAAGCGAACCTCCATCAGGTGGAAGCTGATTTGGCCCAGGCAGAAGCTCAGGCCGCGGCAGCGGAAAGCACTTCGGCCAGGATGCAGGAGGCAGCCAAAACTCCCGGCGCCGTGGCTGAGAACGAAGTCCTACAGTCACAAAAGCAGCGGGATGCGGCCGTTGCACTGGTTCAGAGCCGAAAGGCAGCCGTACAGAACGCGAGAGACCGACTTCATGCGAGTCGAGCAATGGAATCCTATCTTGGCGTGACTGCACCCTTCGATGGAATGATTACAGATCGATTCGTCAACCCTGGGATGTTGATTGATGGCGGCCACACTCCGCTGCTCAAACTCCAGCAGGTCGACCACCTGCGATTGATCGTGCCGATACCGGAGACATATACCGGCTCAATCGTACGAGGGATGTCGGCGTCGTTCCACGTTCCCGCACATCCCGGCCGAAACTACTCGGCCAAGGTCGCTCGGATACCCAGTGCTCTCGATCCAAAGAGTCGAGCAATGATGGTCGAACTTGATGTGTACAACAAGGACAACAGTCTCGCACCGGGCATGTATCCCACGGTCGATTGGCCGGTCAGCACCGGTGAAAATCTTCTCTTTGTGCCGAGTACAAGCGTTGTCACAACAACTGAAAGAACATTCGTAATCGCATCGATCAATGGCAAGGCGCATTGGATAGACGTGAGGAAAGGGCCGGCAGCTGGCGACTCCGTATCTGTCAGAGGCCCGATTTCTGCAGGACAGGAAGTCGTCAAACGGGCTACAGACGAGCTTCGCGAAGGGACGCCGCTTGCGAAATGAGTTGCGTCGGCTAAGATTGCCTTCGATGACTAATCCACAAGGAAACCAGCAGCTTACTAGAAGAGAGCTTCTTCGCTTTTCCGCCGCGGGAGCGGCCGGGCTTGCTACAAACCTTAGTCCTTCTATGTTTCTTCTGGCAGAAGAACAGCAGGCATCAGCCCCTCACCGCACCTCCTCATCACGGTCAAAAAGCACCCTCTATGCCGAACTTCTAAAAACATGGTGTGACGGCCTGCTTTCCCATCAGGTCACTGAGATGCAAGACCCCGCGCTTCACGGCGCTCTTCTCTGCCCGGCGTGCACGTTGATTCATGGCCGCTGTGGCGATGCGCTTTACCCGCTACTGCACTTGGCCCATACAACAGGGGATGCCAAGTACCTGCGCGCTGCACTTTCCGTCAATGACTGGACGGAACGGCAGGTAAACCGCGACGACGGTAGCTGGATCAACGATGTTACGCTCAGTTCATGGAAGGGCATCACGGTCTTCCATGCCATCGCTCTCGCCGAGGCATTGCATCATCATGGATCGGTGCTCGAAGTAGGTACGCGAGCGCAGTGGACCGACAGGCTTGCCCGTGCTGTGAAGTTTCTCGACGGATTTATCTCCATCGAAACTGGCAACATCAACTATCCCATCACGTCCTCCTATGCATTTGCCCTCTGCGGACAAGTCCTCAGCCAGCCACGTTATGTCGAACGCGGACGGACGCTGGCACACGCGACCCTCGACTACTTCACACCAAACGGACTGCTCTTCGGCGAGGGTCATCCCCTCAATCAACAAAGCCCCAAAGGTTGCCGCCCAGTCGATCTCGGCTACAACGTCGAAGAGTCTCTGCCCGCGCTTGCGCTCTACTCGCTGCTCACCAATGACAAAGCTGTCCTAGACCAGACCGTAAAGGCACTCCAGGCACACATGGAGTTTATGCTGCCGGATGGCTCATGGGACAACAGTTGGGGCACTCGAAACTATAAGTGGACGTGGTGGGGTAGCCGAACCAGCGATGGCTGTCATCCCGCGTACGCGTTGCTAGCTGATCACGATCCTCGATTCGCAGAGGTCGCCAGACGCAATCTTGAGCTGATGTCTTCATGCACGCATAACGGCCTGCTCTACGGCGGACCAGACTATTTCGCACACGGCGATCAACCTTGCATACATCACACCTTCACCCACGCAAAGGCACTCGCAACCGTGATCGACCGCAGCACCAAATCCACACCGGCAGCGAAGTCCTCCCTGCCCCGCGATGAAGCCTACGGCGTCAAGAATTTTCCCGAGATTGCGACCAGTCTCGCTGCTATCGGAGAATGGAGAGGAACAGTCACCGATTACGACTGGGAGTACGTCGAACACGTACAGGCAGGAGGCGGCTCCGGAGCGGGACATGCTTCCGGAGGAGCTCTCTCCATGCTCTATCATCGGCGACTTGGCCCGATCCTCGCTGCCAGCATGACCGAGTACGCCATGATCGAGATCTCGAACCAACAGGTATTCACTGACGCGCCCCACATGACGACTACACCGCGGATCGAATGCAGGACCAACAAGACTTACACCAGCCTCAGCGACTTTGAAGCTGTTGTTATCCGAAAGGCCTCCCCTGCAGAGGTCCTCTTCGAAGCACGCGGCCGCCTTCTCTCCTCCGCACATACGCCGCCGCCTGAAGGCGAGATTCAGTATCACTTCACCTATCAGTTCACTCCGGAAGCTGTGGAGATTATTGCAACAGCAACTGCTGCCAATCAGCCAAAAATCCCGATCGAGCTCATCGTTCCCGTCGTCTCGCGGAGCCGCGAAGAATTTGAGCTAACAAACGGATCGATACGAATCGCAAAAGGAGCCGGCTCACTGGTCGTAAAGACGAACACAAAAGCCGGCTTCTCGCCGATCACAAAGGAGAGGACCTTCAACCTGGTCCCAGGTTTCGAGTGTATCCCTCTCCGCGTTGTGATGAAGCCGGGCGAAGAGACTCGCATTCGATTTGAAGTCAGCTAGATGGCATCTGCAATCATCGAGCTATCGCGATAGATCATGACAGGGCGCCGCGCTTGCATCTGAACAGTAACCTTGCGGCCCTCAAGATCAAACTTGACTGGTTCCCTACGGTCAACAAAGAGGGACCGGGCAGCAATTCCTGCAGGCTCCCAACCTGCAGGGATGGTCGCGGTCAGGGGAGCATCTTTAATCGCGTACATTGCGATTCTATCTTTGCCCAGCGGGCAAAACGTCGCACTGTCGCCAGCGACCTCAGCACCATCGAAGCTCACGCTGTAGGCACTCCGCGACCAGTCAATCTCCACACGATTTCCCTGTCCTTCAAGCGTGCTTACCGTCTTATCGCCGTTGCGCTCGAAGCCCTCGATGTTGAGCCCGTGTAGCCGGAACCAGGGAACCATTACGAGATAAAAAGAGTCGAGCCGCTGTTCAATCGGAGTTGTGCCGCCAAAGATGCTGTGCTGCGATTCACCGTTGAACATCATCAACGCCAGCGGAAGGTCACCACGATTTCCTGCGCGCCCCCACGTAGTCGACTTGCGATAGATCAGCGCGAGCATAGGCACAGGCTTGCCCCCAAACGGACAAGGAGAAGGCCCTCCCGCATACCAGCACATACTTATCTTCCCTACGTAGGGATAGCGCAGTCCTTCACTGGTTACATCCACGCCATGCTTCTTGAATTCGTCCAGAATTTTGTAGCGACCTTGGTGCAGATTGCGGATTCCACTGGCAGGATGTCTTGAGTCCCAGTCATTCCGGATCGCGAAGTACGACAGCACATCGACGTGGATCGTGCCGGGAAGCTTATAGCGCTCGCAAGTATAGCGCACACGCTCTGTGCCCTGGCCTTCCATATACTTCGCTAGCCCCTGGATATACGACTCCTCCCCCGTCCAGTTGCGGCTCTTCCACAAAGTGCCGTCCGGCTTCCGCGCAATCATGGCTTCATTCCATGCCGGGCTGGAGCGATATGCATCGTCATAGTTGTCAGAGAGCGAAACCGTGGTGTTGTACTGCTTTGCCTCTTCCATCAGGCGCATCATGCCGTCATAGCCACCAATGCGCTCATCGACGACGTTCACCGCAGGATAGCCCGTGTCCTTTCCGCGAAACTGCCAGCCCCACAGATGCACCAATTGAGGCGCACCATCCGTCAGTGCGTGCATCTCTCTAATCATCGCCTCGCAGCGTTCAAATGTCGCCGAAGGCTTAGGGAAGGTAGGCTCGTCCGTGCGAATGCCATAGATAAACTTGTCATCGTAGAAATGGCTGGGAATCTTAGGCATGCGCGAGCGAACCAACTTCGCTCCGTCTACCCAGCTCAGCTTGCTCCCCCCGGACGGCTCAAGAAAATCGAGACGTAGAGCGGACTTCTGCTCGACAAGAAGATTCAGCGTCTGCTGATTGCCGCAACTCCTCGCAGCCTCGCGCCCCAGGTTCATATCGTAGCAGGCACTCCCGTCAACACGATGGACCTTCGTCGTTCCCATGGTGGCGCGTCGTCTGGGTGAGGATCCAGAAACCTCCAGCAGCGTCCCATCATGTACGCCGTAGTTTCCTGAACGCAGACGGCACCCGAATGGCCAACCATAATGACTGGAAGAATACCGTTGATCTCACCCCAGAAGGTATTGGGTCGAAGCTTGCCAGCCTTCGCATCGGCCAGCGCGACGAGATCACCACCCGCATCGCCATGCGCTAGCCAAGCCAACTCCTGCGCCTCATCCACGGTGACGACGGATGGCATGGATAACGAGACAAACTCGAAGCCCGGCCGCTCCTTTACGTCCTCCAGCGTAATTCGGACCGTATTCCCTTCAATCCCGTATCGCAATGTGAACTCTGCCGCAAGAACATCCGCTGCATAGATGGCGGCGAAATGAAAATCTGCCGCACTGCCACTGGCGTTTTTTCCGGTAGGCTTCACCGCAACCGTGGCGAATCTAAACGGAGACTTGCTATGCACCGTCGCCTTCAGCGCCTGACCGAATCCCTCACCCGCAAAACGAATCCCAGACTTATGCAAGCGATACTCGAAAGGGACGCCGTCCACCGCATCCAGAACCACTTCCATGGAAGATGAACGCAGCACGACCGGATGCTCGGGAGTCGGCCGCACGCCTTGCTCCTCAACCACTCCATTAGCCAGAAGTGAGTGTGCAGTCGCGACCGCCACTCCCGCAGCTCCAAGCTTCACAAACGCACGTCGGCTTAGTTCCTCATCGATGATCTGCATTTCTCTTCGGCCTCCGCTATCGGGGATGGATTGAGTCGCGCTCTACTTCGCGACGCGCAGAAATATGACGCCATGCCCGGGAATCGTCTCCTGGTAGGTCGAGGACAGGGAAACATCGGCCGCCTGCCAAACATTGCGCGCCTTCTTCCCTGCGATACCCAGCCTCGTGAGATCGATCGAGGGAGACAGCGGCCCGGGATGACGATTGAAGATGCCAACAGCCTTTGACCCATTGGCGAGCGGGCGGACCCAAACCTCAATTGGCCCCTCAACCCATACGCGATCGCCTTGCTTTCCGGCCTTGTCCTGATCGATTGCGATCACATCGCGATTCGTGAGCAAAGCCACTGTCTCGGGCGTCATCGTCGCAAGATCGTTACCCGCCAGCAGCGGCGCCGCCAGAATCGCCCACAGGCTCATGTGCGTGCGGTACTCGTCGATATTCATGCCGCCGTTGCCAACCTCAAGCATATCTGGGTCGTTCCAGTGCCCTGGCCCGGCAAAGCGTGCGAGACCCGCTTGACTAAATCCAATTTCGGCCATCTTCGCGTATTTATCGGTGATGTCACCGGTCGTGCGCCACAGGTTGCCGCCCACGCTCGTTCCCCACTCCCACACCGCATCGTTGCCGTACTGGCAAAGGCTGTAGACGATCGGACGTCCGGCTGCCTTAAGAGCATCGCGCATCTTGATATAAGCATCGACCATCATCTTGTGCGCGGCCTCGGGCGAAGGTGCAGCCTTCATCTCCACTCTCAGTCCGCAGAGGTCGTACTTCAGATAGTCGATCCCCCAGGCCGCATAGGTCCGGGCATCCTGCTCCTCATGGTTCAGGCTGCCTTCGTAGTGTGCACATGTCTGTGCGCCCGGTGACGAATAGATACCAAGCTTCAGTCCCTTGCTGTGAACGTAATCGGCCAGCCCCTTCATGTTGGGAAACTTTTCATTAGCCTGAATGTTGCCCTGCGCATCGCGTTTACCTTCCCACGTGTCGTCGATATTGACGTACACGTATCCGGAATCGCGCATTCCACTCGAAACCATCGCATCCGCAGTAGCGCGAATCGTCTTGTCATCGACCTTGTCGCGGAAATGGTTCCAGCTATTCCATCCCATTGGAGGAGTTGCGGAAACACTCTGCGCATATCCTGAAGTGGATGCGACAACTGTGGCGAGAACGACCAGGACAGCGGAACGAACAAAGATCATCAAAGCGCGACTCTCCAATTCTGACGACGAAACCCGAAAGAGTATACGTATACAGATCCACGATTGACTAGTAGATATTTTTGTATGCGGATAATATTTTTTATTAGTTGAACTCTATATGCTTTTCTGATTGACTTCAGAATCAGCAGAAACAAAAACAACAACTTCGAACCCCGGGTTTCGATATCGAGTGCGCATTCCGGTTCCTCTTTGGAAGATCTTTGTACACGGCCATTTCCGGTTCTTACAACGGATGCCTTCCAGAATGAATAATAAGAAAGGAATTTATGACGAGAATCACGCGACGAGGGATTATCCAGACACTCGCTGCGACCCCCTTCCTGGCTCCCGGCATTGTGCGATCTGCCGTAGCGGAGGCGCTGTTTCAGAACGCCAAACCAGCGGCGCCGACTCCAAACGACTGGTCAAAGGCGCTCTGCGACTCCAATATGCAGCGCACCCCTGATCCCACCAAACTAGGCGGCTGGGGCTATGCCATTTCTCTCTATCTCTACGGACAGTTTCTGGTCTATAAGCGCACCGACGAAAAGAAGTACCTCGACTACATTCAGGGATGGGTCAATAAGCACATCTCCGAAGACGGCATAATCGACCGCCCCATCTCAGCTCTCGATTACATGCTGCCGGGGAACCTGCTACTGGTCCTCTACGCCGAGACTAGGCAGGACAAATACCGCGAGGCTGCGGAGAGCATTCGTCATCGCCTCGACACCTACCCTCGAACCGAAGACGGCGGACTCTGGCACGCTCTTTCGCGGCAACACCAGCTCTGGCTCGATGGCATGTTCATGTCCATGCCCTTCCTCGTGCGTTACGGCAAAGCGTTTCATGACGAGGCGTACGCCAACGACGAAGCAGCAAAGCAGTTGCTCATCTACATCAAGCACCTTAACGACCCCGCCTCCGGTCTCATGTGGCACGCATACGATGAGTCAGGCGCACAGACATGGGCCGACCCCGCCACACATCACTCTGCAATCCTCTGGTGCCGCGCCATTGGGTGGTTCGGCATGGCGCTCATAGAGGTGCTCGAGTATCTGCCGCACAAGCATCCCCACCGCAAGGAACTCATCGCGCAGGTCGTTCAACTCACGCACGCCTATGCCAGGTATCAAGACGCTTCGAGCGGCCTCTGGTATCAGGTCGTCGATAAGGGATCGACCGCCGGAAACTGGCTGGAAACTTCCAGCTCTTCAATGTATACGTACACAATTTACCTGGCTGTGCAGCGCGGGTATATCCCGAAAAAGATGCTCGACGTCGCCTGCAAGGGATATCGAGGCGTGCTTACCCAACTCTCCATCGATCCCCAAGGGCAGGCGCACATCGCAAACATCTGTGGTGGCACCAACGTCGGCGATCTCAACTACTACTTCAACCGTCCGCGAAACACGGACGATTTTCACGGCCTGGGGGCGTTTCTCATTATGAATGAGACCTTGCGTCTCTCTCGTTGCGCTTCACCACGCCTCTGATTCGCGAGTTTGTACGAACGAAAGGGAGTACTTCATGAATGGTCAAAGGAAGTTGAAATCCGCGCCGGTTGGCGTTGTCGGTAAGGTTCTCCGCATCCTCGAAGTCCTAGACCGTGCCCCGCAGGGCCTGCCTCTCAAGGACATCGCCGACGTAACTGCACTCAACAAGAGCACAGCGCACCGCTTCGTAGCGCACTTGGAAGGCGCCGGTTACCTCTTCCGCGACGAGAGCAAGGCTTACATGATCGGCCCAAAGCTTGTACGTCTCGGCAGCGGAACAACCTACCAGACGACGCTCTGCCGTCTGAGCCGACCTGTTCTAAACCGCCTCTGGAAACTCACCGGAGAAACAGTGAACCTCGCTGTCCTCGACGGTCGTGAGGTCTTCTATGTCGACGTACTCGAAAGCCTTCACACCTTTCGCCTCGTCTCGCAGGTAGGAACACGCCGACCGCTGCACTCCACCGCTCTGGGCAAGGCGATTCTCTCCCGCATGGACTCGGTCGCCCTTGAAGAAGCCCTGCGTGGCAGCCGCTTCGAGCACAGCACGCCTAAGACCATCTCCAGCGTAGCCCAGTTGCGTAAAGATCTCGCCCTCTGCGCCTCACGGGGCTTTGCACTCGACGACGAAGAGGTCGTCACCGGCGCGCGCTGCATCGGGGCCGCGATAGTAGACGCCAATGGAAAGGTTGCAGCCGGAATCAGTGTCTCCGGTCCGGTTGTCCGGTTGAGCAGAGAAAAGGTGCCTCATTTCTCAATGGCATTGCGTCTGGCCGCCAACGAAATATCGCGTAAACTCGGCTACGATGGCGAACCTCTTCCAGAGTTGCATCGAATTTCGCAATCGGCACGATTGCAGTCCAGGAGTGCTGGCTTGCGACCAGCGCCGCAGTTCGACTCGCAGCGACAATTCTCTGCTCGCACTACCTGATTCATAACCGCAACACCAACGCCATGCGTCTTTGCTCAGGAGATACGGCCTATGGATATGCGCGACATCGCGAAGCTCGCGGGAGTCTCGAGCGCAACGGTATCGCGCGTCATCAATGGCATCAACAACGTTCGGCCTTCCACGGCTGAGCGGGTCCGCCGTGTCATCGAAGAGACCAAGTTCTATCCCAATAGCAGCGCCACCACACTTAAGCACGGCAAGAGCAGCACCTACGGGCTCATTATCCCTGACAT
>Ga0105248_10007306_pt1 | contig 12121 bp, 9 predicted proteins | sample KBSS34metaG_FD_81524 | JGI IMG/M metagenome (GOLD analysis project Ga0105248, IMG submission 81524) | Switchgrass rhizosphere microbial communities from Kellogg Biological Station, Michigan, USA - KBS S3-4 metaG | ecosystem: Host-associated > Plants > Roots > Rhizosphere > Soil | place... | reverse complement strand
GTGTGTCAGCGAAATGCGACTAGACTGTGTCAGCGAAATTCGACTAGACGCTGATTGGGGGAGACCCATATTCGATTCACTATGACAATTTGGCGCCAAACCTACCTCAAGTAATTTCAGGATTGTGACTTAATAGATAGCCGAGGTAGAATCACTCTGCAGGAGGGTCAAGTGAACCGTCGTACCATCGTTTTTGTTGCTGTGGTTGCCGTACTTGGCGGATGTATGAGCGAGAACGAACCTACCGCCCCCGCGTCTCAGGCGTCCGACGCACCCCTTTTCGTTGGCGCCGTCCCGAACCGCTACATCATCACTCTCCGGCAAGGCAGCCGGGACATTCAGTCGGAGGCAATCCGGCTGAGCAAGGATCATCGCGGGAGGGTGACGGCCGTCTACGAAAGCGCCCTGCGGGGTTTCGCGGTGGAGATGCAACCGTCCGACATCGCGGAACTGCGAAAAGACCCGGACGTGGCCGCCATTGAGCCCGATCAGATCGTGAGGATTTCGGGGACCCAATCCCCTGCACCATCCTGGGGTCTGGACCGGATAGACCAGCGTAATCTGCCGCTCAGCCACAGCTACACTGTCGGACCCAATGGCAGCGGCGTCCACGTCTACATCATCGACACCGGAATCCTCCGCACCCACGTGGACTTCGGAGGACGCGCGGTATTCGGTTTCGATGCGATCCAGGATGGCAACGGCATGACCGACTGCCACGGCCATGGCACCCACGTCGCCGGAACAGTAGGAGGGGCAACCTACGGGGTTGCCAAGGCGGTAAGTCTTCACGCGGTCCGGGTGCTCGATTGCACCGGGTCTGGTCTGATTTCTCAAGTCATCGCCGGGGTCAACTGGGTCACGTCGCACCGGATCAAACCAGCGGTCGCCAACATGAGCCTCGGTGGTGGTTTCTCGCAGGCCTTGAACACCGCGGTTGCGAATTCGGTCAAAGCGGGCGTCAGCTACACCATCGCCGCGGGCAACAGTAACCTCGACGCCTGCACGGTGTCCCCGGCAAGCACTCCGGCGGCAATCACCGTGGCAGCCTCCGACAGCAACGACGTGCGGGCCAGCTTCTCCAACCTCGGCACCTGTGTGGATCTGTTTGGACCCGGTGTCGCGATCACGTCGGACTGGAATGCCAGCAATACTGCCACGATGGTGTTGAGTGGTACCTCGATGGCTGCCCCGCATGCTGCCGGGGTGGTGGCGCTCTATCTCCAGACTCACCCGACGGCCACGCCGGCCAACGTCCGGTATGCTCTTGCCAGCACCGCGACCGGGGGCCTCATCGGCAGCCCCGGAATCGGGACGCCGAACCTGCTGCTCTTCACCGGGCTGTTCGGCACCACTCCAGGCAATTTGCCTCCGCTCGCCAAGTTCGACTTCACCTGCACGGCTCTGGGATGCGACTTCGACGCCCGGTCATCCCAGGACGATCAGGGAGTGGTTTCACAAAGCTGGGCCTTCGGCGACGGGACCAACGGCTCGGGCATCCAGCCGCATCACAATTACGCCGCCGGGGGAACCATCACCGCTCGGCTGACAGTTCAGGACGCGAGCGGCCTGACCAGCTCGCTGACCAAGAGGTTTACGCTCCCCGCTGCCGGTGGGCGCGCCGGGAATCCTCCGGTTGCGAACTTTATCGCGTTTCCGAGTGGTGGAACCGTGGAGTATGACGCTTCATCCTCGACCGACGATGTCGGGATCGGGAGCTACAAATGGGACTTTGGAGACGGCAAGTCTGGTAGCGGAAAGCTGGTGACTCACGTCTACTCGGCACCAAACCAGTTCTATACCGTCACGTTGACGGTGTTTGACCTGGCGGGGCAGAGTTCGCAGAAGTCGTTTCAGGTGTTCCCGAACTCGCACTGACGCGGCGGCGGGCCTCCGCGAGGTCATCAGGGGTCATGCCGAGCAGGTCGGCGGCGCGGTGCATCAGCCGGTTCTCATGCCGGCTGATGACGCCGTCGGACGATACGATACGCAACAGGAGATCGGCCAGCTCCAGGCGCGCCGCCAGGTCGTAACGCTCCGTGAGCAATGTGCGAAGCTCGGCCGTGTCTTTGAGCGTGGCGGTATCGGCGCCGTCGGCAGGTTCGTAGGACGGCTCGGCGAGGCTCCACTCAGAGCGTAGCCGCGTCTCGATCGCCAGCAGGTCTTCTCGCGGAATCTGCCTGTCCCCCTGAGCCAACTCGAACAGGACGGTCGCGGCCCCGGCAGAGGCAGTTGGGTCCTTACCGCCGGCGCCGGCCCGCGCCAGAGCTTCCTGAAACCGGCTGCGCAGTCGGTCATGCCGAGTGCGCCGTCGGCGGAGCAGCATCCAGAGAACCAGTCCCACCAGCAGCAAGCCACCGATGATCGCCAGAGTGCGATTGAGACTGGAGACGAGGCGGTTGATCGCCTCCCATTCCTCACCCAGTTGAACTCCGACGTAGACCAGGAATCCGTACCAGAGTGTGGCGGCCGCCGAGATCGGGATCAGCGCCTTGGCAGGCGAGAGATTCGCCAGTCCGGCAAAGGGGGCAACAAACGAGCGAAATCCCGGCAGGAGCCGGCTGATGAAAATCCCGGCGATCCCGAACCGCATGTACTCCCGCTCCATCCACACAATCGCGGCCGGAGGCAGCAACCGGCGCCCCGTGCGGCTCGCGAGAAATGCGGGGCCAAACCTCCGGGCCAGACCGTAGACCGCGATCGTCCCCAGCAGGTTCACCCCGATGGTGATTCCGAAGACTGCCCACGGATCAATGACGCCGTTATGGCTCAGGAAAGCGCCCAGCGCCACGATCACGTCGCAGGGGGCAGGCGGAAAGAAATTCTCCACGAACGCCGCAAGGGCGATGATGGAATAGACCGCTAGCGGGGACAGCTCGGTCAGACTCTGCAGGAACTGCTCGATCAGAACGCCTCCACCGTCGCCACCGCAATGACGGCGACGCCCTCGCCACGCCCGATGAATCCCATCCCCTCGTTGGTCTTACCCTTGATCGACAGGGCCGAAGGGTCTATGCCGGTGGCCGCGCTCAAAGTGGCGATCATGGCGGGCGCGTGCGGTCCGATCCTGGGTTGTTCCGCGATCACCGTGACATCGGCCTGGACCGGGCGGAAGCCGCGACCACGGACAATTTCACAGGCGGTGCGTAGTAAGCCGATGGAATCGGCATCTTTCCACTGAGGATGGCTGTCGGGGAAGAGTTTCCCAATGTCACCGGAACCCGCGGCACCCAGGATGGCATCGGTAAGCGCATGGGCCACCGCGTCGGCGTCGGAATGACCCTCCAGCCCCAAATCGGAGGGAATCCGTTGTCCGCCGAGGATGAGGAGCCTGCCCGGCACCAGGCGGTGCGAGTCATACCCGATTCCCACCCGGATCGCAGGGCGATTCGCGGGTGGCCCACCTTCCTCCCCGGTCACGCCGCCACCATCTCCTCGATGATGGAATAGTCCTGCCGCCGCCGGCGGGCTGTGAACCCGGCATCCCGGATGATCCGCTCCATTTCCTGCACTGTTGTGCGGTAGGTCGTCCCGGCGGAAGAGACGACGTTTTCCTCCATCATCAGGCTGCCGTAGTCGTTGGCGCCGAAGCAAAGCGCTACCTGTCCCACCTTGTGCCCCATGGTTACCCAGGAGGACTGCAGATTCGGAACGTTGTCACAGATGATCCGAGCCATCGCCAGGGTGCGCAGGTAAGTGACCGCATCGGTCTTGGGCTGATCGGCCATCTCGGTGCCATCAGGCTGCAGCGGCCAGCAGATGAAGGCAGTGAAGCCTCCGGTACGCGCTTGAAGTTCCCGGACGCGGAACAGGTGCTCGATACGGTCGGCATTGCTCTCGCCGAGGCCGTACATCATGGTGACCGAGGTCTTCATCCCCTGCTTGTGGGCCTCCTCCTGGACTCCGAGCCATTCCTCGGTCTGGGCCTTTTTCCTGGCGACCCGTTCGCGGACAGCGTCTACCAGGATCTCGCCCCCGCCGCCCGGAATCGAGTCGAGGCCCGCCTCGCGGAGCTGGCGGACCACCTCCGACACCGGCATCCGGAACCGCTCGCTGAAGAACACCACCTCGCTGGGTGAGAACCCGTGGATATGAATGGGGTGGTGCTGCTTGATGTATCGCATGAGGTCCAGATACCACTCGAACGGAATGTAGGGATTGTGCCCGCCCTGAAGCAGGATCTGAACTCCACCAATAGCCTTGCACTCATCCACCTTAGCCCCGATCTGCTCGAAGCTCAGTACATAGCCTTCGTTGTGCTTGGGCCGCCGGTAGAACGCGCAGAACTTGCAGTCGGCGACGCAGACGTTGGTGTAATTGATATTGCGGTCGATGATGTAGGTGACCGTGTTCTCCGGATGGCGGCGCCACCGCTCTGCGTCGGCCAGACGACCCAGCTCGAGCAGATCGGCTTTCTCGTAGAGCTCGAGATAGTCTCTGAATTCGCTGGAGTCGCGGTCAACGGTCGTCATGGGATCCGCCTCAGGCGGCCGTGATGAAGGAGAGGGAACCATCGGGCACCAGCCCATCCTGGGCCAATCGGCGGAAGAAATCGGTGAGCCCCGCCAGGTGCCGGTAAGAAAGTGCGTAATCGAGGTCGCCGAGATATTCCCGGCACACCCGTTCCGCAACCCCGCTTGCTCGCGCCGCATCGCGGGCCAGCTCGTCGAGGTGTTCCAGTCCCCACGCACGGGAACGGATCAGTCCGGCGTGAACCTGCTGAACCCGGTCAAGTGGCGCATCACGACGCGCGGCCCACACCGCGAACACGAACGGAAGCCCGGTCCAGGCTTTCCATTCGGATCCGAGATCCACCCGCTCCTGATAACCGTGCCCGGCGCCCAGCATCAGGGCGGCGTCGCCGATGACCAGCACTGCGTCATGGGGCAGTCCCTGCAGGGACTCGAGGTCTCCGGCCTCGGCTCGCGCGGTGGCGAAGTGGGGTCTGATCCCCCAGCGGTGACGGCAGAACAGCTCCAGTAAGAGCACGCTGGTCCGGGACGAGGCCGAGAGGAGAATAGTCCTCCCATCCAGCTCCTTGATTGGGCGGCGGGAGAACAATGCCACGCTGTGCACCGGGCCATCGCAGGAAATGGCGAGGTCGGGGAGCAGTTGGTACGCCGCGGCGTTGCGGGCGTATTCGACCGCAGACACAACACTCACGTCCAGCGCGCCAGCCGCCAGCAGATCGTTCAGCTCGGAGGCTCTTCCAGTGATGCAGGCAGCGGGAACCCGCTCCAAGCCGCGGTCGATCGCGCCGTAGATCGGATAGCAGTTGATCCAGGGGATCCTGCCGAGCCGCAGCGAAGAAGCAGTCGTCATGCGGCGTGCACCACTGGCGCGCTTGCGCCGAGGCCGAGAGGGCGGTCAGGCGGCGGGTCGTCGAAAGTCTCCCGCACCGGCTGATAGAGGCTGTCCCGCTCCACCGGTCGCTTGCCTGCACCGCGGATCAGTCGCACCAGCTCGAAGTACGGCATGTGCATTTCGGTGCGGGCGCCCGCCTCGTGATAGATCCGCTCGTAGACCACGGTTCCTTCCACGTCGTCACAGCCGAAGCTGAGCGCGATCTGGGACAGGAAGGGTGTCACCATGGGCCAGTGGGTCTTCACGTGCGGGACGTTATCCAGGAACAGACGCGCGACCGCGATGTTCTTGAGGTCCTGGTAACCAGTCGTTGCGGTTCCCACCCGGCCCAGCTCCTCCCCCAGCTCGTTGTGATCGGGGTGGTAGGCGAGGGGGATGAAGGTGAGGAACCCGCCGGTGTCGTCCTGCAGCCCGCGCAAGGCTTCAAGATGCTCCACCCGGTCCGCCGCCGTCTCGACGTGGCCATAGAGCATGGTGCAGTTGGTGGGGATGCCGAGCTCGTGGGCAACGCGATGCACTCGAAGCCACTCCTGCCCTGTCAGTTTCCGCTCGGCGATCGTGGCGCGAACCGCGGTGCTAAATACCTCTGCCCCGCCGCCAGGAAGACTGGTCAATCCCGCCTCCAGCATCGCGCTGAGGACCTCGCGCTCGGAGATTTTTTCGATCCTCGCCAAGTGAGCGATCTCGACGGCCGTGAGCGCCTTGATATGAACCGACGGATGCCGCTCCTTGAGTCCCCGGATCATGTCGGTGTAGTAGCTCAGCTTGAGCTTCGGGTGCAGCCCGCCGACTATGTGAAACTCCCGAGTCGGCGTGCCGTGCGCCTGATCGGCCTCGGCGTACACCTCTTCCAGCGAGCGGGTATAGGCTCCGTCCTCCCGCGGCATCCGCGCGAAGGAGCAGAAAGTGCAGGTATTCCGCAGGACGCAGACGTTGGTGGGATTGATGTGCTGATTAGCGGAGAAGAAGACCCGGTCGCCGTTCTTCATTTCGTTGGCGTAGGCGGCCAAGCTGCCGAGCCCGAGAAGATCTCCTGTTTCGTAGAGCGCCAGAGCATCGGCGCGGTCGAGCCGCCGGCCGCTGAGGACTTTCTCTCCCACCGGAACCAGAGCGGGATCCCGAAATTGAGCGAGCTGGACCGAGGCCGGCATCGTATGTCCTTGAAGTAAAGCCACTTAAACACGGTGCTTCAATTTACCTACCGGGACGGGCCGGGGGCCACCCCCTAAAACGCTTCCCCTACGCCGAGGCTCAGCCCTTGCCCCCCGAAACTGGTGAAAGTGTAATCCATCCTGAGGTTGAGAGCATCGCGCTTGTTGATGTTGAATCGGAGCCCTCCGCCATAGGTGTACTTCATCTCATCCCCCAGCGAGGCGCCGTTGGAGCCGAATACATTGCCCGCCGCACCAAATACCACGGCGCCGAATCGTTTCCACACGTGCACCCGATAGTCGGCCTGGGCGATCAACTCATGCCGGTCGCGAAAGCGTCCGAGGTAGACACCGCGCATCACGACTTGGCTGGTGACGTTACTGATCTGCGCCATGCTCTGAATCGGAACGTCGGCTCCATTGAACTGGCCATACAGGTTCAAAGCGAGCACGTGATTGTGTCTGGTATCGAGGGGGAAGTACTGTCGGGCGTCGAACAGCAGGTATGGGTAGTCGTACTCGCTGCCCAGGACCTGAAGGTTCGCCAGGACATCCACGACTACGAAATGTCCCCTGGTGGGCGTGAAGAATGAATTGCGAGAGTCGGTTAGCGCGGAAAACCCGAGACCGGAGCTGGTAGAGCCATCTCCCCCGTGGAGTGAAGAGGGAATCAGCGCTGGAAAGTGGAAGTGAACTCCCCACGCAGCATGCAGCCGATAATACGGCCCCAGGTACAGGGTCGATCCGATCTTCCGGAGCGCCTTGGCCTCGAAGTGAACAACCTTCTGCTCCATCCGATTAGTGTCGCTAGGATCGGTGAACGGCCCGACACCGTAGTAGTCGGTTGGAGCGTAGCCCGTCAGGATTCTACTATTGAACCACCAACGGTTGTGCAGCGTGAAGAAATCGTTGGAGAAACTGACGCCCCACTGCCCCGCCGTGGTGATGGAAAATCCGGCCGCGATGTTCGACGCTCTGGTCGTCGAATCGTAGGCGCTTTCGCCGGTCTTGAACTGAATCTGCCCGCCAGCCCCGAAGATGAACTTGGTCGTCGGGCTGTAACCAACGAATGGCAGCCCGAAGATCTTGTTCTTGTATCGCTGCGGGGTCATCAGGGAATCCGCAGTGCTGTCCCCAGGAGTCTCGGCGGTGCTGTCAACCGAAGCTCTCGGGAGTGTGTCGGCGGGCTCCTGCGCTGCGAGTGCCACCGCTCTGACGGTTCCGTTGGCTGCCAACGCCAGCCAGGCCGCAAAACGACGACTCACCCGGGAACTCCCGCGCTCATGTCCACCGAGGGGAGGAAGGCCGGAGCGCGCCGCTGTTTTGTAGCCTGCTCGTAGGCATACGCCATTTTGATCAGGGTTCCTTCCTGCCAGGGCTTGCCGATCAGCGAAAGGCCGACCGGAAGCCCGAAGACGTATCCGGCCGGGAGACTGATGCTGGGGTAGCCGGAGACCGCGGCTGGCGTCGAGCTGGCGCCGAGGAAATGGTCGCCGTTGACGAGATCAGTAGGCCACGCGGGATGGCCCGTCGGTGCGGCAAGGGCATCCAGGCTGTGTTTGGCGAAGATCGCGTCCAGGCCAGAATTACGAGAGAGCTTCCTGCACTTGGCGAGCGCGTCTTTGTAGGCCTTCTCAGTGAGCGGACCTTTCCCCTCAGCCTGGATCATCGTCTCCTGCCCAAAGAACGGGAGAACCCGGGCTTTTTCCTTGTCGTTGTAGGCAATCACTTCGGCGAGGGTATGCACGGGCGCAGCCGGACCCAGCCTGGCGAGATAGGCGTTGAGGCCGGCCTTGAATTCGTAGAGCAGCACCTCGAACTCGGCCGCATCGTACTCCCCGGCGTGCGGCAGGTCGCAGGGATCGACGATCGTTGCCCCCTGACGAGCCATCTCGCGAATCGCCTCCTCGATCACAGCATCGGTTGCGACGTGATACCCGAAGAACAGCTTGCGCGGTACGCCGATCCGCCTCCCTTTGAGACCATCGGGCTTTAGGAACTGGGTGTAGTCGGTCCCTGCCTGGCTGGAACTGGCGCCAGTTGCGGCGTCGCCCGGATCAACGCCGGTCAGGGCGCCCAGAAGCACGGCAGCGTCCGAGACCAATCTCGCCAAGGGTCCGGCGGTGTCCTGGCTCGCCGAAATCGGGATGATGCCACTCCGGCTTACCAGCCCAACAGTCGGCTTGATCCCAACCAGGCCGTTGGCCGAAGCCGGACACACAATGGAGCCGTCCGTCTCGGTTCCCACTGCCACCGCGCCAAGGTTCCCCGAGATTGCCGCACCGGAGCCCGAGCTTGAGCCGCAGGGATTACGGTCCAGCACATAAGGGTTACGGCACTGCCCTCCCCTGCTGCTCCATCCGCTGGTCGAGTGATTGGACCGGAAGTTTGCCCACTCGCTCATGTTGGTTTTCCCCAGGATTACTGCACCTGCCGCCCGAAGGCGCTCCACGAGAAACGCGTCCTTTGGTGCGTGGGATCCTTCGAGAGCCAGCGAGCCGGCCGTGGTCTGCTGGCTGTCTCCGGTATCGATGTTGTCCTTGAGTAGGACCGGGATACCGTGCATCGGTCCGCGTGGCCCGCGCGCCTTCCGTTCCCGGTCCAGCGCATCCGCGATCTCGAGCGCCTCTTTGTTCGTTTCCATGATCGAGCCGAGATTCGGGCCCTTGCGGTCCACCGCTTCAATCCGCCCGAGATAGGCCTCCGTAATGCTCCGGGCGGTCCATTTCCCGCTCTCCATCCCTTCTTGCAGTTGTTTAACTGAGACCTCCTCAAGCTCGAATCCATCATGACTTAGCCGAGGCCTGTCCTCCTGAGGTGACGCATGAAGGGGGGCGGGCACGGAATTGGTTAGCGACGTAATGCTGACCCCGATTGCGGCCCGCACGAAAGTGCGTCTGGACAACGGATTTCCGACGGCCGACTCGGCGATGGGCAGAGCAGTCATGTGATCCCCGGGTAGTGATGCGTTCCGATGTGGGCGGTGGATGGGACGGCAGGGAAAGTGGAACGTGTTCAGGGTTCAAACCCACGAAACCGGCGGAGAAATGTACCGAATACGGTTACCCTCAGGCGAACAAGCCGTCTTCCGGAGCGTTGAGGAACTGACGCTCGCGGTGCAGTCGGGCGTCGTTGGGCCCACGGCCGAAGTCTACCTTCCAGACGCCAATCGCTGGATGCAGATGGAATCGCACCCGGACTTTCAGGCCGCCCGGGTCAAGCCGGCGTCCGCCGAGAGCCCGGCTGCTCCACCGCAGCCTGTTACTCAACCGCCAGTAAGCCTGGCCCCGATTCCGCTCGGGGAGACGACCGCCCCGCCGAGTCCAGCGCCAGCACCGACTCAACTTTCCGCGCCGAGCACTCCAACTATTCCGGTGGAGCAGCCCAAGCGAGCCTCCACAGAGGCCCCCGAGACTGGGTCGACGGCGACGCCGCAGGCCGCGCCAGCTCTGCCCACAAACGTGTTCATGACCCGCGCGCGAAAACTTCGGGAGATGCTCTCGATGCATCTGGGACTGCTTCTCGTGATCGGCGTCAGCGTTCTGCTCACGATTTACATCGCAGGGAACGGCAAGCGGTTGCTCGCAGCGGCGCATGAGGGGATGACACCTCCCGCGAGTGCTGCACCTGCGCCAGCGCCAGCTCCTGGGCCCGTTGCTGCGGTCGAAAAGGCATCTGCGGATAGCGCAGCCGCCGAACTCGAAAGAGCCGGGATCCCCAAACGTGATACGCCAAGGCGGGAGCGGGAAACGCTTGCGGCCGCGCCCACGCTCGATTCCTACGAGACTGGTTACGCCGAAGCCCAGGACGAGCTGGAAGACGCTTTGGACTACATCCGCTTCGACCACGTCTTCGCCCCAGTCCGCCTGAAAAGCGCGGAAGCGGTCCGGATTACCCGCCGGTCAATCGCCGCGGCTGGCAACATCGTCAGCACCTACCGGGCGCGAGAGGTCATGCTGGAACAAACAGTTGGGGCGACTCGTTCCCCAACCCGGTCCCAGCGGGAGAGTTATGAGGCGGGAGCAGCCGTGCGGGACATGCTGGAAGACAGTGACAGCCTTTACGCGCTGCTGACGTCTCAGCAGGGCCGGTATTCGCTGCAAGAGGGCTCGATCTCCTTTACCAACCCCACCGCGGCCACGATATGGAACCGGGTTCGGGGCCGCCTCCTCGGTACTGCTCAGGCGTGGCGCGACTCGACCGGCTCCGCCGCCGCGGTGACCGTGCCTCACATGGTCCACGCCCTTACCAACCCTCCTCCCCCACTCGCTAAATAGCGACATTTCCAGCGCCTCGACCCCCACGGGCCATGGCGCTATACTCAAGGGCAGAGAGAGGTTACCGGCTATTGCCCTTGGGACCGCATGTATCGTATCCGCCTCGCTACTGGCGAAGAAGCCGTCTTCCGCTCCATTGAGGAGCTTTCAGTCGGTATTGCGAGTGGCGTCATCGCCCCGGATGCCGAGATCTACCACAAGCAATCCCGTAGCTGGTTACCCATCCGGAGCCATCCGGACTATCAGGCCGCGCTCGAGCAACCCCCCGTAGCGCTGGAGGAGCCGGATGCGACGCCGGAGAGCTCCACCACACCACTCGAAGAGTCATCGGAACTAGAGCTGGTAACCTCCTCGGAAGGAAGTCTCTCCGGGACTCCTGAGCTGGACAGCCCATCGGAAGAGACTTCTTTGGAAGAAGTTCCTCTCGAACTCGGCCTGCTGCCGGCTCCCGTACTACAGATGGAATCTCGGAGCGGGCGGGAGCTTCTGCTTAAGCGGAAGAATCCCACTCCCCTCATGATCGGAATCGGGGGAGCCGCCGCGGCGGCGATAGTGGTCGTCCTGTTCGTCCTCCCCAGGCCTACCCCTCCTATTCCCGAGGCGACCAAGCCACCGAACATCGGGGCCACGCACCCCGATCCGCTTCCCCTGACGCCGAGCCCCGCCCCGACGACTGTCGAATCCCTGGCGGCGTCGCCCGCCGAATCGGACCACAGGGCCGGACCCCAGATTCCAACACCGGAGGATTTGGCCGTCCGGAGAGACCTGGCCCGTGATCATCAGATTAACGCCCTGGATCAGGGAATCGCCAAGCTCGCGTTCACCCGGCTCTTCACGCCGTCCAGACTCGCCACGGCCGACAGCGTTCGCCTTACCAGGCGAGCGATCGGGCCGCTGCGAACGATGCTGACCCAGTACCGAACCTCCGTCGCGGAGATCGACATCGTCTATCAGGATTCGGCGGAGCGGCTGGGCGCGAGCGGGGTCTGGCCGGTTGGGGCACTGACCAGCTGGAAGGCGGCGGGACCCGCGGGTGAGGACAAGGAGGAAGTGGCGCAAAGCGACAGCCTGCTTGGTGCGATCGATCGGCTCTTCGCGCTCCTCGCAGAGGAAGATGGGAAATACCAGAGCAACGAGGAGTCCATTTCCTTCAGTGACGCTTCCGCCGCGGCGGACTACGATGGGATTCGGAATCTGATCGAACATCTGACTGCGTTCGACTCAACCGCAACCCCCTCTCACGCGCCGTTGGCGAGACTGGCCGCCGCGGCAACCCCCCCGCCGCCCTTGGTGATTTTGCACGGTCTAGGATCTCCTCCCCGTTCTCCT
>Ga0105248_10007305_pt1 | contig 12122 bp, 11 predicted proteins | sample KBSS34metaG_FD_81524 | JGI IMG/M metagenome (GOLD analysis project Ga0105248, IMG submission 81524) | Switchgrass rhizosphere microbial communities from Kellogg Biological Station, Michigan, USA - KBS S3-4 metaG | ecosystem: Host-associated > Plants > Roots > Rhizosphere > Soil | place... | reverse complement strand
CGATGAGCTGCGCCTCGACCAGCGGCACGACCGTCGGCCAGTAGACGACGGCCTGGCCGTGCGCCTGCGTCACCGACAGCACGACGAGCAACGGCAGCAAGGCGAGACGGCAGAGATGCTTCATGGTCAGTGTCCCCAGGTAACCGAAGTGACGATCGCCGCTGAGAGCGCACCGCCCGCCGTGTCGGTCATCCAGTGGTCGTCACCCGCGACGCGGGCATACGCCACGATCGGACAGAGGAACCACGCCGACGTGCGCATCGTCGCCGCACACGCGATGCTCGTGTGTTCCGACAGCCAGCTCTTGTCGTCCGCGTCATTCGGCCGGCGACGATGCACGAGCCGCTTGTTGATCTCGGCGCTCGCGGTGGCGAGCCCGACCTGCAAGGCTTCGTTCTTCACGCACTGCCAATTCCGATGCGCGGCATCGTGCAGACACGGCCACGCGACAGCCACGCCGACGAGCGTGGTACTCACCCACTCTGCCGTCGACCGACCGGTGGCGGACGGCAGACGCAACCGATCGCGCACCGCGGTATCCGGTCCAAACGCTTGCGCCTGCACCGCGGTCGCCGACAGCAGCATCCCGATCAGTAGCGTGTATCTCATGTGTCGAGGGCTCCATAGCGCATCTGTTGCGCGATGCGCCGGGCCCAGCCTCGGCCGGCGCTCGGCCAGTTTTTACAGCGCGTCATGTAGTCGAGTCGTTCCGCCAGGAACAGGAACAGCACATCGGAGGGACTCATCGCCGCCGCCGCCTTGCGGCTCTCGGTGCCCCACTCCCCGTCGTCCGCGACGCCGACCGCGCGTTGGAGGTAGCGGACCGCCGTGCCCGGTCCTGAATGCACTGCGAAGTCCATCGCCTCGAACACCACGGCATCCGGCAACTGATCGGCCGCCAGCACGTCCCAGAAGTCGCGCCGATAGATGGCCTTCGCCCCTTCGCGCGTCAGCGCCTTGATGTCGACGTCGGGGTAACTGCGTCGACTGACTCCGAAGTTGGTCTCGCCGCCGGGATCGGACGGGTCGTTCACGTAGCCCTGCTCCACGCCAATGACGCGATCGAAGGCGACGTCGAAGGTCACCGAGGCACCGACGCGGGTGGCGTCGCCGGCAACATCGTGCCGGCTGGCGACGGCACATAGAGCGGTTGCGGCGCGGGCCTCAGCGAGATGAACACGAAGCTGCCGATTGTGATGAGTCCACAGAGCAGGGACACGAGGCCGAGCGCGACCACCCACGCGAGGTTGATCCCTTGACTCTTCCCGCCGCCCGCGGCCTGCTGACGGGCGAGTGTTTCCACCACCATCGTGAGCTTATCGAGCTGGGGATCCACCACGGTCTGTTTGCCTTTGCCCTCCGAGAGCGACAGCTCCACGGCGCTGATCCGTTTGGACATCTCGCTCGCGAACATACTTTGTCGCGCCTCGGCGGCGGCGAACTTGGATTCGTTTTGGGCCCGCAGGGTTTCGGCCGTCGTCATCGACGTCACCGACAGCGTCTGAATGGCCTGTTGCGCGGACGCGGCGGCCTTGATCACTTCTTCGCGATCAACCTGCCGGATCGCGTCCAAGCGGTTCGCCTCCGCCGTCAGCATCTCGCGTTGATGATCCGCCCGCATCTCCATGATTTCGCGCAAATGGGTGGCATCGTCGTCACAGTGCTTGGTGATGGCGTCGCGGAGATCATCGTCGCGCTTCGCCATTGCGGTACGGAGATCGTCCTCGCGGCGTTGCGCCGCTTCGCGCAGATCGTCCTGTCTCTTGTTCGCGGCTTCCGTCAGCGCGATGACGTTCTCGGTGGGATCAATCACCGGCCCGCCGTGTGCGTCGACAGCCAGACCGCTATTCGCATGGCCGCCGCCCATCCGGGTCGGGCGCGTTTTTTCGGGCATTACGGTGCACTCCCGGTCGGCGGCGGCGTCACGATCCGGGGCACATCGACGGGCACGGAGGCGCCGGCCGGGATGAACGCGACGGGCCGGACCGTCACGAACCGGAGATACATGTTGCCGAGCGCGGTGATGGCCAGTTGGAGCGGGGCGAAACGGGGCGGAATGATCGCGGTGACTTCGTTCAGGTCGAGCGCCATCAAGGCGAAGGAGATGGCGTTGAACCACATCGTGTGCGAGGACAGCACGCTGATCGCCCAATAGGTGACCAGGTGGTCGGCGGGCGGCGGGCGCACGGTTTCAGGTGCCATTTAGAGCTCCACGTTTCGTCCTTGCGCCATGCGCACGATAAACACAATCAGCGCCACCACCAACAACAGGTGCAGCAAGCCGCCTGCGGTGTAGCCGACGGCCATGCCGCCGCCCCAGCCGAACAGCAACAAGACGATGAGCACAATCAGCAGCATCGAGGGCCCCCGGAAAGACGGACTAGGGTTTCGAATCAGGCGGCGACGGCGGCGGGGACGACGCTTGCGGTGGCGTAGGACGGACAGGCTCCAGCTTATCACTCAATACGAATCCTGGCGGCGTGACTTCCTTGACCAGCTTCGAGAGCGCCTCGCGGGCTTTCTCCAACGCTTGCGAGAGCTGTTCAATTTGCAGCTCGAAGAGCCGCACGTCCTTCGCGGCGTTCAGCACCCGCAGCTTGTCCAACTCCGAAAGCGGCGGCGGCTTGTCGTCGACTAACGGCGTCTGCGCCCGCACACCACCACCGCCGACAACGAGAGCCAGGACCAGGCCGAGGCAGAAGCGGTTCATTGTGGCGTTCCCGTGATGGTGCCGGCGCCGATCGCGCCGGTCATTTGACACTGCTGCGTGACGCGCTTTTCAAGCGACGTCGTGGACAGGTTGATCTTATTGAGCGTGACAATCAACGCGTCGGCCGGGTCACCGTCGAACCGGCATTCGATGACGCGCCCGCGTGACACGAAGGTCGTGCCCGTCACTTCGCGAAACACGACGACGATGGCCGCTGGCGCATCCGGATGCGTGCGCTGAAGGGTCAACTGCCACACCCGAAAGTCTGTCGCGCCGAGCGCCGTCTGCACCGGGGTCGTCAGCGTGACCTTTTCCTGCGCGTCGCCGACCATCACCAGTCCGATGATGATCGTGGCACCGAACAGCAGCGCGCGTGTGACCTGCATTACTGCTCCTTCGTTGACGAGATCAAGCGTGACCGTTCTTCGGGTGTCGTCTGGGTGTAGGCGAGTGTGCCGATGTCGCGCGCCGGCTTGCTGTAGAACGCGTCGCGGCCGAAGAACGCGACCAGATTCCCGAACGGGTCGAGCACGGCCAGGCCCGGCTGGTCGATGCCGACTTTGTCGTGCTCGGTGAGGGTCCAGCCGTTTTCCATGCGCAAGTCGCCGGGCGTGATCGTGACGGCCCGGACGAGCGTGAAGCGTAAGGCGGCCGTGCCAACAGAGTGTGTGTTGTCGGCGGACGGCACGAAGTCGCCGGCGGCATTAATCGCCAGCGTGCGGACGGTGCCATCGTAGGTGACGAACTTGTGGCCGTTGCTGCCGAAGGCGTTGAAAGTCAGCCCTTGCGTCGCTGAACTACTGCCGGGGTTTTGCATGTAGGCGTAGTCGGCGTTGGTTGAGTCGTAGAAGCGGAGAGCCTGGCCGGTCGCGAGTGAGGCGCCGCCCGACAATTGCGCCATGCCGCTAATAATGGCGGCCCCAGTGACGTCCAGCTTAAACGCACCATTGGAGACGGCTGGCAACACGTGCGCCCCGACCTTCAGGGTATTGTCCACCATCACCACCGACGCACCGAGCACCGCCACGGCAGGAGGTAAGATCCACCCCGCGCCCGTCATCCCCTCACCCTTGATGAGCGGCGTATCGTTAGATACGATCACGGAGGCGCGCACCTGGCCAATCAGCACGCCGGAGGTATTCAAAATCCAAGGCGCCCCGCTCGTCGCGCACGAGACGTTAGCCAGATACGTACCACAAAGGGTAAAGCCGCCGACCGTACCGGATGATGCCGTGATCGCTCCCGTATTCGACACTTGAAACGGCGCCGAACTCGGGACCGCACTTCCCGCGTAGAACGCCGGATTGGTGCCGCCACTATCCATAGCGACCGTCGTCGCCCCAGATCCAGCACTCAGCGACGTGGCCCCGATTGTCCACCCGCCGATCGTTCCCGTGGTCGCTGTCACCGCGCCAATGACTGCGAGCGTCGACCCGTCCCAAAACATCCCCGCTGCCCCTGGCACGCCGACTCGGAATTTGTATGTGCCACCGTCGTTACCCATCCAGATACCGGTGCCCGTACTGAAATTCGGGGGCACCGCAGCACCCAACGCGAACGAAGGAGACGTCGGCGACGTTGCGTGGTTGAGAAACACGGTCTTCGTGCTACCGGACCAGAGCGAGAGGTCGATGCCGTGCAGTTCAAAGGCTTGATCGCTGGCCCGAAAGTATTGCCCGTTCGACGTCGCGAAGGTGCCGGCAATGAGGCCATACTCGGCGACCGTCGTGATGCCGCGTAGGTTGCCGAGCCGCGCACGAACCGTCAGGTTCGCCGCCACCGGTGCCGTCGCCCACGTCACGATCTGGGTGTAGGGGGCATTGATCCCGGCGGCGCCATCGACGGCGCTCGTCTCGACATACCCGTTGCCCGTGACGCCCAGGTCCTGCACTAGCTCGTTGACCGCGATGCCGGTCGTCGCGATCATCGCGCCGGCATTTCCGCCCGCGTTCCGCGTGAAGGTCCACGACTGCTGGCCCGCGTTCGCGCCCGTGCCGTCCACGTAGGCGGTCACCACCCCGACGCAATCGCCGATCGTAAATGGTCCGAAGACCGAGCGCGTCATCGACCGCATGACGACGGTATCGCCGAGCGCGAAGACCGCCGCGTCGCCGAACGTCGTGGCATCCTTGACCCACAGCGTCGCCGTGCCGCTTGCCGCCGGGCACGCGAACGTCTGACTGATCGTCGAGAAGGATTTCGTAACGCGTTGACTGCCGGCGAGGACGCTTTCCAGATCGGCGGTGAACAGCTTGGCGCGCAGTTCGTCGGTGTAGAGATACCGAACATCGAGCGCCCCGCGTGCCGTCAGACCCCAGCCGCTCGTTTGCGACACAAAGCCTGGCCCTAACAGCGTCGCGCTCGGCGTCATCTGTAACGCGTTCACGACACCGAGCACTGGGTCATTTGTTTGAAAGCGATGCCCGATGCCGGTGCTGCCGAGCGCGATGTACTGCAAGGCACCTGTGGCGCTCGAACTGCCGGGGTTTTGGATATAGGCGTAGTCGGCATTGGTCGAGTCGTAGAAGCGGATCTCGTTCCCGCCTCGCACCTGGACAATGCCCAGCGCCACTCCGCCGACCGTATCGCGCGCGACGATCGCACTCGCGGTATTAACCGCCGTGGCCGACGTCGCCGAGTTGAGTACCTTGCCTGACACGCTGAGCACCGGAATGTCGGCTTCGACTGCGAGTCGAAAACTCGGCGTGCCTGCGCCGCCGGACACGGGACCCGCGAAGATCCGATTCGCGAGAGCCGTCGCCCAGACCGCCGTCAGGTTACCGGTCACCGTGACCGGCGAATTGCTGACCGTGAACTCGGCCGGCAGCGCCAGGCCGACGCTGGTCACCGTGCCGCCGGTCGAGAGCTTCGTCCATCCGGTATTGCCGGTGCCCGACGTCTTGCGCCAGATGTCGTAGGGACTGTTCGTTTGGTGATAGGTGTCGCAGACCACGCCGACCACGGCGGTCTCCGGAGACCCGCTGCCGCTGCTCTCGGTGCACGGCCCCGTATTGAGCACGATCAGGTCGACATAAACGGACTGCGCCGGGAGCACCCTGGCGTACGCGAGAACGACGAGCACGAGCGCCGCGCGCCAAAATGTTGTCATCGGCCTAGCTCCACATACCCCGATCCAAATACGTCTTGTCCGATCGCGGACGGTAACAGCCACAATTCGCAGAAGCTGACGCCGGCCGCTGGCGTCACGGTGAAGACCACGGTCGTCGGGGTCACGGTGGTGATAGCAGCACCCGTGCCAATCACGGTGTTGCCGTGGGAGACGTCCACGATCACCGGAATCACGGTGATGCCGGCGTGAGCGACACGACACGTGGCCACGGCGGTGACCGACGCACCACCGATCGCGACGGTATCGAGCTGCACGCGGTTGCCGCCGACACTGACTTTCGCGGGACCGCTCAGCGACCGCACGCCCGCGAACATCGAGCCACCGAGCGGATAGCTCGCCCGACCCGGCGACGCCGGCAACACGACGAAGGCCCCGGGCGACCCGACGCTGCCGGTCCCTGACCCAGCACCGAGGCCCTTGTAGTAGTCCTTCCAGTTGCGCACGACCGTCGCGCCTTCGACCATCGTGACGGTATAGAACAGTCGATTGTTGCGGTCACCCCACGAGACGCTCTCAACCAGGAACGTGCTATTCAGGTGCCGCGCGGGTTCGACCAGCGTCAGTCCTTGGCCCGGATGAATACCGGGCGTGCGAGTTCGCGCGACCACGCGCGGCGGCGTCAGCACCGAGCGCAGGAGGGCGGCATCGCCTTGCGCTTGCGCGGTCGCCAAGTCGAAGACATCAGGCAGCGAGATGGGTTCTTCCCACGTGGAATGGATCGCCATCTCGGGCAGGTTCTGCCGACGGATGACCATCGGAAACTGCGCCCGATACGAATACCGGATCGAGCCTGCCGCCGACACCACCGGAAAGCTCGCATTCTGATGGAGCTGCATATCGCTCCAGAGAGTCCATGCGGCCGTGCCCGCGTCCGCCTGCGGCCCGATCGTGTAGGACGCGACGTCGACACCACTCTCGGTGACGATGAGCACGCCAGAGGCCAGCCAGTCGGTGATCGGGTAGAGCACCGGGAAGATGCGCGTGGACCCGTCGCCCGCGTGTGACTCGTCGAGAATGTCTTTCGGCCCGTCGCCGAAGCTGACCAGGATGTTGTTCGCGTAGCCGGTGCCGTTGTCCTTGACGACGATGTCGCCTTCCCAGACGGGCGTCGGCGCCGCCGCCAGGCCGGGCACGTAGTAGGTCAGCACCTTGGTGGCGTAGGTGCCGGTGATCTTCCAGGCGAGACCGTTGGGCGTCGCGGCCATGCCGATTTCGGTCAACACGTCCTGCACCTGGCGCAAGTGATATGTCGCCGGACCGAGCACCGCGCCGTCGCCGATGCCCGTGGGCCAGACGAGCGACGACACACCGAACTCGGCGAGGTAGCCCGCGATGACCAGCAGCACTCGATCGCGCGCGGTCTGACCGTCGACGAAGACGATGCCGGCATACCCATCGAGCACATACCGCCGCTCACCAATCGCGTTCCAGTCGACCGCGTCGACTTTCGTGGTGATGCGCGGCACGGGCTGGCCACCCAGGCCGGCGGACTCGGGATACGTCACGTAGCCGCCGAAGAGCACGGTCGCGCCGTCCGACAGGATCACAATCTCATCGCGGGCCGGCACGTACGACCCATCGGCAGAATAGATGGACGCCGAGAACGTCATCCGGCCGTTGGTCTGTTCGTCGATTCGGAGGGAACCGGCTCGCCACCGCACTTCGAAGGGCGGGTCATCCTGCCGGTTGATGGTCAGAACGAGCGCCATCAGCGCAGACCACGGCGGGTGAGTTCCTCGGGTTGAAGTTCCACGACGACGCGTGTGAGTTCGCGGCCATCGAGGACGACCGGAATCGTGAGACTGATCGTGTTGCCGCCGCTGCTCGTCGCGGTGCGCGCCGGATTCGCGCCGCTGAAGGTCGCCCGCTCTGCGCCGGCTTCGCCCGCCAGGAACAGCGTCGGCCGGGTCACCATATAGTCGCCGCCGAGGGCTTGCGGTTGCGGCGTCGTCGTGAAGGGATTCGGCGGGAGCACGATCGCGGGACCGCCGCCGCGTTGCGGCTCACCCGTCGACGGATCGACGATCGTCACTGACCGCGTGATATTCGGAATACCGTTCAAGGCATTGACCAGCTCGGTCACCTTGTCGACCAACTTCTGCATGCTGTCGAGCACCAGTTCATTGGCCGTCTTGCTCTTCTCTTTCCAGATGCCGACTTCCTTTGACTGGCGAATCAACATCTCCGTGTTGGCGTCGAGCGGAATGCCGAGCAGCTCCGCCTCCGCTTGGGCATCGTGCAGATAGCCCTGCATCGGCAAGAGCGCATCCTTGGTCGTGCCGCCGGCCGCGAAGGCTGCGCCCTGGAGCTTCGTATACATCTCGAAGCCCGTGCGCTGCATCGCGCCGAAGGTCTCGATGTTCATCAGGCCCATGTTGTCGAGCGCGATCATTTCCGCGCTCAAGCCAGCGATGCCGTTGACGAGCGCCGGGTTACCCGATAGCATCGTGTCCTGCATCAACAGGCTCTTGAGCGCCACGCTGTCAATGTTGAGCCCCAGATCCGCGTAGCTTTTTTTGAGGATCTCGAGCGCCGGATGGATCTGATCGATCGCCGTCAGTAAAGGCACCCCCGACGCGACGGCCGCGGTGAAGCTGGCGATGGCCTGAATCCCCAGGTCGCTCAGTCCCTGCTTGGCTTGCTCCGCGCCCCTGAACTGCGCCTCCAGGGCCTGGGTGACCGCCAGGGCGGCCGCTGTCGTTTCCGCAGTGCCAGCCTTGCCGGCCGTCACGAGCGCGTCCTGCGCCGCCTGGGCGTCCTCGACGGCCTTCTTGAGCGATGCGTAGCCGGTCGCCGCCGATGCGGTACTCGCGACGATCAAGCCGAAGCCGGAGACGGCCGTTGTCGCCTGCTGCTGGAGGTAGCCGGCGATGGCCTTCGACTCGGTGCCCCACGCCGTGTTCAGCGTGATGATTTCCTTGATGCTGGCCGACAGCCGGCCCGTGGCGTCGGTGCCCACCGCCGCGAAGTTCGCAAAGTTCTTGTCCAGGATCTGTGTCACGGTCACGACCGACAGTGACCGATCTTCGAGATACGAAAAGGCGTCGTGCAGTTTGGCGGTGAACATCTCGATGTTGTCGGCGCGTAGGCCGCCCGACTGCTCGATCACCTTGTCCAAGACAGCGGTCAATGCTTGCACGCGCTGAAGGCCGGTCGTGTCCTCCAGGTCTTCGATCATCTCGCCGAATTCTTGGGAGACGTGAAGGCCGCCCAGATCACGCCCGATGTCGTTCACGACCTTGCGCCACTCTTGACCTGATTTCACCCACCCAATCACGGCGCCGGCCGCTGCACCGATGGCGATGCTGAGACCGAACGTGGCAGCGGCATACGGCGCACCGATCATCGCGCCCACCGCGGCCCCTTGCAGGGCGCTGACCGCCACCAGGGCACCCGTGCTGGCACCGGCGCCCGTATTCACGTTCTGCGTCACGAAGTCCGATGCCAGGCCGATACCGGCTGCTGCCATCTGCTGACCGCCCACGCGTTTCGCGTTGGCATACGTCGGCGACGACTGACCATTGACGTCAGGAAACGCGAGCTTGACGTCGCTCAAGTGTTTCTGGGTCTGGTCCAATAGGTCCATGTATTGACCCAGCCCAGAGATCGCGTCTCCCAATGCGCCACCGGCCTGGCGTCCCAGAACAGAGAAAGCGTCCGCCAACTCCTGCACATGATTGCCCGCGAGCTTGGTTTCCTCACCGACCTTCTTGATGTGCACTTTCAGATCGTCGATCTCGGTCGACTTCAAGCCGACATCGGTGATGTTCTCGCCGAGTCCGTGGAACCCGGCCACCGCGGGCGGAATGCTCTGCTCGACCATCTTCATGGCCTTCGCGAGATCGAGGTGTTCTTTGATGGTGACCAACTCGGTGCTGTTCACCTTCTTCATGGCTTCGTTGAGGTCGCTGGACCCGGCCTCCACCCGGTTGTGAATGTCGCTGAGCACCTTGGCGGCCTCGGTCTCGTCTTTCACCGACCGCTCCAGCGCCTTCATTTGGGTATCGGTGAGGCCGAGATACGTGGCGAGAGTCTTGGCGTCCGCGCCCGCCTTCAGTTGGGTCTGCACGTATTCGACGACGGCGCCATCAATGCCCAGGATGGTCTTGTGGTAGTCGGCTCCAACCGAATTCATTTCGGCGACGACCTTCTTCCACGCCTCGTCCGCCTGCGTCGCCTTAGCCACCGCGGCCTTATGGTCATCGACGGCCTTTTTGGCCAGCGTCAACACGCCTTCCGTGATGTTCAGGTCGTTGATGATCTTCTCGTTGCTGGCACCGAGCTTGATGGCCGCTTCAATCTCGCCGATCTTCGCGGCGGTCAGCGCCTTGTAGCCGGCCGTCGCGGCGGCCAGGTCGGCGGTGAACGAGGCCTCGACCGGCTTCTTCACTTCAGACGGCAGGCTAATATCTTTCGCGTTGAGGGCTTTCACCTTGGCAATCAATGCGGCATCGAAGGCCGCCATCGTCTTCTCACCTTCGAGCATCTCCCAGACCATCATCTGTTGGTCCTTGGTGAGTTGCCGGGTGGCCTCGCCCAACAGCAAGGCATTGCCCATCACTTGCGCGAATCCGGTGACGGTCCGCGTCTTGAACCGATCCCATGCATCGGCGGCGGCATCGATCGCCCTGATCTGTGCGTCACCTGCGACCGTGGCTTCCTTGGCGACCTTGGTGTAGCCGTCGACAATGGCCGGCAGAATGTCCTTCGCGGTTTTCCCGAAGAGCTCCACCGCGGCGGCGTTGCGTTTCTGCGGGTCCTCCATCGCCTCAAGGGCCTGCACGACCATGTTGAATTGATCGTCGGGTGACGCGGCGCGTAAGGCTTTCCAGTCCAGGCCCAACGCTTCCGCGCCGCTGCGGGCCTTCGCCGTGCCTTCCTGAAGGTTGACGCCCAACTTGAACGCGGCATCGGAGAACGCCCCGACGTCTGATCCGCTTTGCTTGGCCACGAACTGCATGCGTTGCAGGGTGTCGGTGGTCAGGCCCGTCTTGTTGGACATGTCGACGAGCGCACCGGAACTCTCGATCGCCTGACTCGCGAAGTCGGTCAGCATGCCGGTGGCTTTGCTGATTAGGTTGGATGCCGTGAAGGCCGCGAAGACAGTCCCAAACGTGCTGCCCAATCCGCTCGCGGCCTTGGTCGCCGGCACGACCCCGTCTTCGATTTGTTTCAGGGCGAGTTTGCCGGACTCGCCCATGCCGGCGATCAATTTACCGGATGCCGATGCCGCCTGGCCCGCCTTGGCCATGCCCGCCGCCATCGGGTCGAGTCCCTGTGCGGCTTTCTTCGCCGCCTCGGCAATGCCTAGTAGTTGCGGCGACACGTCGACTCCGAGGGCGCGCATCTTCTCGATCGCGGTGGCCGCTTGCGTGCCGAGTTTTTGGAGTTCGCTGGCGGTGAGCTTGGCCGGACCGCCGATATTGTCGACGGCCTGCGCCATCAACTGCGCATCCTGGATCAGTTTGCGACCGGACAAACTGCCTTCCATTCGACTCAGCGCCGCCTGCACTTTGGCCGCGCCCTGCTCGAAGGTAACGAGCTTCGTCGTCGCGTCTTGGGCGGCGCGCTGAAAGTCGGCGAAGTCGGCAGCGAACTTGGCAGAGATGGGCACCGAACTACCAGTCCCCTCGGTCGCGCGCGTCGTTGATCAGCATCTTGACCAGCACCTCGTAGACCGAATTAGGCAGGTTGACGACGGTGTCATAGGTCCACTGCATCGCCCGCGCGACCCGCAGATCGCTTATGACGTCGTCGCGCCAGCCACTTTTTTTTCGCGCGCTTCCGTCATGGCCAGTTCGTGGGCGTCGACCGCGGCGACCAGCTCGCGATACGTCTCGATATCGAGGGTGTCGATCGCGCCTTCGCTGACGTGTTCGGGCTGGCCGTCGAATCCCAGGAAGGACCACCCGACGATGTATTCCAGGAGTTTGGTTTTGCCGACCTGATCGGGATCGAGCGTGGTCTTCTCGCCGAGGTCCATCGTCTTGACCACGCCGGTGAAGATGTGCCGCTGCTCGCCGGCTGTCAATTCCCGCTTGACGTCGATCCACTCGGCATCCGTCTCCGCTTCTTCGATCTTGGCCAGTGACGCGATCAACGCCTCTGGCTTTTCCTTCTTCTCCGCCACGAGCTTTTCGAGTTCGGCGTGCGCGCGACGATGCACGTCGACCAGATACAGCCGGACAATACCGGGCTGCACGAAACGACACCGACCCATATCGAACCGTCCTTTACTGTTCCGGAGGACCAAGGTGCGCGACGAGACGGCGGTCTCCGAGT
>Ga0105248_10007304_pt1 | contig 12122 bp, 17 predicted proteins | sample KBSS34metaG_FD_81524 | JGI IMG/M metagenome (GOLD analysis project Ga0105248, IMG submission 81524) | Switchgrass rhizosphere microbial communities from Kellogg Biological Station, Michigan, USA - KBS S3-4 metaG | ecosystem: Host-associated > Plants > Roots > Rhizosphere > Soil | place... | reverse complement strand
TCTTAGAAATATAGGCTGGTATACCACTACCAAGTTTCACGGCGACAAACTAAGATCGAGGGACGCCTATTACATGATAGGTATCCAAAGGGCGAGCACTCGTTATATCGACCATTTAATGCTTTCTGCCGAATCAGACGTACAAATGACCGTGCCGGAATCAAAGCGTCAGGCACTAGAAAATGTTTGTAATAAGCAAGCTGATATCAATACGCTCGAAGGACAAATCATAGCGTGCTCTGATAACATGGCCGACATTCTAGACTTTGGAGCAACAGCCCTCGGAAAGAAAAAGATTGGAAATTGGGCAGAAGAATTATTCATCGGACACTTACATGAATGAATTATTAGAATTAGAGCAGAAAATGCTCGCGTGCGAAGCGTGTGATTTATTTAGAACAAGAACAAAAGTAGTATTCGGTTCGGGTTCTACGAGTCCCAAAGTTATGCTCGTCGGAGAAGCTCCCGGCGAAGACGAAGACCTCAGTGGGCAACCCTTCGTTGGTAAGGCTGGCAAGAAATTAGATAGTATGTTAGGTTATGCCGGCTTAAAAAGGGAAGATGTATACATTAGCAATAGCGTTTTATGTCGCCCGCCACTAAATAGAAATCCCAGCCGTCAAGAACTGAATGCTTGTAAATGGCGTCTTGATCTCCAAATCAAACTTTTAAAGCCAAAACTTATTATAGTGTTGGGCAAGATCGCTGCCGAACAGATTAAGGGTGAACAAATCAAAGGTCCACTCAAGCAACTCTTTCCCGAAAATTTACAGAGTCCTTGGGTCGATTATAACAATGAAACAAAAATGATCGTTACGTATCACCCAAGCTTTCACCTACGTTCTCCCGAACAAGCCTATAAGATCACGCTACCGCATTGGACCCAGATTAAAGAATGGGTTGCCAATGGATCATGAATCAATGGAGTACGCCGGCAAGATCAATCTTGCGGCAATAGAGCTTGGTTTTAAGGCAGCCATTCCAGGAGCAACGCTCCTTGATCTAAGTAATGAAATTGAGAAATTTCTATTAGCGTCTAATTGTACGCCAGCTTTTAAAGACTATCAGCCGAATGGGGCCTCTAGTCCTTTTCCTGGAGCGGTCTGCTTAAGCCCTAATGACGTAGTAGTTCATGGTGTTCCAAATAGTTATACTTTAAAAGATGGTGACCTTCTAACCATTGATCTGGGAACTAAGTATAAAGACTGTTTTGTTGACGCGGCACGCTCCCGCATTATTGGCGATAAGTCAATTAATCCTATTGCCAATCAATTAATAGAGGCAACGGAAGCTATATTAGAAGCACAGCTAAAAACGGTTAAACATAATAGTACATTTTTACAGCTAGTTGAGGCTGCCGAAAATGAAGCATTATGTCATAATGTAAATATCGCCTCGAAGTGGGGCGGTCATCGTATAGGAGAAGCCATTCATATAGATCCATTTGTGCCTAATGCTATTAATAGAGATTTAAGCACAATGAGACAAACTCTTCAAAGACACTTATATGATAGACAAACATTTCAAGCTGGAAATTATTATTGCATAGAACCCGTGGTGGTACGTGGAACAACCGATATCACAATTGATGAAGACGGCTGGACCGTTAGAACAAGAGATGGCGGATGGGCCTGTCACACGGAGAGATGCCTTTTAATAACCGATAACGGCTATCAAATTATATCTTAGTGTATTTTTAACAGGAAAATCATGAACGAACAAGAACCCAGTGTGCCGCAAAGTGAAATTCGTAATCCGATCATTACATTCAATGATCAACAGAGATGGCCAATCTTAGAAACCATTTCAAAGCCATGTTCATTTCCTCTCTCTGGAGAAGATGAAGAGGTTATAGTTTTCATGGATTCTATTCTGGACCAATTAGATACAGAAGCGGCCGGATTAGCGGCTGTCCAAGTTGGCTACGCAAAGCAAATATTTCTTCTAAGAAATAAAGTCAATGAAGACGGTAAGCCAGAGAATAATGCTTACATCAATCCCATTCTATTAAAGAAGAGTACGGAACAAAAACGCGATGGTGAAGCTTGTTTATCATTACCAGGAATGGGCGTCGCGATTAAAAGACCAAAGAGTGTAACGATATCTTATACGGATATCAGTGGCGAACAAAAGGTTGAAACGTTTACTGGCTTCTGGGCAAGAGCGGTTAGTCATGAATTGGACCATCTAAATGGCGTCATGATACTAAACCATTTACAGAAAGCCGCAAGCAAAACAGTAAGGCGATCCAAGTGCGGAATGATATTAGATGCAGCAGCACAAAAAAGAATTGCAAAAAGACGTGCAAAGAAAAAATTCGCCAAACACAATAGATAACTCCCCCTCATTTTTTGGAGGGTATATAAGTGTTGAGAAATTTTATTCCACCTAAGGTACAACCTGGACAAGAAGAATACGTTAAGTCAATACGAGAGAATCAGATAACTATCTGTACCGGGCTCGCGGGCACCGGTAAGACATTTTTAGCTCTTAGTGAAGCTATTGATATGTTAATGAAATCTCAAAAACGTGGAGGAATACAGCGAATTGTGATTGTGCGACCTTATATTCCCAGCAATACAGGAGAAAAAATAGGAGCACTGCCCGGCACTTTAGATGAAAAAGTTGCCCCTTATGTACTATCTATAAGAGATAATATGAGACAGCTTGGAATGAATGAACAGGACATTCAGGACATGCTCGGAAGACAGTTTGAATTTACGGTTTTAAGTATGTGCAGAGGACGTTCTTTTAGTAATTGCTTCGTTATCGTCGAAGAGGCACAGAATGTGCCGCTCTCTGGTGATGCAATGAAGATGTTACTAACTCGCGTTGGCAAAGACTGCAAAATGGTTATTCAGGGTGATATCGATCAAGTAGACATACCAACTGAAAACAGTGCATTACCCGAAACCATTAACATATTAAGCGGCGTTCATGGTGTGGGTATCGTAGACATGAACAATATCGAGACCGTCCAAAGATCCGGTATAGTAAAGCGTATATTAACAGCTTATAAACAACACGAAGAAGGATATAATGGGTAAAAGACTAATCGTTGAGTGTGATCTCACGAAACAAGAATATAATCCGGAAGAAACGGTTACGCTAACCTTTAAGAAGGACGGCAAAAAGTCTGGACGCACTTACGAACTTAGTGCAAAGGCCGCCGAAAAACTAGAACAACAATTGGTTGCCGGCCCAGAGGCAAAGCTACCGTCCGATTGGACATTTAGCGGATCACCAGAACGTAAAAAGGCAGTCACGCTAGAGACTCTAGAAGATTCAATCGAAGACGATAGCGAATTTGTCGCGGCCAAAAAGATGGAACTGCGAGACATAGGCATTATCTCTGATGAAGCACGAGAGACTGTCGAAAATCCAATTCTATTTGAAGAAACAGACGGATGCCGACACATCAATAAGAGTAGAATTCAAACTACATTAAAGAATAAGAAAAGATTTATCTATCAGACATGTAGAGATTGTGGAAAGAAAATTGAAGCAAAAACAATGGAAGAAAAAACCAGCTATATGAATAGCAAATTACCGCCAGACGTAAATATGCAGGAGAAAATATCATGAAGAAATTAGCGATTTTAGTTTTAGGTTTAGTTTGTGCATTTGGAACAATGCAAGGATGTTCAAGTACCGGCGAGGGACAAGGAATTCAAGCTCTTGAACAGATGCCGGAAGTCGATTATAGCAAGTGGAAACTATACATCCAATTAGGTGTAAAAATTTCCGCCAATAGACTTCTAAGGGAAGGCTCTGTAACCGCAAAAGAGCTAGAACTTGTAGCGACAGCAATTGAAACGGCCCGCGATCAAACAGTTATTCCTGGTGCAACTGGTATTATCAAGCCTGCACTGGACAAGATTGGTTTCACTAACGATGAAATTGAATTAGTTCTTATGGTAGCAGAACAAGAACTATTATCTCGCGGTGCTTTAAATTGGATTAATCCTACGACAGGCGTTGTAGATCTATCACCACGCACCAAGGACATTCTAACTGTAGTTGCAAGCTCATTAAGAGCCGCAACGAAGGTTACGGAAGAAGAGCATCAACAAAATGCTCAGTTGCAAGACCAGTTTGGATATAGATTTGTCAAACTAAGTCAATGATTCGAGTTTTCTTTAACGAAAACGGATACTATATAAATGGGGAGGGCGTCGAAATTACGCGGCGTCTCTCCCCCGCCCTCACTGAAAGGGGCGATAGAATTTTTCAGGTCATTCATCATACATATAAAGTCCTAGTGATGGCTCTCAAAGATCTACAAATCAATAACGTAAAAGAAGACGTTATAGTATATAACGATAGTCGAATTATCGACGAGATCAATGGACTTACGAAACCACTAGATGAGACATGTGAGCAGTGGTTGCAAGGCATCAGAAGATCAATAGTTCCCTCTATTAAGCCGGTCGTTTTCTTTCGCAAAAAGACCTCTGATTATGTAGCGGAACAAATAAGAATAGCACACGCCAATATACAGAAGGTAGACAACCAGAAATTGGCAGAAGAATATTTAAAGCAACGAGAAGAGAAGATAAACGGCGGCAAGAAGAAACGCCTAAATAAATTACGAAAAAATTGGTTCGGAGACAAACATGAGTGATCACAGTACAGATATTAGCGTAACAATGGATCGTCTATTAAGAGAACGTCTAGAACAATATGGCGTCCCCGTCGAAGTGCGTTCTAGTCTCAGAGACGATATCTTGGGCTTCCTACAACGACCAGAGAAGAAGCCACATGGTGCTTGTGTTATGACGCCCGCCGCATCAATGGCGTCGGACCAAGCGAAGAAGAATAAAGAAGTGCAGAAGAAGGGCACTTCAACGCCCGAAGTTATTTGAGAAGTCTTACCGCTGATTCGTACCCAGCGATTTGTGCTCTCTGCCAGAGCTTCGGATAATTTTGGAAGAAGTTCTTTCTTTCGGCGATAGTTGCCGCTGGCGTCCAGTGTTTTAAGCTGGTGCGAATAACAGAAACATTATTCGTAAGACGGTAAGCTTCCCCAAGTACTGCTAACGTATGGATGATGTCTCCATCTACGCTAGCATTCGTATTATTAATTACAATCGGATTGCCATTTACGTGCGTCCATACCCAGTGCGGAGGACCGAACTGATTAGGTCCGTATGTATATGGAATCAAATGCATAGTCTGTGAATTGTAGAATCGATCACAGAATCTTAGCAATGTAGCCTTTGCTAATGTAGCGTCAGCTATGTGTCTCATTGCCGCCGAAGCTCCAAATGCTATAATAGCAGAGTGAAAGCTTTGTGTTCCTTCTACGCCAGTAGGCAAGAATGGCTGATGGAATTCTTTTTGTACAACACCATTACTATCGGCTGCGGCCACATAAACCCACATTGCTTTTTCAAGCCAAGCTAGAGAATATCCTGGCTTGACAACGTTCGCGAGAGCGGCGTGATATAGTCCCCAGCCGAATGCACGATCGGCATTAATACCATCATTAGGATTCAAGGTTACTAAATACATCGTACGCATCAACGACGGATATATATACGACGGGTTATGGTTGTCGTCTTGATGAACAATTTCGTCGTTTCTATCGCTCCATCCACATTGGCAAATGTATTCAAATGCCATAATGAGATCGTCCCCTGCCATGGGATTCTGTTCGTAGTGCCAGAGCGGTTCGGCATTAATTGACATCCGACGTACGTGAGCGGGATCATGAGCACGATAAGCTGTCAATGCTGCTTCATAAGAACAAGTGTTACCAGGATTGAAAACTCGATAATGATAATTATTGTAGTTGCCATCTAAAAAGGCAATTAGCTCTACATCGGATTCTCTTCCTTCTTCACCCTTCATTAATTCGGCATGAATGAGATGGTTATAAGTCCATTCTGCTGCTCTAATAGGTTCGCCCGTGTTAATATTATAACAAGCAAATGGCATTCTGTCCATGTTCGCTATATGTAGTAGCGAATTCATATAGACGGATTCGGGCACTTGGGCAAAACCAGTATAAGGATTAATGTTTAGACCGCCGAAAGAATATCCGGCACTGTTGCCTTCTGGGTGCCACGGACCAAGATTGGGAGTCTCGATGCTCAATAGGTCTGCAACATATCCTTCTACGCCCTGTTGTAATGATGCCTCGATAATACCGATTGCTTGTAATGAAAGTTGACTATAAGCTTCTCGATTAACAACAGGCATCATCATATCCAGTGGACCATAATGGTTCACGACATCTGGAATGCGAAGATTGATACGTCTTAAGACGACCGTAGCTTCGTTTACAACCTGAGGAGCACAAATGCAAAATTCTCTTTCAAGAATTGCTCTAGGTAACATAACGTGATTATCGTTAGGCGTGGCGGCGGCTATAATCCATTGTCTCGGTAGAACTGATTCGTCTTTGCGAACAGTAGTAACTATACGATCATCTGTATCCCAGCTTAATACCAATGATTTAAAGTAGGTCTTGCCGCAGAAACCTGTTCCATCGGGATTGACTGCACCATTAGATAGTCTAAATTTTAAAGCTATTATATTTCTTGAAACAAATTTATAATAGAAATGCACGCCCAAAATATCTGGCTGACCAACGCACGATAAACGCTTCCAAGTCTTGTTCCATTGTCCCATAAAAATCAAAGGGGTTTCGCAAACAAGCTTTGTCGAAAAGACGCCCTTGTCAGGAACGTCCATCGTTAGCGTGAGGTTAATTTTCATTTTTGTGTAAACCTATCGATCGTTTCTTTCATAGCACGGAGGCAGGAAGTAAGGTCAGATAAGACTTGCGTATTGTGTTTAACGAGATCAACATATTGATTGATAGTCTCTTTTAAAGCTTCAATATTTTTAATATGTTGTTCGTCGTTAGATTCTTCTAATTGTTCGATTCTTTTGCTTGCCGCTTTATTTTGTCTTAGAATTAGCGTTAATAAAACGCCAAAGACAAGACCCATGATGCCATATTGTTGTAATAGTGTGCCTAGAATACCGGGATCTGCATTCTGAACCTCAAGAAACATCATGAGCCTGCCGCTCCTCTCTTGGGGCCAATTTTTTCTATAACAATTGCCGCACCGTTGACTGGAATCTCACAGTTATTGGCACCAGAGTTAGTTGAATTAATTCTAATTCGTAATGTATCTCCGGCATCTAGATTAATTATGACTACATTGGTTGCCGTTGCATTAATAACCGCTGCACCTACGGCACCATGATTTGTACTAATATTAGTGCCAGGAATAGCACTACCACTACTATTTTTTTCCAGCCTTGAGTTACATACCTGTAAAGTACTACCAACAGTCTTAGAGGCCGTAATGTGATAACTAACCTTATATAATCCCGGTGAAAAAACAGTTAAAATGCCGCTACTAAGTCCCGTGCCAATGCCATAATTTTGATCGGCTGCCTCTGATACAGTATTAATACTAACGGTATCCATCGCGGTTGTAATTTTTTGCAGTGTATCATTAACGAACATTGCAACGCCAGAACCGACAGAAACATTAATCATGCCGGAACCAGTATGAACTACCGGAACTCCATGTCCTAATGACTTGGCCGCAGTAACGGCCGCAGTATTGGTTCCTACAATACCACTGATAACGCCGTGGTTCATCATGAACATATCGCCAAGAACCAAGTTGGCTAATGTCGGTGGTTGATATAGACCAGAAATATTTAATTCGGCCTGCGTTCCAAATGTACTAAATGTAGTTTTGGCGGTGTTAGAAACTAATTGCAAATCACCCGGCGACGTTGTTATTACAGCGACACGCCCGGCATTATAAGCACCTTGTAGGCCGTGCCGTCCAATCATTTCTTTGATATTACCAGAGTGTGCGATAGGCCAGAAGCCGTCGTTGGCGGGTCCGCCCGTATCCCAAACATTACTTATGGCCCAAGCTTCAAAAGGGCCGCCGCGATACTGCATCTCGCCGCTAAAACTAAAAGCAGAAAGATATAATTGATCTTGAGCACTAATAGTCAAATCGTGCTTCGATAATATCTGAAATCCTATGTTCGGGAGATAGGAACCAAGTTCAATATTATTGCTCGCGTCTATTTTACTTAATTGAAAGCCATAGATTTTACCGCCATCAAGCGAAAAACTAAAGCCGCCGAATTGTGATTCTGTATTAAAAGAAGGTTCAAATCTTATAATACCCGACAAGCTATTTATTGAAGAATGCCATACGCCACTATTCATGTGAACGTGTGCAAATGGTCGAATTTCTCTACCAAATCCGCCGTTAGTCATTTCTGCACCTAGCGATGCAGAGCCACTAGCCTGAGGCCAAAGATCACCTACTTCTCTTGCCATATTAGAATCCTACTATAATAACTCTTCCAGCCTGTGCCACGTTCCAGGTAATGGTAACCGTATTAGAATTTGTAACCGCTATAGCGTCCGGTATGATACAAAGACGTGGAGAGTTAGCGTCATACGTTTCAACTTGCACATCCGTTGTACCGAGGTTGTGAGTTACTGTCCAAGTAACAGCAGCACCAAACGTTTGAGCAAACGTTTTCGGCATGCCTGCGAAGCCTTGAGTTGGGAATCCATATAGGCCAGAAAGTGCCCAAACGTCAACGGAGAATGTAACGGGAGATGCACCACCTGTATCTCCAATAACTATGAAGCCGCTTGTTGTCGGAGACAGATCAACGTCGCCAGTAAGATTAGCACCGCCGATTACGCCGACAGACGTTACTACGGTTGCACCAGTAGCAATATCATTGAATGTTAATCCGCCATCAACGCTAACCTGGAAAGATGCACGCTGACGGTTGTATCTTAGAACACCTGATTGACCCATGATAGGATCATGGAACACACCACTCATTAAGTGAATGTGACCAAACGGTGCTAATGTCGTAATGTCAAATGCATCACCAAGGCTTCCGTTAACGCCAAGGTGAGATTGACCACTAATGCCCGGTATTAAATCGCCATTTATCTTCATAATTGACCCCCACTAAAGTACACTAAATAATAACTACTTTTCCGTCTTGGGGGGTATTAAAGATTAATGAGACGCTGTTGCTGTCTTCTATTATGATATCATCTGGCAATATATTTTTCGCACCACCGCCTGGAGCATCAAATACTTGAACAAGAACATCTAAACTGTTTAAGTTATGAACAAATAGGCCGCTTGTAATAGAAGAAAAAGTTGCGGCAAATTTCGAGACAGACGATGAGCCCGAGCCTGGGCCAATGATTGTGATGAAGTTGCCGGCCGATAGAATCGTAATTCCACTGAGGCCAACGATATTGATGAATGGCCCGAGTTGACCATTGATAGCAATAATACCGCTGGTGGATCCGCCACCTCCGGATGATCCACTCTGGCTGCCGCCGCCGAGAGATACTATGCCGCCAATTCCTAAACTCATGTTATGACAATTCTAATATTCGTACGTCAGCAATCGCGTTTGAAACACCATAGATAATTGTGTTGGGAGTGCCAACAATATCGAACGCAATTTTTTCGCCAACATTAATTGGTAGACCGTCAGACGTAGTGACGTTGACATCGCCAATGTAAAGAATGCCGGGTCCATCATTATGTAGCACAAGGGCTCGACGATATTCCAATGGAGTTTGAGGAAGTGCTATTCCTGTTCCCCCAACAGAAATCATTTGTTGCCTTAATCCAATGGAGACACTAAAGTCTTCTGGATTAAGAACTACGACACCCTCAGATAGCCGATTGCGTAGCGAGTGACGTTGATCGGGTAGGGGGAATGTACCCGGTGCTAGATTATATGGCGGCGAACCCGCTATCGTTGCTATCGTGCCGCTGCCGATTATTGAATTGTAATCTTTAGGCATAAGTGCCTCCTAAGAAGAGACACTTTAGAAGATCAGCATCCTCACTTGAGAACCGGCACTTGCTACTGCCCATATTTCTACGCAATCCAAAACTGGTAAGTCAACATAGGAACGTGGAGTAGCGGCTCCAGCGTTTGTTAGCTGCCAACCTTCTGCTGTTTTTGCAGCACTATTAGCGATCGTTACTGTAGTGCTATCGGTCGCGTTTTGAATGCGGACCAATCTTGCTCTTGGAAGCGGACTTTGCCTTGCACCCCAAATCTTGATGGGGGTAGTCGAGATAGCAATGCCGCTAACGGCGAAAGCATCAACCGAAGTTAGATCTTCGGGATTAGCTATAACTACTTGTAAACCGGTACGTTCGCCTTGGCCCAGAGGTTCGTAACCACGTTGACCAGAAGGTAAGATACCACGAGTATAGGGAATTGTACCGCTGCCTACGGCGGTTGCTACTAAAGGTGCAGCCATAATTAAACTCCTAAAAGAAACGAAACGAGACGGAACCATAGATAAAATACACTAAGGGCCGCTAAAAAGCGGCCCTTAGAAAAGGATGACAACCTACTAATTAAAGTTTATTCTTCTATAAGTTTCCACTTATATTTTGCCCTAGCCTCGGCACACCATGGATATAGTTCTTTAAATATAGTGTCCATGGCATTGGCTATCTCTCTCATTTCAAGCTGTGCGTGGGGATCTTGTCGTAGATTCAAGAAATGCATCAGATTATGTACATCTACGTTTACATATATTTCTGTAAATAAAGATACGGGCAAAACGATTCGTGCGAGTTCTTTTGCTACCTCATTAGTAAGTAGTAATTGATAAGCTCTATAACAATCAAGATAGGTATTCATAACGAGAGCGGTATTAGCGTCCTGCCAAAAAACGTCTTTATCAGAATTTAAACTGCCCTGTTTATTTTTTGTATCTTGTACACGCCATTGATTTGGCATATAAAAATCGTCAGCTAATTCACTATAGCGTCCACTCCATTCGTTCAAACGCATAGTGCGATGTCGAACAAATTGCCGCATGCAAAAGATCGGCATCTTTATATTAAAAGTTATATTGCAAGCTTCAAATGGAGACGTGTGCCGATTCTTAAAGAGATAGAATAAAAGCTTCTTATCTGCGTCCTCGCCTTTTGAAGGGGATTTATAAGATATACGTGCCGTCTCAACAATACGTTGATCCGTCCCAAGATGGTCTATATAACGCACGTACCCCAATCCGAGTACCGGGACCTCAAAACCCTTTTCAATCATACCACTAACCTTGGTCTGATGATCTCGCTGAGTATCTCTTCATCAAGAGCCTTCTTAATCTCTTGAATGACTTCATCGGCATCGAATGTACGAGCTATTACAAGCTCAATAGAATAATTGCTACCTCCAACACCAATACCATCGATACCAACTATCTTACTAAAAGATTCCATAAGACGCGATCGAACCGTGCTCTCATTGTCTAGCTTTTCAGCAAGCTTCTTGCTTAAAGTAAGCATAAAGCGATAGTGCATTTCTTGACCATTCTCGTCTTTAGAGAAGGTTAGTACATACTTTTCTTTAGGTTGTGCCATAGTATGTATATACTGACATATATCGACAAATTGTCAGCTTATTTCGCAGACTTCTCCGTCACAGAATCGAGGGGCCACAGCCTCTTCTTTTGAAGAACTCAGCATTATAGGCTTAATGTTCTTAGTCATAGAATCGTACTGTTCCTTAGTAATAGACTCATATGGTGCTTGAACATAGCCGTGATTTGAAATTGGTAAGAACGATATACTCTTAAGCGAGTCTTCGTAGAATTCCAAAATATGCTGAATGTCCTCTTTTTCAGATTCTTTAAATGTAACAGTTATACTAACCATGTTGTCGGCCCAGTATCTTTGATACGCGACGGCGTTAGCTACCTGTTCCCAAATCGTGACATCATTCTTAGAGCGAGTGAAATATTCCTCATGAATAGGAAACTCCACAACCATCGTAGATGATTCCTGTCCTACGGCCGCCTCGACTTTATGGCCGGCATCTTGAGCAAGCTTCCAAAGTGGCGAATGAATGCCCACGCGAATGCGACGAATATAGTATTCTGAATGTGGATAGTGAATGCCGGGCGGTTCGCCAGGAAGCAAGCTAACTGTTCCGCTAGGCTTAACAGAAGTTTTCTTAATAGACTTTGGAACACCAAGCCAGTTGGAATATTGAATATCCAATCCTAGAATAAATTCGTAAGACTTATCGCACCATAAAAGAACTTCTCTTCTGCCGTG
>Ga0105248_10007303_pt1 | contig 12124 bp, 12 predicted proteins | sample KBSS34metaG_FD_81524 | JGI IMG/M metagenome (GOLD analysis project Ga0105248, IMG submission 81524) | Switchgrass rhizosphere microbial communities from Kellogg Biological Station, Michigan, USA - KBS S3-4 metaG | ecosystem: Host-associated > Plants > Roots > Rhizosphere > Soil | place... | reverse complement strand
TGTCGGCATATGGCTGCTTCAGCCACGCCCCGCGCGAGCCGAGCGCGCCGTCCGCGAACAGCTTCACGCCCACCATGCGCAGATGGCCGTCATAGAGCCATGGCGTCGGCCCGGTGCCCGCCACCGACAGCGTCGTCTCGATACCTAGTCCGTAGCTGACGATGCGGATGCGCAGCGCCTTCGCGTCGCCCGCGCGGCGCCAGACGTTCCAGTCGTCCTCGCTGGAGCCCATGTCGCTGGTGGCGGTAACTCCGAAGCCGAGCAATGCCTCCTGCGCCTTGCGGAAGGCATCGTCACGCTCGATCGGCTGGGCCTGCGGCATGGCGTTGCGGATGAGGTCCATCGCGCCATCCACGAACACGCCGGTGGGGCGCCCCTTCGCGTCGCGCTCGATACGGCCGCCGGCTAGGTCTTTGGTGCTGGCGGTGATCCCCGCCGCCGCCATTGCCGCCGAATTGGCGAGCAGGGCGTGGCCGTCCACCCGCGTCAGCACGACGGGGCGGTCCTTCACGATGGGGTCGATATCGGCGGCGGTGGGGAAGCGGCCGAGCTTCCACACTTCCTGGTTCCAGCCGAAGCCTCGCAGCCAGCCGGGGGTGTTGTGGCTGGCGGCATAATCCGCCAGCTTCGCCTGCGCGTCGGCCAGCGAAGCCGTCCGCGTCAGGTTCAGCTCCATCAGCGAGAAGCCATATTCCATGATATGGCCGTGCGCGTCGATCAGGCCGGGCAGCAGCGTGCGGCCCTTGCCGTCCAGTTTGAAATCCAGCCACTCGGGCCGCTTGTCGCCGGGCTGGAGCAGGGCCTTCACCTTGCCGTCCTTGCCGATCAGCAGGCCGGTGAAGTGCTGGATCTGGCCATGATCGTCGATCGTGTAGCCGTTGATGTCGTCCAGCAGCCCGCCCTCCGTGGGGGGAGGGGGCGCGTAGGCAGGCGCCGGCGGCTGTTTCCTCGCGGCGGCGGGGCTGGCGAGGAGGGCCAGCACCGCGATCGACGCGAGGGCGGCCCTCACTTGCGCAGGCGCCGTATCAGCGAGGAGGTAGCCTGCCGTCCGCCGTCCATCGCCTGCACATCGGCATAGAACTGATCGACCAGCGCCGCGACCGGCAGGCTGGCGCCGTTGGTGCGCGCCTCTTCCAGCGCGAGGCCCAGATCCTTGCGCATCCAATCCACCGCGAAGCCGAAATCGAACTCGCCCTTCGCCATCGTTCCCCAGCGGTTGAGCATCTGCCAGCTGGAAGCGGCGCCGCCCGAAACGGCCTCGAACGTCTTGTCGAGATCGAGCTCGGCGGCTTCCGCGAAGTGCAGCGCTTCGGAGAGCCCCTGCACGACGCCGGCGATGGCGATCTGGTTCACCATCTTGGCGGTCTGCCCCGCACCCGATCCGCCGATATGGACCATGCGCGCGGCATAGGCGGCCATCAGCGGCTGGGCCGCCTCGAACGCCGCCTTGGGGCCGCCGCACATGATCGAGAGCTGGCCCTTCTCGGCCCCGGCCTGACCACCCGAGACGGGCGCATCCAGCACCAGCAGGCCGTGATCCCGGCCTTCCACGCCCAGCTGCCGCGCGATTCGGGCGGAGACGGTGGTGTGATCGACGAACAGTGCGCCGGGCTTCATCGTGCGGAAGGCGCCCTTGGCACCCATCGTCACCTCCGCGACGTCATCGTCGGTGCCGACGCAGGAGAAGACGGCGTCCGCGCCCTCGGCCGCTTCGGCGGGGCTGGCGGCGGCGCGCCCGCCATGGGCCTCCACCCAGGCCGCGGCCTTGGCCGGCGAGCGATTATAGACGGTGAGATCGTGGCCGGCGGCCGCGAGGTGACGGGCCATCGGAGCGCCCATCACGCCGAGCCCGAGATATGCCAGTTTCGCCATAGGAGGCCGGCCATAACGCACCTTTCATGGCGCCGCCAGATGGTCTAGGTCGTTGATGTCATGGTAGTCGTCGAAGCAACCGCGCGCCGCCCCGAGGATCAACCCGCCGTCACGCTCGCGGACATTCGGATGGCGCACGAGCGGATTGCGCCCAGCATCGTGCGGACGCCGACGCTCCATTCCAAGACGCTCTCGCAACTGACTGGCGCCAACGTCTGGCTGAAGTTCGAGAATCTCCAGTTCACCGCCGCCTACAAGGAGCGTGGGGCGCTCAACAAGCTGCTCCAGCTCACCGACGAGGAGAAGGCGCGCGGCGTGATCGCAGCCTCGGCCGGCAACCATGCGCAGGGCCTCGCCTATCATGGCGCGCGGCTCGGCATTCCCGTCACCATCGTGATGCCCAAGCCCACGCCGACGGTGAAGGTGCAGCAGACCGAGGGCCATGGCGCCGAGGTGATCCTGACGGGCGAGCGCTTCGACGATGCGCAGGCGACCGCCTATGAAATCGCGGCCGAGCGCGGGCTTACCTTCGTCCATCCGTTCGACGATCCGGCGATCGTGGCCGGGCAAGGCACGGTGGCGATCGAGATGCTGGAGGATGTGCCGGCGATCGACACGCTGGCGATCCCGATCGGTGGCGGCGGCCTCATCTCCGGCTGCGCCACGGCGGCGCGGGCGCTGAAGCCGGGGATCGATGTGGTCGGCGTGCAGGCCGAGCTTTATCCCTCGATGTACGCCAAGCTCAACGGGCTGGATCTGCCCTGCGAGGGCGATACGCTGGCCGAAGGCATTGCCGTCAAGCATCCGGGGCGGATCACCTTCGAGATCGTCCGCCAGCTGATCGAGGATATCGTGCTCGTCTCCGAGCGCGATCTGGAGAAGGCGGTGTCGCTGCTGCTCCAGATCGAGAAAACGGTGGTGGAGGGGGCAGGCGCGGCCGGCCTCGCGGCACTGCTGGCGCATCCGCGGCGCTTCGCCGGTCGCAATGTCGGCCTCGTGCTGTGCGGCGGCAATATCGACACGCGGCTGCTGGCGAACGTGCTGCTGCGCGACCTCGCCCGCTCGGGCCGCCTCGCCCGGCTGCGTATCCGGCTGAAGGATCGGCCCGGCGCGCTCTACAACGTCGCCCGGCTGTTCGACGAGCAGCAGGTGAACATCATCGAGGTGTATCACCAGCGCGTTTTCACCAATCTGCCGGCGAAGGGCCTCATCACCGAGATCGAGTGCGAGACACGGGATGCGGAGCATCTCGACCGGCTTGTCGCGGCGCTGACGGCGAACGGCTATGAGGTGAACCGCGTCGAGTTGGCCTGAATCAAAAAGAGACAGATTTTTGTCCATTTGTCGCGAAACTGGCCGTTAACTTTCATTTAACGGCCCGCGACTCTTTCGCCGAGGCGGCTCTTGCCCCATAAAGAGGCAGGTCAACACTTCGTGACGAAAGGACGTCGAGGCCGGTGAGCGCACCTTTCCGTTTTCCACGATTCTTCGTGACGACTCCCAGTCCATGCCCTTATCTTCCGGGGCGGACGGAGCGGAAGGTCTTCACCGAGCTTTCCGGCCCCCATGCCAGCGAATTGAACGACGCGCTGGGCCGCATCGGCTTCCGCCGCTCGCAATCCGTCGCCTACCGCCCGAGCTGCCAGGGCTGCACCGCCTGCGTTTCGGTTCGCGTGATCGCCGGCGAGTTCAAGCCCAACGCCACGCATCGCCGGCTGCTGCGCCGCCATGCGGACCTCAACGTCACCGCCTGCAAGCCGTGGACGACGGAGGAGCAGTTCATGCTGCTCCGCAAATATCTGTCGGCCCGCCATCCGGGCGGCGGCATGGCCGACATGGACGAATTCGACTTCGCCGACATGGTGGAGCAGACGCCCGTGAAGAGCTTCGTGATCGAATATCGCGAGCCTTCCCGCGATGGCCGGCCCGGCAAGCTGATCGGCGCCTGCCTGACGGACCAGCAGGGCGACGGGCTGTCGATGATCTACAGCTTCTTCGATCCGCATCATCCGGATCGGGACGGGTTGGGCACCTTCATCATCCTCGATCATATCCGCCGCGCCAGCCAGAGCGGGCTGCCCTATGTCTATCTGGGCTACTGGGTCGATGGCTCGACGCGGATGCAGTACAAGACGCGCTTCCGCCCCGTCGAGCGGCTGACCGCCGGCGGCTGGCAACGCTTCGATCCGCCGGAGCCCCAGGCCGTGCCGGGGGATCGTGAGCCGCTGCCTTCCAAGGAACGGCCGATCGCCTGATCGGTGTTGCAAGGCGGCGCCCGGCCGCTGCCATTTGCTCTTGTGCGCCGCAAAAAACCCCGGCAGTCTTTGCCCCGTAGAGGCTGCAACGTCCGGGGCGGAAGCGATGCGCAAGGCTTTCGACGAGATATGGGGCCTGAGCGCAGGCGAGGCGCCGCGTCACGGCTTCGAGGCGCTGGCGCAGTGGATCGCGCAGACGTCGCCACAGGAGCTCGATCGCCGCCAGCAGACCGCCGAGGCCGCCTTCCGCCAGCTTGGCATCACCTTCGCCGTCTATGGCGAGGATGAGGCGGCCGAGCGGATCATCCCCTTCGATATCGTACCCCGCATCTTCTCCGCCGCGGAGTGGCAGGGGCTGAAGACCGGGCTGGAGCAGCGGGTGGAGGCGATCAACGCCTTCCTCGCCGATGTCTATGGCCCGCGCAGGATCATCAAGGACGGGGTGATCCCGGCCGATCTCGTCCTCGCCAACCCGCAATTCAGGCCGCAGGTGGCGGGTGTCCGCCCGCCCCATGGCGTCTATGCCCATATCTGCGGCATCGACATGGTGCGTACCGGGCCGGACCAGTTCTATGTGCTGGAGGATAATGCCCGCACGCCGTCGGGCGTCTCCTACATGCTGGAAAACCGGGAGGCGATGATCCGGCTCTGCCCGGAATTGTTCGAGATGTTCGCGGTGGAGCCGGTGGATGACTACACCGATCTGCTGCTCTCCACGCTCCGCTCGGTGGCGCCTCAGGGGCGGGGGGGGGCGCCGGTCTGCGTGCTGCTGACGCCCGGCCATCTCAATTCCGCCTTTTACGAGCACAGCTTCCTCGCCGACGCTATGGGGATCGAGCTGGTCGAGGCGGCGGATCTGGAGGTGGACGACGATATCGTCTGGATGCGGACGATCGACGGGCGGGTCCGCGTCGACGTGATCTATCGCCGGCTGGACGATGATTTCCTCGATCCGCTGGTGTTCCGCGCCGATTCGATGCTGGGCGTGCCGGGGCTGATGATGGCCTATCTCGCCGGCAATGTGACGCTGGCCAACGCGCCGGGCTCCGGCATCGCCGACGACAAGGCGATCTACAGCTACATGCCGGAAATCGTGCGCTATTATACCGGCGCTGAGGCGAAACTGCCCAATGTGGAGACATGGCGCTGCCGGGAGGCGCAGGCGCTGCGCTACACGCTCGATCATCTCGAGGAGCTGGTGGTGAAGCTGGTCGATGGATCGGGCGGCTACGGGATGCTGGTGGGGCCTACCGCGAGCCGAGGGGAGATCGAACGCTTCCGCGCGGCGCTGAAGGCCGAGCCCTATCGCTACATCGCCCAGCCGACGCTGGCGCTCTCCACCGTGCCGACACTCACCGAGCAGGGGATCGCGCCGCGCCATGTCGATTTCCGTCCCTTCTGCCTGACGGGTGCGGACGGCATCCGCATCGTGCCGGGGGGGCTCACCCGTGTCGCGCTCAGGGAGGGATCGTTGGTGGTGAATTCCAGCCAGGGCGGCGGCACCAAGGACAGCCTCGTCCTCTCGGACAGGCCCTGTCGCGCCGACCGGTCCTCGCGCGCGACGCTGCGCGGCGGGAGGGACTGATGCTGTCGCGCACGGCCGCGTCGCTCTACTGGCTCGGCCGCTATATCGAGCGGGCCGAATTCACGGCCCGGCTGATCGAGGCGACGATCCGGCTGGATCTGCTGTCGGCGCGCCCCGCGGGCGATGGGGCGTGGGAGAGCGCGCTCGCCGTCGTCAATGCCGAGGATGATTTCTGGTTCACCGGCGATCCGGTCGCGCCCGAGACGGTGACGGCGTATCTGGCGCTTTCCGGGGACAATCCCAGCTCGATCCGCTCCTGCCTCGATGCGGCGCGGGGCAATGCCAAATCGGTGCGGACGGCGCTCACCCGCGAGGCGTGGGAGGCGATCAACCGGGCATGGCTGGGCGTGCGGGGGTGCAAGCCGTCGGGCGGCACCGAGGCGACGCTGGCGATGGTGGAGCGGCTGAAGGCGGAGGCGCGGGGCTTCGAGGGGGCGTTGCACCGGATGCTCCGCAACGAGGCGAGCTTCTTCGTCCGCCTCGGTGCGGCGATCGAGCGGGCGGATAACACGGCGCGGTTGATCGACGTCAAATATCACCTGCTGCTGCCCGGCAACGAGAAGGTGGGCGGCCCGATCGACCGGGACCAGTGGACGACCATCCTCCACACCGTTTCCGCCGTCACCGCCTATCGCTGGCTCTATCGCGAGGGGCTGCAACCGGGGAATGTGGTGGACCTGCTGGTGCTGCGCCCCGAAATGCCCCGCTCCATCGCGGCCTCCGCCGATGAGGTGGTGCTGCTGCTCAACAGCATCGCACGCCGGCTGGAGCGGCAGGGCGAGGCAGACCGGATGGCGCGGGTGCGCCAGATCATGCTCGGCCGCTGCACGGTGAACGGCATCGTCACCAGCGGCCTGCATGAGTTCCTGCACGGCTTCATCGCCGAGAATGCCCGGCTCGACCAGGCGATCGGCCAGCAGTTCCGGTTCCACTGATGCATCTCAGGATCGAATATCGCACGCATTACGCGTTCAGTCAGCCGCAGCGGCGACTCATCCAGCTTCTGCGGGTCACGCCCCAGAGCTTCGATGGGCAGGCGGTGGTGGACTGGCGGGTGGAGGTGGATTGCGATGCGCGCCTGAAGCGCCATGTGGATGGCTATGGCAACGCGGTGACGATGCTCTACGTCGATGGCCCGATCGACCGGATCGGGCTCACCGTGTGCGGCGAGGTGTTGACCGAGGATCGCGCCGGCATGGTGCAGGGCACGGCGGAGCCGCTGCCGTTGCCGCTCTTCCTGCGGCCCACCGCGCAGACGCTGCCCGATGTCGCGATCGCGGCCTTCGCGCATGATGTGGCGAGCGGGCATGGCGATGCGCTGGCCGTGCTCCATTCGCTCTGCACGGAGCTGCACCGGCACATCCGCTTCGATCCCGGCGAGGGCAACCCCCATCGCGAGGCGGCCGCCACCTTCGCGGACGGGCATGGCGTGTGCCAGGATCATGCCCATGTCTTCTGCGCGGCGGCGCGGCTGCTGGGGCATCCGGCGCGCTATGTCTCCGGGCATCTGTGGCGCACGGATGGGGCGGTGGTGCAGCCGGCGGCCCATGCCTGGGCGGAGGCGCATGTCGAAGGCTATGGCTGGATCGGCTTCGATCCCGCCAATGGCATTTCGCCGAACGATGCCTATGTTCGCGTCGCCATCGGCCTCGATTATCGCGATGCGGCGCCTGTCGCGGGCGCGCGCGTCGGCGGCGGGGCGGAAACGATGGAGGTCGAAGTGGCAGTTGCGCAGGCACAGGCCGCGCGGCAGGACTGAACGGGCTATGACTTATTGCGTCGGAATGCTGGTGGAAGCCGGCCTCGTGATGATCGCGGACACGCGCACCAATGCGGGCGTGGACGATATCTCGGTCTATCGGAAGCTCCACACGCTGGCGGACAGCCCGGATCATCTGGTGTTCGCCGCCACCTCCGGCAATCTTTCGGCTACCCAGATGGTGCTCGCCCAACTGGCAGAGGGGATGCCCTCGCCCGAAGGCGGTGAGGTGCCGCGCCGCATCACCGACATGCCCTCGATGTTCCGGGTGGCGCAGCTGGTGGGCGAGGCGGTGCAGAATGCACGGGTGAGCCTTGGCCGGGCGCTGGAGGCGGCTTCGGTGGACGCCAGCGTCTCCATCCTGCTCGGCGGGCGGGTGGGGGATCAGCCGGTCACCCTCTACCGCCTCTATGCCGAGGGGAATTTCATCGAATGCCAGCAGGAGCAGCCCTTCCTGCAGATCGGCGAGACGAAATATGGCAAGCCGATCCTCGATCGCGCGCTGCAATATGCGACGCCGCTGGAGGAGGCGGTGAAGGTGGGGCTGATCTCCTTCGATTCGACGCTGCGCTCCAATCTGGCGGTGGGGCGCCCGCTCGATCTGGTGGTGGTGCCGGCCAACCCCGAATCTCCGCTGATCGAACGTCGCATCGGCACCGACGATCTCTATTTCAACGACCTCTCCACCCGCTGGTCCCTGATGCTGAACGAGGCGAGGGCGACGATCCCGGACCCGCCCTTCATGATGGAGTGAAGGGCGGAAATCCGCCATTCTCACGGCAAGTGGCCCCGTCTTTGGCGGGCGATATTCGCACCCTTTCACGTCGCTTTACATGCCGGTGTCACGGGCTGATGAACGATCGATGACAGTCCGTATCATGTAGCATTCAGCCACGCTGACGCATTTGTCCTTTCAGCAGCCAAGGGGCCTGCCAAAAGGATGCAGTTCAATGAAAGTAGCGTCGAAGATTATTCTTGCCGCTGTCTCGGTATCGTCTGTCGGAATGCTGGGAACGGCGGCGTCTGCTGGGAGAGGTTGGGCTGCTAATCATCCGCGTCAGCATGAAGTTCTGGCGCGCGACCATCATCAGATCGCTCGCATCGATCGCGAGCAGCGCGACGGCCAGATCACCGGCGCCCAGGCGCGCGCCGATCGCTCGGTGGATCGCTCCATCGCCGCGCAGGATCACGCCGATGCTCGCGCCAATGGCGGTTTCATCACCCGTGGTCAGCAGGCGCAGCTGAACGGCGAGGAGAATGCCGAAAACCGCACGATCGGTCGCTGACGGAAAAACGAGGCGTCCCGCGCAGGGCGGGGCGCCTCAGCCCATCACCCGCATGCGCTCCACCAGCGCGACGGCGGAGGCGACCGCCATGGCGACGTCCAGCTCGCTCGTATCGAGCAGCAGCGCATCGTCGGCCTTGCGGAGTGGGGCGATGCCCCGGCCGGAATCGCGGGCGTCGCGGGCGCGGATGTCGCCCAGCACATGCTCATAGTTGACCGACAGGCCCATGCCCGTCAGCTCCTGGAAACGGCGGCTGGCGCGGACTTCCGGTGCGGCGGTGACGAACAGCTTGGCGTCCGCCTCGGGTGCGATCACCGTGCCGATATCGCGACCGTCCAGCACCGCGCCACCCGGCTGGCGGGCGAACTCGCGCTGATGCTCCAGCAGGGCGGCCCGTACGGAGGGGTGCGCCGAGACGATCGAGGCGGCGCGGCCGGCGGCCTCGCTCTTCAGGCCCGGATCGGAGAGCAGCGCCTCATCGAACGTGCAGTGACGGAAAGCCTCGTCCTCGTCGCTCGGGTCCCCGCCCGCGCGGAGCACGGCGATTCCCACGGCGCGATAGAGCAGGCCGGTATCGAGGTGCGGCAGCCCGTAATGCCGGGCGAGCGCCTTCGCGATGGTGCCCTTGCCCGATGCCGCCGGGCCGTCGACCGCGATAATCATGCGTTTGCTCCGTGGCTCTGGCGGGCGCCCAGCGTCTCCATCATGGCGATGAACTGCGGGAAGCTGGTGGCGATCGGCGCGCGATCGTCCACCGTTACCGCCTGACGGCTTGCGAGCGATGCTACAGCGAAGCTCATCGCAATGCGATGATCGAGATGGGTGGCCACGGTGGCGCCGCCGGCCAGTGGCTCTCCGCCGGTGCCGTCGATGATGAGGCCGTCTTCCACTTCCTCCACGGTCGCCCCGATGGCGCGCAGGCCCTCGGCCATGACGTGGATGCGATCCGATTCCTTGACGCGCAGCTCGTCGAGCCCGCGCAGCACCGAACGGCCCTTTGCCAGCGCGCAGGCGACGAACAGCACGGGGAACTCGTCCACCATGCTGGGCACGATCGAATGCGGCGTCTCGATGCCGTGGAGGGCGGAGGCCCGCACGTGCAGGTCCGCCACCGGCTCGCCGCCGACGGTGCGTTCATTCTCGAAGCGGATATCGGCGCCCATCGCACGCAGCATGGTGTAGAGGCCGGCGCGCGTGGGATTGAGGCCCACATTCTCCACCACGATCTCCGAACCCGGCACGATCAGCGCCGCCACCACCGGGAAGGCGGCGGAGGAGGGGTCGCCCGGCACCACGATATGCTGGGGCCGAAGCTCCGCCTCGCCGGTCAGGTGGATGGTGCGGGTGCCGTTGGCCGCCGTCTCCACTTCCAGCTTCGCGCCGAAGCCGGCCAGCATCCGCTCGCTATGATCGCGGGTGGACACGGGCTCGATCACGCACGTGATGCCGGGCGTGTTGAGGCCCGCGAGCAGAACGGCCGACTTCACCTGCGCCGAGGCGACCGGCAGGCGATATTCGATCGGCACGGCCGGCACGATGCCGCGCACCATCAGCGGCAGGCGGCCACCGGGCGAGGCGGTGAATTCCGTCCCCATGCGGGAGAGGGGCTCGATCACCCGGTTCATCGGCCGCTTCGAAAGCGAGGCGTCGCCGGTGAAGGTGGCGGTGATCGCATGGCTGGCGACGAGGCCCATCAGCAGGCGCGTGGAGGTGCCGGAATTGCCCATCTCCAGCGCCGTCTGCGGCTGGAGCAGCCCGCCGACGCCCACGCCGTGGATCGTCCACGCGCCGTCCGCACCGCGCTCGATCGTGGCGCCCATCGCACGCATCGCGGCGGCGGTGGCGAGCACGTCCTCGCCCTCCAGCAGCCCTTCGACACGGCTTTCGCCCACCGCCAGCGCGGAGAGCATCAGCGAGCGATGCGAAATGGATTTGTCGCCCGGCACGGCGACATGGCCGGCCAGCGGGCCGGGGGCGGAAAGCATCAGCGGTTGGGCGGGGGCGTGGCTCATCGGCGGGGCTTTTGACAGCGGCTCCCGCCTATGGCAAGGCGCCGGGCGCAATTGCCGTCGTAGGATTCGGCGGTCTCCTTCAAGCGATTGGATGTGAACGAAACATGGTGAAGCCTGAATGGGGCACCAAGCGGACCTGCCCGAAGTGCGGCACCCGCTTCTACGATCTGGGCAAGGAAGACCCTGTGACGTGCATCAACTGCGGCGTGCAGTGGGAGCCGGAGCCGGTGCTCAAGTCCAAGCAGCCGCTGCCTTTCGACGCGCCCAAGCCTGAAAAGGAAGCGAAGATCGAGCCGGACGCCGATCTGGCCGAGGATCTCGACATCGTCGAGGACGAGGAGCCGGCCGACGACGACACCGATCTGGGTGGCGACGACGATCTCGGCGTGGCAGCGCGCGAGGAGGACGACGAGCAGTAAGCCCGTCGTCGTTCTGGCGCCAAAATGGGGGGCTCGCGAAAAAAATGCGGCCCCCACGAAAACGGTGCTTGCCAGGGTCCACCGCCTACCCTAAAGGCGGCCTCCCAAGCCGGTTCCCAGCCGGCGGGAACTGAAAAATGTGGGGCCGTAGCTCAGCTGGGAGAGCGTCGCAATGGCATTGCGAAGGTCAGGGGTTCGATCCCCCTCGGCTCCACCATTTTTCCCGAAACGAACGAAGCTAGCCTTGCGCTGGCTTTTTTTATTGCCCGCGATTGGGCGCACGCGGTGGCGCGGGCCTTCGCCCCCTGCCTAACCTTGCCCTCTGATTCGCGGTGCAGGCCGCCCGTGGAGGAGCGTAGGGCATGAAGATCGAAGGCGGATGTCATTGCGGGATCGTCCGCTTCGAGGCTTTCGTCGAAGGGCCGGAGGTGGAAGTCCTCACCTGCGATTGCTCGATCTGCCAGATGAGCGGCTATCTGCATCTGATCGTGCCGGACGATCGCTTCCGACTCGTCGAAGGGCTGGGCGAGACGACCACTTATCGGTTCGGCTCCGGCAAGGCGCGGCACATCTTCTGCAAGCAGTGCGGCATCAAGAGCTTCTACCGCCCGCGCTCGCATCCGGACGGGGTGAGCATCAACTGGCATTGCCTCGATGAGGGGCATGGCCTGACGGCGCGGATTGTGCCCTTTTCGGGCGTGTACCCGGCCTAACCCAACCCTTCAGTCCTCGGTGACGGCCTCGGCGGCCTGGCGTTCGCTTTCGCCGATCAGCGCGTCGGTGAAGCGCCGGCGCCACCAGAGCACGTCCTCCTGCACCACATTGTCCATCAGCGCGCGCCAGCGGCGGATGCGCTCCGCCTTGGGCATGGCGAGGGCGAGGCCGATCGCGTCGGACATCTCCTCGGCGGAATAGGGGTTCACCAGCACCGCGTCG
>Ga0105248_10007302_pt1 | contig 12125 bp, 7 predicted proteins | sample KBSS34metaG_FD_81524 | JGI IMG/M metagenome (GOLD analysis project Ga0105248, IMG submission 81524) | Switchgrass rhizosphere microbial communities from Kellogg Biological Station, Michigan, USA - KBS S3-4 metaG | ecosystem: Host-associated > Plants > Roots > Rhizosphere > Soil | place... | reverse complement strand
GGTCGGCGCCGCGCATGTCGAGTGTTGTCCCGTTGGGCAGGCGGACCTGAACGTCCAGCGGCGTTACCGTCCGTGACGGCGGTGGCGACGCCGCCGAATCCACCTGGACCGCCACGAAGGCCGACGCCGCTGGCATCTCGATGACGTCGCTGCGCGCCGCAATAGCGCCGCCCTTCCCACGCTCGTGCTGCCGCAACCAATTGCTCAGCACATTGGCATTGATGCCGCACGTCCTCGCGATCTTCGCCAGCGACACGCCCGGCTGCCGGCACACTCGCACCAGCTCGCCGCGCGCCTGCGGGTCGTAGATGCTGCGTCCGTCACGCTTGCGGCCGACCACCAACCGCTGGGCGATCGCCTCGATTTCTTCTGTCATTACGTGCCCACCTTCCTACGCGGGCACGTAGGCTCTCAGGCACGAGGCCGATGTTCAAGGGCGCGCTCTATTGACCGCTTACGACAGGTCAGGCTCGGCGCCAGGGAACGCTCGCTCGGCGTCCGCGCGGGACAGCTTGAATTTGGTGAGCCGGAGCTCGCCGGTGCGCTCGTCCGGGATGTACCACAGGAAATATTCCGTAAGGGGATGCATCTGATCATGGCAAGTGAGCGTGTGGTCCCCAGGGCCGCACCAGAGGGAAGCGGTGAGATCAAGCACCTGTGTCGGTCTTCATCAGCCTTATCGGTCGCAATGCTCCCGTGGTTAAGGGGTGTAGCGGTTCGAGCGCCGACATACGATGGATTCCACGTCCTAAGGGGGCGAGCACCGTGATGCTCTGCACTCCCGACACGAAGGGTTGATGTGTACGAAGCAGAGCAATTCCGTGTGGGGCACGAGCAGCGACTAGAGCAGCGGCTATTGCAGGCTGCTGAGGACCTGCTAGCGCACCAAGGCCGCCGGGTGATGTCGGTGACCTTCCCGGGCGCCGAACCTCCTTTGTTTATCGTCATTGGAGAGACGCCACAGTTGGTTGAGTTGCTCGCAGCGGCAACGCGAGATGTCAACGGGGAGACCTGACTCCCCTCTTTGAGCCATGAACCAAGGAGATCCGCCGGGAAATCTCCTACCTCAAGAAGTCCTCAACAACGCACCGCTCCAACATCGCGGCGTTGAAGCGCCGAGTCCAGGCGAGTTGCGCCAAGCGGGCCGCGAGTGGCGCCGGCCGTTCCCGCGGCAGCCAACGAAGACTCCGTCTCGCCAGGCACTCGCTTCAGCGCGAGGAGCATGGCTTCTCAAAGGAAACGCCTTGGTGTCTCGGCTGCCGAATGCGGCCTTCTCATCGGGGCATCGGCGCAGTCGGTCTACAACTGGCAGGAGGGCAAGGCTCGCCCGCGTGCTGCGTTTGGCGCCGCGGACCCTGTCGCGCGTGTCGCGCCTGCCACACCCGACGGCTCGTCTCCGGACTCATCATGTCCGAAGACCCAGGTCGGCGCGGCCCAGCTTGCAGCGATTGCGTGGCGCTGCATGAACTCCAGCAGCGCCTAACAGGCCTTGGCCCAGCCGACGCTCATCACCGGCCAACGCATCGCCTGGCGGATGCTCGTGATAGCCGTGTCGGGCACGACGCGAGCGCTCAGGCGCTGAGCCACCGAGCCACCCACGCGAATCAGGGGAGCCAATACGCGCGCGTTGCCTACATGATCTGCCGTGGCCAGGAGAGCGGAGCCTTCACGATCAAGGGGCCTGGTTTCGAGGCTACAGAGACGTCATGTCGACAACCGGCGCCCACGCTTAGGGAAGATGGTCGAGATCACACTGCACCATCGCGAGAAGGTGAAGTTCGATCTAGCAAAGTACGCGGCCCTTGGCGGACAGCGTACGCGCAAACGGTGGGCATATACCAGGGACAAGTGGATAAACGTAGAAGTGACTCAAGAACGGTGGTCACGGGGCCTTGCCCGTGAAGCTCGACCATGAATTGTTTCGCGATGTGCCGACCAGCGGTAGCTTGAACCCACGCAGGCGTACGGGCGAAAAGAGTAGCGTGCTCCAGAGATATGAGTCGCAGAGCCGTAGTCACAAATAGGTCCCGCGCTGAGCTGCTCAGCATCTGCCGGCAGATCACTCGAGTCCTGGGAGATCTGGAGACCCTGGCCAGTAGTCTAGGGATGACGTCACGGCACGCGGCGCTCCAGGCTCGCTTGGTGGTCTTCCTTTGCCGTTTGGAGGCTGGACATTCAAGTTTCAAACTCCTCTTGGAAATGAATACCTTTGTTCACGAGTACAACGCCCACTTGGAGGTGTTGTCTCCCTGAACCGAGCCAGCTTAAGGAGCAAAAAATCGGTGACGATGGGTCGCTGCTGTGCTGCTAGCCGCGGGCGCCATTTGCAGGTCCGACTTGGCGGTCAAAAGCCGTTGTAGGCGATTCCGACGTACGGCCGGGTGTCACCTTCGCTGTGCGAGGCACCGACGCGCAGCGACCAGCGCGTGCCCGAAACAAAGTAGCGCACGCCCAGGCTGCTGACGTCGTAGCCTTGCTCCCCGTAATGCGAGGCCTCCAGCGCGAGCGGCGCGCTGTGGAGCGAGTACTGCAGCAGCGCGAAGCCCGCGCTCCGAAAGGTGGAGGCCTGCAACAACGCGTAGCCGCGTCCGCCCGGCAACGAGCCTTGCCATTCGATCTGGCCCCGCACGGCCAGCGCCGATTCGCTGTCGGAAGCCGCCCCGTCGCGGCTGCGCCAGTATCCGGCGCCTATGCCCAACCCCACGATCAGTCCGGTGTCGTGACTGCCCAATTCCCACCGGGGCACATACGCTGCGTTCAGCGCTTCCCCGGTGCGCCAACGGACCGCGGACGCGGTCACGAGTGCCTCCGGTTGGGCCGGGACGACAGGCGCCAATGTGCCGACAAGCACCAATCCGGTATCGGTCGGGCTGGCGTCGATCTGCGCATAGGCGATCGGGTCGGCCGCGGCAGGATTTGCAACGAAAGCCGCCAAGAGGGCGGTGACCAAGCAGCTGGTTTGTCGCGAGCGCATCATCGCCTGTTCACAATTCCGTGTCCGCGTACTCGGGGTGGCGGTGTTGAGGCACCGGCGCCGGTTCGGCGCCAGGCAAGGCAGCGGAGCGCGATCGCAGCGGCACCGTCGGGGACACCTGATAGAGGTGGACGCCTGGTGTCGAAGCGGCCAGCGTCATCGGCGCCAGCTGGCAGTCGGCGGCCGGCTCCGGACGCCGGTTCGAGATTTCGAGCCGCAGGTTGCGGCCGACCGGCAGCGCCGTGAAGCTGAGCAATACGGCGAAGCCTCCGAGGTCTCGAGGTGTCGAGACCAGAGCCATCACGGGTGACTCGCGTGCGACGCGCGGGTCGCTCAACTCCGCGGCGTTCCAGTGGACGCCGGCGAGCTCGCTCGGGCGGGGGCCCTGCACCGTTCCCGGCCAGAGCCGGGACATCGGTGTGTGGATGCGATCGGACAGGCTGTTGAGGGCCCATTGCAGGTCCGATCCGAAGAGAAACGTCTCTAGCCGGTGCAGGTGCTCGGCCTCGGTCTCGAAATGGCAGCCAACGGCCCGCAGCCGACCATCTTCACCCGAAAAGACGCTTCGCACCTCGCCCCGGAACGGCATCGGCTCGTCTGGGAGCGAGATGCGACCGCACACGGCCTGGCCGACCGCGAGGTTCGCCGGCAGAGGACCGTAGAAGCGAAAGCCGCTCTCCGAGATGTCGTCGATCGTGCCGCGCAACGTGCCGCCGCCGGGCACTTCCAGTTCCGCGGCGAGCGGAACCGGGAAGCGGTATCTACCGCGAACGAATGCCGTGGTGCGTGACGTGAAGATGAGCACGGCCAGTGCCAGGGCGGCGTTGACCAACGCCCACAACGCGTTGGCGATCAGTCCGTCCAGCGGCAGCCAGCCCCACCAGACGAATGAGAGGATGCCCAGCGGGATCGCCGCCGCGTTGAGTGCGAGCACGAGCGCCTGCGGCACGACGAAGCGTGCCGAGCCGTCGCCCAGCCCGCCCTTGCCCGTGACCCTGAAGCGCAGCCATCGCCGCGGTATCACCCAAGCCAGCGTCGCCCAGGCGAACGCGGCGAAGCGTGCCATGTTGTATTGCTCGACGAACAAGGTACGGCCGTACCCGCGCCCCACCTCCTCGAAGGCCCACAACGTGAGCAGGTAGTACGGCACGAAGTGCAGGAGGAAGTCGGGACTCGAGGCGATGAGCGGCATCGTCCCGGTGAGCAGCACCGCCACGGGGGCGAGGTAGAAGATCCCCTTCTGCCAGCCGTCGAAGTAGGTCAGCACCGAGGCCAGGTAATTCAGCCGCTGCGCCCAGGTCAGGCCGCGGTGCGTCAGCAAGCCCTCCTGGCGCCATACATGCATCGCCCCCTGCCCCCAGCGAATGCGCTGGCCGACGAAGGGCCCGATCGATTCCGGCGCCAGACCGAAGGCGAGCGGTTCGGCGTGATAGACCGACCGGTAACCCTTGGCGTGCAGCCGGATCGACGTGTGGAGGTCCTCGGTGACGGTGCCGGTGGCAAAGCCGCCGATTGCCTCCAGCGACGAGCGCCGCACCACCGCGCAGCTGCCGCAGAAGAAGGCGGCGTTCCAGGCGTCCTTGCCACGCTGGATCACGCGAAAGAAGAGCGACTGCTCGGTCCAGACCGTATGGTTGCTGCCGCGCCCGCGCCGGTGCTGGTACGAGTCGAGGTTGTAGAAGTCCTGCGGCGTCTGCACGAAGGCAACGGGCTCGTCGTCGAAGTAGCCAAGCGTCTTCGTCAGGAAGTCACGCCGCGGTGCGTGGTCGGCATCGAACACCGCCAAGAAGTCGCCACGCGTGCGGCTCAGCGCATGGTTCAGGTTGCCCGCCTTCGCGTCCGCGTTGTCGGCGCGGGCGAGGTAGTGCACGCCGAGCTGCGCGGCTAGCGCACGCATCTCGTCGCGGCGGCCGTCGTCGAGCAGCCAGGTCTCGTGCGGATAGTTCATCGCTCGCGCCGCGAGCAACGTCTTGCGCACCAGGTCGACGGACTCGTTGAACGTTGGAACAAGCACGTCGACCGTCATGCCGGGCCGCGGCGACGGGGCCAGACGCACCGTCAGGCGCCAGCACATGAAGATGTGCAGCAGCGCGCACATGAAGCCGAACAGCTCGGCGCCGTAAATCAGCGCTGAAAAGCTAGGAGCCTGGTCGTTGAGCGTCGTCGCACGCCAGCCGAGATACCAGCACCCGCAGGCGACAAACGCGGCTGCCAGAACGCGGCGTGGCCACTCCAGCCGTTCGAAGGGGGCTGAGGTCGGCGATGGGCCGAGAGCCTGGGGAACGTTGCCCATCCAGCCTACTCGGCAGGATCAATCTCCACTTGAGCATCGAACTGGGAGAAAGCGGTTCGAATGCATACCGACCGCGCCTGCCTCGCGCGCTCGTGGGCTAGCCTGTTGTCCAGCGCGGCCCCGAAGAGGCCAACGACTCTTTCGAAGACGACCGCCGCGAAGCCGCTTAAATCAGATCTGTCCGTTGCTCTGCCACAAGCGGCCGCCCGCCGACTTCGTTTTGCGCGATGTGTCAGAAAACGCCGGGCGCAGGGGTCCGATAACACCACAAGCTGAATCGCCATGCCAAGACGAGCACGCACTTTGCCGATGTGGCGGACACAGGAGGCAGCTATGCCGTGGCATCAACTTCAAGTCGTCGATCCGGCGCAGGACCCCACGAACCTGATTCACAGGACGTTCCCGGCGATATACGAGGCGGCCGGGCGTCCATTAGACATGGCCATCTTCCTGCGTGAGGCGGGGACGGGACGAAACGTCTTCTACTTCGCCCCCGGCGCGTTCGGATTCGCGCAGACCGTGCACGCTGCGCCATGTCCGCCCCCACCGAGAAAGAACATGAGCCTCCTCGCCGGCGAGCCGGTCGCCTGGCAGATTCTGCCCGCGCAATGCGCTTAGCATGGAACCAGGAGTGCGCAGCTCACCGTCTGCGTCCCAATGACCTTCCGACCTGCTCGACCGCTCCGCCTGCTCCTCAGCGAATCGCTTCCCGGAGGCGCCAGAGTTGATCGAGCATTGATCGCGATGTCGCTGCCGCGATCGTGAGCTTCGGCACCTCGTGCTCGATCCGCAGGAAGCGCTGACGCAGGATCAAGCCGGTGTCGACGCCGGGCACCAGCCCTTCCGTGCTGCGTAGCATCGCGAAAGTGACGCCGGCGCGAACGCCGTTGTCGTCATTCGCCGGCAGTTCCGTGAGCACCTGCGACACTTCGGCGACGAGCTTCCTCAAGCCGATCGCGCCGCCCAGCAGCGCTTCGCGTCGCTGGGCCTCGTGGGTCGAGGTGTCGTAGACGGCGGTGAGGCAGCGCAGCATGAGCGAGTAGACGCCGTTGGCGGCATCGAGGATCTGCGCCGCTGCCGGCGCGGTGACGTGGACGCGATCAGCCTTCATCGGCCGGCGCATCGCCGGGTTGGGCGCCATCGATGGGTGAGCGAACGAAGTGTCGTCCGGGACGCAGTGAAGAAGCCTGTGGAGCGGGCTTTTGAGCTGAGGCCCGGAATCGAGCCGACGCGTTGACTCAACGGGTACGGCTACTTTTTCTCTCGAGGATCTCGTCGGGAGGCGGCTCGCTCGTGTTCCAGGGGACGAAGCGCCTCGCGCATGTCGCGGAATTCGCCAAGCGTCGTGTCCAGCTTGTCGGGCTTCGATTGGCCGGACGATGATTGTTGCGAAGAATGACTGCCGCGGCTCCAGAGGTACAGGACGACGAGCAGAACGGCGACGGCAAACAGGGCGATCAGCGCGTCTATCACGGCGGACAAGAGAAAGGAACTGGCGCCATGACTGTAGCTCGCCGCGGTAGCCAAGCGCCCCACAGACCCCCCAAGCGAGGGATGCCGTGCGCGCGCCAGGGGTCGCTACGTGGCCAACGCCCGACTCTGGCGGACCGCCTCAACGACCGCTTGATCGGCTGCGGTTTCCAGTTGGCCAAGCCAGGTGAGCAGCGCGGCAGAAGAGCTCGCAACGCTCAATGCGAGCGCCGCCACCGATGCAGGAACCCGTCGGCTGCGCTTCTTCGCGGACGGTCGCAGGGAGCGGAGTGGTAGGCCTGAATCAACGACGATCAGCGGCATCGGGGACTTTCGGAGCATCGCGAATACTCTAGGGAGTTGGCCGCCGAGCGTGAATCCGTCGGAGGGGGGAATGACCAGCCACTCACCGCTGTGTCGCCCAGGCTCGCAAGCCACCGTTGGGCCGTGGCGGCGATAGTGCTTTGCGCCTACCCAAAATCTGGACCGAGATCGCTGCGTTGAAGCGCCGGGTCCAAGAGCTTGAGCGTCAGCTCCGCCGAGTTGGCCGGGGAGGGCAGTCGTCCCTACCGCCTGCGGCGAACCAAGCCGCAGTCGGCGGGTCGAGTCGCGGCGCCGTTGCGAGCGGCAGGGGTGCCTACGCGGCTTTGCCCTGCTGCCGGTTCAGGATGCCGACAAAAAGTGGCAATCCATGCGCCCACTGCATCCCGTGTGGGCCTTGCTTCTGTTGTGGAATGTCCGGAGTGTGCCGCGCTCGACGCCGCCGTAATTTGACGACGCGGTGCGCGCATTGGCAGCGCACCCAACCATCTACCAGGGAGCAGACAATGAGGATCGCACGATGGAAGGCAATGGGGCTTGCGGCGCTGGCCTCGTTCGCAATGCTGCTGGCGGCGCCGTCGCGCGCCGGGAGCGAAGAGCGTTTCGGTCCAGCACCGCCGGTGACGATTTCGTTCGTGCAGTTTCAGTCGCCCGACCTGACCAAGCCGCCCGGCACGATGCTGACGATCCAGGGCAAGCTCAGCGTGCCGGCCGATCCGGGCCCCTGGCAGCATGGCAATAGCCACCACGGCAAGCGAAAGCTTCCGGCGGTGCTGATCCTGCACGGCTCGGCCGGGATCGACTCGCGCGGCGACTTCTACGAGACGGCGCTCAACGAGGCAGGCATCGCCACGTTGCAGATCGACATGTGGCAGGCGCGCGGGTACAACGCCCCGGGCCAACGCCCGGCAGCGATCTACCTGACGTACCCCGATGCCTTCTCGGCACTGAGGTTCCTGTCGCAGCAGCCGAACATCGACGCTTCCCGCATCGGCGTGCTCGGCTTTTCATGGGGCGGGCTGGTCAGCATGGGTGCCGCCGAGCGCCTGTATTCCAGCACGTACGGCAATGGGCTCACCTTCAAGGCGCACGTGGCGCACTACCCGGTGTGCTACGCGTGGAACAACGCGGCGTTGTTCGCGAAGCTGGGTCTCACGCCGGCGCAGTTCGGCGTCCAGTGGATCAACCTCACCGGCGCGCCGGTGCTGATCGAGGTCGGCACGAAGGACGCCTACGACAACAGCGCCGAACCCTGCCGCGCCTTGGCTGCCTCCGTCAATCCTAGCAATCGCGGCATCGTGCGCGTGAACGCCTATCCGGGAGCGACACACGGCTGGGACAGGCTGATGGTGCCGATCGTGGTGAACGACGTCTTTGCCGATCAGGGCAGCTATTTCAGCACCGGCATCGTACCGGCAGTGCAATTCACGCCCGATGTCGACCAGGCATTCGAATCGCGCGCGCGCGTGGTTCGATTCTTCGAGAAGAACCTCTAGCTGCCGCGTCGCCTCCCACACGCCATGGATGCTCGGCGCGGCCGAGGATTTCGCTCGCATCCTTGCAGCTGTGCGCTTCGACCGGCCGCGCCGGCACTTTTCAGCAACGTCGCAGACCGGGTCCGTCAGGAGCGGGCCGCGCGGTATGCGCTCGCAACCCAGCAATGTTTACGCCGACCATATTGATACCCCGCGGGTGGTCACACGCAATAGTGACGAGGCCGTCTTGTGGCGCTGGGACACGGCTGAAGCATTTTGGCGACACGCCACCAAACGAAGATCCTTCGAGCCTTGGGCATCTTCAGATACAACCAGCGCATGCCAGGGCAGGCCTATGACACCGAGACCGCCACGTTCTACAACGTGAACCGAGACTATCGACCTTCAGCTGGGAGTTACGTGCAGTCAGATCCAATCGGCCTTGCGGCGGGGGTCAACGCGTACGCATATGTGGGTGGCAATCGCTAAGCTTTTACGGATCCGCAAGGACTCCTGTTCGAGACAACCCTCGGTGGTGTCCAGCGTGGTACGACGCTTAATCAGGCAGCAACGTATGGGGCGCCGGGCAATATGTCAGTGATTGCGGGTGGGGCCGGTGCCGTGGGCGGGGCGGCGGCGGCCGGCGGCCTGTACTATTACTTCGGCGTACTTAGTGGGCCTGCCCGCTCGGCTATTGGTGTTTTGCGCGGCATCCGAGTTCGGCATTGCGGTTTTAGGGGCCTTCTTACTTGCCTTTGTAAGTCCCTAGACTGACTTACTAAGGGAATAGGGTGGCCGGATCGCGTTGGGCCTGAGCCGTTGACAGGCGAGAAGAAGCCCACCTTTGGTCTTGAGTAGATCGTTGGAGGCGGATCTCGGCGGCCGGTCGACCGATTTCTCCTTCTCAGGCAATCTTTGCCACCGCCCCGGGTGACGGAGGGAAGTCGCAATGAACAGGGCCAAGATCGCTGCCTCGTTCGTCATCACTGCAGTCCTCTGGTGCCCCGCAGCCTACGCGACCACTCAGATCCCCGATGAAATCGTCATAGACGGCCGGCTCTCTCCGCTGTTAACTCAGCCGCTCATTCGCTCAAGCCGGGGATTAGCGGCGCAGTGTTCCTCGAAGAGATGTTTCCCTCAAGGTGTTCCGCGAACTGGCGCGGATACAAGGCGTTCTGGGCCATTGAGGATTCGCGCCTTCTGCTGGTCAAGGTGGTGACCGACGCCTGCTCGGGTGGCATCAAGGAATTCCCGATCGAGAACCTTTTCCCTGGCAGGTCAACGCCGCTCCATGCCTTCTGGTACTCGGGGAAGCTGGTAGTCGGTATAGGCAAGCCTCGCCGAAGCCGAGCACTGACGCCGCAGTACGACCGCTACGCGATGATCACCGTCGCCAATGGGATTGTTCTGACGAGCACCGAGCAAGATGCTACAACCAATTGACAGCGCAGGATGGCTACGGGACTCTCATGTATCCGTGCAGCGCGACAGCAAGGCACATCGCAACAATCCGCGCTGCATCACGGGCACAGCGCCGGTGCGTCGACCGCAGGGGTGCGACGCGTTTGGCAGTGACAACGCTGTTGCCAGCCATCTGCCAGCACTGGGACGGAGCTAGATCGCGGCGTCGCAGCGCCGAGTGGAAGAGCTCGAGCGCCAGCTTCGGAAAGTGAGCCGGGGAGGGCAGCCGACCGTGCCAGCGGCAGCGAACCGTGCCAGATCCTGGGGACGTCTGGGATGGCAACAACCTGCCTGAGGGGTGCAACTCTCTCGTACGCGCTACATAGTCCGAGACGATTTCCGGAATGTAGCGGCGTTGAACCGGGGGATGGGTGTCGCACGCGTTGGGCGTGCGGCGGAACGCGATGCGTTAGCTCTAAGGAAGCTCGGCCATTGGGCGCAACACTCGTCATAGAGAGCCAATGGGCCCCCTAGTTCTCGTCATGGCGCGGCGTCTAGCTCGTTTTGAGCACTCCCCGTGGGCTTCGTTATGCCCATGGCATTCAGAGATTCGATGTCAACGCTCGCGCTCGGCTGGTGAAGCCGCGAAAGTCTGTCCAAACAACCGCGGACCACGCGTCGTCATCAGCATGGCAATCCCGCGCCTCAATCGATCTTTCCAGGCACCGACTTGAACTTCACGCCGGAGACTGTCTGCTTGTTATCCAAGGGATTCGGGACTGCTGTCTTCAGCCAGCAATGCCCGCGAGGGCCTTGGAAGCCGGGCCGCGCATACGTCCAGGCGGTGCAACGGTCCTCGTCGGCGCACGTGGCTTCACACGCTGCCCAGCTGTCCATCGCGAGATTCTTGTAGTCCGCCCCGGGGCGGTCGGTGTGGTCTTCCGCCTTGAGATCGCGGGCCGATATGCTCTGGCGAGGGCCAGAGCTGCAACAGTCGTTCTTCACCATTCTTGGAACCCTGTTCTTCAGCCAACACTGCGCATGGGGGCCCTGAACCCCCGGCTTGACCCATGACCAGGCCTGGCATTGCGTGTCGCCGCCGCAGGAGTCCCTACAGATGAACGGGGAAGTGGCCGGAAAGTGGGCGTAGTCGGATCCGGGCATATCGAATCCGTCTCCGGCATCCACGTGGAGGGAACCAAACAGCAACGCGGCAGCGAACAATCGACGGAACATATGAACGCTCCAAAGGTCTCGGAGCTTCAGTGGGCGCTGCATTGACCCGCATGTCAATCCAGACAGCGACTCAGCCGATCCCTCAATGCTGCTGAAGAACTTGGAGAGCCTTTCAAGAAGGGGTCGTAGCCGTCCGTCTCATTGAGGATGTCGTCCACAGCAGCCGAGAGCGGCGGCGGCCGACAAAGCGCGAGACGGTCCCAAAAGCGTCCCGTCTTCGCTAGGACCGAGTGAGCCGTTTGACGCGATGCCGATTTGTCACGCGACTAGCGTCCCCTTTCGTAGGGATGGAAGGCCGCGCACCAACGCTCACACTCGGCCCGACGCCACATCAATCCGTCTGGAGCCAGACATGCTGAAACCCAATCATTCGTACGGCGCGCCGCGCCGACCTGAGGCTGCTTTCGATATGCCGTTGCCGACTTCGTTGCTGAGGCTCGCGCTGGTGACGCTGGCAGTGCTTGCCACGGCGAGCGCGACCGCGCAGCCAGCGCTGCCCGAGGGCGCCGCCTCCGCGCCATCGGTGGCGTCTGCACCGGCCAGCATCGATGTGAACCGCATCCGCGGCTTCAACGCTCTGCGCGCGCGCTCAGCCGCGCCTGATCGCAAGGTTCGCGTGATCGCGCGGTTGTCGCAAGCGGCAGTCGGCGGTGGCCCCGTCGATCAGCCAGCGGAAGAAGTCGGCGAAACGCCGCAGCTGCGCAGCGCGCGCGACCGTGTGACGACGCGGATGCTCGCCGCCGGCGCCGAGCACGTGGCACCGGTTCCGAACACGGCGCTGGTCGTGCTCGAGCTCACGCCGGCGCAGCTCGAGGAGCTGGTCGTGAATGGCGAGGTCGCCGAGTTGCAGGAAGATATTCCGGTGCCGCCCACGCTTGCCGACTCCGGCCCGCTGGTTCACGCCCCCCAGGCGCGCGCGTTGGGCGCGCGCGGCGCCGGCACCACGGTCGCGATT
>Ga0105248_10007300_pt1 | contig 12126 bp, 9 predicted proteins | sample KBSS34metaG_FD_81524 | JGI IMG/M metagenome (GOLD analysis project Ga0105248, IMG submission 81524) | Switchgrass rhizosphere microbial communities from Kellogg Biological Station, Michigan, USA - KBS S3-4 metaG | ecosystem: Host-associated > Plants > Roots > Rhizosphere > Soil | place... | reverse complement strand
GGTCGGTCGGCTCAATCGGCTGCGGCACGCGGTTCTTGACCGGCGGCAGCGACTGCAGATACGCAAACAGCGCGCGGATGTCCTGGTCGCTCAACACGCGCAGGTTCTGAACCGGCATCGGCGGCAACACCTGGCGGCCCTTGCCGCGCTCTCGACCGGTCTTCATCGTCGCGATGAACTCCTCGACGGTCCAATCACCCAGGCCCGTTTCTTTCTCAGGCGTGAGGTTCCGCGTGAAGCTCGTGCCCCAGGGCCCGCTGAATGACGTGAAGGTCGCGCCAATCGCCGCCAAGTATCCGGCGGGCAGGTTGGCCGGCGGCGGCACCGGCGCGTTTTCCGGGTGGCCGCTCAAGGCGCGTGAGCGATCCTGCTCGGGACCGTTCGGGCCCATCTTCATGGGCGTATGGCAATCGTGGCAGCCCATGATTTCGACGAGGTATTCGCCGCGCTTAATCTGCGCGGCCTTGTCGGGCTGGGCCGCGCCGTTCGGCGCCGCACCCAGGGTCGCGGTTGAAATGGCTGCCGTCAGCAGAATCGCCGCGGCAATGAGGGCAGTCGTCCAAAAGATGTTCTTCGTTCTCATCGTTCCAATCTCCACACGACATGAGACGTCGCCTGGAGAACGCGGAACCCTAAACCTTCGCTGAAGGATTGCTAACGTCCGCTAAGGCTTTCTTAAAAGAATCCTAAGGGTCTATAATCCGAACGTTTCCGCGCTTTTTAGCGCGTTTGAGTTGGACCCATGCTCGACAAATCACTCACCGAATTCTTGGAACAGGGCCTCGCGATCCACATGGGAACGCGAAACGCCCACATGGAACCCAACGGGTGCCGGGTGGCAGCGGTCAGGGTCGAGGAACAGGGCCAACACCTGGTGGCGTATGTCCCCAAGGCCGCGACGGCCGAGGTGCTGGACGATCTGCAAAACAATGGACAGGCGGCGGTGTCGCTGGCGCGACCAAGTGACGACCGGGCCGTGCAGGTAAAGGGGCAGTTCCTTGCGCTGCGTGATGCCGACGCATCCGAAGAGGCGTTCGTGATGGCCCAGTGGCGGGGTCTTCTCGGACAACTCGACGCCATCGGCCTGGCGGGGACCGCCGCAACGTCGACCTGGTCGGTGTGGCCGTGCGTGGCCGTCACGATCCGCGTCACGCAGATATTCAGCCAGACGCCAGGGCCGGAAGCGGGGTCGGTGATCTGATGAGCCTGCAGCTCGATCAACTCACCCCGTGCTTCCAGGGCATCGTCCCGGCGATGCTCTTCACCTGCTCGAAAGACGGCACGCCGAATGCCGCGTTTCTGAGTCATGTCGACTATGTCGATGCGTCGCACGTGGCGCTCTCGTTTCAGTTCTTCAACAAGAGCCGCCGCAACATTGTCGAGAACCCGCGCGCGCTCGTGCGCGTCATCGACCCGGATACGCACCAGGGCTACAAGCTGCGATTGACCTTCGATCGATCCGAGACATCGGGTCCGAACTTCGAGCGGATGCACCTGCGCATCGAGGCGATTGCGTCCTACTGCGGCCTGAAGGGCATCTTCAAGCTCAAAGCCGCGGACATCTACAAGGTCGACTCGATCGAGCTTGTCCCGGAGGAGACCGGCGTCAAGGAGCGTTGGAGCCCGCGCGGGCGGCGCCGTGCCGAAGACCCGGTGTTCACCATGAAGGCGCTGCAGGAGCTGTCGACGCGCATCAATGCGTCGGAGTGCCTGGACAACCTGTTCGACTCGATCCTGTCGGGGCTGAAGGAGTATTTCGGCTTCAGCCACGCGATGATTCTGCTCACCGGAGAAAAACCCAACACGCTGGTGACCATTGCGAGCAAAGGTTATCCGGCCGGTGGCGTTGGATCGGAAGTGCAGTTTGGCGAGGGCGTGATTGGCGTCGTGGCCGAAGCCCAGCAGCCGATTCGAATATCAGGACTGATTCGCGGCATCCTTCACGCGTATGCGGCGAAACGCCGAGCCGAGGATCGCGGCTGGCGGCCGCAGGAGGCCGTGCCGTTGCCCGGCCTCAAGAATCCGGCGAGCCAGCTCGGCGTACCGCTCGTCGTCGGCAACGAGCTGGTTGGCGTCATCTGCATCGAGAGCGAAACGCCGTACCGCTTTCACGAGGAAGACAAGACCACAATCGGGCTGCTCGGATCGTACCTGGCCGTCGCGATCCAGAACATGCAGAAGAAGGAAGCGGAACACCCGGCGCCGCTGCAGAAGCTGGTGCCGGTGCCCCCACCGCCATCGGCTGCGTCGCAGGCTCCGTCAAACGGCCGCCGCGAGCTCACGTTCTATCGCGGTGAGGAAGTGGTCATGCTCGACGGCGAGTACCTGATTCGCAGTTTGCCGGCGCGCATCCTCTGGAAGGTGCTGCAGACCCACAAGGAACACGGCCGCGCAGAATTCACCAATCGCGAGTTGCGGCTGGACAAGTCGCTGAACCTTCCGGAATTCAAGGACAACCTCGAGACCCGCCTGCTGTTGCTGCGCCGTCGCCTCGACGAGAAGAGCCCGGACATCCGCATCGTGCCGCGCGGCCGCGGCCGCTTCGCGCTCGAACTTGCCAGCGAGATTCAACTGACCGAGAAGGGCTAGAGCCGCGTCGCCTTGATGTGATCGGCCACGCGAATCGCCTGGGCCACGATGGTCAGGCCCGGATTGACCGCCGCCGACGAGGGGAAGAACGAGGCATCGACGACGAAGAGATTGTCGACGTCGTGGGTCTTGCAGTAACTGTCGAGCACCGATTCCCGCGGATCGGTGCCGAACACCAGCGTGCCGCATTGGTGAGTGGTGTTCTTGGCCTTGTGCGAGTGCGTCATCACGATCCAGAAGCCAAGCTTGCCCAGGATCTTCTTCGTTTCGTCGACCAGTTCCTGGTGCGCGCGAAGATTGTTCGGCTTGTACTGAAGCCGGATCTGCCCGCCGGCGTCGATCGTCACCCGGTTCTCCGGCCGCGGTAGATCCTCCGTCATCGCCAGCCAGTCCACTCCGCGCGCAACCCACGCCTCGTACGCCCACAGCGGCACCGAGGGCACGACCGTCTGCGCCATCACGCCATGAGTGCGCCCTTGTGACTGGATCTGGCCAAGCGGATATGGCGAACGCGGACCCTTCAGGTAGAAGTCGTTGATCGCCACCGTCTTCTGGAACACGGTGTCGTTCTTCCTGAACGGATGAAACCCCTGCATCATCGTCGCCAGGTGCGCCATGTAGCGCTTGCCGACGAGGCCTGAAGAGTTCGCCAGGCCTTCCTTGTGCGTGTCGTTCGCCGATCGCAGCAGCAGCGCCGCCGAATTCACGGCGCCGCACGAGACGATCACCAGCGGCGCGGAGACCGTTTCGATCGTCCCTTGCCGATCGATCTCGACAGACGTGACCGTTCGGCCGCTGGGATCGGTGACGAGCCGCCGGGCAGTCGCATCGACCCATAACGTCACATTCGCGTGCTGCATCGCCGGGCGGATCGCCGACACTTCGGCGTCGCTCTTTGCGTGGATCTTGCACGGGAACGAGTTGCACGTGTTGCAGAGGATGCAGTTGTCGCGAAGTCCGAGCGGCAGTGATGAAGGGTGCAGCCCTTGCGCCTTGAGCTGCTCGACGATTGCGCCAACTGCCTTCGAGTGGGCCACCGGCGGATGCGGATACGGCCCTCGTGGGCCTTCGGTCGGGTCGCCGCCGGCCTCGCCGTGCACGGCGTACATCCGCTCAGCGCGATCGTAGTACGGCGCCAGCGTCTGGTAATCGATCGGCCACGCCGGCGAGGTGCCGTCGAGGTGCTCCATCGCCGAGAAGTCTTCGGGCCGCAGGCGATACATCACCGTGCCCCAGAACTTCGTGTTGCCGCCGACGCAGTAGTGCGTGTACGGGCGGAAGGCGGCGCCGCTTTCGTCGAGCCACGTCTCGGTCGTGCGGTAGCGGAGGTCCTTCCATACCGACGCAGGATCCCAGTTCTGATCTTCCTGCGGGATGAAGTTGCCGCGTTCGACGATCAGGATCCGGGCGCCCGTCCCTGCCAGTTCCCGCGCGATCGTCCCACCACCGGCGCCGCTGCCGATGATGACAATGTCAAATGCCGTGTTCATGCGTGCGGTCGAGCGATGCGTAGATCTGGTCCATCAGCCGCTGATCTGCCATGGCGTTCTCAAGGCTCATTTCGGGCGGCCGGCCGGTGTGGATCGAGTCACGGAAGTCGCGGTACATCGCCTGGTAGCCGCGAATGTCCCGAAAGCCTGGGAACCGCAAGCGCGGCAGTCCTGCGCCGCGGACCAGCACGAAGGCGCCATTTGATTCGAACGAGATGACGCCCTTGCGCCCCAAGAGCTTCGACAAGCGGAGTCCCTTCAGCATTGACGGGACCTCGCGCGAATAGAACAACGATCCCACTGCGCCGTTGTCGTAGGCGAACGACACCAGCATGCTCTTCGCCCGCGTGTCGGGCCCCTCGGTCGCTGGCGCCGGTCGAAATCCGGTGATGCTGGTGATCTTCGGGCCGAGGCTCGCCGCCAGGTGCAGCCAGTGGATGCCTTCCTCGAAGAACGCATCGCCGCCGGCCAGCGACTCGTCATTGCGCCAGTCGTCTGCGGACTTGAACCGCTGCGCGATGCTGCTGAATTGCCCGAAGACCATGTCGCCGATCACGCCGTCGGCAACGAGCCGCCGCAACGTCATGGCCAGCGGCTTGTAATGATCGTTCTCGCCGACGAGGACGACGCGCCTGGCGCGATCGCGAGCTTGGCGCACGACTTCGTAGTCGCCGAGCGTCAGGTAGGCGGGTTTCTCCACGAGCACGTGCTTGCCGGCGGTGAGCGCCTGCAGCGTCAGGTTTAAGTGAAACTTCGGCGGCACCGCGATCACGACGGCGTCGACGTTTGGATCGTTGATGGCGTCGGCGTAATCGGAGTAGCTTCCCGAACCGCGAAACTCGCCACAGTAGGCCGTTGCCTTCGCCTTGTCGCGGCTGGCATAGCCGCACACGATCTCGCTTCGGAATTTGCGCAAGTTCCGGCTGTGGACACGTGTGATGAAGCCGCAGCCGAGGAAGGCGATGCGGAGAGGATCGGGCATCAGCAGAATCCATCATACCGTTGCCGTGCCGAGTGGTATAACTCGGCACCGTTGGCACAAGACAGTGTCTGGACCGTCTTCGCCGGAACGGTCGGCCGTTTCGGAGAGAAGATCGCCGTCGAGATCCAGCGCAGCGACGGCCTTGACTCGTTCACCTACCGCCAGATTCACGACCTCGCATCGTCCTGGGCCGACTGGCTCGCCGAGCAAGGCGTCCGGCCAGGCGATCGGTGTGCGATCCTCGCGCACAACGACGCGCATTGGTGCGCGGTTTACCTCGGCATCCTGAAACTCGGCGCCGTCGCGGTTCCTCTGGACACGAACTACTCCACGAAGCAGGTTGCGACGATCGTGAGCGACTCGGGCGCAAAGCTCCTGGTGGTCAGTGACAAGCTGCGTGAGAAGACCGCCGATGTTGCGATCCCGCTGGCGAATCTGCACGCGTCCCTTGGCACCGGCACCCAACCCTTGGCACCTCAGGCACCGGCACCCTCGGCACCCAGTTCCTTGGCACCGGCAGTAATCCTGTACACATCCGGCACTACCTCCGATCCGAAGGGTGTGGTCTTGACACACCGAAACCTCCTCGCCGAACGCGACGCGGCTTTCGGTGTCGTCGATGTGAGCGAGAAGGACGCTGTGCTTGGCGTTTTACCGCTGTTCCATTCCCTGGCCCAGTTGGCCAATCTGCTCCTCCCGTTTGCGGTTGGCGCCCGTGTCGTGTATCTCGAGACGCTGAACTCCGCCGACCTGATCAAGGCACTGTCCGAGCGCGGCATCACGATCTTCGCCTGCGTGCCGCAGTTCTTCTACTTGATCCACCAGCGCGTGATGCAGCAGGTGCAGAAGTCGAACGCCATCACCCGCACCGCTTTCAAGCTGATGCTCGGCTTGAACTTTCGCTTGCGGCAAATGGGCATCAACGCCGGCCGGTTGTTCTTCGGCAGGGTCCACAAGACGATGGGACGCGATATGCGCCTGTTCGTGACCGGCGGCTCGAAATTCGATCCGGTGGTTGGTCGCGACTTGTATGCGATGGGCTTCACGATTCTCCAGGCGTACGGCCTGACCGAAACCAGCGCCGCGGCGACCATCAGCTCACCGGACGAAGCACACCTCGACACCGTTGGCCGTCCACTGCCCGGAGTCGAGATCAAGATCGTCGATGGAGAGATCGCCATTCGCGGTCCGATCGTGATGGCGGGGTATCACAATCGTGCGGATGCCACCGCGGACGTGATGAAGGACGGCTGGTTCTACACCGGCGACCTTGGCCGCGTGGATGACGCCGGCCGCATCACCATCACCGGCCGCAAGAAGGAAATGATCGTGCTGGCTTCGGGCAAGAACATCTACCCCGAAGAAATCGAGACGCACTATCGCCAATCGGCGGTCATCAAGGAGATCTGCGTGATGGGGCTGGCTGAACCGGGCCGGCCGTCATCCGAGCGCCTCTATGCCGTCGTCGTGCCCGACATGGACCTGCTGCGCGAGCGGAAGATCGTCAATGCCGGCGACATCCTGCGCTTCGAGATTGAGGGTCTTGCCGTGGGGTTGCCCGCGCACAAGCGCGTGCTCGGCTACGAGATCTGGTTCGAGCCCCTGCCGCGGACGACCACGCAGAAGGTCAGGCGCAACGAGATCGAACGGCGAGTGAGAGAACGACAGGCATCGTCGCTGCAAGCCGAGATTCCGTTGAGCGACGCCGACAGAGAATGGCTCGAGCAGCCGCATCCGTCAGCGGTTGTTGCCGTGATCAAGGCGCGCGCCAAACCGGGCGTACGGTTATCTCCGGACGCCAACCTGGAACTCGACCTTGCCCTCGATTCGATGGAGCGAGTCGAATTACTGACCGAACTCGAGCAGACCTTCAACGTCAAGGTCGCCAAGGAGGTGGCGCCAGGAATATTTACCGTCCGCCATCTGGTCGATGCATTGTCGGCAGCCGATAGCGCGGCTCCGGCCGCTGCTCACACGCCGGTTCAATCATGGCCGGCGATTCTCGCCGATTTGCCGAGCGGAGACGACCCGGTAGTGAACGGACTGCTGCAGCGGCGCCCCATCGCTGCGCCAGTGTTGTTCACGCTCGCGCGAGTGCTGCGGCCGCTGATTGCCCGCGTCGATCTCACCGGCGTCGAGCACTTACCGGCGACAGGTGCCTACCTGATTTGTCCGAATCACCAGAGCTTCGTCGATCCGTTCATGCTGTGCGGCGCGCTGCCGTTTCGCGTCTTCACGCAGTTGTTCTTCGTCGGCGCCATCGAGTATTTCGAATCGTCGCTGACGCGCTCGTTCGCCCGCCTGTGTAACATCGTTCCCGTCGATCCCGATTCCAACCTGGTTCCGGCGATGCAGGCCGGAGCGTTCGGGTTGAAGCACGGCAAGGTGCTGGTGCTGTTTCCGGAAGGCGAGCGCTCGATCGATGGAAACGTAAAGAAGTTCAAGAAAGGCGCGCCGATCCTTGCGCAACACCTCCACGTGCCGGTCGTGCCCGTTGCGATCAAGGGTGTCTACGAAATGTGGCCGCGCAACCGCGGCATCAACTGGAAGTTGCTGACGCCGTGGAGCGGACATCGCGTCCGCATTGCGGTTGGCGAGCCGATCATGCTGGACGAGGCCGCCGACTACACCGAATCTGCTCGCCGGCTGCGCGACCGCGTCGACGAACTGTGGCAGCGGCTCTAGCTGCCGATGTCGCGATCGCGAACGCCGATCAAATAGAGAATTCCGTCCAGACCCATCGCCGAGATCGACTGCCGCGCGCTCGAGCGCACGAGCGGCTTGGCGCGAAACGCGATGCCAAGGCCGGCCAGTCGCAACATGGGCAGGTCGTTGGCGCCGTCGCCGACGGCGATGCACTGCTCGAGGCTCAAGCCTTCGCGACCGGCGATGTCCGACAGGCACTGAGCCTTCAGCGCACCGTCAACGATCGGCGGCAACACCTCGCCGGTGACGATGCCGTCGCGTACGTCGAGCGTGTTGGCGTGCAGGTGATCGATCCCCAGGCGCTGCTGCAGCACGCGTCCGAAGAACGTGAAGCCGCCCGATAGAATCGCGGTCTTGTAGCCGAGCCGCTTGAGCGTCGCGACCAGGCGCTCGGCCCCGTCGGTGAGCGGCATTCGCTCGACGATTTCAGACAGCGCCGATTCCGGCAGGCCTTTCAGCAGCGCGACGCGCTGGCGGAATGACTGCTGGAAATCGAGTTCGCCGCGCATGGCGCGCTCGGTGATTGCGGACACCTGGTCGAAGACGCGGGCTGACCGCGCCAGCTCGTCGATCACTTCACCGCGGATCAACGTCGAGTCCATGTCGAACGCGACCAGCCGTCGGTTGCGGCGGAAGATCGAGTCGTGCTGAAAGGCGACGTCGAGATCGCCGGTCTCGGTCAGTCGCGCCAGCTCGGTCCGCACGCGATCTTCGTCGACGCCGCCGGCGGCGGTCGCCGTCAGCTCCACGCAAAACCGCTGCTGCCCGTCAGCGGGCGTCAGCGGTGTGCGCGACGACAGGCGATCGATGCGATCGATGTTGAGGCCAGCCGCGGCGAGGATGCCGGACGCCGCCGCCAGGTGCGCCGCCGTGATCGCCGGGCCCAGCAGCGTGATGATGAAGCGCTGCCGCGATTGCGCCGACACCCAGGTCTCGTATTCGTCGGCAGACGAGGCGGAGAACTGCACTTCGACGCCGAGGCGATGGGACTCGAGGAGCAGGTCAGACAGCAGCGCCGACGAGCGAAGCGCCGCCGGCAGCTCGACGAGGATGCCGAGCGCGAGACCGTCGTGAATGACGGCCTGGCCGATGTCGAGAACCCGCGCATCGTAGCCCGACAGGATCGTGGTGAGCGCGTGCGTGACGCCCGGCCGATCGTGACCGGTGATGCGTATCAGGAGCGCGCTTGCCGGCGCGCTCACTCCTGCATGGCCTTCGTCAGGAACGTGGCAATCGCGCTGGTCACCTGCGCGGACACTTTGGCATCGGTGCCCAGCGTGCCGTACTCCGACACGTCTCCGGTCTTCGCCGGCACGAGGAGGTGATTGATGCCCGGCACCTTCACGACCTCGACCTCGGCCTTGGTGCCTTTGCGCGCTCGCGCGAACTCCGCGAGCTTGTCGGCGTGATACGGCTGCACCTGCGTGTCGAGTTCGCCTTGCACGATCAGCACCGGTTGGCGGGTCTCGTTCATCGCCTTCTCGGGATCGAACGTCAGGAAGCTGTAAAACCACGGCGTGTCGGCGACGCGGCGCGCCGCTTCCGGAATGTCGCTCCAGCCCGTGCCCTTGATCACCGCGTTGTTGATTTTCTGCTGCAGGGCCACTTTCTCCTGCCGTTGTCCGTCATCGATCGGCATCTTCGCCAGGATGAGCTTCTGCTGTTCGAGGACCACCTCGTTGCCGCTGGTCGACGGACCGGCGACCAGCACCAGCGCGCCGACCTTGCCGCGCTCACGGCCGGCGGCAAGCATCGCCACCAGCGCGCCTTCGCTGTGACCGACGAGCGCAATGCGATCCTTGTTCACGTCCTTGCGCTTCTCCAGCCACAACAGCACCTGCCGCGCGTCTTCGGCATAGTCGGCGATGGTTACCGCCTCGGCGCGGCCGCCGCTCTGTCCGACCCCGCGCTTGTCGTAACGCACCACGAAAAAGCCGGCGGCGATGAGGTCGCGCGCGATCTGGCCGAACACCGGAATGCCGGCCACGGTTTCGTCGCGATCGGTCGGACCGGAACCGCCAATCAGGATCACCGCCGGGAGCGGTGCGGCCGACTTCGGCTTGTTGATCGTGGCGGCCAGGTTGAAGCCGATGCTTGGGATGGTGACGCTCTCGTCGCCGTCGAGCGAGAACGCCGTCGTGCGCGACGCGGCCGACGCGATGTCTTCGCGCGCCATCTCGATCGACTGCGACGGGATGCTCAGCCGCAAGAGCCCGCCTTCAGGAGCGGCCCATACGTTCACGATGAGATCGCCGGCCGGAGGCGGACTGACGAACGTCATCGTGTAGTGCATGGCGTTGATTGCGCCCTTGGGCGTATCGATCCGCTCCGACACCGCGCTCGTGAGGCGAATGGTGATCTCGGCCTGCGGTGCGATGTAGGCGCGTAGCTCCGCGCCGGGGGCCTTGCCCTGCAGCCGCCGCGCCAGCGCGGCATACGATCCGAGAAACGTGTTGGGCAGGACGATCGTGTCCGGCGCCACATCGTCCACCTTGGATTGCGGGTTGCCCTGCACCGCCACCAGGCTCGAGGCCTTGCCGTTCGCGAAGGTCGTCTTCACGGTGACGTCCTGGCCGCGGACCACGCCGTCGACGATCAGCGATCGCGGCCGCCACTCGATGTCGTATTCAACTTCCGCGGTGCGCGTCGTGATGTCGATCGGTTGGCCGAGCCGGCTGCTGCCGCGCACGATCCACCCGTCGTTGGTCCGCAGGACGATCACCTCTTCGCGGCCGACCGGCTGCGAGCGGAAGAACATCAAATACTGCGTGTCGGATTGGGCCGTCGCGAGCGGCGGCGGCGCCTGCGCGAAGGCTGCGGCACTGCCGAGGAGGAACACGCCTGGCAGCAGCAAACGAGCGACAGACCGAACTGAATGGGACACAATTCAGGATAGACCATGTTTTCGTTGGAGAGCTACCAGGCTGCCCGGGCCAATGGCGGGGTGGCCAGGCGCGCGGATCGCGGCGTTCTGGCGGTATCGGGCGCCGATCGCGCATCGTGGCTGCAGGGACTACTGACCAATGATGTCGGCGCACTCACGGAAAACGAGCCGGTGTATGCCGCCTACCTGACGCCGCAGGGACGGATGATCACCGACATGTTTGTGGTCGCCTGTGGCGATCGCATCCTGCTCGATGTGCCGGCGCCGCTAGCCGCCTCGTTGAGGGACCGGCTCGATGGGTTGGTGTTCTCGGAAGATGTGCAGATCGCTGACGAGAGCGCGACATTGTGGGTGTGGACCATCGTAAGTCCCGATGCATTCCGCGACGTGATCGCCGACACGCTGCCGGTGGAGTTTCAGGCCTTGCCCGCCATCGACCTCGATACCTTCGAGGTGCTGCGCATCGAACGCGGCGTGCCGCGCTTCCTTGCGGACATGACCGACGAGACGATTCCACTTGAAGCCGGCATCGAGGATCGCGCCATTTCGTTTACCAAGGGCTGTTATGTCGGCCAGGAGATCATTGTGCGGGTCACGCACCGCGGCGGCGGACGCGTCGCGAAAAAGCTCGTGCAATGGATAGCTGACGAATCGGCCGAGATCGTGCCGATGCCCGACGCGCGGATCTTTTCGCTCGACAAGGACGTTGGCCGCGTCACGAGCTCCGCTTTTTCGCCGGGCCTCAATCGGGTGCTCGGCCTTGGCTACGTGCAACGCGACTTCGTCGAACCGGGAACGCCATTGACGATCGTCTGGAAGGACGCGCGCGTCACGGTCGCCGTGCGATGACGCCGATTGTCGTCGTCGCTGCGGTGATCGAGCGCGATGCGACGTACCTTCTGACGCTGCGGCCCGATGGCACACACCTTGCCGGGCACTGGGAGTTTCCGGGCGGGAAGGTCCATGAAAGCGAGACGCACGCCGAGGCGCTGCGGCGCGAGATCTTCGAGGAGCTCGATGCGGTCGCGGAAGTCGGCGAGCTGGTGCACACCGTCACCCACGCCTATCCCGAGAAGACCGTCGAGTTGTTCTTCTACCGCTGCCGCCTGGAAGGCGTTCCGAAGCCGATGATGGGCCAGCAGATGCGATGGGTGCCTCGCGTCGAACTGGCGTCGCTGCCGTTCCCGGCCGCGGATCGCGATCTCATTTCACAATTGGTGGGCTGAGCGGCAGAAGCGCTTCATTGCGCACGTGCCGCACTTCGGTTTGCGAGCGCTGCAGTGCATGGCGCCAAAGTCCATCAGCGCCTGGTTGAAGTCGAAGACGTTTCGATTCGGCAGCACTGCCGCCGACACGGCCCACAGGTGCTTCTTCATCGCGTGACTCTTTGGATCGCCCTTGCCGACGAAGATGCGGAACAGTACCCGCGCCACGTTGGTATCGAGGATGGCGGCGCGTTCGCCAAACGCAAAGCT
>Ga0105248_10007297_pt1 | contig 12130 bp, 10 predicted proteins | sample KBSS34metaG_FD_81524 | JGI IMG/M metagenome (GOLD analysis project Ga0105248, IMG submission 81524) | Switchgrass rhizosphere microbial communities from Kellogg Biological Station, Michigan, USA - KBS S3-4 metaG | ecosystem: Host-associated > Plants > Roots > Rhizosphere > Soil | place... | reverse complement strand
TCACTCGAAGGCAGGCCGTTGCGGCGATGCCAGCCCTGCTTGATGTGCGTGGTGGTCACGGTAAGAATATTGCCTTCCCATTTGCCGGTCGAAAAACCCATCCAGGTGTGCGCCGCATACTCGGGCGGGTGCGGACGTCCGTCCATATAGATCGTCCGGTGTTGTTCGTAGTTGCTGATGTACTGCCGGATGGCGATCAGATCCTGCGTTTGCGGATCGCGATCTTCCCAGATGCGCAGCAGCAGCGGGCCGCGATACATGTAGGCGACGGTGTGCACCTGGCACTGATGCTCAGGAGCCGTCAGCCGCGACGGATCCCATGCCAGAGCCCATTGCCGCGCGGCAGCATTGATGGGAAGCCCGAGAAAGTCCGCAAGCTCGGGTCCGGGAATACGCTCCGGTTGATCTTCGTGAAATACCGGGCTCCAGATGCCGGTCAAATCGAGCTGGGCGAGCAGGGGACTGCCACATAGCAGCGCGATTCCCAGCAGTTTCGATTTCACGGCTTTTCGATGGGTAGTCCTGCTTGGTTCCATGCCCGCCATCCGCCGTCAAGCGAGATCGCGTTCGTATAGCCCATCTTCTGCAGCGCATCGGCAACTAAAGCCGAGCGGAAGCCGCCGCCGCAATACAGGACCAGGGTCGTCGATTTATCCGGGACTTCCGATTCGATGTCGCGCTCAATGATGCCCTTGCTCAAATGGACGGCGCCTGTCGCGTGGCCGGCCTCCCACTCACGGTCTTCGCGCGTATCGATCAGCACGTGACTGCCCTTGGGCATCTTCTGATACTGGTCGATATTCACTTCTTTGACGCGGGATTTGGCGTCATTCACCAGCTTTAGAAATCCTGGGTTATGGGTTTTGTGCGGCGTGCTCACTCGCTTATTCTCCGGATGCGGGCCCCGACGCCCGCCAGCTTCGATTCGATCTTCTCATAGCCGCGGTCGATATGATACACGCGGTCGATCAGGGTTTCGCCTTTCGCGGCCAATGCCGCCAGAACCAGGGAAGCGCTTGCGCGCAAATCGCTGGCGATCACTTGCGCTCCAGAAAGCGGGGTGGGCCCCGCGACAATCGCCTGCCGTCCTTCCAGTCGAATATTTGCGCCCATGCGTGCGAGTTCTTGAGCGTGCATGAATCGATTCTCGAAAATCGTTTCGGTGATGAAGGAGATCCCCGCCGCTTGGGTCATCAGGGCCATGAACTGAGCTTGCAGGTCAGTGGCGAAGCCGGGATGCTCCTCGGTGGTGATGTCCACATTCTTCAACCGCCCCGGCACACGCACGCGCAGCGTATCCGGCGCGACCTCGGTCACTTCGACGCCGGATTGCTGGAGCTTCGCAATGAGCGCGCGCAAGTGTTCCGGCATGCATCCGCGCACGGTCAGATCACCGCGCGTGAGCGCTCCGCCGATCAGGAATGTTCCTGCTTCGATGCGGTCGGGAATGATGGTGTGTTCGGCTCCGCCCACTTGGGCGACGCCCTGAATCCGAATCGTGGAAGTACCCGCCCCTTGGATCCGGGCCCCCATCTTATTAAGGACCGCCGCGAGATCGGCTACCTCAGGCTCGCGTGCGGCGTTTTCGATCACCGTTTCTCCGCGCGCCAGAACGGCCGCCATCAACAGGTCCTCGGTGCCGGTTACGGTGATGCGGTCGAATTGAACCTGTGTGCCCTGCAAACCGTTGGGCGCGTTCGCCTCAATATACCCATGCTCCTGGCGAACTTCCGCGCCCAGTCGCTCCAACCCGGCGACGTGCAGATTGATGGGACGAGCGCCGATCGCGCAACCGCCGGGCAGCGAAACTCGCGCTCGTCCGCAGCGAGCAACCAGTGGACCCAGCACCAGGCTGGACGCGCGCATGGTTTTCACCAACTCATAAGGCGCTTCCGGAAACTTGATTTCTCCGGCGCAGATCGTCACGCGGCCGTCCTGCTGCGACACATGAGCGCCAGTGTGCCCGATCAGGTCCAGCATCGTGCGGATGTCGCGCACCTGCGGAATCCGGTTCAAAGTCACGGGCTTGGCGCTTAACAGGCACGCCGCCAGCGCCGGAAGCGCCGAGTTCTTAGAGCCGCTCACCGCGATTTCGCCGCAAAGCGGGACGCCCCCCTCGATAACCAACTTATCCAATGTTTTTTAAAACCTCCCGGATTCTGCCTTTAGCATGGTTCAGCAAAATCTCGGCTTCCTCGCGAGAAATGCTCTTCTTCTGCATCACGATGGCGGTTCGAACGGTGCGTCCGGCCCGATCCAGTAGTTCGGATGCCTGCTCGTACGTTACCCCCGTGGCTTCCTGAATGACTCGGCGGGCTCGGTCCTCGAGCTTTTGATTGGTAGGCTGAACATTCACCATCAGGTTCCCATAGACATGCCCCAGCCTCACCATAACTGCTGTGCTGATCATATTTAACACTAGCTTCGTCGCTGTGCCCGCTCGAAGACGTGTTGAACCGGTGAGGACCTCCGGGCCTGGCACAGGTTCAATCGGGTATTGGACCGCGCGGGAGAGCTCCGAATCCGGGACACACGCGATTCCGCAGGTGATGCCTCCCAGTTCGCGGGCTTTTCCCACCGCTGCAAGCACATAGGGGGTTCGCCCGCTGGCCGCTATCCCAATCAGTACGTCTCCTTTGCGAAAGCCGGAGCGTTCCAGATCTCGTGCGCCCGCGTCCGGATCGTCCTCAACTCCTTCCAGGGATTGGGTTAAGGCTCTTTCTCCACCGGCCATGATGCCGCGGACCAATTCTGGGGGGACGCCAAAGGTAGGGGGGCATTCGGCTGCGTCCAGGACGCCCAACCGTCCGCTGGTGCCCGCTCCTATGTAAGAGAGCGAGCCTCCGGCCTCTAGGGCGGCTGCGATGGCCTCGACGGCGGCCGCGATGCGAGGAAGCTCCCTCCGGACGGCCTCGGCGACCCGAGCGTCGGCGGCGTTCATAATTTCGAGCAGCTGGAGGGTAGAGCACTGGTCCAGTTCCCGGGATTCCGGGTTGGATTGCTCCGTCAGCAACTTTTCAAGCATGTTTTGGGGTCTCGCCTGGCTCCCGAAGACTGTATTGTACACAAGGGGAACTAAGCACCTAGTTTGGGGGTGGACTTTGTGTACTGGAGCTTGCACGGAAACACCTAAAAGAGTACCGGTACTATCGGCCCTGATTGACTTTTAGTATCCGTAACAGATTGATAAGCAGGTATTTGATCGACATAGCATATGCTGTCGTAAGTTATTTTGAGTTCGCAATGTTTCTTGACTCAGATAAGGGAAGGACCCTATACTAACGAGGTAGTCAAAGAGGCTTGCAGAGCCTAGAGAGAGTTCGGAGGAGGATACAACAAAACATGAACAAGAAACTATTTGGAATTTTTGCAGCCGCGGTTGGGATGGCCTCTATGGCCAGCGCAGCGGCGGTTAGTTGCAACCCCACCACCACAAATAACGTCACGACATTGGGAACCCTGGTCTGCGCCGGTAGCGGAGAGAGCTTCAGTAATTTCACCGTTACTTCGACAGGATCAGCAACGGTCGGGCTCAGTAGCATGACCTTCGACTCGTCGACTGGGTTCGTCGTCATTCAGTTCAATCCAAACCCGTTGACCGTTCCGCAAGATATTACCCTCGGATACCTGATCACCGGTCCGACCAATGGAATCGACTTCAACGTGTTGGGTACACCGCCGAGTGGAATTGTTTTCACCGAAATAGCCTGCTCCACGCAATTGTGCGCCGGCCCTAACAACGTGGTCTATGGCAACATCAGCAACGCCGGACCCGTGCAGACGAACAGCGCTTCTTTTGCGACCCAGACTTCCGTTTGGATCAAGAAGGACATTAACTACACGACCGAGGGGGTGCGATTGACGGATTTCACGGACAGCAGTCACGTGCCCGTACCTGAGCCGATGACCCTCTCCATGATGGGTCTCGGACTTCTGGGCCTCGGCTTGGCTCGCCGCCGGCAGCAGGGAAAGAAGTAGTTTTTCCAAACCACCGAACTCTCAACTCGAACGGGCCGGAAGCAATTCCGGCCCGTTCTGCTTTTAGTGGACCGATTTCGCAGCGAGATTCCAAACAAAAAGAGCGCCCCGTGCGGGGCGCTCTTGATTTTCAAGGAGTTGGATCGGCTTTTAGACGCTGAAAGAGCTTCCGCAGCCGCAGGTAGATTTCGTATTGGGATTGTTGAACTTGAACCCGGAGCCTTCCATCGACTCGACGTAGTCCACTTGCGCGCCATCCAGATATAGGAGGCTAGCCTGATCGACGAACACTTTCAGGCCATCAAAGCTATAAGTCTTATCGAGCATTCCAGGGCTGTTTTCGAAGGCCATGGAGTAGCTGAAACCCGAACATCCTCCACCCACTACGGCGATCCGCAGACCGGCCGGCTTGGGCTCCTGGGTGTCGAGTATCTCTCTTACCTTACCGATCGCGGTTTCAGTTAGCTGGACCATTGCGACGTATTTCGCTCCTCTAGAAGCATTATACTATAGGCGACCAGACCGGTCCAGTTTCAAGAGCGCCCGGACTCATCGGCCTGGCCAGGCTATCCTTCTAGGAAACCCAATGAAACCGGGGCAGGCTGGGGTGCGTCGGATCAGGTAGCATGGCTACTTTGACCGGCGCGCTGCAATTCCCGGCGATTGGATCGAAGGCGCGAGCCAAGACGCGAGTGGACCACAGGAATAGCGAAGAGGCGGCCCTGGTTCGGCGCGTCCAGGCCGGGGACGAACTGGCATTCCGCGAAATGGTGGAACGCTACCAGTCCAAGGTCTTCTCCATCATTTTTGGCATCTTGCGCAATCACAACGATGCTGAGGATATCGCCCAGCAGGTTTTCAGCAAGATCTATTTTTCCATCCGCAACTTCGATTTCCGCAGCTCGCTGCTTACCTGGATCTACAAGATCACGGTGAACGAGTGTTACGACTACCTGCGCAAGAAGCGCGTGCGGCGCCTGGTCTATGAAAGCGACTTTAGTGCGGAAGAATCGCAGAGGATGGACGCTTCCGAGCCGGCCGTGGATCCGGCGCCTTTAGCGGACACCCGGTTGGTCCAGAGAGACCTGGCGGTAAAGCTGCTATCCAAGGTATCGGAAGAAGACCGGAGCCTGATCCTGCTCAAAGAAGTGGAAGGGCACTCGGTGGAAGAACTGGCCCAGATGACGGGCATGAACGAGAATACAATTAAGGTAAAGTTGTTTAGAACGCGTCAGAAGCTGCTAAAAGCGGCCCAACGATTGGGACGCGTCGGCGGCGCGGTTCGCTAAGCGGGCGGGGCAAGTAAGCGAGCGAGAGTTAAGAAAAGCGGGCATTAGACCCGGCCGGAAAGTAGTGGCTGTGACTGAGGGAAGGAAATGATGCATCGGATCATTCGCGATCATCTGGAAGAGGTCCTTGCGGGACCTGGCTCCGCGCCTAAGCATCCCGCGGGAGAACACCTTGCCGCATGTGCAGAGTGCCGGGAGCAAGTGGCCGCCATGCGGGAGCAGGCTGCGGTTCTGCGGCAGTTCCACGCCGAATCCGAACTCGAACACGAGCCCAGACCGGGTTTTTATGCCCGCGTCATGGATCGGATCGAAGCACAGGCTCCTCTATCTGTCTGGACGCTATTCTTCGACTCGATGTTCGGACGCCGCATCGCTCTGGCGTCGCTGGCGTTGGCACTCTTGATTGGCGTCTATGTAGTTTCCTCGGAGCAGATGCCGGACCCGGAGATGGCGGTAGTGGACAGCTTGCCGCCCGCTGGACTGGTAACCAACCTGACGCCGAACGGGGTTGCGGATCTGCCTCAGGATTTCGTTTTGTCCGGCCATCCGCAGCTGGTGGCAGGCGCGCCCGATCAAGACGCCGTGCTGGTAAATCTTGTAACCTATCGTGAGCAATAAGGCGTCTCGTGAGCAATAAAGCCTCGATCGGCAACCCGCGTATCGCTTCCACTTTGCTATTGGTATTTCTCGCGGGCGCCGCAATTGGAATGCTGGGCATGCGCTACGGGCTGCATGACCGGCTGCACAAAACCGTTGCCGCCGCCGCATCGGTTCCGCGCGAAACCGGCCGTGAGGCTGTCCTCCAGAATTTCAAGACCAAGCTAGACCTTTCCCAAGACCAGACCGACCAGATCGCCGTAGTTCTGGAAGATTATCGCCACTACTATGAGAGCCTCCAGGATCAGCTGGATGACCTGCGCTCCACCGGCAGAACCCGGATCGTCCAGATCCTACAGCCGGGGCAGCGTGAGAAATTCGAAAAGATGATGGACGAGCTGGTTCCCCAACTCGGCGAGCAGACCAAGAAGTAATCGCGCACAACGCAGCGGGCCGCGATTTTTCTCTTCTACTTCCGTCGAGCGCGACCCGCGCTGTGCGCTCACTCGACTAAACCGCGCACAACGCAGCGGGTCGCGATCTTTCTCTTCTACTTCCTTCGAGCGCGACCCGCGCTGTGCGCTCAGGAAATCCTCCCCGTATAGTGGGAAGTTGAACCTTCTGATCTCGGGGCCTCCGGCCTCTGGAAAATCGCGCGTTGCAATGGAGCGATTTCGCTCCCAGCCGGGCTCGCTGCTCATCCTCCCTACGGCCACCATGGTCGAGCACATCGGCCACTCGCTGGCCCGCTCGGGTTTCCCGGTCCGGCCGCGTGACATCTGTACGCTGGCTCAGTTTCTCGATCGATGTGCCCCGACCGGCTCTGCGCCTGCTGCTCTGCTGGATCTGCTCATCGAGCAAGCGTTGGAGAAGCTGCGCCCGCAGCGCTTCATGGACGTGGCCGGATTTCCGGGTTTCCGGCGCGCGCTGGCCGAGTTGTTTGAACAAGCTCCTGTCGCGACTCTGCCACCGGATTTGGCCGACCTGCAAGCGGAGGTTGAACGCAACCTGAATATTCGCGGGATGGGCCTTCGCCACCAGCGATTAAGGAGCGCCGCGGATGTGCTTCGAGCGGGAACTCTCCCCAGGAACATCATCCTGGACGGATTCTTTACTCTATCTGCCGCGGAAACCACTCTCGCTGTGGCGCTTGCAGGTCATGCGGCGGTCACCATGACGCTTCCGGATTGGCCCGGCGCGCAGACGCTTCGCAATATTTTGCTGTCACATGGTTTCGAGGAACAGCGGCTGTCGAGCGCCCATCGCGCGGCGAGCCGAGTGGGATTTTCCGCGGCGACGATTGAGCGTGAGGTGGACGAGATCGCCCGCCGCATTCTGGCTTTGGCCGCCGAGGGCCGGGAGTTTCGGGGCATCGGCATCGTGCTGCGTTCGCGCGAGCCATATGCCGGCGTGGTGGAGACGACACTGGCGCGGTTTGGGATACCTGCGCGGCTTTACTTTTATCAGACGCTTGGATCTCACCCGGCTCTGATGTGCTTCGCCAACGTGATCCGGTCGATGTTGGCCGGTTGGGATCATGGCACGCTACTCGAAGCGGTTCGGATGCCGGTCTCGGGGTTAGGCGCGACCCTAGCGGGAGACACGCTGGATTTCGCATGGAGGGACAGGCTTCCTGCCGCCGGACTGCCGTTCCCTGCAGGCCTCGAGCATATCGCTGCGCTGGACGGGTGGCGGCATGAACGCCTCGAATCGCTGGAATGGGCGGAGCGTCTGAAGACGCTGCGTGTGTTGCTTCCCCAGCCGGGAATCACAGATCGCGTGTACCGGGACCAAATCGTCTTGTGGCGCTCGACGTCGGCTGCCCTGGCTGCGTTCGATGAAATCGTCGATGACGCAGCAATCGCACTTGAAGGATCTGGCCGGTGCGCGCTCGGCGAGTTCTGGAAGCAAGTGGAAACGGGACTAGCGTTGGAGCAACTACGCGTACCCGATGGACGGCGCAACGTTGTCCACGTGATGGACGCGTATGAGGCGCGGCAGTGGGAGCTGCCGGTCGTCTTCGTATGCGGACTGATCGAGCGCCACTTCCCGCAGTATCATCGCGAAGATCCGATTCTGGGGGATGCGGGCCGGCGCCGGGCGCGGTTAGATACGGCGGCTGATCGGCAACTCGAAGAACGCTTCTTGTTCGAGCTGGCGACGACGCGGGCGACGCAGCAGACGGTTCTCAGTTATCCGCGCTTCGATGAGAAAGGTGAAGAGACATTGCCGTCGTTTTTTATTGACGGCGATTTTCCTCCAGTTTTGTCAAGTGTTCGTCCGCAGGCAAAGCCGGACGTGGAAATCCGGCGCGGGTCTGTAGATCTGCCCCACTTCGCACATAAGACTTTGAGTCCGACGGCCATTGAAAGTTTTCTGCAATGTCCGTTTCAGTTCTTCGCTGGGAAAACGCTGCGATTGAAACGGCGTCCGCCCGCGCCGCGGGATCGGCTGGACCTTCTCGTTCAGGGAAGCGTGCTCCATCGTGCACTGGCGGAATGGACGCACGCGCCGTTGCTGGGTACGTCGATTCTGGATGAGATCTTCGAAGAAGAATGTGCGCGGCGGCGAATTCCGGAGGGATATCGTACCGAAGCCGTGCGTCTGGAGCTGATGAGGCATTTTCGCGGGTTCATCGAAGATGACCGGTTTGCACTCGGTTGGTCCACACGGACGGAAGAAAAATTCAGCTACGCGTTGAATCCCCTTTTGTCGATCACCGGCCGCATCGATCGCATGGATACCGATCAAGGCAACCGAGCGGTTGTGATCGACTACAAATACAGCGCGGGAAACAAGATTCGCGAACGCGTGGACGATACCGGCGAGGGCCATGCGGTTCAAGGAGGTCTGTATCTGGCAGCCGCCGCGCGAGCCTTTGGGCTGGAACCGGCGGGGATGCTGTTCTGTGGTTTGAAGAAGGACGTTGTATGGGACGGCTGGCACGTCAACATCCCGGGCCTCAATTCGCTGGGAACAAGCTCCACTCGCGAGGTTCTTCAGGAACTGGCGGATAATGCCGAACGCGCGGCGATCCGGGTGCACGAAGCGATCACGTCAGGAAATATCGCCGTTCGTCCGGCGGATCCACGGAAATGCAGATGGTGCGATTTTTGCGACATTTGCCGCGTGGAGAGCCTGGCAGTTACCAAGAGCGCACATGAAACTGTCTGACGACCAGCGCCGCGCGGTCGAGCGCTCGGGCCAAAACGTCTGCGTGGTGGCCGGTCCCGGCTCGGGCAAGACCCGCGTACTCACCGAGCGATTCGCTTGGCTGGTAGAAAGCAAGGCTGTCGATCCTGCGCGCATTCTGGCCATCACGTTTACAGAAAAAGCCGCTACTGAAATCAAGAGCCGGTTGATCCAGCGATTTGCCGCGCAGCCGGCACGCCGCGAGGCGATCGAGCGGGCCTGGGTATCGACCATTCACGGTTTCTGCGCGCGCGTGCTACAGGAGAATGCGATCAGCGCCGGCCTGGCTCCCGATTTCACTGTTCTAGATCAACCCACGGGGGATCGCTTGGCGCGAGAAGCCGCCGAAGCGACGCTGGATTCGATGTATCGCGAGCAACCCGAGAAGATGCGCCGCCTGCTGGAGGCGCTGGACCTCTCGACCCAAGATGACGGGCGTCAGCCGGATCTGGCAGGCAGTCTGCTGAGCATGTATGAATCGATGCGGCTTTCGGGGATCACTGAGATTCCTGACGCTGTCGCTGCTGTGGATCACGCTCTTGTGGACCATGGGATGGAAGCTCGACGGCTGGCGAACTTGCTGGCTACCGGGCCTCTTCCTGGCGGAGCTGATGGTCCTCGCCTGCGGGCCTGGGCTGCGGCCTTTCTCGCAGAGCCTGGTCTTGAAACGCTTGCGCAGTTCAATTTCAACCTTTCGCGTGTCGGTCGAAATCCCGCGGCGAGCCGCCTGAAGAACGAAATACTGCCTTTGCTCGAATCGCAGTGGGTGGGTGAGAACTACGCGGACCTCCGGGACCTGCTGCGGGTCGCCATCGCCCGCGTGGGCGCTGCGTATCACACCAAGAAACGGCAAGCCTCTGCGGTGGATTTCGCCGATCTGGAGGAGTTCACCATCCGGCTGCTGGAATCGGATGACGCTGTGCGGCGTCAGGTTTCCGGGCAGTTCGATCAAGTCCTAATGGATGAGCTCCAGGACACCAATCGATTGCAGTGGCGCCTGGTGACCTTGCTCGGCAGGACGTTCTTCGGCGTGGGCGACATCAACCAATCGATCTACGGGTTTCGTTACGCTGATCCAGACGTGTTCGCTGAGTATCGCGACGAACTGAGGGCGAGCGGTGCGGAGATCGACCAGCTGAAGGAGAATCATCGCAGCCGTCGCGAGATCCTGTCTACGGTTTCGGCCATGCTGGATGGCCAGCTCGGTATCGAATCCCGGAATCTGGAGGCATGCGCGGAGTTTCCTGCCGTCGCGAGTCCGGTGGTCGAGCGTCTTGTCGGGCGTGGTGAGGATGCCGCGGTAGCTGAAGCGGAACTGGTCGCGGCACGGATCCGGCAGCTTGTGGATTTCAAAGAATTCGACTTTCGTGATATCGCCGTGCTGGTACGCACGCTGGGATCGACGGCCTCCTTCGAACAAGCCTTCGATCGCGCGGGCATCCCTTTCCTGTTGACTGGCGGCCGAACGTTTTTGGAAGCGCGTGAAACCCGCGATCTGCTCGCGCTGCTGGCCGCACTGGTGAACCCGCTGGATGAGATCCCGCTGGTGGGCGTGCTTCGCAGCCCGCTGGTAGGCCTGAGCGATCACGAGATCTTTCGCATCGGCCGCGAGGGGTGGCGGACCGAATTTGAAAGACGGTTCGGGCGAGTTCGTGAACTCGCTGGATTCATAGCCCCGGACCGGTTGATCGCGATGGCGCTGGATGCGTGTGCGTACACCGTGGGATTGCCGGAACGAGCGCGCGCCAACGTGGAGAAGCTGCTGGCCTGGCTGCGGCGCGAGTTTCGTGATCGCCCGCGTCCGCTGGCGGAATTGCTGGACGATCTGGAAGCATTGCGCTGGACGCAGAGCGTCGCGGAGGCGCCCCCGCCGGAGGCCGGCGATGTCGTAAGGATGATGACCATCCATGCCGCCAAGGGACTCGAGTTCAAGGTAGTCTTCGTCAGCGCACTGCATCGCCGACCCGATCGCCGGAAACCTGTCATCGCGGTGTCGCGCGGCACAGGACTGGGGGTGAAGTGGCGAAATCCGGTTACGGGGGAGGGCGTCTCGGATGCTGCCCATTCTACGCTGCTGGAACAAATGGCGCTGAAGGAAGAGGCTGAAGAAAACCGGCTGTTGTACGTCGCCATGACGCGCGCCGAGGATCGGCTGATTCTCTCGCATGCGGAATCCAAGAGGGCGTCCTCGTGGCAGAAGCTGGCCGCCGTCGTCCCGGAGTCGGCTGCTCCGCCTGAACCCGCCGCCAACGCATTAACCGCGGCTCGCACCGTAGAAGACGTGTTGGATGCGCCAGTCATATCCGGGCAGTACGATTCCGCCGCGGCGGTGACCTCGGTAGCGCTCTTCCAGGATTGTCCCCGCAAGTACTATTTGAGCCGATATCTGGGATTCGAGGCACAACCTAAGGGCCGGGGGACGGGGGCAATTGAATTGGGACTAGCGGTTCATAGCGCACTGGCGGGTGAAACCTGCGATTCGCCGGAAGCCGACGAACTGGCCGGACGTTTTCGGTCGAGCGACTTAGGCCGGCGCGCAGAAGCCGCTACCCGCATCGAACGCGAATTCGACTTTCTGTTCGAAATCGACGATGTCATCCTGCGCGGGCAAATCGATGTATGGTTCGAAGAGGGCGGGGAACTGGTGCTGGTGGATTACAAAACCGACCGCGACGAATCTTCTGCGGAGGGCTACGCGCTGCAGTTACGGCTCTATGCGATCGCTCTGGAGAGCTATGTCGGGCGCCGACCGGATCGCGCCGTTCTGTACTATCTGCGTTCGAATCGGGCGATCGATATCAGTTTGGGCGATGCCGAGCTGGCGGCCGCGCGCAGAGCGGTCCGCGAGTTTCAGGAGGCGCAGGAACAGCTTCAGTTTGATTTGAAAGTTGGGGAACAGTGCGGGAAGTGCGAATTCTGGAAGGGGCTATGTCCGGCTGGGAAAGAAGAAATCAGGTCTGAGGTTGCTTCTTGGCCGCCATCTTTTTCTCCAGGGCCTGCCATAAGCGACTCCTGACGTCTTCCGGGAGCGTTTGCGGCTCGCATCCCTTATAGACTTGCAGCGTCTTCTTAGT
>Ga0105248_10007296_pt1 | contig 12130 bp, 14 predicted proteins | sample KBSS34metaG_FD_81524 | JGI IMG/M metagenome (GOLD analysis project Ga0105248, IMG submission 81524) | Switchgrass rhizosphere microbial communities from Kellogg Biological Station, Michigan, USA - KBS S3-4 metaG | ecosystem: Host-associated > Plants > Roots > Rhizosphere > Soil | place... | reverse complement strand
GCTTAGCGGCCCCGCTGTCACGCGGCAATCAGGGAGCGAATCGTTCGGGCTGGGCCTCGGCGAGGATGACCGCGAAGTCATGGCCCGGGTCGGTCCATTCGGCGACTGGCGTCCAGCCCCCGGCAAGCAGCAGGACGCGGCCGCCGCGCGGACCGTATTTGTGGCTGTTCTCGGTGTGGATGGTTGAGCCCTTGGCGAAGGCGAAACGCTGGCCGGCGATACTGAATTCGACATCGCGGGTCGCCACCAGGTGCATCTCGATTCGCGACAATATGTCGTTCCAGCGCGCTTCGTGGCGGAAGGCGTCGACGGGTACGTCGCCGTCGAGCTCGCGATTGATCCGTTCGAGCAAATTGAGGTTGAAAGCGGCGGTGACGCCTTCGGGGTCATCGTAGGCGGCGAGCAGCCGCTCGACCGGTTTTACCCGGTCCATCCCGATCAGCAGCTGCGCGCCAGGGCCGAGCAGGGCACGGAATTGGCGGAGCAGGTCGGTCGCGCTCCACGGGATGAAATTGCCGATGGTCGACCCGGGGAAAAAGCCGAGCTTGTGAAGCTGGTCGATGCCGCCGGGCAGGCTGAACGGGCGGGCGAAATCGGCGACGACCGGGATTACGTCGATCGCCGGAAAATCCTGCTGGAGCGTGGCCGCGCTGGCATTAAGATAATCACCCGAAATGTCGACCGGAACGTAGGTCGCGGGCGCGATCGCCTTGAGCAGGACCGGGGTCTTGGTTGCCGAGCCGGCGCCGAATTCAACCACCGCCGAGCCTTTGGGTACCCGCGCCGCGACCTCGGGCATGATCGCCTCGAAGATGCCGATTTCGGTTCGCGTCGGATAATAAGCCGGCAGCCGCGTGATTTCGTCGAACAGTTCGGAGCCGCGATGGTCGTAGAGCCAGCGCGCGGGCACTGCCCGGATCGGGGCCGAAAGACCCTTCAGGACATCGTCGCGAAACGCGCGAGTTTGATCTTCAAGCGTCGCGAGCAAGGCGAAGCCCCGTGAATTGCCACCGCGCACTCGGCGGGAAGAAATTGCGATAGGAAGCGCGACTATGCCCGCGCGGGGTCGCGCAGCTCGCGCCCTTGAGGATGAACTGCCCGCACATGAATTTGCCGTTATATTCGCCGACCGCGCCCTCGACCGGAGCGAAACCGGGGTAGGAGGCAAAGCTGGTCTGGGTCCATTCCCACACATCGCCGAACAGCCCCCCGCCGGAGCGCGGGGCGACCGCGCCGGCCTCGTCGAGTTGATTCCCGAGATTCGGGTCGGCGGAGGACACGAAATCCTCCCATTCGGCTTCGGTCGGTAGTCGGGCGCCGGCCCAGCGGGCGTAAGCATCGGCTTCGAAGTAACTGACGTGAGCGGCCGGGGCCGCGTGGTCGATCTCGCGCCGGCCACCAAGCGTGAATTCGCTGCCGTCACTGTACCAGTAGAGTGGCGCAATGATTCCCTCGCGCCGGACCCAGTCCCAGCCTTCGCTGAGCCACAAAGCCGGCGTTGCGTAGCCGCCGTCGGCGATGAAATCGGCCCATTCTGCGTTGGTAATTTTGCGGTTGGCGATCGCGTGGGCCTGAAGAAAGACGCGGTGGCGCGGCCGCTCGCTGTCGAACGCGAAGCCGTTGTCCGCGGCGCCAATCTCGACCACGCCGTCGCGGCCAGCGTGGAAACTCAGTGGCTCAACCGCAACGCAAGCGACCGGCGGCAGTTCGCCATAGGCCGGCTCGATGGGATTTTCGGCGAAGGTCGCGAGCAAGTCGGTCAGGAACAGCTCCTGGTGCTGCTGTTCGTGGTGGATGCCGAGCTCGATCAATTCGAGCGCCGCCGGCGGGAGCGATGGCAGAGCTCCCTGGAGCGCGTCGTCGACGTGGGCACGATAAGCGCGGATATCGTCGAGGGACGGGCGGCTGATCATTCCGCGCCTCGGCCGGGCGTGGCGCGGGCCTTCGCCCTCGTAATAGCTGTTGAACAGGAAGGCGAAGCGCTTGTCGAACGGACGGTAACCGGCCAGGTGATCACGCAGCACGAAGGTTTCGAAGAACCAGGTGGTGTGGGCCAGGTGCCACTTGGCCGGGGACGCGTCGGGGAAGGGCTGGATCGCTGCGTCGGCATCGCTCAGCGGCGCCGCGAGATCGAGCGTGAGCTTGCGCGTGGCGGCGAGTTGCTCGCCGAGCGCTGCAGGGGCCGACACTAAATCCTCCCTGGCCATCGCTCGTTTCCTGCCACGAAGTCTCCGTCGGGAAAAGACAAAAGTTCGCTAAATGTTCCGCATTATGCAGTCATCCGCGCGTCGCGCCCGGCTGCCACAAGACGTCACCGCCGCCAGCCGCCGCCACCCAACGCGCAGCCACAAATAAATGATCCGACAGGCGATTGAGGTAGGCGAGGAGCTGCGGATTGAGCGGCTCGTTCTCGTTGAGCGCGACCGCGGCGCGCTCGGCCCGGCGGACGACACAGCGGGCAAGGTGAAGTGCGGCAACGGTCTGCGATCCGCCGGGCAGGATGAAGCTGGTCAACGGCGCGAGACTGGCATTCATCGCGTCGATCTCGCGCTCGATCCGCTCAACCTGAGAGGCAACGATGCGCAACGCGCCGGCGATTTCGCCCGGGGTCGCGACGTCGGCGCCGAGATCGAACAATTCGTTCTGGATGCGCAGCAGGCTCGACGCCGTCTCGCCTTCGGGCAATGTGGCAAGCGCGACTCCGACCGCCGCATTGGCCTCGTCGACCTCACCGATCGCCGTCATGCGCAGGCTCGCCTTGCTGACGCGGCTGCCATCGACCAGTCCGGCGCTGCCGCCGTCACCGGTCCGGGTGTAGATCTTGTTGAGTTTGACCAAGCCTAAGCGCTCAGCGGCCCGATGCGCCCGCGGCGACCAGAATCAGGATCACGATGACGATCGCAACGGCCTGGAACAGCACGCGCTTGCGCATCCAGTTTTGCTGCTGCTCCCCGGTCACGTCCTTGCCCGAAGCCATGGCGATGACTCCTCGCACGAGCACGTAGACGGTTGCGGCCATCGCCAAAGCGAGGAGGATCAGGAGGGGCCAGGTCATGCTGCGCCCCTTAGGACTGCGAGAATGCGAAACCAAGGGGAAGCTTGCCGGCGAGTAAGTCGTCGACGAGGGTGGGGCCGTCGGTGCCGGCATCGCGCATCGCAGCAAGGGTTGGCGCGAGATCGCGCTTGGCGAGACGGCGGCCGTCCTCGTGCGTGACAAGCTGGTGGTGCAAATAGGTCGGCTCGGGCAGGCCGAGCAGCAATTGGAGGAGGCGCTGGATCGGCGTCGAGGGGTGCAGGTCGGCGCCGCGCACGACGAGGGTCACGCCGGCAGCGGCGTCATCGACCACGCAACTCAGATGATAGGATGCCGGCGCGTCCTTGCGGGCGAGGATCGCGTCGCCGATCTGGTCGGAGCTTGCAGTGAATTCGCGTCCGTCGGATTCACCCCAGCGCGGCAGCCCGGCCTGACTGAGGGCCTTGGCCGAATCCAGCCGCCAGCAATGCGCTGCGGTGGCCCGCCGCGCCGGATCGTCGGGTAGGGCGCGGCAGGTGCCGGGATAAGAGGTCGCCGCGTCGCCATGCGGGGCAGTCAGCGATTGAGCGATGTCGGCGCGGGTGCAGAAGCAGGCATAGACCAGGCCGCGCGCTTTGAGCTGGTCGAGCGCCGCCGCATATTCGCCCGTGCGTTCGGACTGGGTGAGCACCGGCTCGCCCCAATCGAGGCCGAGCCAGCACAAATCCTCATAGATTCCGGCGACGAATTCGGGACGGGTCCGGGTCGGGTCGAGATCCTCGATCCTGAGCAGGAACTTGCCGCCGCCGTCGCGCGCGGCCCGGTGCCCGAGCGCGGCGCTATAGGCATGGCCGAGATGGAGCCGTCCGGTCGGCGATGGGGCGAAACGACTCACAGGCATTTACAGCTGTTGCCCAAAGGACTCTTGACCCGCTTCAAGTGAAAGTGCTGTCATAGGCATGTCACACCGGGTTGGCATCCGGTGCGTCACAAGGGAAGCGGGCCGAGCGCCCTCTCCTCCTTGCGTGCGACGAGGCCGGGGAGCTGGAGTTCGGACTGACCGGACGAAAGGCTGCTGACGCTCGCATGTATCATCCTGAAGTCATCCGACATCCCGATAGCTGCCCGGCGCTGGTGCTCAACGCCGATTATACGCCGCTGTCTTATTACCCGCTGTCGCTGTGGCCGTGGCAGACCGCGGTCAAATCGATGTTCCTCGAGCGGGTCGACGTCGTCGCCCATTACGAGCGCGAGGTGCATAGCCCGAGCGTCGCCCTGAAGCTGCCGTCGGTAATCGCGCTCCGCCAGTTCGTCCGGCCCAACGAATATCCGGCGTTCACCCGGTTCAACCTGTTCCTCCGCGACCGCTTTCGCTGCGTTTATTGCGGGTCGGGCCGGGAATTGACGTTCGATCACGTGGTCCCGCGCGCCAAGGGCGGCCGGACAACGTGGGAGAATGTCGCGACCGCCTGCGCCCCGTGCAATTTGCGAAAGGGCGGGCGGACGCCGGTCGAGGCGCACATGCACATCATGCTCGAGCCGATCCGCCCGACCAGCTGGCAGCTGCAGGACCACGGCCGCGCCTTTCCGCCCAATTATCTCCACGATAGCTGGCGCGACTATCTCTATTGGGACGTCGAACTGGAGCCTTAGGCCCGGTCGAGGAACGCGCGGACCTTGGGAGCGATGTCGTCGCGCTCCAATGCCAGCGCGATATTGGCAATCACGAACCCTTCCGCGCTCCCGCAATCGTGGCGTTCGCCATCGAACCGGTACGCGTGGAATGGCTGTTGGCCGATCAATTTCGCCATCGCGTCGGTCAGCTGGATCTCGCCCCCGGCCCCTGCTTCCTGTGCGTCGAGCGCGCGCATCACTTCGGGCTGGAGGATGTAGCGGCCCGGTAGCATCAGGTTCGATGGCGCCGTGCCGGGCGCCGGCTTTTCCACCATGCCGCGAATCTCGGTTAGCCGCCCGTCGCTCGCACCGGGATCGATCACGCCATATTTGTGGGTCTCGCTGTCGGGCACTTCGAGCGCGGCAACGACATTGCCGCCGACCTCACCATAAGCTTCAATCATCTGCGCCAGGCAATTGGGTTGCCCGACCATCAATTCGTCGGGCAGCAGCACCGCGAACGGCTCGTCGCCGACGATCTCGCGCGCGCACCACACCGCATGGCCGAGGCCGAGCGGCTGCTGCTGGCGGACGGTCACCAGTTCGCCGAAGCCGGCGTTGGACGGCTCGAGCCGATCGAGGCTCTTGCCCGCCGCTGCCATCGTCGTCTCAAGCTCGAACGCGCGGTCGAAATAATCGACCAGCGAGGATTTGCCGCGACCGGTGACGAAGATCAGCTGCTCGATCCCGGCTTCGCGCGCCTCGTCGACCGCATATTGGATCAGCGGCCGGTCGACGATGGTGATCATTTCCTTGGGAATGGTCTTGGTCGCCGGCAGCAGCCGCGTGCCGAGCCCCGCGACCGGGAATACCGCCTTGCGCACCGGCTGGATCATTGCGGCGCCACCGGGCCGGTGTCGTTGGCGGTGGGAACCGGGTCCGCTCCGACGGGGAGCGTGGGTGCGGCACCGCCGCTCGGCGGGGGAAGATCGAACTCGTCGGCCTCACGCGGCTGGGATTTTTTCATCAGCTCGTCGACCCGCTCGGGCGCGGCATAGGCCGGCGGCGTCAGCAGTTGCTCGGGCGTAGGCGTCGTGCGCGCCATCAGCGGCTTGACCGGCAGGGCGTGGCCCGCTGCCGGTTCGAGGTCGGTTGCCTTGCCGCAAGCGCCGAGGATGGCGACCGCTGCGATCAATGCTGCGAGCTTGAGCGTCATGCGCTGGAACTAGCGGCTCGGCGGCGCTTGCGCTAGCGGCGGACGCATGCGCTTGCTCATCATTGCCATCGCGTTCGTCGCGCTCGCCGCCTGCCAGAAACAGGCCCAGCAATCCCCGGCCGCGAATGCGGCGACAACTGCGGCACAAGCCGGGCCGCAGAAAGGCGTCGACCGCAGCCACAAGGGCCAGGCTGCCCCCGATGCAATGTTCAAGAATCCCGACGGCGGCGACATCTCACTCGCCAAATTCAAGGGTGTCCCGGTGCTGGTGAACCTGTGGGCAAGCTGGTGCGCGCCGTGCGTCAAGGAGCTGCCGACGCTCGACAAGCTCGCCCAGTCACACGACGTCGACGGCGCGCTCGGGGTGATCGCGGTCAGCCAGGATTCGGGCCCGCAGCCATCGGTCGTCGCGTTCCTGAAGAAGCTCAACGTCAGGGACCTCGGCGCTTATCACGATCCGAAGATGGCTTTGTCCGGCGCGCTCGGACCCGATGTCGTCCTCCCGACCTCGATCCTGATCGATGCCGACGGCAAGGAAGTGTGGCGCTACGTCGGCGACCTCGACTGGACCAGCCCGGAGGCGGCTAAACTATTGTCTGAGGCTGGCGCGCCGGCAGTCGCAAAAGGCTGAGCAAGCGGCCGTCGATGGCGGCGAGCCCAAGCGCGATCAGCCCAAGTCCGAAGAAATCCTGCACGGCGAGGCTCTCACCAAGGAACAGGGCGCCGAGCAGGATCGCGACCGGCGGGACGAGCAAGGTCACGAGCAGGGCGTTGGTTGCTCCCGATGAGTCGATCAGCCTGAAATAGAGGACATAGCCGAAGGCCGTGCAGAGCAGCGCCAGGGCAACAATCGCGCCCAAGGCGGTCAGCGGCGGGAAGGTGTGGGTCCACGGCCGGTCGACGATCAAAGCGAGCGGCAGCATCATCAGCGCGCCCGCGGTCAGCTGGCCGGTCGTAACCGAAATCGGCGACAGCCCCATCTTGCGGAACCGGCGCGCCCACACGGCAGCAAGCGCATAGCAGAGCGCGGCGGAGACGCAGGCGAGCTGGGCCAGCGCCGAGCTGCCCAGGTTAGTGAGCAGCGCCGGGCCGATCATCGTCGCGACCCCGCCAAAGCCGAGCAGCACGCCGGCGATCTTGCGCGGGGTCATGCGCTCGTCGTGCGTGAGGAAGTGGGCGACGAGCACGCCCCAGATCGGGGTCGTGGCATTGAGGATCGAGGCAAGGCCGCTGGCGATGTGCGTCTGGCTCCAGCCGAACAGCACGAACGGAATCGCATTGTTGAGCAGCGCCAGCAGCAGGATCGAGCCCCACACTTTGGGCGGGAGCCCGAGCTTCTGGCCCTTGAAGAACAGGAACCCCCACATCCCGAGCGCCGCGATCGACAGCCGCAGCCACACATAGGTCAGCGGCGGGACGTGGCGCACCGCGACGCCGATAAAGAAGAACGCCCCACCCCAGATCAGCGCGAGGATCGCGAGGATGCCCCAGTCGGCGCGGTTCATAACGGTCCGGATCACGTGCGCCTTGTCGCGCACAGCGAGCCGCGCCGCTTCCGCGTCCTTGCGTTCAAACGCCTGGGGATCGACTGGTTTCATGTCATAAAAAATATGGCTGATTGCCCGATCGCGCCAACAAATGCCTGGAGTCGGCCAATAAGCAGGGCTTATGCATTTAAGCGGCGCGACCTTACCGAAAGTGAAATTGACGAATCTAGAGACGAGGAGCATCGGGTTCGCCGTTGGCGGAGGGAGAATGCCGATGATGACGCTACGCGCAACGAAGACCCTGGTAGGTCTGGCCTTAGCAGGTGCGGTTCTGTGGCCATCCAACAGCTTGGCGCAGCAGTGCAACACCAACTGCTCCGTCGGAGCTCTTGGCACGGGTGGCACCCGCTCCGACGGGCGTGCACAGGGATTTCTGTATGTCGGGCCAGGAGGCACCCCAGGCTACGACGTACGGAACAGCGGGAACTCTGACGCGGGTCATATCGGGGCCGATTTCAATAACGAACTCGCTGGCACGCTCTCTGGCACCTATCGTGACGGAATTTGTCGGGGCTCGGAAACCGGCTTTTTCGGTGACAACCACGGATTAGATCCGGACTGCTGATCGTAACGCAGCTTCCTAGTCGCGCAGCAGCTCGTTGATGCTGGTTTTGGACCGGGTGCGTTCGTCGACCTGTTTGACGATCACCGCGCAGGCGAGGCTAGGGCCGCCGTCCTTGCCGGGCAGCGCGCCGGGGACGACCACCGAATAAGGCGGCACCCGGCCGTAATGGACTTCGCCCGTTGCGCGGTCGACGATCTTGGTCGAGGCGCCGAGGAACACGCCCATCGACAGCACCGATCCGCGCTCGACGCGTACGCCCTCAGCGACTTCGGCGCGCGCGCCGATGAAGCAATCGTCCTCGATCACCACCGGCCCGGCCTGGAGCGGTTCGAGCACGCCGCCGATCCCGGCGCCGCCCGAAATGTGGACGTTCTTGCCGATCTGGGCGCAGCTGCCGACGGTCGCCCAGGTGTCGATCATCGCGCCTTCGTCGACCCGCGCGCCGATGTTGACGAAGCTCGGCATCAGCACCGCGTTGGGGGCGATGTAGGCGCCGCGGCGGACGATCGCCCCGGGCACCGCACGGAAGCCGGCGGCGGCGAATTCCTTCTCCCCCCAGGCAGCGAATTTGGAGGGGATCTTGTCCCACCAATGGGCGCCGCCGGGGGCCCCGGAAATCGCTTCCATCACGTTCAGGCGGAACGACAGCAGCACGGCTTTCTTGAGCCATTGGTGGACGACCCATTCGTCGCCGATCTTCTCGGCGATGCGGGCCTCGCCGCTGTCGAGCGCGGCAATCGCGCTGTCGACCGCCTGGCGGACCTCGCCCTTAGTCTCGGGGCTGATCGAGGCGCTCTCTTCCCATGCCTGGTCGATGACGGACTGCAGCGCTTGGTTCATTCCGCTTTCTCCAGGATCGAGTCGAGCCACTCGCCGACATTGTTCACGCGGCGGTCAACGAAGCTTTCGTCGAACCCGTGGTTACCGCGTTCCGACCCGTTGTCGACCCACACGGTGGTCATGCCGAGCGCTTTGGCCGGTGCAAGGTTCTGCGCCATGTCGTCGGCGAGGAGCGCGTGCTTCGGGTCGATCCCGAACCGCTCGCACAGCAGGGCATAGCCGTGGGGGTCAGGCTTGGGCCGATAGTCGCTGGCGTGGACATCGTGGAGATCGTCGAAATGCTCCTCGATGCCGATCGCCTGGAGCACCCGGCGAGCATATGGCGCGTCGCCGTTGGTGAACACGAATTTGCGTCCAGGCAGGCGCGCGAGGGCATCGCCGAGTCGCTGGTTGTGGCTGATCCGGTCGAGCGGAATGGCGTGGACGTCCTCAAGGAAATCGTGCGGGTCGACATCATGGTGCTTCATCAGCCCGGCAAGCGTCGTTCCATGCTCGTGGAAATGCGATTTCTGAACCACTTTGGCTTCGTCCGGGCTGCATCCGAGCAGTCGCTGGATGTAAGCACCCATGCGCTCGTCGATCAGGGAGAACAGCTCCGACGACGCCGGGTAAAGGCAATTATCGAGGTCGAAAATCCAGTCGTGGATATGGCGAAATTGTGGGTCCATAGATGACCTCCGCGCCTAGCGGCTTTTTCGTCCTTCAGGAAATTGTAAGGTTTCGTAAAGCATAGCTTGGTCCGGGAAGCCGTGCGTTTTCAGCGGCTTGAGGGGAGTATCGTAATGACCAATAGGTTTCTGGCGACGACCGGCTGCGCGGTCGTGCTGGCATTCGGGCTGACCGCATGCGGGGGCGGAGGCGGAGGTGGCGGAGTTCAGCCAATTTCACCGCCGCCAAGCACGCCAACTCCAACACCGACACCGACACCGACACCTACCCCGACGCCGACTCCGACGCCAACCCCGACTCCGACACCGACGCCGACCCCCGGGGTAAATTTCGACACCAGCGAATATCGCAATTCGGGCTATGCCGTGGATGCTCACGCCATCGCCGCGTACAATGCCGGTGCGACTGGCCACGGCGTCAAAATCGGTGTCATCGACAGCGGCATCAATCCCGACCTTGCCGAGTTTGCCGGGCGGGTCGATCCTGCCAGCGGCGACGTCGCCGGGAATCGCGGGGTCAGTGACGAGGGTGGTCATGGCACCGCGGTCAGCGCCGTTGCCGCCGCTGCCCGCAACAACGCGGGAACATTGGGCGTAGCCTTCGACGCGACTATCGTCAGCGAACGGGCCGATGCCCCGGGGACGTGCGCGGATCACTCACCCGATGGCGGCTGCAGTTTCTTCGATGGTGCGATTGCCGCCGGGCTCGACGACGCGCGGCTCGCCGGCGTCCGCGTGATCAACCTCTCGCTAGGCGGCTCGACCCCCGGCGCGACGTTGCTCGCGGCCATGCAACGGGCGGTCAACGCTGGCATTGTGATCGTGATTTCGGCGGGCAATGACGCCACCGCGAATCCGGACCCGTTCGCGCTTACGCCGGCCCAGGATTTTCCGGGAATGGTGATTATTGCCGGCTCCGTGGGCGTCAATGCGGGCACCGGTACTCCAGTCAACGTCGACCAGATTTCGACCTTTTCGAATCGCGCCGGAACCGGGGCGCAGTTCTTCCTGACGGCTCGCGGCATCGATGATGTGGCGCCGGACGAAACGGGGGCACAATTCTGGTGGTCGGGCACGAGTTTTTCGGCGCCGACGATCAGCGGCGCGGTCGCGCTGCTCGCCCAGGCGTTTCCCAATCTCACCGGCTCGGAAATCGTCAGCATCCTGATGCAGAGCGCGGACGATCTTGGCGCGCCTGGCACGGATTCTACCTTCGGCCGCGGCCGGCTGAATATCGCGACGGCGTTCCAGCCGCTCGGCGCGACCAGTCTCGCTGGTAGCCAGACTGCAATCAGCACAACCAACAACGGCGACCTGCCGCCAGTGTCGGGTGACGCAAACCACGGCAAGTCGTTCGGTGCGATCATCCTCGACGGGTACAATCGCGCGTTCGTGCTCAACCTCGCGGCAACGCTCCGGAAGGCCGATATCGACCGCCCGCTGACCCGCGCGTTGCAGGGCGACGTTCGCGTTGCCGGCGCCGCCGCCGGTCCGATCAGCGTCGCGATGACGGTCAGCGAGCGTCACGACCTGGCGTCCGGCTTCGCGCTTGAGCGCCTGGGCATCGGCCCCGAGGATGCGCGCAAGGCGCGGTTGATCGCCGGCTCGGCGGTCGCCCGGATCGACAACCGGACCGCTTTCGCGTTCGGATTTGCCGAGGGCGCCAAGGCGATGGAGCGGCGGCTGAGCGGGGCTGAGCCGGGGGCATTCCTGATCGCCAAGGATATCGCTGGCGATCCCGGTTTCGCCGCCAGGCGCAACGGCAGCATGGCCTTTCGCCATCAGTTCGGGTCGACCGGCGTGACCTTCGCGGGCGAGACCGGCAATGTCTGGCAGGAAGTCCGGACCAGTGCCTACGGCTCGCCCTATCGCTACACCAGCCTGGCCGTCGACCGGAAGTTGGGCATCAACTGGTTGTCGGCGGGGGTCAGCCGGCTCGACGAGAAGCAGACGTTGCTTGGCGGCCGGATGACCGGCGCGCTCGGCGGTGGCGGGTCGAACACCTTGTTCCTCGACTTTGAGGCACGGCGTGAGTTCGGCGACGGCTGGACCGCCGGGCTGACCGCACGGCGCGGCTGGACGAGCTTCGCCGCGGGCAAGTTCCAGACCGGCGCTTATGGCGTGGATGTGGCCAAGCTTGGCGTGCTTTCGGGCGATGACCGGCTCGGTTTGCGCATCGCCCAGCCGCTGCGCGTCGAGCACGGCGGGTTCGCGATGCTGTTGCCGACGTCCTACGATTATTCGACCGAGACCGTGACCAGCAGCCTCAGCCGCTTTTCACTGACGCCGAGCGGGCGCGAGGTCGATGCGGAGCTGAGCTACGGGTCGAGCCTGCTCGACGGCAATGCGTGGATCGGCGGCAATCTGTTCGCGCGCCGCCAGCCCGGGCACATCGCCAATGCGAAGGGCGACGTCGGCGCGGCGATCCGCTTCACCTTGGGCTTCTGACGATCAGGCGCTTCGCCGTTTGAAGCGCGGCGTCAGCATTCCGACGCGCTCGCGATAATCCTCATAGTCCTTGCCGAAATAAGCGACGAGGTCGCGTTCTTCGTAGCGGATGGCGATCAGCATGTAGATCGATACGCCGACCGCGAGCAGCAGGTGACCCGCGGTCATTCGCGGCGCGGCCCAGAAGGCGAGGAAAAAGCCGAGATAGAGCGGGTGGCG
>Ga0105248_10007295_pt1 | contig 12130 bp, 8 predicted proteins | sample KBSS34metaG_FD_81524 | JGI IMG/M metagenome (GOLD analysis project Ga0105248, IMG submission 81524) | Switchgrass rhizosphere microbial communities from Kellogg Biological Station, Michigan, USA - KBS S3-4 metaG | ecosystem: Host-associated > Plants > Roots > Rhizosphere > Soil | place... | reverse complement strand
GTTCCGCCGTACATCTCTGACCGGTACACCGCTTGTCCGCCGATCTCCCAGACATCCGTCAGCTGATACTAGCTCAGCAGGCTGAACGACTGATGCGCGACGTTGGCGAGCTTGAGCCCGACATTGGTCGGGAACAGCAGTGGCTGCGGCGACGGGACCAGTGATTTCGTCACCTCCGACTGCATCAGCACCAGGCCGCCGAACACGCTCCATTTGTCGGTGATCTTGCCGCCGACGCCGAGGTCGATGCCCCGGATACGATAGGCCGCGCCCGCGGAGATGCAGGACACTGTGCCCGTTGTGCCGGCAGGATAGGGACACGTTGCCGTCGCAGCACCTGCATTGGCAATATTTTGTGACTCGCGCGCGTTTTCCTTCTCGGTCTGGAATAACGCCGCGGTCAGCAGCAGCCGCCGGTCGAACAACTCCCATTTGGTGCCGATTTCGATCGCCTTGTTCTTTTCAGGCCCGAAGATTTGATTGGGATTGCCGTTCAGCGATGGCGCCAGCCCGCCATATTGGGCGCTGGTGCCGTCAAACTCGGAGCCGACCGGATTGGAGGAGGTCGCATAGGCAGCATAGACGCTTGCGATCGGCATCGGCTTGAGGACGATACCGAGGTTGAAGTTCGGCAGCCCGTATTGCTGTTCCTGGTTGTTCCAGACATTCGCCACGCCATTCTTCGTACCGAAGCCGGCGGCCTTGATGTTGTAGTCATCATAGCGAATGCCGCCATTGAGGATGACGAAGTCGTTATAATTGGAGGTGTTGATGACATACGCGCTGGTGGTATCGATGGCGATCTTGGTCGGGAAACCGGTCCATTGCGGATTGATGAGAGGGGTCGCAAAGGTGAATTGCGGATAGTAGGTGCTGGCGCCGACAATATTGCCGCCGGGCGTTCCGCCCGGCAGCGCTTCGGAACTGAGGCCCGCATATTTGTCGATGCTGGCGATCTCGCGCGAGTATTCGACACCGCCCGTCGTCGTGTTCTTCCAGCCGCCAATATATGATTTGTAGATCGCCTCCGTCTGGTTGGCGATGTTTTCGGTGACTTGATAGCGGCTCTGCGGATTGAGGCTGAGGGTGGCGCCGTTATCGACCGGGGCTTCCGGAAGCGTTCCGATGTAATCGAGAACCGAACGCTGCAACCTGGTCTTGTTGCTCAGCGTCAGATCGGGGGTAATCGAGACCTCGCCGCCGACCGTGCCGATGTCCTGCTTGATGCTGTAATAGTCACGGTTGACGAGGCCGTAGAAATTGTTGCGGCTGACGCCGAAATCGGGATACGGGCCGCCTGCAGTTGTCTTGTATTGGGCGATAGGCGAACCGGGCCGGTAGTACGGCACACCAAAATCAGGCAGTCCGTGCAGATTGGTGTGAATGTAGTTCGCGTAAAGCTTCACGGTGTCGAGCGGGGTCCATTTCGCCGCAACGAAGCCGCCGTCGCGGTCGTCTTTGATATAGTTGCGGCCGGCGACGCCGGCGTCCTGGAACAACCCGCCGGCGCGAATCGCCAGCGTCGGGCTGATCACCTGGTTGACGTCGAGCACGACCCGCTTGGTGTGGTCGGTGCCGAACGTGGTGTCCATATTGTAGAAGCTATTCTGGGTAGTGGGCTGTTTGGTGACGATGTTAATCGCGCCGCCGGTGGTGCCGCGGCCCGCAAATGTCGAGCCAGGGCCACGCAGGATTTCGACCTGCTCGGTGAAGAAGTTTTCGCGAACGCTGACGCCGGCGTCGCGCATGCCGTCGAGGAAGATGTCGTTGCGGGCATCGAAGCCGCGGATGAAGAACCGGTCGCCGAAAGCATTGCCGCCCTCGCCGGTGCCGAGCGTCACGCCGGCCGTGTTCAGCACGGCCGATTTCAGCGTGGTCGAATTCTGGTCCGCCAGCACATCCTTGGTCAGTACCGTGATCGATTTCGGCGTGTTGACGATCGGCTCGGGAAACTTGCCTGACGACTGCACCCGGGTGGCCATGTAGGGCGCGTTCGGATTGGCGTAGGGGTCGCGGTCGGCGGGAAGACCGCCGGCATTGGGGAACGGCACGGCGGCGACCTGCGGCTGCGTGCGGCGCGCGGCACGGCGCAACGCAGTCCGGGCGCGGACCTGGTCCGGCGAAGGTTTTGACGCAGCAGGGCGCGGGCGAGCGACCGGGGCATCGACCGTCACCGGCGGGAGGTTGGGTTGCTGCGCTTCGGCGCCGGAAAACGACGCCACCGCAATGAGGCCCGCAACGGCGGAAACCTTCTTACCGGAATTGTTTTCAATCGTCTGACCGACCGAGTTGACCGCCACCTCGAAACGTAGCGACCTCGGTGCTTTTGCTTTGTTCATGATGCGCCCCAGAATGAATTTTGGTTCGTGCGCATATTTGTCGCGCGACGATCCGTCCCATTGGGGTGCTATCGGGCGAAGAAATTCGGGTCAATGCGATTACGGCCACACCTCGTTTGATTCCAACGAGTTGAAAGAGATTCTAATCTACAGTTTGAAAGCGTTCTAAACTGTAGTTTGAAATGGTTCTAAACTTACTTTGTAAACGTTCTAAAGAGATGAAAGAAACGCCGTAAAATCGGGCATAAGTTGCACCGTCACTTTCGCGACCATCAATCGGTGCTCGGCGGCTTCATCAGCGAAAACAATTCATCGACCGTCGATTGCGCGACCTGACGGACGCGATCGGTGTTGTCCATGCCGGTGATGTTGACTCCCTTCACGACGGCTTTGATCTCATCGCGGAAGTCGGTGAGGAAGCGCAAGGGATCGGGCGATTCGTTCGCGACGCGCGCGATCAGCCCCGTGATCAGAATCTGGCACGCCATCATGCGTCCGTTCAGTTCGTCCATCATGCACTCCGGTTTCGCGACGTGGTGAGCGCGATATGGACGACATCCAATCGCGTTTCAACCGTTTCGAATTGGGCTTACTCAAACTGGACGAGGTCAGGCTGCCGTCGAGAGGCGATCGCCTGGCGCTACTTGGCGGCGATCGTATCCGAAGCCTCGCCGAGACCCTTGAGGCGTTCCTTGACGTCGACCAGCGCGTCCAGGCTCGTCTGGATCGCTTCGTCCGGAATGTCGCGGAGCACATCCGATGCAATCGCGTCACGCAGACTGTCGAGGTCGTCGACGAGCTGACGGCCGCTCCTGGTCAGGAACAGGCGGTTGGCGCGACGGTCCCTAGGATCGGGCCGACGTTCCAGCAGTCCGTGCTCGACCAGGCGATCGAGCAAACGTACAAGCGAAATCGGCTGCAGCTCCAGCACATCGGCAAGATCGACCTGCGAAAGTCCCTCCTGCTGCCGAAGGCGAAACAGCACGATCCACTGCGCGCGCGTAGTGCCACGTCCCTTGGCGCGGTTGTCGATGTAATTGCGCAGCAGCCGCGAACTCTCGACGAGCTGGGCGATCAACCTGCGTTTCAAATCGAGCGACATTTCAGATATATGGTCCGGGCTTCGGCACTCCCAAACCTTTCCAATTGTTTAGGATTCTCAAATTATAGTGTGTATACACATTAAGTGCACGCATATTATATCTGGGCGCTCCGGGAACTGTTTTGAAGACCCATTACTTTGTTTCCCGAACCCATGAGCCCGCATGTCCACTTCGCGCACCATCCGTTGGGTTTTGCTGATCGCTGCGATCGGCGCAGCCGGCTATTTCGGCTGGCAAAAATTCGGCGGCGAGCGCACGGCGGAGGCTGACGTGCAAAAGCGTGCCGCCCCTGCCCGCCCTGCGGTTCCTGTCAAGATCGCCTCGGCTGAAAAGGCCGATTTCCCGGTCTACCTGACCGGCCTCGGCACCGTGCAGGGCTTCAATACCGTCGTGGTCCGCACCCGCGTCGACGGTCAGATCAACCGCATCGCTTTTAAGGAAGGCCAGTTCGTCAAGGAAGGCGACACGCTAGTCGAGATCGATCCGCGGCCGTTCCAGGCAGCCCTCGATCAGGCCAAGGCCAAGAAGGCCCAGGACGAAGCCAATCTCGCCAACGCCAACCTCGACCTGCAGCGCTTTACCAAGCTCGGCGAATTCGCAACCCGCCAACAGACCGATACGCAACGCTCCACCGTCGCGCAGTTGACGGCGCAAATTCAGGCCGATACGGCGCTGATCGAGAACGCCCAGACCCAGCTCGATTACGCCACCGTCAAGGCGCCGATCTCGGGTGTCGTCGGGCTCCGTCAGGTCGATGTCGGCAATATCGTCAATGCCGCGACACAGACCGGCATCGTGACCATCGTCCAGATCGAACCGATCGCGGTGATCTTCACTGCGCCGGAAGACCAGTTGCCGAATATCAAGACGGCGCTGGCCGCCGGTTCTCCCAAGACCATCGCCCTCTCCACCGACGGCAAGCGGGCGCTGTCCACGGGAACGCTGGCCTTGATCAACAACCAGGTAGACACGTCGAGCGGCACCGTCAGGCTGAAGGCCGTGTTTGACAACAAGGATCATGCGCTGTGGCCGGGACAGTCAGTCTCGACCCGGCTGCTCATCGCGACGCTGAAGGACGCTACCGTAGTTCCCGATGACGCCGTTCAGCACGGCCCCAATGGTCTTTATGCCTACACGGTCACCCCCGAGAACAAGGCTGAACTCCGCACGATCAAAGTGACGCGGTCGATCGACGGCCGCTCCGTCGTCGATGAGGGGCTGTCGCCGGGTGATCGGGTGATCACGGCGGGCCAGTTCAAGGTTCAGCCCGGCACGCTCGTGACAACGGCAGTGGCCAGCTCGGATCAGGCCAAGGGTGCCCAGGAATGAGCGAGGGAATCTCCGCCCCCTTCATTCGCTACCCGATCGGCACCTCGCTGATGATGGCGGGGATCCTGTTCGTCGGCCTCGTTGCCTACCCGCTTTTGCCGGTTGCGCCCCTGCCGCAAGTCGATTTTCCGACCATCCAGGTCTCGGCCTCCCTGCCCGGCGGCAGCCCGGAAACCATGGCCTCGTCGGTCGCCCAGCCACTGGAGCGTCAACTCGCGCAGATTCCCGGCGTCGCGCAGATGACCTCGACCAGCTACCTCGGCACGGCGGCGATCACGATCCAGTTCGATCTTAACCGCTCGATCGACGCCGCCGCCAACGACGTGCAGGCGGCGATCAATGCCGCCGGCGGCCAATTGCCGAAAAACCTCCCCTCGCCGCCGACCTATCGCAAGGTCAATCCGGCGGACTCGCCGATTCTGCTGTTGTCGGCCACATCGGACACGCTGCCGCTGACCACTGTCAGCGACGCCGTCGACGCCCAGCTTGCGCAGCAGATCAGCCAGATCTCGGGCGTCGCCCAGGTCATCATCGGCGGGCAGCAAAAGCCTGCCATCCGCGTCCAGATCGACCCGGCAAAACTAGTTGCCAAGGGCCTGTCGCTGGAGGACGTGCGCAGCCAGATCGCGATCACGACCGTCGATAGCCCGAAAGGCAATATTGACGGCGAGCGGCGCGCCTACACCATCTATGCCAACGACCAGTTACTGGATTCCAAGGACTGGAACGACGTCATCATCGCCTACCGCAACGGCGGCCCCTTGCGGATTCGCGATATCGGCCAGGCCGTCACCGGCCCGGAAGACGCCAAGCAGGCGGCCTGGGCCAACGGCAAGCGTGGCGTGTTCCTGGTGGTGTACAAGCAGCCCGGCGCCAACGTCATCGAGACCGTCGACAAGATCAAGGCGACGCTGCCGCGGCTCGTCGCCGCGATCCCGCCTTCGATCAAGATCGAGGTCATCAGCGACCGCACCCAGACCATCCGCGCAGCCGTGGAAGACGTGCAATTCACCCTGCTGCTGACCATCGCGCTGGTCGTGATGGTCATCTTCATCTTCCTGCGCAGCTTCTGGGCAACCGTGATCCCGACCGTGACGGTGCCGCTGGCGCTGCTCGGCGCCTGCTCGCTGATGTGGGTATTCGGCTACACGCTCGACAATCTGTCGCTGATGTCGCTCACCATCGCCGTCGGTTTCGTGGTCGACGACGCCATCGTGATGCTGGAAAACATCACGCGCTATATCGAGGAAGGCGAAAAACCGCTGGCCGCGGCTTTCAAAGGCGCCAGCGAAATCGGCTTCACCATCGTCTCGATCAGCGTCTCGCTGGTCGCGGTGCTGATCCCGCTACTCCTGATGGGCGGCATCATCGGACGGCTGTTCCGCGAATTCGCAGTGACGCTGGCGATGACTATTTTCGTGTCGATGATCGTGTCGCTGACGCTGACGCCGATGATGGCCTCGCGCTTCCTGCGTGCGCATCATGAGACCAAGCATGGCCGATTCTATCAATGGAGCGAGAACGCGTTCGACGCAATGCTGCGCGCTTATGAGCGCGGCCTCGACCTCGCGTTGCGCTGGAAGCTCACGACACTGATGATCTTCTTCGCCACGCTTGGATTGTCGGTGTATCTGTTCGTCATCATCCCGAAGGGCTTCTTCCCGCAGCAGGACAACGGCCTGATCACCGCAACCTCGGAGGCCAGCCAGGACATCTCCTTTGCCGATATGAAGCGGCATCAGGAGGAACTTGGAAAGATCGTGCAGGCTGATCCCGACGTCGCCTCTGTCGCGATGGCGATCGGCGGCAGCGGCAGAGCCGGCAACAACGGCAATCTGTTCATCACGTTGAAGCCGCGTAGCGAACGCTCTGCCTCCGCGCAGCAGATCATCGCTCGCCTCCGTCCCAAGCTTGAGAAAGTCGAAGGCGCCCGCCTTTATATGCAGGCGGCACAGGACGTGCGGCTCGGCGGCCGGCCGACGCGCACCCAGTTCGAGTTCACGCTTCAGGATGCCGACCTTGGTGAACTGAACCAATGGGCTCCAAAAATCCTGGCGAAGATGCAGACGCTGCCCGAACTGCGCGACGTCGCAACCGACCAGCAGACCAACGGCACCACGCTGGAGCTGAAGATCAACCGCGACACCGCCTCGCGCTATGGCATCCAGCCGCAGCTGATCGACGACACGCTGTATGACGCGTTCGGCCAGCGCCAGGTGACGCAGTATTTCACGCAGCTCAACAGCTACCACGTGATCCTCGAGGTGCTGCCGGAGCTGCAGGGCAGCCTCGACACCCTGGACAAGATCTATGTGAAGTCACCGACCACCGGCGATCAGGTGCCGCTGTCGACCTTTGCGACCTGGACCAGCGTGCCGGTGCGGCCCCTGTCGATCAGCCATCAGGGCCAGTTTCCGGCGATCACGATCAGCTTCAACCTCGCCCAGGGCGTAGCGCTGGGACAGGCGACCAACGCGGTACAGCAGGCGATGGTCGAGCTCGGCGCGCCGACGACGCTCAATTCGAGTTTCCAGGGCACGGCGCAGGCGTTCCAGCAGTCGCTCGGCACCGTACCGCTCCTGATCCTCGCAGCGCTTGTGGTGGTGTATCTGATCCTCGGCATTCTCTACGAAAGCTACATCCACCCGATCACGATCTTGTCGACGCTGCCATCGGCCGGCGTCGGTGCGCTCGCGATCCTGATGCTGTTCGGGTTCGACTTCAGCCTGATCGCCCTGATCGGCATCGTGCTGCTGATCGGCATCGTGAAGAAGAACGGCATCATGATGGTCGACTTCGCGATCACGGCCGAGCGTGACGAGCACCTCGAACCCGAAGCCGCGATCCGCAAGGCGGCGCTCTTGCGCTTCCGCCCGATCATGATGACGACGATGGCGGCGATGCTGGGTGGCGTACCCTTGATGCTCGGCACCGGGACCGGGTCGGAAATCCGCCAGCCGCTCGGCTACGCCATGGTCGGCGGCCTCATCGTCAGCCAGGCGCTGACGCTGTTCACGACGCCGGTGGTCTATCTCTATCTCGACCGGCTCTCGAACAGGTTCGCGCGCTGGGGCCGCTCGGCAGATTCCGATCATGGCGCGCATCCGGGCGCGCGGGCCTCGGTCAAGCAGGCGGCCGAGTAATCTCTCCGCGTCATTGCGAGCGGAGCGAAGCAATCCATCTCGCCACTTGCGGAGAAATGGATTGCTTCGTCGCAAGGGCTCCTCGCAATGACGATACCTACTGCCTCGCCATCTCCGCAGCCCCTACCCCTTCACCGTCGAGCTTCTGGTTGTCGTGCATGTCGACAGTCACCTTCAGCAATTGCCCGGTGAATTCGAACGGCGCCTCGTAGTGCGAGACCGGGCTGGAACGATCGCGGCCGATGTCGAGGCCGGACCAGGAGATGAAGTTATTGAAGGCAGACCGGGTCTGGATCGAGCCTGCCGCCTCGCCGTCGATCAGGAGCGTATAGGCCGTCACGCCGGTGCGGGAGCCCTTGGCCGGCGGCTCCTTGCGCACCAGGCGCTCGACATGCACGCCGAGCCGGTGTGCGCCTGCGGTCACCTTGCGGTTCGAGCTCACGATCTCGTGGCCGCCGCCGATATTGAGATCGTGCACCAGCAAGCCGTCCTTGATGTAGAGGCTGTAGCCTGACGTCGCATCGCCGTGGGCGATCAGTACGCCCTTGGCGTCCTGCTCGCCGATCTCGACATGGGCCTCGATGGTGTAGCTGCGGCTGCGAACGTCGGGCGCGACATCGGTCGGCACGTGTCCCATGCCGGCGTGAAAGGTGAACTTGTTGCGTGCGCCGTGGAAGCGCGCGGCGTTTTCCGCAAAGCGCGGGCCGAAGCGGTCGTCGAGCGGCAGCACATCGTGCTTCTCGGCCTCGCTCCACCACAGTTTTATCATTTCAGCCAAACGCTCGGGCTGCTTTTCGGCGAGATCGTCGGTTTCCGAAAAATCCTTCGCCAGGTGAAACAGCTCCCATTTGTCGTTCTCGAACGGCGTGCCTGAGGGATGGAAGGAAACCGCCTTCCAGCCGTCCTGCCAGATCCCGCGATGCCCGAACATCTCGAAATATTGCGGCGAAGACTTTGACGGCGCGACTGGATCGGCAATCGAGCGCGCAAAGCTCTCGCCTTCTATCGGCATCTGCGCGACGCCGCCGATTTCGGCCGGCGGCGCGATGCCGATCAGGTCGAGCAAGGTCGGCGTCAGGTCGCAGGCGTGAACGAATTGGTGGCGTACCTCGCCTTTGGCGGCGATTTTCTTCGGCCATGTCATGACGAAGGGATCGCGGATGCCGCCGCCATGGGTGTTCTGCTTGTAGCGGCGCAGCGGCGTGTTCGAGGCCATCGCCCAGCCGTGCGGAAAGTTGCTGTGCGAATCCGGTCCGCCGATGTCGTCGATCCGGCGCAGCTTTTCCGCGATCGGTTCGGGACGGAAATTATACGGGCCCATCGCGTTGACGAAGCCAAGCGGTCCGCCCTCCTGGCTCGCGCCATTATCAGACAGAACCAGGATCAGCGTATTGTCGCGGATGCCGGCCGTATCGAGAAAGCCGATCAGCCGCGCCAGATGCTGGTCGGCATGGTCGAGCATGCCGGCAAACGCTGCCTGCAATCGCGTGAACACGCGCTTTTCGTCGGCGCTGTGCTCTTCCCATGCCTTCACGCCATCATTGCGTGCGGGCAATCGGGTTTCCTGCGGCACGATGCCCATCGCCTTCTGCCGCGCCATCCGCTGCTCGCGCTCGACGTCCCAGCCATGGGTGAACGTCTCGTCATAGCTCTTGATGATGTCGGCTGGCGCCTGATGCGGCGCGTGGCAGGCACCGAGCGCGACCCAGGTCAGCCACGGGATATCGGGCCGGTCGGCGGTGTGATCGGCGATGAAGCGGATCGACTGGTCGATCAGGTCGGACGTCAGGTGATAGCCATCCGCATATGTCCCGGGTGCGTCGATGTGGGTGTTGTCGGAAACGAGCTCCGGCGCGAACTGGTCGGTTTCGGCATCGAGGAAGCCATAGAAACGATCAAAGCCGCGGCCGAGCGGCCAGCCGTCGAACGGCCCGGTGGCGCCGCTTTCGGTCAAAGGCGTGACATGCCATTTGCCGACCATGTAGTTGCGGTAGCCGTGCGGCCGCAGCATTTCCGCCAGCGTCCCGGCCTCGCGCGCGATCTTGCCGCGATAGCCGGGATAGCCGCTATCGAAATTGGCGAGACAGCCGACGCCGACCGAATGATGGTTGCGCCCGGTAAGCAGCGCCGCGCGCGTCGTCGAGCACATCGCCGTGGTGTGGAAGCCCGAATAGCGCAGGCCTTCGGCGGCGAGCCTGTCGATGGTCGGCGTCCTGATCGCCGAGCCGTAGCAGCCGAAATCGGAAAAGCCGACATCGTCGAACAAGACGACCAGGATGTTCGGCGCGCCTTCCGGCGGCTTCGGCGCTGACGGCCACCAGGGTTTTGAACCGGCCACCGTCTTGCCGATCGTGCCGCCGAACGGTTTTGCGCTGCCTGCCGCCATGCTTTCCTCCCGCTTTTTGGATGCGACCGCGGTTGCCCCACTGGTTCGCCGGGGGTTAAGGCACCGCGCCGCCTGTGCATTGCCAAAAACCATAATCCGAATTATCATTATGATTATTTCAGACGGAGACGCAAGTTCCGATGCAGCGGCCGCCCGAACTCGATCTCCCCGGCGTGACCCCGTCACGGCAGCAGCGCAGCCGCGAGACCACGGCCGCGCTGCTCCAGGCCGGCGCGGAGATGTTGCGCACCCACAGCCTCGCGGAATTGTCGATCGAGGCGCTGTGCCGACAGGTCGGCGCCACTGTCGGCGCGTTCTACAGCCGGTTCGAGAGCAAGGAAGCCTATTTCAATGCGCTGATGGCGCTTGCGGCGCGTGATGGCGAAAGCAGGCTATCGCGGATGAAGGACGACAGGCGGCTGGCGGATACCGATCTCGCCGAGCTCAGCCGCCTCCTCGTCCGCGGCACCACCGGCTGGATCCGCAACCATGAAGGCGTGCTGCGCGCAGCACTTCAGCACGACGACACGAGGCCAGACCGCTGGTCCACCTTCAAGGGGCTGGCCCGCGCCAATGTGGCAGGCGCCACGCCGATCCTGCTCGGCGCCATGGGCCGGGGCAACAAGGCGGCGAAGACACGCGCCATCGCTTTCGGCTTTCAGGTCGTGCTGGGAACGCTGGTCAACGCCATCCTCAACGATCCCGGGCCGCTATCGATTCACGACCAGGAAATGGAAGAGCGGCTCGGCAATTGCCTGCTGCTGTTGCTGCAGGCCGAGATGGCCGAAAACGGTTCACGCAAGCGCAGAATTCGTAGGGTGGGTTAGCCGAAGGCGTAACCCACCATGCTTCCCGCGAAACAACGGCGGGTTACGCTACGCTAACCCGCCCTACGCTTTCCAATCAAACCCCGAGATAGGCTTTCTGCACCTGCGGATCCTGGGCCAGCGCCGCGGCGGTGCCAGTCAAGACGCTCTTGCCAACCTGCAACACCGTCGCAAAGTCCGAGACTTCCAGCGCCAGTTCGATCGACTGCTCGGCAAGCAGGATCGTCAGCCCTTCCCCATGCAGCCGTCCAAAAGTCTCGTACATGGACTCCACGACCGCGGGCGCGAGCCCGAGCGACGGCTCGTCCAGCATCAGGAGTTTTGGATCGCTCATCAGCGCGCGTCCGACCGCCAGCATCTGTCGCTCGCCGCCGGACATGGTGCCGGCCCGCTGGCTGCGGCGCTCCTTCAATTTCGGAAACACCTCATAGACGCGTTCCAGCAGCGTTGCCGCACGCGCCTTGTCGCGCAGCGACGTCGCGCCGAGCAGCAGATTGTTTTCCACGCTCTGCTGCACGAACAGCCGCCAGCCTTCCGGCGACAGCGCGAGCCCCTTGCGCACGATCGCAAACGCGCTCTGGCCGCCGATCTCCTCGCCATTGAAGCGGATCGACCCGGCATGCACGGGGATGAGACCCGCGATCGCATTGAGCACCGTGGTCTTGCCGCCGCCATTGGAGCCGAGCAACGCCACCACACTGCCCTCGGGCACCTGGAGCGACACGTCGGAAACACCGATCAGGTCGCCGTAGCGAACTTCGAGATTCTCGATGCGGAGCAAGTGCTCGCTCATGTCGCCGGTCCACCCATCAGCTCGATCGGCGTATGGCCCGCGGCCGCCTTGGCGGCGCGGGTGCCGAGATAAGCCGCGATGACCGCAGGATTGGCCGTGACCTCGCGCGGGCTGCCGCGGGCGATCTCCTTGCCCTGGTGGAACACCACCACCCGGCTCGCCAGCGACATGATGACTTCCATGATGTGCTCGACAATGACGAGCGTGATG
>Ga0105248_10007293_pt1 | contig 12131 bp, 10 predicted proteins | sample KBSS34metaG_FD_81524 | JGI IMG/M metagenome (GOLD analysis project Ga0105248, IMG submission 81524) | Switchgrass rhizosphere microbial communities from Kellogg Biological Station, Michigan, USA - KBS S3-4 metaG | ecosystem: Host-associated > Plants > Roots > Rhizosphere > Soil | place... | reverse complement strand
CTGGCTTGAAGCGCATGGCTCACTTGTCCTCTTTCATGTTTACGAGTCTGCCGATTCTTATTCGCCAGGCATTCTGGAAGCCGGACATCGTTTTCACGGTTGAACCAACGTTCTTCTGCGCGCCGATCGCATTGCTGGTCGCTGCCGCTGCCGGCGCGGCGTCCTGGCTTCATGTACAGGACTTTGAGGTAGACGCTGCATTCGATCTGGGACTGCTTCCTGCCCAGGGGCCAATTCATGATCTGGCTCTTTCGATCGAAGGGCCGGTCACCAGAGCATTTACCCGCGTCTCAAGCATTTCTACAAAGATGGTGGAGCGGGCGCAGGTCAAAGGTGTTGAGCCAGAGAAGACCGTCTTGTTTCCAAACTGGGTCAATGTGGACGAGATTGCACCTCACCCTCGGGATACTCCGAATAGCTTCCGCAAGGAGCTTGGCCTCGAAGGCAAGATCATTCTTCTGTATTCAGGCAACATGGGCGCAAAGCAGGGTCTGGAGATGCTGGCTCCGCTGGCGGAGGACTTTGGCCCTGGTGGTCATGACGCAGATCCACGCGTTCACTTTATCTTTTGCGGAGATGGCTCTTACCGGCCACAACTGGAAGCGCTGGTGGCCCATCGTGAGAATGTGACGATGTTGCCGCTTCAGCCGTATCTTCGCCTGAACGATCTGTTGAATGCGGCTGATATTCATCTCCTGCCGCAGCGTGCTGGCGCTGCAGACCTTGTTATGCCATCGAAGTTGACTGGAATGCTCTCAAGCGGCCGTCCGGTACTGGCTACGGCTGAACAGGATACCCAGGTAGGGCATGTTGTTGGCGGGTATACGGATGATGATGCGTGTGGTGTCATTGTGCCGGCTGAAGATCCTGACGCGCTTCATGCGGCCGTCAAAAGGCTCGTAAATGATACGGACTTGCGGATCAGGCTTGGCGAGAATGCGCGACGGTATGCCGTTGAGCACCTGGGACGCGAACAGGTACTGGCTCGTTTTGAGAGAGATCTGTGCGAACTCGTTTGAATCGATAGTGTTATTACGAACGTTCCGCTGGGTCGGATAAAATGATAACCAGCCCACCCCGGATGCAAGGAGAGTCATCGTTTTGAAGAAAGCCCTTATTACAGGAGTTACCGGTCAGGACGGAGCTTATCTCGCTGAGTTTTTGCTCGCTAAAGGCTACGAAGTCCACGGTATCAAGCGTCGGTCGTCGCTCTTCAATACCAATCGTATCGATCATATCTACGAAGACCCGCACTCCCCTAAGCCTCACTTCTTTTTGCACTATGGCGATCTAACGGATTCTTCTTCGCTGATCCACATCGTTCAGAAGGTGCAGCCTGACGAGATCTATAACCTCGGCGCACAGTCGCACGTGCAGGTTTCGTTCGAGCAGCCTGAGTACACGGCTGATGCCGATGCCATGGGGCCTCTCCGCCTGCTTGAGGCGATTCGCATTCTGGGCCTCGAGAAGAAGACGAAGTTCTACCAGGCTTCTACGTCTGAGCTGTATGGCCTGGTGCAGGAGATTCCGCAGCGCGAGACGACACCGTTTTATCCGCGTTCGCCTTATGCGGTGGCAAAGATGTATGCCTTCTGGATCTGCGTGAACTATCGCGAGGCCTATGGCATCTACGCCTGCAATGGCATTCTCTTCAATCATGAATCGCCGCTGCGTGGCGAGACGTTTGTGACGCGCAAGATCACTCGCGCCCTTGCACGCATCAAGGTCGGTCTGCAGGAGACCCTGTTCCTCGGCAATATGGATGCCAAGCGCGACTGGGGGCATGCGCGCGACTACGTTGAGATGCAATGGCTGATGCTGCAGCAGGACAAGCCGCAGGACTACGTGATCGCTACGGGACAGCAGCATAGCGTGCGCTCCTTCGTGCAACGTTGCGCCGAGAAGCTGGGCATCGAGCTGACCTGGAAGGGAACCGGGGTCGACGAGAAAGCATACGACAAGAACGGAAAGCTGGTGGTTGCCGTTGATCCGCGCTACTTCCGTCCAACTGAAGTCGAGACCTTGCTTGGCGATCCTTCGAAGGCCTAGCGTGAACTTGGCTGGACGCCTCGTACCAGCTTCGAACAGCTTGTCGACGAGATGATCGAAGCCGACCTGAAGGCTGCGCAGCGTGACGCGCTGGTTCGCGAGCATGGCTTTGACGCCTACAACGTGCGGGAGAGCTAGACGGATGAAGAAGGACGCACGCATCTTTATCGCAGGTCATCGCGGACTTGTCGGTTCGGCGATTCATCGCGAGCTGGAGCGGTTGGGATACAGCAATATCCTCACCCGCACCCGGCAGGAGCTGGATCTGCTTGACACCGAGGCCGTGGAAGCGTTCTTCGCGAAAGAGAAGCCGGAGTTTGTCTTCCTTGCGGCAGCAAAGGTGGGAGGCATTCTTGCCAACAACACCTATCCGGCAGACTTTATCCGCGACAATGTCATTCTGCAGACGAACATCATCGATGCGTCTTATCACAACGGTGTCGATCGCCTGTTGTTCCTGGGGTCGTCCTGCATCTACCCAAAGCTCGCTCCCCAGCCGATGCCGGAGAGTTCGCTGCTTACGGGCCCTCTGGAGCCGACCAACCGTCCTTACGCGTTAGCAAAGATCGCCGGCATTGAGATGTGCTGGAGCTATAACCGGCAGTACGGCACCAAGTATCTGGCGGCGATGCCGACCAACCTCTACGGTCCCGGCGACAACTACGACCTGAACAACTCGCATGTTCTTCCGGCACTCATCCGAAAGACTGCCGATGCTGTTCGAAGCAATGCGCCTTCGGTAACGGTCTGGGGAACAGGGACACCACGCAGGGAACTGCTCTACTCCGATGATCTGGCTCAGGCGTGCGTCTTCCTGATGAACATGGACGATGCCGGGTACGCCACCCTGTTTACCGAGAACGAGCCCCCGCTCATCAATATTGGGACCGGAGAGGACGTTACCATCAGGGAATTGGCAGAGACTGTAGCCCGTGTTCTGGGCTTCAAGGGCTCTCTGGAATTTGATACGACGAAGCCGGACGGGACGCCTCGCAAGCTCATGAATGTCGATAAGCTTCATTCTCTTGGCTGGCATCATAAAGTTTCCCTGGAAGAGGGAATCGCACGAACCTGGGAGCAAGTTCAGGAACGGCTGTAGGCACCTGTAAAGCTCATAACCAATTGAAAACAAAGGCGGCCGCGATGGCCGCCTTTTTGTGTGCAATTCTTTGCCCAAAGGTAACCATTTGACGGTGCTACCTCTGTGGGATTATTTCCTAATTTGGTACTGCATAACATGATGAAAAGCATTGCCGATAAAGGTTTTGCGGCTTTTTATCAAGGAAGTACCATCCGATGGGCCACAAAAAACAGAGTAGTAACTTTGGTAACCTATTCAGGTCTGGCACGAACTCAAAATCCGCACTCAAGGTAGCGTTAGCCGTTATCTCGATGGCTATTAGTCCCTTAATGGCAATGGCAGCTGGTGGTACTCCGACGACCATGACCCCGCCTCCGTCGTCGAACGTCTCGGAGCAGTACCTGTTGAATGCAGCAAATCGCAGCCGTGCTGAGCATGGACTTCGTCCGCTTCGTCTGGACCCCACCCTGGCACAGGCTGCACGCTATCATGCGCTTCAGATGGCCGATCACCGGGACATCTCCCACCAGTTTGCTGGCGAGCCTGACCTGATGCAGCGTGGAGCGCAGGCCGGAGTTCGCTTCTCCCTGATCACCGAGAATGTCGCCGAGTCACCTGATTCTTCTATCGTCCATGATCTCTGGATGCGTTCGGCCGGACATCGCGAAAACCTGCTCGACCCTGAAGTGGACTCTATCGGTATTGCGGTAGTCGCCCGCGGCAATCGTTTTTATGCGGTCGAGGATTTTGCTTCGACGGTTGAATCGCTTAGCTACGATGAGCAGGAGCAGACTGTCTCCTCCGTACTGGCTCGTGCGGGAATCAGTGTTGGCTCGAGCAATGCTACGTCGAATATCGAGGATGCCCGCAAGACCTGCAGCCAGGAGTCTGGCTACGCTGGAACGCAGAACAAGCCCTGGTATATCGTGCGCTATACCGCCGATCACCTGGACCAACTGCCCAGCATTCTCTCGCGCCGCCTCAGCACTGGCCGCTTTCACAAGGCTGTAGTCGGCGCCTGCACAGATACGGGCGCGGGCACCTTCAGCGACTACAGCATCGCTGTACTGCTGTATCCCTAGTTATTTTACAAAGAGCTGACTGAGATCGGCGAACGCCTTGAACTCGAGTGCGTTGCCTGCGGGATCGAGGAAGAACATGGTGGCCTGCTCGCCGATCTCTCCCTTGAAGCGGATGTAAGGTTCGATGATGAACTTGATCTGAGCGAGCTTCAGCCGTTCTGCGAGCGCCTCCCACTGCTTCATTGGAAGCACGACCCCGAAGTGGGGCACAGGCACATCATGACCATCTACAGGATTGTGATGGAGCTTGTCGTCTGCTGATCCCGGCTTCAGGTGGGCGACGATCTGGTGCCCGAAGAGATCGAAGTCGATCCACTGCGCGGAGCTTCGTCCTTCAGGACATCCCAGGGTCTCTCCATAGAACCGGCGTGCTGCGGCAAGATCGTCAACAGGAAATGCGATGTGGAATGGTGCTGGCATCGGTCGTGAATTTCTCCTGAAGGCATCATAGCGCGGCCCATGATGCGTGGCCGCGCTATGTGCTCGAAGGGGTGGCTAGCGCCTGTAGAAACCCTTGTCGTAGCCATGCAGGTAAGCGCTGCGGAAGTAGCTCTGATACGGGCCGGGAGGTCCGAGGCGGGGATCGTAGCCAGGAGTTTCGTGGAAGGCGCGGTCGCGTTTGGGGCGGTAGCCAAAGCCGTTGTAGGCATCACGAGAGCCAGCGTCGACTCCCATGCGGAAGCCATTGCGTTCGGCCTCCTGTGCCAGCGGAGGCGCAAACTGCTGAGGTGGTGGAGCAGGAGCATAGTAGGTGCGCTGAGCGCAGCCTGCCAGAGCAAGGATTGCAACGGAGAGAGTGGTGGCGAAGGGGAGAAGGCGTTTCATGGATACCTCGCTTGCCGCGGTGTTCGTACAGTTGCGAACGCGGTCAACTCATCAAACGCGAGATGCCAGGAAATGTTTTTGAACTAAAAAGTTGCGGTGGGAATTACAGATTGGTTTATCTGCTGCTGGGGATGCGAACGACAAACTCAGTCGATCCCGGTACTGACGCAAAGCGAACGCTTCCGCCGTACTGCTCCACGATGCGATGCACGATGCCAAGCCCGAGGCCAGTTCCTACTCCTACAGGCTTGGTGGTGAAGAAGGTGTCGAAGATGTGTTCCTGGCTCTCGGCAGGGATGCCGCTGCCGTCGTCGGCGATGCGAATGCAGATATCGGTGTGCTTATGATCGCTGGGCGAGGTCTCAGACCAGGTCTTTACTTCGATCTTGCCATGTGGCCCTACGGCATCGATTGAGTTGTCGAGGAGATTGGTCCAGATCTGGTTGAGGCCGGTGCACTCGCTTTGAAGGGGAGGAAGATCTGCGGCGAAGTCCTTGGTGACGACGATCTCTTTCTCGCGCATCTTGTGATTCAGAATCACAAGTGTGGCATGGATGCTCTTATTGACGTCGATCTCCTGCTTCATGCCCTTGCCTTCGTAGGCGTAGGCTTTGACGGCCATAATCAGCTCGGTGACTCGGCTGATGCTCTCTTCGATGGTGCCTACCAGCTGCATGCTTGATACGAGAGCTTCGAGCCAGCTCAGCGCGTCGGAGAGGGTTGAGCCGGGGAAGGCTGCGCGGGCGCATTGAAGGTCATCCGCTTTGAGGCCGACGGCAACAAGCGTCGGGGCCATCTTCCACGCATTTTCAATGTTTGCCTCTTCCATCCACTCTGCCAGCGCTTCTTCTGCATCGCTCTGTTCGATGGAGCCCATGACGACGGGTTGTTTCATCGTAAGCGCATGTTCCTGAAGTTCGAAGATGCACTCCTTCTGCATAGGGTCCATATCGGTTTTGCTGAACTTGGCAGTCAGTTCATGCATTCGCGTCAGGTTGGAACGAAGCTGTGACGCCGCCCTTCGAGCAGCAGCTCCGGGATTGTTCAGTTCGTGCATCAGGCCCGCGGCGAGCGTTCCCAGCGATGCCATCTTCTCCTGCTGCAGCGTCATCGACTGCATCTTCTGAAAGCGCTTGGCCATATTCCCGAGGATGGTTCGGCGGACCTGGGGGCAGCTCGTCATCAGGTTCCAGAAGGCCTCTTCGTTGATCTGTACAAGGTGGCAGGCTTCAGCCGCCGTGATGGTTGCAGCATTCGGAATATTTGCGAGCAGAGGCAGTTCACCAAAGGCGTTTCCAGCGGGAATCGTCGCCATGGTGATCTCTGTTCCATTCGGCTGGGTCTGGCTAATGCGAATCTCACCCTGGAGCAGGACCCAGAAGAAGTGAGCGGCCTCTCCTTGGCGTGCAATGACCTCCTCCGACCTGAGCGTCCTCTCTTCCAGCCCACTCAGGCAACGGAGCTCCTCATCCTTGAGGGAGGCGAAGATGTCCGTTTTTCTCAACTGCGAGAACAGAGCATCGCTCAGTACCTCAGCGGTTGCGGTGGGGTCGACCTGGGTAAGTTCGCTCATTGGTAGTGGGTCTTATGCCTTTCAGAGAGTAGCCAGATACTGGTGAACAAATTGGATTGCGATGGAGCCTTCGCCTACAGCCGATGCACAACGTTTTACGGAGTTATAGCGAACGTCGCCGGCGACGAAGATGCCCGGAACGCTGGTCTCAAGCAGATACGGCTCGCGGTCGAGCTTCCAGCTCTCAGGCGATTTCGCCTTGAGGTCTGGCCCGGAGAGAATGAAGCCCTTGGGATCGCACGCGATCGATTGCGGCAGCCAGTCCGTCTTTGGCGCAGCGCCGATGAAGATGAACAGCGAGCTTGTGGCCCGGCTCTCTTCGCCGTTCGGCGTCTTCACCCGCAGGCATTCGAGATGTCCGTTGCCCGACATGCCGACAACCTCGGTGAAGGTCTCTACCTGGATGTTCGGAGTCGCGGCAATCTGATCGATCAGGTACTTTGACATGCTCTTGGTCAGCGACTCGCCGCGCACCAGCATGTGAACCTTATCGGCATAACGCGAGAAGTGCATCGCAGCCTGTCCGGCTGAGTTCGCGCCGCCGACGATGTAGACGGTCTCGTTCGCGCAGCCCATGGCCTCGCTCAGTGCAGCGCCGTAGTAGACTCCCGCACCGTTGAACTGGTCGCAGCCGGCTACGTCGAGGAAGCAGTAGTCCACGCCTGTGGCAATGAGGCAGGTGTGGCAGGTAATCTCCTGCCCGTCGCTCATCGATACGACCTGATACTGGTTCTCGGTGCGGATGCAGGTGACTTTCTGCAGCAGGAACTCGGCGCCAAGCCGTGTTGCCTGCAGGTACGCGCGCTTAGCGAGTTCTTCGCCGCTGAGTCCGGAAGGGAAGCCGAGATAGTTCTCGATCTTAGAGCTGGAACCAGCCTGTCCGCCGGGGGCGCTGGGCTCCACGATGAGCGTCTTAAGGCCTTCAGAAGCGCCGTAGACGCCTGCTGCCAGTCCTGCTGGGCCCGCGCCGACGATGACGATGTCGTAGAACTTCTGCTGGGCCTGGGTGGGCATGCCAAGCTTGCTGGCCAGGTCGGTGGAGGTGGGTTGAATCAGCGCAGTGCCATCACCGAACAGGACGACCGGGAGGCGCGAGTCGTCGATGCCTTTTTCCTTCAGCAGACCTAAAGCCTCAGCGCTCTGCTCCGGATTCATCCACTGATAGGGGATTCGGTTGCGCGAGAGGAAGTCGCGCACGGCATGGTCCTTCGACGACCAGCGCATGCCAATGACTCGAATGCCTTCGAAGGGAGGCTTATAACCCTGTTTCCAGGCTTCCAGGAGGTCGTCGAGGACGGGGTAAAGCTTCTCCTCTGGCGGGTCCCAGGGCTTGTTCAGGTAGTAGTGGATCTTCGCCGAGTTAATGGCTCGGATTGCTGCTTCCGTATCAGCATAGGCGGTCAGCAGAACGCGCTTGGCATCGGGATAGATTGTGAGCGCCTGTTGCAGGAAGTCGACGCCGGTCATTCCCGGCATGCGCTGGTCGGAGAGAAAGAGCGCGACAACGTCGTTCCGTTCCTTCAACTGACGGCAGATATCCAGAGCAGCGCCACCGGAGGCGGCGCGGACGATGCGGTAATCCTGCCCGTAGTGGCGACGCAGATCCTGCACCACCGCTTCAAGAACGCTGGTGTCGTCGTCGATGGCAAGCAAAATGGGCTTCGGCATATCTTCTAGTTATACTTCGACGACCGCGACCGGCGCACACACGTCACGTTAGGATTTGATCTTTGTGATAGGTTTCGGGGTTCAAAAAAATCAACAGGTGCAGGAAAGTCCGTAGGGGTTTAGGATTCAGGCACATAGGTTGGCGGCATTGAGTCCGCCGTGAACGGTCTTGTACGAATAGAAGACACGGGCCCATAAGAGCGCGTAGAGCGCCGATGAAGGCATTGCGGGGCTTCGGATCTCGCAGATTGCAGGTGAAATACGATGAATCGCATCATTCTTGCTGATAACCAGGCGATCTTTCGGGCCGGCGCCGCCCGCATTCTGGCGCTCGAAGACGATATGCGGATCGTCTCGCAGTGCGAAGACCTGGCGAAGCTGCTGGCCACGATTGAGACCACGGGTACGGCTGTAATTCTTGTCGCCTCCAGTCTGCGCCCTAATCTGCTTGATCTGTCTGAAAAAGCCCGCGCCGTGGGAAGCCGACTGGTGCTGATTGCTGAGAACTCCGAACAGGTTCCCGATGAGCAGAGCGCCCTGGTGGAGGGTATCGTTTCTCGCAATGTGGCCGGTACGGACCTGATTGACTGTATCCGACGTGTGGCGCAAGGGCATCGCTACCTGCAGCGCACTAACGTGACTGCAATCCATTCCAGCGATACAGTCGGAGCGCGCGTTCGTGATCGTCTGACCCCCAAGGAGATGCAGATCGTCGCCCTCATCGTCCAGGGATGCAAGAACAAGGAGATTGCTCTGCAGCTCGGGACGAAGGAGCAGGTGATTAAGAACTATCTGCGGGGAATCTACGACAAGACTGGCGTCTCAGACCGGCTGGAGCTTGCGCTCTTCACGATCCACCACAGGGTTCTGGCAGAGGCCGCGGCAAAGGCGGGAAACCTGATCGAGATGAAGTCGGCGTAGACGAGCCGATCGCGCAAAATGAAAGACCCGCCAGATGGCGGGTCTTTTCTCGTTGGTAGACGCTTTACTTGCTCGTTGTGCCTAGCTTTTCCGCGATGCTCTTGGCCTGGGTGAAGAGCAGCAGGTAGTCGGGGCCGCCGGCCTTCGAGTCTGTGCCGCTCATGTTGAAGCCGCCGAAGGGATGAGCGCCGACCATGGCTCCGGTGCACTTGCGGTTGAAGTAAAGGTTGCCGACCTGAAACTCTTCGCGTGCGCGGTCGAGTTTCTCCGCTGATCGGGAATAAAGAGCGCCGGTGAGGCCATACTCCGTGTTGTTGGCGATGTTCAGCGCTTCATCGAAGCTGGTTGACTTGATCACCGAGAGCACGGGGCCAAAGATCTCTTCCTGCGCGATACGCGCGGTCGGGCTGACATCGGCAAAGACGGTAGGCGCGATGTAATAACCACCCTCCGGGGTCTCGATTGCGCTGCCTCCGTTGAGCAGCCGTCCCTCGGTCTTGCCGATCTCGATGTAGCTAAGCACCTTGTTGTAAGACTTCGGGCTGATGACGGGGCCGGTGTAGACGTTGTCTGCGGGATCACCGGTCTTGATGGTGGCGACGCGCGACTGCAGCTTCTCGCAGAATGCGTCGTAAAGGCTGGCGTCTACGATGGCGCGCGAGCAGGCGGAGCACTTCTGGCCGTTGAAGCCAAAGGCGCTGGCGACTACTCCGTCGACAGCAGCGTCTAGGTCAGCGTCTTCAGCGACGATGATGGAGTCCTTGCCGCCCATCTCGAGGATGGTGCGTTTGATGAAGACCTGGTTGGGCTGGGTTTTCGCTGCGCTCTCGTGGATCTCAAGCCCGACGGCCTTGGAGCCGGTAAAGGCGATGAACCGGGTCCTGGGGTGAGCGACAACGGAGGAGCCGAACCCTGGACCTTCACCCTGGCAAAGGTTCACAACGCCCGCGGGAAGTCCACACTCTTCGAGCAGCGCGAAGAAACGGGCTGCGATAGTGGGAGCATCGACGGAGGGCTTCAGGATGACGGTGTTGCCTGTGACGATAGAGGCAGCGGTCATGCCGGCCATGATGGCGAAGGGAAAGTTCCACGGCGGAATGACTGCACCGACGCCGAGCGGGATATAGCGGAGCTGATTCTTTTCACTGGGGTACTGGATGGGAGTGGTGGAGCGATCGAGGCGGAGCGCCTCGCGTCCGTAGAACTCGAGGAAGTCGATGGTTTCGCCTACGTCGGCGTCTGCCTCTGCCCAGTTCTTGCCGACCTCGAGCGTCAGCCATGCGCAGAACTCAAAGCTGCGCTGGCGAATGGCGTCGGCGACGCGGAAGAGCAGGGCCGCACGTTCTGTGACGGGTGTACGGCTCCACGTAGGGAACGCCTCAAGAGCTGCTTCCACGGCGATCTCTGCCAGATCTGCTTCGGCGCGCTGATGGACTCCAATAACCTCTGACGGGCGAGCAGGATTGACGGAGATGATCTTGGCATCAGTCTTTAGCCGCTTACTTCCCACTACGTTGTCATACTCCTGTCCGAGCTGCCCGCGAACCTGCTCCAGCGCGTGGAGCATTGCCTTGCGGTTTTCGGGTGTCGTGAAGTCAACGAAGGGTTCGTTGGTGAAGGGGGTATCGGCCGTTTGGGCAGTAGTAGAGACGATTTCAGCGATTGCCATACAGACAATTTTAGTCTTTTTGGCGCGTGACGATCAGCGCAAGAGGCTGGAGGCCGTGGGTTGGCTTTGGTGTTGCGTTACGATGCTGACGGATGACTTCTCCTGAAACTCCCGCAAAGATGCAGTCCCGTGCCCTGGCGTCATTTACGACGCTTTACCAGATTCAGCCTTCGTGGGCTGGGAGGCTGGTGCTCTCGATCGGGCTCGATATGGCTGGAGCTGCTCTTTCCGTGGCGACGAATATTGCCGGGGGAGTTTCGCTGGCGGTGGACGATGATGCCTCCCGTGTGAGGGAGGTCGTTCGCAGTGGAACGGCGGATTTTGTGGTGAACACGCTTGACGAGGCACTGCGAGCCATCAAGAACGAGCTTCGCAAGGCGGCTCCTCTGTCCGTCGCGCTGAAGGCTGACCCCAATGCTGTGCTGCGGGAGATTCTGGAGAGGGGACTGAAACCGCAGTTATTCTCGCGGTTCTGCGGACTGGCAGAGAGTGACCTTGTAAAGCGGTCCTCTGAGCATTTCGCCGCAATGGGTGTAGAGCTGGTTGATTTTGAATCACCGACCCGCGCGGATGCCCAGGTATTTCCCAGAACATCGAATGCGATCGTTGCTCCTCTTTTGGCGAGACAGGGATGGGCGCTGACGACCTTCAATGTTCCGAACCCCACTGACCTTCGTGAGCTTGATCGAAGCTTGCTGGGGCTGCTGCAGCCAGAAGACGATCTTCGGCGTCGGTGGCTCGATGGTATTTCGAAGATCCTGCAGCAGCGGCAGCGACCGTTGCAGAGGTGTGTTTGGCTAACCCGCGACGAGCAAGAAAGGCTGAATCCTGGGAGCTATAGTTGAGCTTGAAATAGTTTCTTTATGTGGCTGATAAAGCTAGACAATTTGCTCTGTGATTTTTTGCCAAAGAGCTTTGATCCCGGCGTCGGTCTTTGACGAGATTGGGAGTATTTCACTCACTCCATGCTCTTTTTTTAGAGCGGCCATGTTCTTCGCCAGCACGTTGTTCGAGAGCCGGTCAGCCTTGGTTCCAACGACGAGGTAGGGTCGCTGCGTCTGTTGCATATAGCTGATCAGCTGGTGATCGCTCTCTTGTGGGGGGATATTCGTATCGACCAGGCAGATAGAGAGGGCCAGGGTCTCGCGCTCGGCCAGATATGGTTCGATGAACTTTGGCCATTCAGCGGAGATGGATTTAGAGATCTTTGCGTATCCGTATCCGGGCAGGTCGGCAAAGATCAGCGATGGGACTGAATTCTGT